>FUFK010038369.1_pt2 | contig 64862 bp, 66 predicted proteins | sample 1021851 | NCBI WGS metagenome assembly FUFK01 (sample SAMEA51879418, study PRJEB19060) | metagenome
CAGCCCCTGCCCTTGGTGGATGGCGCTCACGAATTCCCCGCCGGTCTGGGCGCAGCAAGCGCATGATGCCGGTGATCGAAAAAATGGGCCTTAACGCGCTGCACCGGATTGACCCCGAAGCGGCGCATGGGCTGGCGATCCGGGCTTTGCGGGCGGGNNTGGCCCCGGCCCCCGGGCCGCAGACCTCTGCACGCTTACACACAACGGTTGCTGGGCTGGATCTGCCGAACCCCGTCGGGCTCGCGGCGGGATTTGACAAGAACGCGACCGCTGTGGCTCCGCTGAGCCGGGCTGGATTTGGCTTTATCGAAGTGGGCGCCGCCACGCCCTTGCCCCAACCCGGCAATCCGCGCCCGCGCCTGTTTCGCCTGACCGAGGATCGCGCGGCGATCAACCGCTTTGGCTTTAACAACGATGGGATGGAGGCGATCTGCGCCCGCCTGTCACAGCGCGGCTCTGGCGTTCCGGTGGGGCTGAACCTCGGCGCGAACAAGACCAGCCCCGACCGCGCTGCCGACTTTGCCCGGGTAATGACCGCCGCACGCAATCACGTCGATTTCGCGACAGTCAATGTCTCGTCCCCCAACACTGAGAAGCTGCGCGATCTTCAGGGCAAGGTGGCGCTTTCCGCCCTGCTCGAAGGGGTAATGGACGTGCGCGGCGCCACGCCCGTTTTCCTGAAAATCGCCCCCGATCTCAGCGAGGCCGAGATTGAGGATGTGGCCGAGGTTGCCCAAAATTCGGGCGTTGCTGCCATTATCGCGACCAATACCACGCTCGAGCGGACGGGTCTTGCCAGCGCCCATGCGGCTGAGGCGGGCGGCCTGTCCGGTGCGCCGCTGTTTGAACGGTCGACCCGCGTTTTGGCGCGTCTGGCGGGGCTTACGGATATTCCCTTGATCGGCGTTGGCGGGGTGTCGGACGCCGAAACCGCCTATGCCAAAATCTGCGCGGGTGCTTCGGCGCTGCAACTCTATACGGCGCTGGTGTTCGGCGGCCTTGGGCTGGTCCGCGAGATCACCTGCGGGTTGGAGACACTTTTGGCCCGCGATGGTTTTGCCACTGTGGCCGACGCGGTGGGCAGCAAGCGCGAGGATTGGCTGTGATTACCCTTTGGCACAATCCTCGCTGCTCAAAGTCCCGCCAGACCTTGGCCTTGATCGAAGAGGCTGGCGCCGCGGTGAGCCTCCGTCGCTACCTCGAAGACGCGCCGACGCGGGAGGAAATCATTGTCGCCCGCGACGCGCTTGGCCTGACGGCGATTGAGATGATGCGGACCGGCGAGAAGGTTTTTAAAGAGCTGAACCTCACCAGTGACAGCCCCGAAGACGCACTGATTGACGCAATGGCCGTTCATCCCATCCTGATCGAACGCCCCATCGCCTTTACCCAAAGCCGCGCCGTGATTGGCCGCCCACCAGAAGCGGTGAAGGCGCTGCTCTAACTCGCCGCGCGCTCTAAGGCCGGATAGCGCAGTCCGAGTGTGATGCCCCGCACCACGAAGGACACCAAGAGCGAAATCCACAGCCCGTGATTGCCCAAACTCGGCACCAGCAGCAGCGCCACGGCGACATAGAACAGAAACGAGACCAGCATCATATTGCGCATATCGCGCGACCGGGTGGCCCCGATAAAAATTCCATCCAACATATAGGCCGCGCAGCCCAAGATCGGGGCCGCAACCATATAGGGCAAATAGACCCGCGCGAGGTCTTGCACCTGCGGTGCCTTGGCCATCAGATCAATGATCCCCCCGCCCGAGACGGCAAAGACCAGCGCCAGCACCAAGCTGACCAGCAGCGCCCAGGCGGAGGTCAGCACCGCCCCGCGCCGCAACACCTCGCGCTGCCCCGCGCCATAGGCCCGGCCAATGATTGCCTCGGCGGCAAAGGCAAAACCGTCCAACCCGTAGGAGGTGATCATCAGGAATTGCAGCAACACCTGATTGGCCGCCAGCGTCACATCGCCCAAGCCCGACCCCATGAAGAGGAAGGACACGAAGATCGCCTGCAACAGCAGTGAGCGGATCAGGATGTCGGTATTCACCCGCATCATGCGCGTCCAGCGCGGTCCGTCAAAGACCTGCACCCAATCGCGCCAGGCAGGTTGCGCAAACGCGGCACGGCAGAACCACAGCCCCAAGGCCGCCCCGCTCCATTCCGCGAGGAAGGTGGCAATCGCCACGCCCTCGACACCCCAGCCAAGGCCCAGCACGAACCACAGGTCCAGCAGAATGTTCAGCCCGTTCATCCAGACCTGCAGCACCAGCACCGCACGGCTGCGCTCCTGCGCGATGAGCCAGCCGGTGATCGCATAGATCGAGATGGCAGCAGGCGCGGACCAGATGCGGATCGCCATATATTGCCGCGCCAGCCCCTCCACCTCCGGTGATCCGGGGGCGAGTTGAAACGACGCCCAAAAGAGCGGCAGTTGCAGCGCCATCAGCGCCAGTCCGGCGCCCGCGCCGATCAGCAGCCCGCGTGTCAGCAGCGCCGCGACCTCGCCCTCTTCGCCATTGCCCGCCGCCTGCGCGGTCAGGCCCACGGTGCCCATCCGCAGAAAACCGAAAATCCAGTAAAGCGCCGACAGGATGATCGCCCCCAGCCCCACCGCGCCGATGGGTGCCGCGGCCCCCATCTGCCCGACCACGCCGGTATCGACCGCGCCGAGGATCGGCACGGTGGCGTTGGAAATGACAATGGGAACGGCGATCTTAAGCACGCGGCGATGGGTCACCACATCGCGCGCCACCAGCGTGCCACGCTTAACCGCGCGCACCTCTGCCTCGCTGAGCGGCTCGGCTTCGGCTTTAAGGTCAGCCACGCCGCTGCGGCATCAGGAAATGGCCCGTGGCCTGAGCGAAAATGCGGCTGCGGTTGTCCTGCCACGCCTCAACATGAACAGAGGCATAGCGCCGCCCCGACCGGTTGATCCGCGCCCGTGCATAGGCATCGCGCGGCAGACCGGAGCGCAGGTAATCCACGGTGAAATCGATCGTTTTGGGCAGCCGGGGCAAATGATCGGCATCCAGATTGTCCAGATCAAGCGCGCCGCTTTCCATGTCCTCCCAGATCAGCCCCCAGCTTAGGGTGATGATCGCGGTCACCTCCAAAAACGCCGCCGTTGCCCCGCCATGCAGCGCAGGCAGGATCGGGTTGCCGATCAACTGTTCGGAAAAGGGCATGATGCCTGTCAGCTCATCCCCACGGCGCTCAAACTCGATGCCCAGAAAGCGGATATAGGGCACACCTTCGACCATGGCGCGCAGCACCCCGTCGCGGCGTTGCTTGATCACCTGAACCGGCTCTGGCTTGCGATGTTTGGTCATNTGTGNCCCTCCACGGTGAANGTNCCGGTNGCNGTGGCGACAAGGTTNTCGGCNTCCTCATCCGTCGNCGTGGCNCGCACNAAGGCNACCGANCGGGTCACGTGATAGCAGGTCGCGCGGGTGGTGATCGTCTGGCCCGGCGTGGCGGCGCGCAGGTATTCGATCCGCAGATCCATGGTGGCGGTGGCCGAGGGATTGCTGGGGTGGCTCATCACCGCCGCGCCACAGCAAGTGTCCATCAGGGCCGAGACCGCCCCGCCGCTGATCACCCCGGTTTTGGGGTCGCCCACCAGTTTGTCATCATAGGGCATGGTGATCACGGCAGAGCCATCGCCCAACTCCTGCAACTCCATCCCGAGCGCCATGGAATGGGGCAGCGCCTGAATGAACTGTCGCGCCANNTTNAANTTGTCNGACATGCANCCCANCCCTNTGCNTCTGGTTTTGNCCTTTATCANGGNGNGATNGCNAAAGGGCAAGACCNCCTGTTGCGCATCCCCGCGCGNGACCATAGTTTGCCTGAAGGGAGTAGATGCTTTGGACGATGAACGCCTGACATTCAAAGAGATGTGCGCGGCATTTGACGTGACGCCACGGACGTTGCGCTATTACGAGTATATCGAATTGCTGCAACCGCAACGCGAGGGGCGCTCTCGGTTCTATGGCCCGCGCGAACGCGCCCGGATGAAGCTGATCCTGCGCGGCCGCAAGTTCGGCTTTGCGTTGGAAGACATCCGGCAGTGGCTGTTGATCTATGAAAAAGAGGGGACCGAGGCGCAGATGCGCACGTGGGTCACCATGGCAGATGGTCAGCTAGAAGAACTGGCCGAGCAGCGCCGCCAGTTGGACGAAGCCATGGCGGAACTGCAAAAGCTGCGCGACGACACCGCCGCGGCAATCGCTTCGAAAGAGGGCTGACCTGCAGCCTCAGCGGCTGCCGGGCTGCGACAACTGCGCGATCAGCATCTGTAAATCCGCGGTGATGCGGATGAGGTCTGAAACCACATCGGGGCTCGCATCGCCCGCCAGATCGAATGCGCTGTTCTCGATGGTTTCGGAAGCGGCTTTCAAATCCGCAACCACGCGTACGCGCGTCTGCGCATCAGAACCGTTGCCAGCCCCATTACCTGTCTGTTCTTGTTTTTGTGACATGCTTCGAACCTCTTTGGGTGAAGGACCCGCACCTACAGCCGGTCCGACGCAGGGTCATGTCACGCAGTCACGCGACAATGACGCGGGGTCAGCATACCGCCTAGGGCGGGCCTTCCTTCGGGCGGCGCAGCAGCCCCGCGCCCAAGCCCCGGATGGCGGCGGTGGTGCGGTCGTTCACATCAAGCTTGGAGAAGATCCGCCGCACGATCGTATCGACCGTATGAGGCGAAATTCCTAGTATTTCGGCAATCACGCTGTTGCTCTTGCCGGTGGCGATCCACTCCAGCACCTCAACTTCGCGCGGAGAAAGGCCGAAATCGCGTGCCGATTGGCTTTCGGCCAAGGCGCAATAGCGCAGATGCGCGATTTGGGCCGCGCTGAGAAGTTTGTACAAGGCCCCCGGCGACAGACGCGCCTGTTTGGCGGCAAACCCCAGCCCCACAACGGCGGAATCCCCGCCCGGGCCATGCACTTTGAGGGAGATGCCGTCATTCGGGTAGCGCCGCATGAACCCCTTCATATAGANGNNTTCCGCAGGGGTTAGTCGCGCCACGCCCGCCACATCCGACCAGTACAGCGGCATCACCTGTTGTCGGGCCAGCGCTTCGACAGGGCTTTCGCGCAGCTTCTCTACATCCAGAAATTGCGAATGCCACTGCGGCCCCTCCGCGCCGTTGCCGTTGCCGTTGAACTTATAGAGGATCGCAGGCGCGCCGGGGCTGTCCCCGTGATANCTGACCAGATCAATNCCAAGCCNTTGATANTAGNCNAGACCNCAGGCCAAAATNCCCGCAGCGGAGGTGGCGTTCTGCGCGCAGTGGACCAGTTCGTCCAGCGTTTTCGGCCCGTTTTGATCGAGGTTTGCCATCTCCTACCCACTTTGATGCCCAAGCCCATCGGGGGCGGGGCGCCCCGCCCGTCCCAACCTACAGGAAATCCCCCGCGTATAAAGTGACGCAACGTATCGCTTACGTCAACGTCAACTCCCGTTGTATCAGCAAGGTCAGCCCCCAACTGAAGTCTCGAAACGACGATTGGAGAGTGAAGAGATGACCGCCGACACGCTGACCATTCGCCAGATGTGCGACGCTTTTGAAGTAACCCCGCGGACCCTGCGGTTCTACGAAGCGAAAGAGCTGCTCTTTCCGGTGCGCGAGGGCCAAAAACGCCTTTTTACCAAAAGTGACCGTGCCCGGCTCAAGCTGATCCTGCGCGGCAAACGCTTTGGTTTCAGCCTCGAAGAGATCCGTCAGTTGCTCGACCTTTATCACATGGGCGACCAGCAGCAGACGCAAATCGCCGCAGCCTATGAAATAGCCCGCGCCCGTCTGGCCGACCTCGAGTCGCGCCGCGAAGAGCTGAATGAAGCAATCGAAGACCTTAAAGACCAATTAAAATGGGGGGAAAAGATGATCTCCTCCATGAACCAACCCCGCCGCGCCGCTGAATAAACGCAGCCGAATAACCCCGGCGGCAAGGCCCGCACCCACATCCATAAAAAGACGACCCGGAGAGCAAAGATGCCCAGTTACACAGCCCCCACCAAAGACCTGCAATTCGTTCTGCACGATGTGCTGAAAGTGACCGAAAGCAAGACCCCCGGCTATGATGAGCTGGAGCCTGATTTCACCTCCGCCATTCTTGAAGAAGCAGGCAAGCTGACCTCCGAAGTCCTCGCCCCGCTGAACGCCGTGGGCGACAAAGAAGGCTGCCGCTTGGAGAACGGCGTCGTCTATACGCCCAAAGGGTTCAAAGAAGCCTTTGAAAAGGTGAAAGAAGGCGGCTGGACCGGTCTTGATATGCCCGAAGAATACGGCGGGCAAAACATGCCCTATGTCCTCGGCACCGCCGTGGGCGAAATGTTCTCCGCCGCGAACCAAGCCTTCACCATGTATCAGGGCCTGACCCACGGCGCGGCCTCGGCGATCCTCGCCCATGGTACCGACGCGCAGAAGGACACCTATCTGCCCAAGATGGTCTCTTGCGAATGGACCGGCACCATGAACCTGACCGAGCCGCATTGCGGCACCGATCTGGGCCTGATGCGCACCAAAGCCGCGCCACAGGATGACGGCAGCTACAAAATCTCCGGCCAGAAAATCTTCATCTCGTCGGGTGAACACGACATGGCCGACAACATCATCCATCTGGTGCTCGCCAAGATCGAAGGCGGCCCCGAAGGCATCAAAGGCGTGTCGCTCTTCATCGTGCCCAAGTTCATGGTGAACGAAGACGGCTCCTTGGGTGAGCGCAACGGCGTCTCCGTCGGCTCCATCGAAGAGAAAATGGGCATCCACGGCAATTCGACCTGCGTGATGAACTACGACGGCGCGACCGGCTACCTGCTGGGCACCGAACACAAGGGCATGCGCGCCATGTTCACCATGATGAACGAAGCCCGCGTCGGCGTCGGCATGCAGGGTCTGGCACAGGCCGAAGTCGCCTATCAGAACGCTGTGATCTACGCCAACGACCGCCTGCAGGGCCGCGCCGTGACCGGTGCCGTGGCGCCTGAAAAGCCAGCCGATCCGCTGATCGTCCACCCCGACATCCGCCGCTCGCTGATGGATCAAAAAAGCTTTGTCGAAGCCGCCCGTGCCTTCATCCTCTGGGGTGCCACCATGATCGACGCCGCCCACCGCGCCGAGGATAAAGACGCCGACGGCCTTGTGTCGCTGCTGACCCCCGTCATCAAAGGCTTCCTGACCGACCAAGGCTACGATATGACCGTGAAGGCCCAGCAGGTCTACGGCGGCCACGGCTATATCGAAGAATGGGGCATGTCCCAGTTCACCCGCGACGCCCGCATCGCCCAAATCTACGAAGGTGCCAACGGCGTCCAGGCGCTCGACCTCGTGGGCCGCAAACTGGCCCAAGACGGCGGCAAACATGTGATGGCGTTCTTCGATCTGGTCAAAGGCTTCATCAAGGACAACGCGGGCCAAGATGCCGAGTTCGACGCGGCCTTCCTCGACCCACTCAAGGCGGCCAGCAAAGACCTTCAATCGGCGGGCATGTACTTCATGCAGAACGGCATGAAGAACCCCAACCACGCGCTAGCCGGATCCAACGACTTCATGCATATGTTCGGCCATGTCTGCCTTGGCCTGATGTGGGCCAAGATGGGTCTGGCGGCGAAAGAAGCATTGAAGAACGGCAGCGGCGACGCCACGTTCTATGAGACGAAGCTGGCCACAGGGCGCTACTATATGGCACGGCAGCTGCCCGCCACGGCGTTGCACCTGACCCGCATCCAATCGGGCGCGGATACTGTCATGGCGCTGGAGGCCGCAAACTTCTAAAACGGGTGGTGGGGGCCTGTCCCCCACCCTGCCCAACACCCGGAGAGACCATGCCCAAACGCTTCCGCCTGACCCGCCGCTTCCCCGTCGCCATGACCGAAGAAGGCTACCGCAGGCTCAAGAAGTTCAGCACGGATGCAGGTCTTGATGAAGGGGAAGCGCTGTCGTTCCTGTTCGAGAATTTCAACTCGGTCATGAACGAAGAAAACCTGACCGCGCGGCTGCGCCTGTTCAACGCCGAACTGGAAAGCCGCAAACGCTGAACCCTGGGGAGGGGCGGATGACGCAAGGCAAAACATCCAGCTGGATGACCGACGAACACCAGATGATCGCCGATATGACGGCGCAGTTCATCAACGCCGAATGGGCGCCCAAGTTCGAGAAATGGCGCAAGCAAGGCCAGATGGACCGCGAGACTTGGGCACAGGCGGGTGAACTCGGCCTGCTCTGCCCCTCGGTGCCCGAAGAATATGGTGGTGCCGGCGGTGATTTCGGCCACGAAGCCGCCATCCTGATCGAAGGCTCCCGCGCCAACCTCGCCTCGTGGGGCCACGGCATCCACTCCGGCATCGTGGCGCATTACATCCTCGCCTATGGCACCGAAGATCAAAAGAAACGCTGGCTGCCCAAGATGGTCTCGGGCGAGTTGGTCGGCGCGCTGGCCATGACCGAACCCTCTACCGGATCGGACGTGCAGCGGATCAAAACCAAGGCAATTCGCGACGGCAACGCCTATAAGCTCTCGGGCCAAAAGACCTTCATCACCAATGGCCAGCACGCCAATCTGATCATCGTCGCCGCCAAAACCGACCCCAAGGAAGGGTCCAAGGGCGTCTCCCTCGTTGTCGTCGAAACCGACGGAGCGCAGGGTTTCCAGCGCGGCCGCAACCTCGACAAGATCGGCCTGCACGCCGCCGACACCTCGGAACTGTTCTTCGACAATGTCGAAATTCCACCAGAAAACATCCTCGGCCAAGACGAAGGCCAAGGCTTCTACCAGATGATGCAACAACTCCCGCAAGAGCGCCTGATCATCGGCTGCGGTGCGGTCGGCGCCATGGAAGGCGCCGTGGCGCGCACGATTCAATACTGCAAAGAACGCGAAGCCTTCGGCGGCCCGCTGACCCAGTTCCAGAACACCCGGTTTCAACTGGCCGAAGTGAAAACCAAGACTGCCGTATCGCATGCTTTCCTCGACGAATGCATCACCGAACACCTGCGCGGGGAACTCAGCGTCGATAAGGCCGCAATGCAGAAATATTGGCTCACTGACACCCAAGGGGAAGTGCTCGATGTCTGCTTGCAACTGCACGGTGGCTACGGCTTCATGCAGGAATATGCGGTCGGCGAAATGTGGGCCGACGCGCGGGTGCAGCGCATCTACGGCGGCACCAACGAGATCATGAAGGAACTGATCGCGCGCAATCTCTGACCGCGCGCCCAGCCCCGGCCGCCGCGCAGAGGTATTTAAGAAAGGATGAAAATAAGGGCGCAAGACCCCCTCTTCATCCTTTTACCAAATACCGTCCGACCGTGCCGCGAACGACGACAGATTAAGGAGGAATGATACATGACCATCCAGCTTTACTGCTTTGGCGAATCCGGCAACGCCTATAAGGCCGCGCTTGCCTTGGAACTCTCTGGCTTGGACTGGGAGCCGGTGAAGGTCGACTTTTTCGGCGGCCAGACGCGGCAGCCCGACTATCGCGCGCAGATCAACAACATGGGCGAGGCCCCGGTGATGATCGACGGCGATCTCCGGCTCACGCAATCGGGCGTGATTCAGGATTACGTCGCGGAAAAGGCGGGCAAATTCGGCGGCGGCGACGCGACGGAACGGCGTGAAATAATGCGTTGGGTGCTATGGGATAACCACAAGCTGAGTGGTGTTGCTGGGATGACTCGTTTCTTGATGAATTTCCTGCCCGAAGACAAACGCCCCGCCGAGGTTATTGCCTTTAGCCAAGGGCGGCTCAAGGCGGCGTACGGCGTGCTGAACGACCATCTCGACGGCCGCGATTGGATCGTGGGCGACGAATTGACCAACGCGGACCTTAGCTGCTGCGGGTATCTTTATTACCCCGAGCCTTTTGGCTTTGACCGCAGCGACTGGCCCCATATCGACGCGTGGCTCACGCGTTTGAGCGAAACACCGGGCTGGAAGGCCCCATACGACCTGATGCCCGGCAGCCCTGCTGACCGCGCCTGACCCTCGGAGGACATGAACATGACCCAAGACGTTTACATCTACGACGCGATCCGCACCCCACGCGGCAAGGGCCGCAAGGACGGCGCGCTGCATGAAGTCACCTCGCTGCGGCTGTCGGCACAGACATTGAACGCGCTGAAAGAGCGCAACAACCTTGAAGGTCATGCCGTTGAGGACGTGATCTGGGGCAACGTCACGCAGGTGATGGAACAGGGCGGCTGTCTGGCACGCTCGGCGGTGCTGGCTTCCGATTTGGACGAGCGTATCCCCGGTTTGGCCATCAACCGTTTCTGTGCCTCCGGCATGGAAGCCGTGAACCTTGCCGCCAACCAAGTCAAAGGCGGCGCGGGCAATGGTTATATCGCTGGCGGTGTCGAGATGATGGGCCGTGTCGCGATGGGCGCTGACGGTGCCGCGATTGCCGTGGACCCGACGCTGGCGATGGAGAAATACTTCGTGCCGCAGGGTATTTCGGCCGATATCATTGCCACCGAATTCGGTTTCACCCGTGACGAGGCCGACCAGTTGGCCATGCAGTCCCAGCAGCGCGCGGCGCGGGCTTGGGAAGAGGGCCGCTTTGACAAATCCGTCATCACCGTACGTGATCAGAACGGCCTCGCGATCCTTGACCGTGACGAATACATGCGCCCGCAGACCGACATGCAGTCGCTTGGCGGCCTGAACCCGGCGTTCCAGCAGATGGGCGAAGTGATGCCCGGCTTCGACAAGGTCGCGCTGATGAAATACCCGCATCTGGAGCGGATCAACCACATCCACCACGCGGGCAACTCGTCGGGCATCGTCGACGGTGCTGCGGCTGTTTTGATCGGCAACAAAGAGTTCGGCGAGCAGCACGGGCTGAAGCCCCGCGCCCGCATCCGCGCCACCGCCAAGATCGGCACCGATCCCACCATCATGCTGACCGGCCCCGTGCCGGTGACCGAGAAGATCCTCAAGGACAACGGCATGACCATCGGCGACATCGATCTGTTTGAGGTCAACGAGGCTTTTGCCGCCGTGGTCCTGCGCTTCATGCAGGCCTTTGATGTGGACGACAGCAAAGTGAACGTGAATGGCGGCGGCATCGCCATGGGCCACCCTCTGGGCGCCACCGGTGCCATGATCATCGGCATTCTGCTCGATGAGATGGAGCGCGCTGACAAGGAAGTGGGGCTCGCCACGCTCTGCATCGCCTCCGGCATGGGTGCCGCCACCATCATCGAGCGCGTGTAAGCCGCGTAAGGGAGCAAGAGAATGACCGATTTTACATTGATTAAAGACGCCGACGGCATCGCCACGATCACATGGGACGTGCCGGACAAAAGCATGAACGTGATGTCCTTTGACGGGTTGCGCGATCTGGAGAAGCATATCGACGACGCGCTGGCCGATGACGCCGTGAAGGGCATCGTCATCACCTCGGGCAAGGAAGGGTCTTTCGCCGGGGGGATGGACCTGAACCTGCTGGCCAAGATGAAGGAAGACGCGGGCGACGATCCGGCCAAGGGGCTTTTCGAGGGCACGATGCAGATGCACGCTCTGCTGCGCAAGATCGAGCGCGCGGGCATGGACCCCAAGACCAACAAGGGCGGCAAGCCCGTGGCCTGCGTGATCCCCGGCACCGCCGCGGGCATCGGGCTGGAACTGCCGCTGGCCACGCACCGCACCTTTGCGGCGGATAACCCGAAGGCGCGGATTGGCCTGCCGGAAATCCTTGTGGGCATCTTCCCCGGGGCCGGTGGCACCACGCGGATGGTGCGCAAGCTCGGCGCGATGGCGGCCTCGCCCTTCCTCTTGGAAGGCAAAATGGTCGCCCCTGCTGCTGCCCAGAAGGCCGGCATTATTGATGAGGTCAGCGAAGACCCGGTGGCCGCGGCGCGCGACTGGGTGCTGAATGCCAAGGACGCCGATATGGTGAAGCCGTGGGATGCCAAGGGTTATAAAATGCCCGGCGGCGCGCCTTATCATCCGGCGGGTTTCATGACCTTTGTCGGGGCCAGTGCGATGGTCAACGGCAAGACACAGGGCGTTTACCCGGCGGCCAAGGCGCTTTTGTCGGCGGTCTACGAAGGCGCGCTGGTGCCTTTCGACACGGCTCTGAAAATCGAAGCGCGTTGGTTCACCAATGTGCTGATGAACCCCTCCTCAGGCAATATGATCCGCTCGCTCTTCCTTAACAAAGAAGCGCTTGAGAAAGGTGCCGTGCGCCCCGAAGGCGTGCCGGACCAGCGCGTGAAGAAACTGGGCGTGCTGGGTGCGGGCATGATGGGCGCGGGCATTACGCTGGTGTCGGTTCAGGCGGGCATCGAGGTCGTGCTGATCGACCAAACCCAAGAAGCCGCCGACAAGGGCAAGGCCTATTCCGCGAGCTATTTCGACAAGGGCATCGCCCGGAAGAAATCGACCGAAGAGAAGAAGGCCAAAGCGCTCGACTTGATCACCGCGACCACCGATCTGGATGCGCTCAAGGGCTGCGACCTGATCATCGAAGCGGTGTTTGAAGACCCCAAGGTCAAGGNCGAGATGACCCAGAANGTCGAAGCCGTGATCNCCGAGGATTGCATCTTTGCCTCCAACACCTCGACCCTGCCGATCACCGATCTGGCGAAGGCGTCGAGCCGTCAGGAGCAGTTCATCGGCATCCACTTCTTCTCNCCGGTCGAGAAGATGNTGCTGGTNGANATCATCANGGGCAAGNTGAGACCGGCGACCGGGCCGTGGCCAAGGCGCTCGACTATGTGCGCCAGATCCGCAAGACCCCAATCGTGGTCAACGACGCGCGCTTTTTCTACGCCAACCGCTGCATCATTCCCTACATCAACGAAGGTGTGCGCATGGTGCAGGAGGGTGTTGAGCCTGCGCTGATCGAGAATGCGGCCAAGCTCGTCGGCATGCCGCTTGGGCCATTGCAGTTAATGGATGAGACCTCGATCGATCTGGGCGCCAAGATTGCCCGTGCCACCAAGGCGGCGATGGGGGCAGACTATCCCAACGACGATATCGACCCGCTGGTGTTCTGGATGGAGAAAGAGGGCCGTCTGGGCCGCAAAGCGAACGCCGGTTTCTACAGCTATGACGCCAAGGGCAAGCGGATCGGTCTGTGGCAGGGCATGGGCGACAAATACCCCGTGGCCGAGGAACAGCCCGATCTGATCGAAGTGCAGCACCGTTTGCTGTTCTCGCAGACGCTGGAAGCCGTGCGCGCGCTGGAAGAAGGCGTGTTGATGGACATCCGCGAGGGTGACGTCGGTGCGATCCTTGGCTGGGGCTTTGCGCCTTGGTCCGGTGGGCCGCTGAGCTGGCTTGATATGATCGGCGCGCCCTATGCGGCGGAGCGTTGTGATCAGTTGACCGAGAAGTTCGGTGAGCGGTTTACTTGCCCCGAGTTGCTGCGCGAGATGGCCCAGAAGAACCAAAGCTTCTACGGGCGGTTCAACCCGGACGCCAGCAAGGCAGCATAAGAGATCGGGGCGCTTCGGCGCCCCTTTTTCGTAGAGGTATGAGGGCCATCGCCTGCCCGCGGGTCGGCGATCCAAGGTGGCCTCGTGCCACTTTATGGCGCAGCAGTGATGTGTGCCCGCAAAGTACCGCCCAGCCTCGCCAAATCGCCTACCCGGGGGGCGGGCAGGCGATGGCCCGGCGCCTGCGGCTTGATTCCGGGCCTAGGGGCCGTCGTCAGCGTAGCCAAATCGCGCGATATCCTCGGCGCAAACCTCCGCCACAATATCGCGCAACTCAGGCGTATAGGCCGCAGCCCCTGCTGAGGCATTCACTCGCGGCAATTCCAATTCAAAACCCAGATGCTCGAACAACGGCTGCGCATCCGCTGGGAAATACTCCAACCGGATATAGAGATTACAGTGTTCCCGCCCCGCCGCATCCGCCATATACCGCCGCGCGGGCCAAGCGCGCAGGCTGGCCCGCGTCTGCGGATGCCGCAAAAACCTCGCGAAATCCGACTGCTTCGCCAGACCCACCGCCGGATGATCAAACCCCTGCCCGCGCAGCCAGCGGTAATAGCTCGCCACCCGGTCCCAAGGGTTGCGCACCAGCGTGAAACAAAACAGCCCCTCCAACTCCTCAGGCCGCAGCAGCCCGTCGGCATCCGCCAGCGTTGAGTGCTTCCAGAGCCGCCCCGCCGCCTGCACGCCCTGCAACCGCCGCCGTCGCTTTAGCGCCTTCGGCGTGTCACCCAGCATCAGGTCGTCCTTCATCGCCCGCCCTTCCAAAGCCAGCGCGAGCGAGGTGCCCCCCGTTTTGGGGATATGCACAAAGACATAGCGACGGCCCCGGCTGATGATCACTCCACCGCCTCCGGCGCGCGCAAGGTAGACGGCTCATCACTGCGCAGCGCGATCACCGCCCCCGCCAGTGCAATCAACGCCATGCCCGCAAAGCCCATGGGCGGCACCTGCTGGTCCCATAGGACATAGGCCCAGAAGCTGGCGAAAATCAGCAGGGAATACTCAAAAATCGCCACATGACCGGCCTCGCCCAATTGGTAGCCGCGCACCAGAAACCCGATGCCGATGAGCGAGCCTACCGCCTGCACCGCGATCCAGAACCACATCGCGCCATCCAGCGGCCCCCATGTGCGGCTGACGAAACCTTCGGGCCCTGCCACCTCCGCACCCGGCAAAATCATGACACCGATGCCGCCCATGACCGCCAACATGCCGAAAAAGCCTGCGGTCATGACCATCGTGCTCTCCCCCTCGCACCATGCCCGCGTCGCCACGGCGCCGATCGCATAGAGCGCCCCGGCCAAGAGCGGCAGAAAGGCCACGGGGTCAAGATCGCTCGGGTCGGGGCGGATCACCATCAACGCTCCGGCAAAGCCCACCGCCACGGCCCCCCACCGCCATGGCCCGACACGCTTGCCTTGGAACAGGGCCGAGATCATCAGCACGAAGAGCGGCGAGGTGAAAAGCCCGGCCACCACCACGCCGATGGGCAAAAAGGCCAGACAGCCGAAATAGATCAACATGGCCCCGGCCTGAAATAGGCTACGCCCCGCCACGGCCCAGAACCGCCTTGGCCGCAGGATGCCGAAACCAAGGGCTGCCAGCACCATCAGAATGGCCACCGCCATAACACCGCGCACGAAATGAAACTGCCAGAGCGAGCCGCGCTCGGTTATGAAGGGAACAAAGTTATCCGTAAGCCCCAAAGCCGCCATACCGCTTACGGCGCAAAGCGCCGCCAAGCCTGATTTCACCGCTGCGTCTTGCATCTGCCCTCCTTTTCGCTCCTGCCCTCTTTTCAAAGTCACGTCCCGGCAGCAATACTCAACCCCAAATCGCAACCAATGCCTTGGGAGGGGTCACATGGGGTGGATGACGGATGAGCGCGGGCTTGAAAAATGCGCAGCGAATTTTGTGGCGCTAACGCCACTGTCGCATCTGCGCCGGGCGGCAGAGGTCTTTGCCGGGCAAACCGCGGTGATCTACGGTGACCACCGCGTCACCTATGCCCAGTACCATGACCGCTGCACCCGCCTTGCCGCCTTGTTGGCCGAGATCGGCGTGGCTCCGGGCGACGTGGTCGCGACCCTGATCCCCAACCTGCCCGCGCAGGCCGAGGCGCATTTTGGCGTGCCTGCCTGCGGGGCCGTGCTCAACACCATCAACATTCGCCTCGACCCTGAAACGGTGGCCTATATCCTCGACCACGGAGGGGCCAAGGTGCTGCTCGTCGATACCGAATTCCTGCCGCTGGCTGAAGACGCCTGCGCGCGGATGGACGGCACATGCCCTGCGATCATCGAAGTGCCCGACCCCGCCGTCGGCCTCCCTCCCAGCGGGCGGCATCCGCAATACGAAGACCTGCTGGCCGAGGCCAATCCGAACTTTAGCTGGGTCATGCCCGACGACGAATGGGAAAGCCTCGCGCTGAACTATACCTCCGGCACCACCGGGCGGCCCAAGGGCGTGGTCTATCACCACCGCGGGGCCTACCTGATGACCATGGGCACGGTGATCTCTTGGCAGATGGTCCTGCGCCCGGTTTTCATGCAGATCGTGCCGCTGTTTCACTGCAACGGCTGGAACCACACTTGGATGATGCCGCTCTTGGGCGGCACGCTGGTCTGCTGCCGCGACATCACGGCGGGCGCGATCTATGACGCCATCGCGGATCACGGCGTCACCCATTTCGGCGGTGCGCCCATCGTGCTGAACATGCTGGTCAACGCCAGCGCAGAAGACCGCCGCGCCTTCGATCACCGCGTCGAGGTTTTCACCGCAGGCGCGCCGCCAGCCCCCGCAACCCTGTCGAAGATTGAGAAACTGGGTTTCAACGTCACGCAGGTCTACGGGCTGACCGAGACCTTTGGCCATGTCACCGAATGTCTGTGGCAAGGCGATTGGGACGGGCTGCCCGANGCTGAGCGCNCCGGGATCAAAGCCCGCCAAGGCATCGCCATGCCGATGATGGAAGAGATCACGGTGATGGACGCCGAGATGGCCCAGACCCCGCGCGANGGCACCGCACAGGGCGAAATCATGATCCGCGGCAATGCGGTGATGAAAGGCTACCTCAANAACCCCGNGGCCACCGCCGAAGCCTTTGCGGGCGGTTACTTCCATTCCGGCGACATCGCGGTGCAGCATCCCGACGGCTATATCCAGATCGCCGACCGCGCCAAGGACATCATCATCTCCGGCGGAGAGAACATCTCGAGCGTTGAAGTCGAAGGCGTGCTGATGGGCCACGGCGCGGTCAATCTGGCTGCCGTGGTGGCCCAACCGCATGAAAAATGGGGCGAGGTGCCCTGCGCCTTTGTCGAGTTGAAGCCGGGGTCGGAGGCCAGCCAAGAGGCGCTGATCGCCTTTGCCCGCGAACGTCTTGCCGGGTTCAAAACGCCCAAGCGGGTGATTTTCGGGGAGTTGCCCAAGACCTCCACCGGGAAGATCCAGAAGTTTGAACTGCGCAAGCAGGCGGCGGACCTCTAAGGCGGGGCATTATGTCACCTGCCATTGCTGATCCCGCAGCGCGTGGTAGAGTGGCGAAAACTGACAGGCCCGCAGCAGAACCCCATGACCGCCTTGACAAAATACGCCCGGCTCGAAGCGACGGGCCTTTGGCGCGCCACGCCCGATGCGCAGCGGCGCGAGGTGATCGTCTCTATCGGTGATGCGACACTGGTGATCAGCGATCTCAAAGATCAGGCGCTGACCCATTGGTCGCTGGCTGCCGTCGACAGGACCAATCCCGGCCAGACCCCCGCGCTCTATCATCCGGACGGCGATCCGGGAGAGACGCTGGAACTGCCCGACAATGAAACCGAGATGATTGAGGCCATCGAAAAGCTGCGCCGCGCCATTAACCGCAGCCGTCCGAAGCCGGGCCGCTTGCGGTGGGTGGGCATGGTCGCCTCTGTCGCCGTGGTGGCGGCGCTGGCGGTCTTTTGGATGCCCGGCGCGCTGCGCGATCACGCGATCAAAGTGGTCCCCGAGGTCAAGCGCGTCTCCTTGGGCACGGCGCTGCTGAAGCGGCTTGAACGGGTGTCCGGCCCCGCCTGCGAAAGCCCCGGCGGCAGTGCCGCGCTGTCGCGGCTCACCAAACGCTTGGAGGTGGGGCGCGTGGCGATCCTGCCCGATATGACCCGCGCCAGCCTGCATCTGCCGGGGCGTCTTATCGTGCTCGACCGCGCGGTGCTGGAGGATTACGAAGAACCCGATGTTGCCGCAGGCTATGTGCTCACCGAAGATGTGGCACGCAGCGAACATGACCCGCTGCGCGCGCTGCTAGAGGCCGTGGGCCTGCGCGAAAACTTCCGCCTGCTGACCACCGGCGATATCTCTTCGGAAGCGCTGGACGCCTATGCCGAGCAACTGCTGATGCGCCCCGCCGCGACACCGAAAGTCGACGCCCAGTTGGCACGATTTGCCAAGGCCGAGTTGCGCAGCAAACCCTATGCTTTTGCCCGCGACATCACCGGCGAAAGCACCCTGCCCCTGATCGAAGGCGACCCGATGAACGGCAAGCTGACCGCGCCGCTGATGTCGGATGCCGATTGGCTGCGACTGCAAAGCATCTGCGGCGGCTGACTGAACGACCCGCCAATGAAAAGGCCAGCCGGGGAACACCACGGTTGGCCTTTTTTCTTGCTATCGCAACGCGCTTAGCGGCGCAGATAGGCGTCCCGGTATCCCGCCCGGCGCAGCTGACCAAGCGCCGCTTGGGCCGAGCCACCCGCGATGGGGCCCGCCTGAACGCTGTGATAGGTCTTGCCGCCGCGTGTCTGTTTGCCGATGCGGGCAGGCATGCCCATGGATGCGATCTGACGCGCCGCGCGCTGCGCATTGGCTGGGCTACCAAAGACACCAACCTGCACATAGCCTGCCTTGGTGCTGACCTGCGCCGCCGGGGCCGACCGGCTGGAATAGACCGGTGCAGCCTTAACCGGCGCGGTCTTCACCGGCGCTCTCTTGACGGGGCGGGCATCGCGGTGGATCGGCGCGGCATTGCGGTAGCGCAGAACACGTTTCACCACTTGGCCGTCCCGTTCAACAATCTTGACCACCCCCAGTTTGCGGCGCTGCGTTTCGATATCAAGATAGGGGTAGATCAGCGGCACTTTGGCGGTCACATCTTCGCCGGTGGCCTTGTTCACCAAACGGCGCGGCACGGTCTGGGTCCAGACCAGCAGCATATCGGCGCGGCCTTCCAAGGTCTGCTCGGCGCGGTGCGGGTTCAGACGGTCGTCCTCCCAGACCTTACGATAGCCGTGGGGAACTTTGACGTTTGTCGTGTTCAATCGGTTGATCGCCACATGTTTCGGCACGATCCGTGTCTGGGTGCCCACGGCCCGGGCAGGCGGCGCGCTGACCACCGGCGCGGCAACCACGGCGGGGGCGACGACACGTGCGGGCGCTGCGGCCACACCGGGCATCATCCCTGCACTACGGTAAGGCTGAGGGGCCGTGCCGCGCTGTGGGGTGGTGGGCGCAAGACGGCCTGTCACGATAGGTTCGGCCTGCGGGCCACAACGCACGCTATAGCCATCCCCGCGCCGCATATAGCGCTGCGACAGAGGCGAAGCGCCGGGGCAAGCGGTGACGAACCCAGCCGGTGCCGGAGCAGCCAGAGCGACGGGTTTGCTCGGCACCACGGGCACGGGGCGCGGTGCGGTTTCGCGCACGACTTTGGGGGCGGATGCGCGAACCGGGGCCGGAGCCACACGGCGCACCACCTTTTGCGGTGCGGGCCGGGCCACGGGGGCTTGCGGTTTCACCTTGGGCGCTTGCACTTCGGCGACGCGGGTCGGCGGCGTTTTGGCGGGGGCGGCTTCGACCTTGGTCTTCGCTGCTGTTGTCGCCTGTGCAGCCGCCACTTGCACGCCGTTCGTGGGCTGGAAACCACAGATCTGCTGGCGCGCGCGGCTCATGCGGGGCACCCATGACACATTGCCATCGATCCCTGCGCGGATGAACACACATCCCGCGCTGTCGACATATTGCTTGCCCTTGTAAGAGGACGGCGGAAATTCGGCAGGCTGGCTGCGGCTGTCTTGCGCTTGGGTCTGCGATCCGCCGACGCCCAAAGCGGCCACGATCACTGCCATGGCAATACTTTTGGTAAGTGTCATCTAATGCCCCCACACTATCTAGTAGAACGATGCCTCAGCGCGCGGCCTGAGTAAAGCACCACGCGCTGAATAGCGAAACTTACCGGATCACTTTGTGCCGAACATCCGGTCGCCCGCGTCGCCCAGCCCCGGAATGATATAGCCCTTCTCGTTCAGCGCCTCATCCAGCGAGGCCGTGACGATGCGCACGTCCGGATGCGCGGCCTTCATCGTGGCCACACCTTCGGGCGAGGCGAGCAGGCAAAGGAAGATGATGTTGGTGGCCCCGGCCTCTTTCAGCAGGTTGATCGCCGCGACCGAGGAGTTGCCGGTGGCCAGCATCGGATCCACAGCAATGACCAGACGATCTTCCATCGCCTCGGGCACCTTGAAGTAATACTGCACCGGCTGCAGCGTCTCTTCGTCACGGTAAAGACCAACAAAACCGACCCGTGCCGAGGGGATCAGCTCGAGCACCCCATCCATCAGCCCGTTGCCCGCCCGCAGGATCGAGATCAGCGCAAGCTTCTTGCCGTCGAGCGTCGGCGCGTCCATCTCCTGCATCGGGGTCTCAACCCGCTTGGTCGTCATCGGCAGGCCGCGCGTTACCTCATAGGCCAAAAGCTGGCTGATCTCGCGCAGCAACTGCCGGAAGGCGGCGGTCGAGGTGGTTTTGTCGCGCATGATGGTCAGCTTGTGCTGCACCAGCGGATGGTCAACGATCGTCAGATGATTGGGGGTATCGGTCATGCGGCAGGCTCCTTTATTTGCCTCGCTTCTAGCCGCACAAGCGCCCCGCTCGCAAGCAAAGGCTGCGCGGCTAGGCTGGCACCTCTACCCCCAGATGCCCGGCGACAAGCGCTGCCACATCAGCAAAACCGATCTGACCCAGCTCCCCTGCCCCGGTCCCGGCGACCAGCACCGGCACCCTTTCGCGCGTGTGATCGCTGCCTGCCCATGTCGGATCATTCCCGTGATCCGCCGTCACAATCAGCATGTCGCCCTCGCGCAGCGCGGCGATCACCCTGCCGATCTCGGTGTCGAACCACTCCAACGCGCGGGCATAGCCCGACACATCGCGGCGGTGACCATAAAGGCTGTCGAACTCCACGAAATTGGCAAAGGTCAGGCTGCCGTCTTCGGCCTCTTCCACCAGATCATGCAGGTGTTCCATCAGCTTGGCATCCGGCCCTTTGCGCAATTCATCAATGCCTTGCATGGTAAAGATGTCGCCGATCTTGCCCAGCGCATAGACCCGCCCACCGGCGTTTTGCACCCAATTGGTCAGCACCGGTTTGGGCGGGGGGATGGCGTAGTCTCGGCGGTTCGGAGTACGTGCGAATGCGCCCGGTTCGCCAGTGAAAGGCCGCGCGATGACACGGCCCACTTTCATCTCATGCAGGCGGGGTGCGATGTCTTCGCAAAGCTTCAGCAAACGGTCGAGGCCAAAGGTCTCTTCATGCGCGGCGATCTGAAAAACACTGTCGGCGGAGGTATAGCAGATCGGCCAGCCGCTTTCGCAATGCGCCGCCCCCAGCCGCTCAATGATCGCCGTGCCTGAGGCATGACAATTGCCCAAGATGCCATCGGTGCCTGCCAGCCGCGCGACCTCTTCAGTCAGGTCGGCCGGAAAGGCCGGTGTTTCATCCGGGAAGTATTGCCAAGCCCAAGGCACCGGCAACCCCGCCAATTCCCAATGACCCGAAGGGGTATCCTTGCCCTGCGAAACCTCCGTCGCAGCCCCCCAGAGGCCTTCGGGCGCAGCACTCAAACCCGGCGCCTCCATACCGCTGGCAAGCTTCAGGGCAGCGCCCAGACCCAACCGGTCAAGATTGGGCAGCGCAAGCGGTCCGCTCCGCCCCTCTTCGGCCTCTCCCGCGGCACAGGCCTGCGCGATATGGCCCAGCGTGTTGGCCCCGGTATCGGGCAAATCGCCGTTAAAGAACTCCCCCGCGTCCGGCGCGCCGCCGATGCCCACGGAATCGATCACGACCAAGAACGCACGTCCCATCAGCCGATCCTTTCCAAGATCAAATCCGGCGCTTTGACCGGCGTATCGCCAAGCGTGATTGCCGCCAGAACCGCCGCTTCCGCCGCATCCGCAGCCGCGTCCCCCGCCGCATGGATCAGCGCCAAGGGCTGGCCCGCACGGACCTCATCGCCCAAGCGCAGCACTTCCGACAGGCCTACTGCCGGGTCGATCTGGTCCGCCTCGACCACCCGGCCCCCGCCGAGATTGACCACCGCCATGCCGAGTGCCGCGCCGTCGATCGCGCTAACGTAGCCACCGCGCGGCGCGGGGACCGCTCGGATCACAGGGCCTTTGGGCAGGATGCGCTCCCAGTTTTCGGCGAAATCGGCAGGTGCGCCCATGGCGCTGAGCATTCGGGAGAAACGCTCCAACGCGCGCCCATCGGCGACCGCCGCGCGCAGGGCGCGGGCTCCGGCCTCGGCACTCGCGGCCAGACCGCCGTTGGCAAGAAGCCCACCGCCCAATGCGGCTGTCACATCAAGGATCGGCCCCGTCACCGCCCCGGTCAGCACCCGCATCACCTCGACCATTTCCAGCGCGTTGCCAAGGCTCGGCACCAGCGGCTGGTTCATATCACTGATCACCGCCGTCGTCGGGCAGCCCGCCGCCGTGGCGGTGCCGCTTAGTGCTTCGGCCAAGGCGCGCGCCTGCGACAGTTCCTTCATGAAAGCGCCCGAGCCGACCTTTACATCCAGCACCAGCCCATCCAGCCCAGCGGCGAGCTTTTTCGACAGGATCGAGGCGGTGATCAGATCGAGCGAATCCACGGTCGAAGTCACATCCCGCACCGCATAAAGCCGCCGATCCGCCGGGGCGATGTCGCCGCTGGCGCTGACGATGGCGCAGCCCACNTCCCGCACNACNNCGCGAAANNGCACCTCTTCCAACTGGGTGCTGACGCCGGGGATCGCCTCNAGCTTNTCNAGCGTGCCGCCCGTNTGCCCCANNCCCCGGCCCGAGATCATCGGCACGTAAGCGCCGCAAGCCGCCAGCGCCGGGGCAAGGATCAGCGACACGCAATCGCCCACGCCGCCGGTGGAGTGTTTGTCGAGCACCGGACCGTTCAAGTCCCAGTCCAACACCTGCCCCGAATCGCGCATCGCAAGGGTCAAGGCCACACGGCCCGGTTGGTCCAACCCGTTGAGGCAGATGCCCATGGCAAAGGCCCCGGCCTGCGCGTCGCTGACACGGCCATCGGCCAGCGCGCCTGCCATCCAAGTCAGCGCCTCTGCATCCAATGCCTCACCATGGCGCAGCCGCGCCAGAATATCCCGCGCGCTCATGCGGTTAACCCTGCATATGGGCAGCGCCAAAGGCCCCCGGCAGCAAATCGCCCATGGTCATCTGCTGCTCTTTGCCCGCCACGGTCGCCATGGTCACCGACACCTTGTCGCCCGAAAACTCCGCCAATTTCTGGCGGCAGCCACCGCAGGGCGTCACCGGCATATCGCTGCCCGCCACCACATAGACCTCGGCGATCTCACGCTCGCCCGCCGCGACCATCGCGGCAATCGCCCCGGCCTCGGCGCAGGTGCCCTGCGGGTAGGCCACGTTTTCGACATTGCAGCCGCTGAACACCGCGCCCGAGGCCGTGCGGATCGCCGCGCCGACCTTGAAATTCGAATAGGGCGCATGGGCGTTTTCCCGCACCAACACAGCCGCGTCGCGCAAATCAGTCATTAGGCTCTCCCTTTTCTCGGACTATAGAAAATTGCCCCGCCCTGTGCGATGCAAAACCACATGTCCCCTCAATCGCCTCTTAAAGCCTGCGCAAAATGGCCCGCAAGGGCGACGCTGGGGCAAAGCCACCCGCCGCCAAGACCGACCCGCCCAAATGCCGCTTTGCTTGCGCGCAAAAATTAGTTTAACGCTAAACCATTATTCGGGAGGAGCATGAACGATGTCCGACACCCCCAACTTGCGCCAAGCAGCATTGGACTACCACGAACACCCCCGGCCCGGTAAGCTGGAGGTCCGCGCGACCAAACCGCTGGCCAATGGCCGCGATCTGGCACGCGCCTATTCGCCCGGCGTGGCCGAGGCTTGTATCGAGATCAAGAACGACCCCGACACCGCCGCCCGCTACACCTCGCGCGGCAATCTGGTGGCCGTGGTCACCAATGGCACCGCGGTGTTGGGGCTGGGAAATATCGGCGCGCTGGCGTCGAAACCGGTGATGGAGGGCAAGGCCGTGCTCTTCAAGAAATTCGCCAATATCGATTGTTTCGACATCGAGCTGGACCAAGCCGACCCCGAAAAATTGGCCGAGATCGTCTGCGCGATGGAGCCGAGTTTCGGCGCGATCAACCTCGAAGACATCAAAGCCCCCGATTGTTTCGTCGTCGAGAAAATCTGCCGCGAGCGGATGAACATCCCCGTCTTCCACGATGACCAGCACGGCACCGCCATCGTCGTCGGCGCGGCAGCGAAAAACGCGCTGCATGTGGCGGGCAAAAAGTTCGAGGACATCAAGATCGTCTCGACCGGTGGCGGGGCGGCGGGGATCGCCTGCCTCAACATGCTGCTGAAACTGGGTGTAAAGCGCGAAAACGTCTGGCTCTGTGACATCAACGGGCTGGTCTATGAAGGCCGGACCGAGGACATGAACCCCAGCAAAGCGGAATATGCGCAGAAGTCCGACCTGCGCACGCTGGACGATGTGATCGACGGGGCGGACCTTTTTCTTGGCCTGTCGGGCCCCGGCGTGCTGTCGCCTGAAATGGTCGCGAAGATGGCCAAACGCCCGATCATCTTTGCGCTGGCGAACCCGACGCCCGAAATTCTGCCCGATCTGGCCCGCGCCGTGGCACCAGACGCGATCATCGCCACAGGGCGCAGCGATTTTCCCAACCAAGTCAACAACGTGCTCTGCTTCCCCTTCATCTTCCGGGGCGCGTTGGATGTGGGCGCGACCACGATCAACGACGAGATGAAGATCGCCTGTATCGACGGTATCGCCGCCCTCGCCCGCGCCACGACGAGCGCGGAGGCGGCAGCGGCCTATCAGGGCGAGCAACTGACTTTTGGCGCGGAATACCTAATCCCGAAACCCTTCGATCCGCGCCTCATTGGCGTGGTCTCTTCCGCCGTGGCCAGGGCCGCGATGGAGACGGGCGTGGCAGCGCGGCCCATCGAAGACCTCGACGCTTACAAACGCAAACTTGACGGGTCGGTGTTCAAATCCGCGCTAATTATGCGCCCGGTCTTCGAATCCGCCCGCTCCTCCCCCCGCCGTCTGGTCTTTGCCGAAGGCGAGGACGAGCGCGTGCTGCGCGCTGCGCAAGCGATCATCGAAGAGACGGTGGAACGGCCCATCCTCATTGGCCGCCCCGAGGTGATCGAACGGCGCATCGAAAAGGCCGGGTTGAACCTGCAACTGGGTCAAAACGTCGATCTGGTGAACCCCGAGAACGACCCCCGCTACCGCGACTATTGGGAGACCTATCACAGCCTGATGTGCCGTCGTGGTGTCAGCCCCGACATCGCCCGCGCCATCATGCGCACAAACACCACCGCCATCGGCGCGGTCATGGTGCACCGCGGAGAGGCCGACAGCCTGATCTGCGGCACCTTTGGCGAATTTGGCTGGCATCTGAACTACGTCAATCAGGTGCTGGGCCGCGACGGTTTCCGCCCGCACGGCGCTTTGTCGATGATGATTCTCGAAGACGGACCGCTGTTCATCGCGGACACCCAAGTGAACCTGCACCCCACCCCCGAACAGATCGCCGAGATCGCCATCGGGGCTGCCCGCCACGTCCGGCGCTTTGGCATTGAGCCGAAAGTCGCGCTTTGTTCGCAAAGCCAGTTTGGCAATCAGGGCGAAGGGTCGGGCAAGCGCCTGCGCGCGGCGCTGCAAATCCTCGACGCGGGCAACCACGATTTCGTCTATGAAGGCGAGATGAATATCGACACCGCGCTTGATCCAGAATTGCGCGCGCGGCTGCTGCCCTGCAACCGGATGGAAGGAGCCGCCAATGTGCTGGTCTTCGCCCATGCCGACGCGGCCTCGGGTGTGCGTAACATCCTGAAAATGAAGGGCGATGGACTTGAGGTTGGGCCGATCCTGATGGGGATGGGCAACCGAGCGCATATCGTCTCACCCTCGATCACCGCGCGTGGGCTGCTTAACGTGGGCGCCATCGCGGGCACCCCGGTCGCGCATTACGGCTAAGGCCCCAAACAAAACGCCGCCCCCTCAGGGGGACGGCGCTGCGTGTTCGGGAATAGGTTTATTTACGGGGCGTGGCGGGTTTGATGTCCGCGACGGAGGACGGGGCCTTGGCGGCGGGTTTTGCCGCGGCCTTGGCTTGCTTCTTCTTGTTGCCGATTTTGTCACCCATGGTCGGGCCCTTTGTTATGCGAGGGGCGCTGGCCTCATGCCGCGCCTGAACTCATCATGGCAAAAAGCGCGCCCCACGCTGATCCGTTTTCGACCGAGATGTCGCAAAAGGCGCGCCGCCCCGAGAGGCGGCGCAATGCCGCTTAGAACCGCCAGTTAAACGCGCGGCTCACGCCGATGCGCATGGTCCATTGATCATCAGAACCGGCCTGCGTGATCGGGCTGTCGGCGGCGTCATTCAGCAGACGTTGATAGGCCACGGCCCCCTCAAGCGCCCATGCCTCATCCAGACGGTAGGTCGCTTGCACTTCGACGCCCGCGCCCAGCAGACCGCCTTCGGCCTCATAGGCCGCCAAGGTCGGTGTGGCCGTGTCGACGCCGAAATAAGTGTCGGCGTAGGTGTCATTGCCAAGGCTGAAACGCGGGCCTGCAGTGATGGTCCAACGCTCATCGGGGCGGAAAATTACGTCAGCGCCGATGTCGCCGGTCACGCCTTCATGCCCGCCAAACCCTTGGCGCACTTTGCCGAAGACCTGCCAGTTCACCTCGCGGTAGACCACGCCAAAGCCCAGTTCGACCGCCGCATCGATGTCCTCAAGCCCCGCCAGTTCGGGGTGATCGGAACTGTCACGCTCGCCCAGATAGCGGAACGCGCCGGTAAAGCCGAAACCGGTTTTGGGCGCTTCACCGATGTTGGTGCCGATCTTGCGCCCGCCCCATTCGAGCGAGCCAAAGGTAAAGGCCAAATCCGGCGTCGCGCGGTAGCTGCTGGCGCCCGGATAATCCGGTGCCGCCCCCACCCCGCCGCGCAGGGCGAAGTTGAAGGAACGGTCCTGCGCCGCAACCGGCAGCGCGGCAACCATGGCGAGGCAGGAAGCAAGGGGCAGAGAAAGGGCGAGACGCATGTGGGCAGGCTCCAAAGGTAATAGGGTTTCGGGGCAATCTAGCATGACGCGCCGCAACTGACAGGAACAATAGCGATCCGCTTGCCGAAATCTTTCTAAGCGGCCAGAGTGGCTGGAAATATTTGCGCGTCAGTACAGCTATACCCGGCCCGCGGGTTTGCCGCACAGTGCAACAGGAGGAGGAACACCATGGGATACCGTGACACCTACGACCGCTGGCAGGCCGATCCGGAAGCCTATTGGCTGGAGCAGGCCGAGGCGATCGATTGGGACATCGCGCCGACGCGCGCGCTATATGACCGGGGCGACCATATCTATGAGTGGTTCGCGGATGCCAGTGTAAACACCTGCCACAACGCTGTGGACCGCCATGTCGAACAGGGCAACGGCAAGCGCGTGGCGATCATCTATGACAGCCCGATCACTGGCAATAAATCGACCCTGACCTATAGCGAGTTGCAGGCCCATGTTGCCTCGCTCGCCGGGGCGCTGGTGGCGCAAGGTGTGGAAAAAGGCGACCGCGTGGTGATCTATATGCCCATGGTCCCCGAAGCGGTGGAGGCGATGCTGGCCTGCGCACGGATTGGCGCGATCCATTCGGTGGTCTTTGGCGGTTTTGCCTCAAGCGAGCTGGCGGTGCGGATCGACGATTGCAAACCCAAGGCGATCATCGCCGCCTCCTGCGGGGTCGAGCCGTCGCGCGTGGTGGATTACAAACCCCTACTGGACGGGGCCATCGAACAGGCCACACACAAGCCCGACACCTGCATCATCCTGCAGCGCGGCCAGAAACCCTGTGAGTTGAACCCCGAGCGGGACATCGACTGGTACGCCGCTCAAGACGGCGTGCGCCCGGCCCCATGCGTTCCGGTTGAGGGGAACCACCCGGCCTATATCCTCTATACCTCTGGCACCACCGGCGCGCCCAAAGGCGTGGTGCGGCCCACCGCGGGGCATCTGGTGGCACTGAACTGGACCATGAAGAACGTCTACAATGTCGAACCGGGCGAGGTGTTCTGGGCCGCCTCTGATGTGGGCTGGGTCGTGGGCCACAGCTATATCTGCTACGCGCCACTCATTGCCGGGAACACCACTGTCATCTTCGAGGGCAAGCCCGTGGGTACCCCGGATGCGGGCACCTTCTGGAGGGTGATCGAAGAACATAAGGTCGCCAGTTTCTTCACCGCCCCCACCGCGATCCGCGCCGTGAAACGCGAAGATCCCAAGGGCGAGGAGATCAAGAAATACGACCTGTCGAGCCTGCGTGCGCTTTACCTCGCGGGGGAACGGGCCGATCCCGATACCGTCGAATGGGCGCAGGAGAAACTGGGCAAGCCGGTCTACGATCACTGGTGGCAGACCGAGACCGGCTATACCATCGTCGGCAACCCGGCGGGGCTTGAGGCGCTGCCGGTCAAGGTCGGCTCGCCCACCGTGCCGATGCCGGGCTATGACGTGCAAATTTTGGATGAGCGGGGCGAACCGCTGCCTGCCGGAGAGTTGGGCGCGATTGCCATTAAGCTCCCCCTACCCCCCGGCACCCTGCCCGGCCTGTGGAACGCCGAAGACCGCTTTCGCAAATCCTACCTCGCCACCTTCCCCGGCTATTATGAGACTGGCGATGCGGGGCGGATTGATGAGGACGGCTATGTCTGGATCATGGCGCGCACCGATGACGTGATCAACGTCGCGGGCCACCGGCTGTCGACCGGCGCGATGGAAGAGGTCTTGGCGGGCCACCCCGATGTGGCCGAATGCGCCGTGGTGGGGGTCAGCGATGACCTTAAAGGCCAGTCGCCCGTCGGCTTCTTGTGCCTCACCAAAGGCGTCGACCGACCGCATGAGGAAATCGTCGCGGAATGCGTCACCCGAATGCGCGAACAGATCGGCCCCGTTGCCGCCTTTAAACAGGCCGTGGTGGTGGACCGCCTGCCCAAAACCCGCTCGGGCAAGATCCTCCGCGCGACCATCGTGAAAATCGCGGATGGGGAGGATTTCAAGCCGCCCGCGACCATCGACGACCCGGCAATCTTGGACGAGATTCGTGACGCGCTGAAGGGTATCGGCTACCCGCAGTCGTAACCAATCAACTTCATGGCGGTGGACCTTTGTAGGACTGGCGCTAAACTCAGACCCAAGGAAACGCGCGTGCCGTCCAGCCCGCGCGTTTTTTTACAATTGCGTTGCTTGCGCGAAATATGCGAAGCGCCACCGGAAATGCCCCCAAGCGGGGCCAACCACGACAGCACATTCAGTGGGTCTTTTCCCTCCCGGAGCTTGCCCTCCGGCCGCGCAGAAAGGTTTTCGACGTGCAGACACCCTATTACCTGATCGACAAGGCCAATCTCCGCGACAATATGGAAAAGATCGCCCGCCTCCGCGCGCTTTCGGGCGCGCGTTGCCTGCTGGCGCTGAAATGTTTTGCCACATGGTCGGTCTTTGATTTCATGTCGGAGTATATGGACGGCTCGACCTCCTCCTCGCTCTACGAGGTGCGGCTGGGGGCCGAGAAATTCCCCGGTGAGACCCACGCCTATTCCGTCGCCTATGCCGATCACGAGATCGACGAGGTGCTGGGCCACGCCGACAAGATCATCTTCAATTCCATCGGCCAGCTCGATAAGTTCGACACCCAATCCTCGGGCCACATCCGCGGCCTGCGCGCGAACCCCGGCGTCTCGACCTCCGACTTCGATCTGGCCGACCCTGCGCGACCCTTTAGCCGTCTGGGCGAGCATGACCCGGCGGCAATTGACGCCGTGGCAGACCGGATCACCGGGCTGATGTTCCACAACAACTGCGAGAACGATAGTTTCGAGCGTTTCGACGAGATGCTGACTTTGATCGAAGACCGTTTCGGCGCGGTGCTGCACAAGATGGACTGGATCAGCCTCGGTGGCGGCATCCATTTCACGGGCGCAGACTACCCGCTTGATGATCTGGCGCTGCGCCTCAAAGCCTTTGCCGAGCGCTTCGGCGTGCAGGTTTATCTTGAGCCCGGCGAGGCCGCGATCACCGGTGCCGCGACGCTGGAGGTCACCGTGCTCGACACGATGCACAACGGTAAGAACCTCGCCATCGTCGACAGTTCCATCGAGGCACATATGCTTGACCTGCTGATCTACCGCGAACCGGCCAAGATCGCGCCCAACACCGGCGACCACGAGTGGATGATCTGCGGCAAGTCCTGCCTTGCGGGCGATATCTTTGGCGAGTTTCGTTTTGATGCGCCGCTAAAGGCGGGCGACCGCATCTCGTTCCAAGACGCCGCTGGCTACACGATGGTCAAGAAAAATTGGTTCAACGGCGTCAAAATGCCCGGCATCGCCATCCGCGAGTTGGACGGAACCATCCGAATGGTGCGCGATTTCGACTATGACGATTTCGCCGCTGCCCTGTCGTGACAAGAAAGAGGTCAACACTATGAAACGCAATGTTCTTATCATCGGCGCGGGCGGCGTCGCACAGGTCGTGGCGCATAAATGCGCTCAGAATAATGATCGTTTGGGTGAGCTTCATATCGCCAGCCGCACGGTTTCCAAATGCGAGGCGATCATCGCCAGCGTGCATGAGAAAAACGCGATGAAACAGGACGGCGTGTTCAAGGCGCACGAAGTCGATGGCATGGACACCGCCGCTGTCGCCGCCCTGATCAAGGAAACCGGCTGCCAGATCGTGATCAACGTGGGCTCCCCCTTCGTGAACATGACCGTGCTTCAGGCCTGCATCGACACCGGTGCCGCCTATATCGACACCGCGATCCACGAAGACCCCCGCAAAATCTGCGAGACGCCGCCGTGGTATGGCAACTACGAATGGAAGCGCCGCGAGGCCTGCGCCGAAGCGGGCGTGACCGCGATTCTTGGCGCTGGCTTCGATCCCGGCATGGTCAACGCCTTTGCCCGTTTCGCGGTTGATGAGTTCATGGACGAGGTCAAATCCATCGACATCGTCGACATCAACGCAGGCGACCACGGCAAGTACTTCTCGACCAACTTCGACCCTGAGATCAACTTTCGCGAGTTCACCGGCACGGTCTACAGCTGGCAGGAAGGCGAGTGGAAAGAGAACAAGATGTTCGAAGTGGGCCGCGAATGGGATCTGCCCGTCGTCGGCAAGCAGAAAGCCTATATGTCGGGCCATGATGAGGTGCATTCGCTGGCCGCGAACTACCCCCATGCCGACGTGCGCTTCTGGATGGGCTTTGGCGATCACTACATCAATGTCTTCACCGTCTTGCAGAACCTCGGCTTGCTCTCCGAACAGCCCGTGACCACCGCCGAAGGGCTGGAAGTCGTGCCGCTGAAAGTGGTGAAGGCCGTACTCCCCGACCCGTCGAGCCTTGCGCCGAACTACACCGGCAAAACCTGCATCGGTGATCTGGTGAAGGGCGTGAAGGACGGCGAAGAGGTTGAGGTTTTTGTCTATAATGTGGCCGATCACAAGGACGCCTATAACGAGGTCGGCAGCCAGGGCATTTCCTACACCGCGGGCGTGCCACCCGTGGCCTTTGCGATGCTGATCGCCGATGGCACCTATGATGGCGGCACCATGGTCAATGTCGAAGAACTGGACCCGAAACCGCTGTTCGGTCTGCTGGATGACATCGGCCTGCCAACCCGCGTGAAAGACGACAAGGGCGACCGCGCTTGGCACGAGGCCTGAGCCTCTCCTGAAACGTAAAAGGCGACCCCCAAGAGGGTCGCCTTTTTTTATTGCCAGCTACGAAAATCAGTATTTCGCAGCGAAGTCATCGACTTGACGCTCGGCCTCATCTTTGGCGATGCCATAGCGTTCTTGAAGCTTACCCACCAGCTGCTCGCGGTTGCCGCGCGCTTCGGTGATTTCATCATCGGTCAGATCACCCCATTGCGATTTCACCGCGCCGGTCATCTGGTTCCAATTGCCTTCGATACGGTCCCAATTCATGTCAGGTCTCCTTTCATAGGCTGTGAAGATGCGGGATTATCCCGCTCTTGCAGGTACAACGCTGGCGCGAAGTCAGGGTTCCCTGCCCGAGGAGCGCAGAGGCGGAAAGACGCCGTCTGCAGGGCCGCAGTGACGGGGGACGTTAGTTGAACTGTTCCGAGATCAACCGCTCTTCCAACCCATGACCGGGATCGAAGAGGATCCGATGGCTCACGCTTGGATCCGAAGAGACCTCAACCGTGGTCACATCGCGGTGCGATTGCCCGTCGGCATCCGCCATCACAGGGCGTTTTTGCGGCTCTTGCACGTCAAAGCGCACCGTCGCCCGTTTTGGCAGCAACGCCCCGCGCCAGCGGCGTGGGCGAAAGGCCGCAATCGGGGTCAAGGCCAGCACATCCGACCCAATCGGCAGGATCGGCCCATGCGCAGAGTAGTTATAAGCGGTGGAACCCGCAGGTGTGGCCACGAGCGCCCCGTCGCAGACCAGTTCCTCCATCCGCTGCCGCCCGTCTATCGTGATGCGCAGCTTGGCCGCCTGCGGCCCCGCGCGCAGCAAGGACACCTCATTGATCGCAAGCGCGGTTGAGATGGTCCCGTCGATATGGGTGGCGCGCATGACCAGAGGGTTAATCACCGCCTCTTCCGCCGCCGCCAGCCGCGCTTGCAAGTCGCCCTCGCGGTAGGCATTCATCAAAAAGCCGATGGTGCCCCGGTTCATCCCATAGACGGGTGCGTCCATATCTTGGGTGCTGTGCAGCGTATGCAGCATAAAGCCGTCCCCGCCCAACGCTACGATCACCTCGGCCTTTCGCAGAGGCACATCACCATAACGCCCGATCAAAGCGGCCCGCGCCGTCTGGGCCACGCTGGCGCGGCTGGCCACAAAGGCAATTTTCATGGACATGGCTGCTGGCTCATCCCGGCGAAGTTTCCGATCATCGGCGTTTGGGGCCAAAACAATCACATTATTCCGCGCGCCACCAGTGTTGACGCACATATCTTGCAACCTGTCGGTTTACAGCCTTCACCTCGGCCCGCGTTTCCGATAGGCAACACGCGAAACCAGCTCCAATGAGGATCCCCTGATGTCCGATTTCTTCACCAAATCTCTTGCTGATTCCGACCCGGCCCTCGCCGCTGCGATTGATGCCGAACTGGGCCGCCAGCGCGACGAGATCGAGTTGATCGCCAGTGAGAACATCGTCTCTGCTGCGGTGCTTGAGGCGCAGGGCAGCATCATGACCAATAAATACGCCGAAGGCTATCCGGGCCGTCGGTATTATGGCGGGTGCGAGCATGTCGACGTGGCCGAGAACCTTGCTATCGAACGCGCCTGTGCGCTGTTCGACTGCGCATTCGCCAACGTCCAGCCGAACTCGGGCAGCCAAGCGAACCAAGGTGTCTTTACCGCGCTGCTGCAACCCGGCGACACCATTCTGGGCATGAGCCTTGATGCCGGGGGCCACCTGACCCACGGGGCCAAGCCGAACCAATCCGGCAAATGGTTCAACGCTGTGCAATACGGTGTGCGCAAGCAGGACAACCTGCTGGACTACGACCAAGTCGCCGAACTGGCGGCTGAGCATAAGCCCAAGATGATCATCGCCGGTGGCTCCGCCATTCCACGCCAGATCGACTTTGCCAAAATGCGTGAGATTGCCGACAGCGTGGGCGCCTACCTGCTGGTCGACATGGCCCATTTCGCGGGCCTCGTGGCTGCGGGTGAGCACCCCTCCCCCTTCCCGCATGCGCATGTGGCGACGACCACGACACACAAGACCCTGCGCGGCCCGCGCGGCGGCATGATCCTGACCAATGACGAAGCGATCTCGAAAAAGATCAACTCCGCCATTTTCCCCGGCATTCAGGGTGGCCCCCTGATGCATGTGATCGCAGCCAAGGCCGTGGCCTTTGGCGAAGCGCAGCGCCCCGAGTTCAAAGCCTATGCCAAACAGGTCATCGCCAATGCACAGGCCCTGTCGGATCAGTTGATCAAAGGCGGCCTCGACACGGTGACCCATGGCACCGACACCCATGTGGTGCTGGTCGATCTGCGCCCGAAAGGCGTGAAGGGCAACGACACCGAGAAGGCTTTGGGCCGGGCGCATATCACCTGCAACAAGAACGGCGTGCCGTTTGATCCCGAAAAGCCGATGGTAACCTCGGGCATTCGCCTCGGCTCCCCTGCAGGCACGACGCGCGGCTTCGGTGAGGCCGAGTTCCGCCAGATCGCCGATTGGATCATCGAAGTGGTCGACGGGCTTGCGGCCAATGGTGCCGACGGCAATGCCGAGGTTGAGGCGAAAGTCGCCGCCGAAGTGGAAGCGCTGTGCCAGCGTTTCCCGATGTATCCGAACCTCTAAGAAGCTTGGCCCTCGCAGGGATGCGGGGGCCTTTCTTTGCCCGGAATCAAGGCGCCCTGCGCCGCCGGGCAGCGCCCGACCGCCCCATGGGCGGGCGCTTCTGCGACGAAGCACGTCAAATCACCCCCACATCAAACTTGAGAAATAAAGTGGTCTCGGCGCGGTTGCGATGCCCACCCGCGGTCGGGCGCTGCCCTCTGATGCTCTGTCACGCTCCCCCTTGCCGATCCCCCCTCCCCGCGCCACATTCTTCCGCAAAGGAGAACCGCATGATCATTCACCCCAAAGGCAGCCGCCCCTCTGAACCCGGCCCCGAAGATTACTTCACCGGAGAGGTCGAGATGGCCCCGCTGATCTCTGCCCCGGCCCCCGCCCGCCTGCGCGGGGTGACGGTGACCTTCCAGCCCGGAGCGCGCACAGCGTGGCATGTCCACCCCTTGGGCCAGACCCTGATCGTCACCGAAGGCACCGGCCGCGCCCAGACCGAAGGCAGCCCGGTGCAAACGCTTAACAAAGGCGATGTCGTCTGGTTCGGCCCCGGAGAGAAACACTGGCACGGCGCCGCGCCAGACAGCGCCATGACCCATATCGCCCTGCAAGAGGCGCAGGTCGGCGAGGCTGTCGAATGGATGGAAAAGGTGACGGACGCGGATTACGACCCGGCCTAAGCCCTTGGGCGCGGCGGCTTAAACGTAGCCGCGCCACCAAAGCCAGATCACGAAGCCCACGAAAACCACGAGGATGTTAAAGGCCACCACCGCCAAACGATCCAGAATGATCCCGCGCCGCCGGGCCTTGGGGTCGATCTCACGCAAATGCGCCGTGACCCGGTTGAAGGCCGCCCAAACGGGGGCATCCTCCAACTGGCGGGCGATATGAGGGTTGGCGACCAGATGTTCGGTCTTGCTCAGCAACACCCCATCGCCGCGAATGCCGCGCGGCAGTTCCGGCCCGGCGCGGTGAAACGCCTCGCGCAGATCGCGGGCTTTGATGCGCAGCCTGTCCTCGAACAGGGGGCGCAGCGCCTCGGCGCGGGTGTTGAAATCTTGGCGGTCAATCATGCGCGCATCTAATCGCTCTGGTCCCCGGGCTGCAATGCCCGTAATTTGACCGCATGTTGAATTACACCGAATATGGCGAAGCCGCCGCCGACCGTCCGTCCCTGTTTATCGTTCATGGCCTCTATGGCTCTGGCCGCAACTGGGGCGTCATCGCGAAACGTCTTTCCGACAATCGCCACGTCGTCACGGTGGACATGCGTAACCACGGCAGCAGCCCGCATCATGACACCCACAGCTATCCCGAGATGGCGCAGGATCTGGCCGAGGTTATCACGCATCTGGGCGGCCCGGTGGACATCTGCGGTCACTCCATGGGCGGCAAGGCGGTGATGATGCTGGCGCTGACCCAGCCCGACCTGCTGCGCCGGGTGATCGTCGCCGATATCGCCCCCGTCACCTATGGTCACACGCAGCAGATGTTCATCGACGCCATGCGCGGCGTGGACCTCACCCAGATCGAACGCCGCTCGGACGCCGAAGCGCAACTGGCCACAGCCGGGGTAGAGCGCGCGTTGCAGAGTTTCTTTACCCAATCGCTCGACGTGCCCGGAAAACGCTGGCGGCTGAACCTCGACGCGCTAGAGGCTGAGATGCCCAAGATCATCGGCTGGCCTGATGATGTGAGCGGGCAATTTGCCGGGCCGACCCTGTTCCTCTCGGGGGGGGCCTCGGACTATGTTCAGCCCGAACATCGCGAGGCGATCAAGGCGCTTTTCCCGCAAGCGCGCTTTGCCAAAATCCCCGGCGCGGGGCATTGGCTCCACGCGGAAAAACCGCGCGAGTTCGAAGCCACGCTGCGCATCTTTCTTAATACCGAAGGCGCCGCGCCTGTGGGCTGACCCCATCCGCCCCGCCAGATCGCCCCAGCACAGCGCCCGCAAGGGTTGAACAGACGGCCCCGCCCTTATTTATGGGGCCGTCAAAGCCATTCCCCCTTGCAGCCCGTGCCGCCATCCCTATAAGGCAGGACAATTTGCAAAATTAGGGGGCCGCCATGCCGAAACGTACCGACATCCAGTCGATCATGATCATTGGTGCGGGGCCGATTGTCATCGGACAAGCCTGCGAGTTTGACTACTCCGGCGCTCAAGCCTGTAAGGCCCTGAAAGAGGAAGGCTACCGGGTCATCCTCGTCAACTCCAACCCGGCCACGATCATGACCGATCCAGGGCTCGCCGATGCCACCTATATCGAGCCCATCACACCTGAAATCGTCGCCAAGATCATCGAAAAAGAGCGCCCCGATGCGCTGCTGCCCACCATGGGCGGCCAAACCGGGCTGAACACCTCGCTCGCGCTCGAAGAGATGGGCGTGCTTGAGAAATTCGGCGTCGAGATGATCGGTGCCAAGCGCGAAGCCATCGAAATGGCCGAAGACCGCAAACTCTTCCGCGAGGCGATGGACCGTTTAGGCATCGAAAACCCCAAAGCCACCATCGTCACCGCGCCCAAGCGCGAGGACGGCAAGAAAGACCTCGCCGCTGGCGTGAACCTCGCCCTTGAGGCGCTGGAATACGTCGGCCTTCCCGCGATCATCCGCCCCGCCTTTACCATGGGCGGCACCGGCGGCGGCGTGGCTTACAACCGCGAGGATTACGAATTCTACTGCCGCTCGGGCATGGATGCCTCGCCGATGGGGCAAATCCTCGTCGATGAGTCGCTGCTGGGCTGGAAAGAATACGAGATGGAGGTGGTGCGCGACACCGCCGACAACGCCATCATCGTCTGCTCGATCGAGAACATCGACCCGATGGGCGTGCATACCGGCGACAGCATCACCGTGGCCCCGGCCCTTACGCTCACGGACAAAGAATACCAGATCATGCGCAACCACTCCATCGCCGTGCTGCGCGAGATCGGGGTGGAGACCGGCGGCTCCAACGTGCAATGGGCCGTGAACCCCGCCGATGGCCGCATGGTGGTGATTGAGATGAACCCGCGCGTGTCGCGCTCCTCGGCGCTGGCGTCCAAGGCAACCGGCTTCCCGATCGCCAAGATCGCGGCGAAGCTTGCCGTGGGCTTCACGCTGGACGAGCTCGACAACGACATCACCGGCGTCACGCCCGCGTCTTTCGAGCCGACCATCGACTATGTGGTCACCAAGATCCCGAAATTCGCCTTTGAGAAATTCCCCGGAGCCGAGCCTTACCTTACCACCGCGATGAAATCGGTGGGTGAGACCATGGCCATCGGCCGCACCATCCACGAAAGCCTGCAAAAGGCGCTGGCCTCGATGGAATCGGGCCTCACCGGCTTTGACGAAGTGGCCATCACCGGTCTCAACAGCGACCTGCCCGGCGACGCGCCTGAGAATATGGCGGCACTCATCAAAGCCGTGTCGGCCCCGACCCCTGACCGGATGCGCACCATTGCCCAAGCGATGCGTCACGGCATGTCCGACGACGATCTGCACGCGCATACCATGTTCGACCCGTGGTTCCTTGCCCGGATCCGCGAGATCATCGAAGCCGAAGAGGGCATCCGCGCCAGCGGTCTGCCCGACGATGCCGATACCTTCCGCGAGTTGAAAATGATGGGCTTCACCGATGCCCGGCTCGCCATGCTGACCGACAGCCGCGAGGCGCAGGTTCGCGATGCGCGACTGGCTCTCGGCGTCAAAGCCGTCTTCAAACGCATCGACACCTGTGCCGCCGAATTCGAGGCCCAAACGCCTTACATGTATTCGACCTATGAGGCCCCGCTGATGGGCGAAGCGGAATGCGAGGCGCGGCCCTCGGACCGCAAAAAGGTCGTGATCTTGGGCGGTGGCCCGAACCGCATCGGGCAAGGCATTGAGTTCGACTATTGCTGTTGCCACGCCTGTTACGCGCTGACGGATGCGGGCTATGAGACCATCATGGTCAACTGCAACCCTGAGACAGTTTCGACCGACTATGACACGAGCGATAGGCTGTACTTTGAGCCGCTGACCTTTGAACACGTCATGGAAATCCTGCGCGTCGAGCAGGAGAACGGCACGCTGCACGGCGTCATCGTTCAGTTCGGCGGCCAGACCCCCTTGAAGCTTGCCAATGGCCTGCAAGAGGCCGGCATCCCGATCCTTGGCACCACGCCCGACATGATCGATCTGGCCGAAGACCGCGAGCGTTTCCAGCAGCTTGTGCTGAACCTTGGCCTGAAACAACCACACAACGGCATCGCCCATTCCGACGCCGAAGCGATGGAAATCGCCAAGGAAATCGGCTTCCCGCTGGTGATCCGCCCCTCCTACGTTCTGGGTGGCCGCGCGATGGAGATCGTCCGCGATCAGGCCAGCCTTGAGCGCTACATCACCAATGCGGTGGTCGTGTCCGGCGACAGCCCCGTGTTGCTCGACAGCTACCTGTCGGGCGCGGTGGAACTGGATGTCGACGCCCTTTGCGACGGCGAGAATGTCCATGTCGCGGGCATCATGCAGCATATCGAAGAGGCGGGCGTTCACTCCGGCGACAGCGCCTGCTCCCTGCCGCCCTACTCGCTCCCGCGCGAAATCATCGCAGAGGTCGAAGAGCAGACCCGCGCGCTGGCAAAGGCGCTTAACGTCGTGGGCCTGATGAACATCCAGTTCGCGGTGAAAGACGGCGAGATCTACCTCATTGAGGTCAACCCCCGCGCCTCGCGCACCGTGCCCTTCGTGGCCAAGGCGACGGACAGCGCCATCGCCTCCATCGCCGCGCGGATCATGGCTGGGGAGCCGCTCAGCAACTTCCCGCAGCGCCCGCCCTACCCCGATCAGGCCGCATATGAAGACACCCTTCCGCTGGGCGATCCGATGACATTGGCCGACCCGAATATGCCGTGGTTCTCGGTCAAAGAAGCGGTTCTGCCCTTCGCCCGTTTCCCCGGCGTCGACACGCTTTTGGGGCCGGAAATGCGCTCCACCGGCGAGGTCATGGGCTGGGACCGCGACTTCCCCCGCGCCTTCCTCAAGGCACAGATGGGCGCTGGCAACCCACTGCCGCGCAACGGCTGTGCCTTCCTCTCTGTCAAGGACGCCGACAAGGGCCAAAATATGCTGGAGGCCGCGGAAATCCTGCTGGACCAAGGCTTTACCCTGATCGGCACCCGCGGCACCGCGGAATGGCTCACCGCCAATGGCCATGCCTGCGATGTGGTGAACAAGGTCTACGAGGGACGCCCCGACATCACCGACATGATGAAAAACGGCGATGTACATCTGGTGATGAATACCACCGAAGGCGCGCAGGCGGTCGAAGACAGCAAGTCGATCCGCTCTATCGCGCTTTACGACAAGATCCCCTACTTCACCACCGCCGCAGGCGCCCATGCCGCGGCACTGGCGATCAAGGCGCAGGCCGAGGATGCAATCGGTGTGAAAGCGCTTCAGGGGTAAGAAATCGGGGCTGTCCATTGGGCAGCCCCTTTTTTCAGGCGGCGCAGTGCCCGCTTAGCTGATGACGCACCTTATCCAGCAAAGCTGGGGCGCGAAACGCATCCTTGTGGCATGCGACACGCTGACCTCTTTGGCCTCCAAGCCGATCTGCGCAATCGGTTCGTGGGTAAAACTTGTCTCGACCAGCACCAGACGGTCGCCATCGGCCATCAGCGGCACGCGCTCACGCGAGAGACCGGCGATAAAGTCGAGATCGAGCAGGCTGTCCAGACCGACCCCCTGCGAGAAATCCACCGCGAGGATCCGACGGCCCAGACTGTCACAGTCCAGAATGCAGCGCACCTGAGTGATCCGCAAAGAGACCTCATACCCGGTGAGCTGCTCTGCGACCGATTGCAGCCCCAATAGGTCAGCGGCGGTGATTGGCGTCGTCTGGCGCGACAGGCTGTCGGCGATGACGGCGGTGGCATCGGTCGCCATCCCGCGCACCCGAAAGGCATCCGTGAAGGTCAGCATCGCCATGATTGACCAAACCAGCAAAGGCAGCAGCACCAAGAAGGCAATCGTCTGGCTGCCCTCTTCGGATTGGAAAAAACGCTCTAAAGAAATCGCCCTCATCCGCGTGGCTCCGTTACGAAAGCGGTGGTGACCCGCACGCCGTATTGCCCGTCGGACCCTTCGGGCAGTTGACGGCCCAAACCGGTCCCCGGCAAAAGTGGCTCAAAAAGACGACATACGCGCATCATCATCAGATTGTTCTGCTGGCCGGGCAGAAAGCCGTTTGCCGGGTCGAAATCTTCGTCCCGGTCCACGCAAGGCGCAGGCCCGCCCAAGTCGGCCCAATCCGCAATCGGCATGGCGCGCATCTCGATCCGGATATTTTCTAGGCAGCCCGCATCAAAGACCGAACGCTCGCAAATCAGCGCTTTCATCGCGTCATAGCCCGGCGTGGCGCCAGTCGCCAGACGCACGTCCCGCACGGCCAAATTGGTAGCACGGCGCAGCATGATCTCCCGCGCGCTCCACAGACCGGTCTCAAGCGCAAGGAAGAAGAAGTAAAAGACCAGCGGCAACAGAATGACGAACTCAATGGTGACCCCGCCCGCCTCGGACCGGCGAAAGCGGTCTTTGAGAAAGCGGATCATTTCGTCAGCCTCAGCATAGAGATGGACGCGGCGATCATGTCGAATGCGGTTTGGATTTCCAAACCCTGAACGTCGAAGTAATGGGCCTCGGATGAGGCGCAATCTTTCAGGAGGTTGAGTGAATTCGTGTTATCGACATCCATGCCGATGGAATAAATAACAACCCCCGCGGCATTAGCCACGCCGCAAATTTGGCGGAGGCGTCGGTCTTTTTCCGTAGCATCAACCGTCCACTGAACATAGTCGCGATAAAGCGCCGCGCGGTAACTCCAATAGTTATCGAAGCGCCGCCCGTACATGTTGTAGCCATAGTAATAAGGTGACATTTCCGCCCAGACTTCGGGCCAATCGAGACGCTCTTCACTGGCCCGGTCCGCAAAGCGGTAGCCTGAGTTGTTGGCGATTGTGTCAGTGCTCCACATGCGCTGGCTTCCAAATGGATGCTGAGCATAGAAATAGGCTTCGGGATAAGTTCTGTCGCCGTCGTTCTCAGACCAGTTCTCCGAAGATTCTACAGTGTAATACGTGCTGCTACCGTAGGTCGTTCTGATCAAATCTGATCGACCCGATGCGAATTCGGGCTTCAAGCGATATTCCTCGCGGTTCTCCCCGTCGGTCATTAGCACCAATACCTTCATGCTATTGTCGGCACCATAGACATGAGGACGCCCCTGAAATGCCGGGTCGATCTGGCCCGCGGCGATCAATCCCGAAACGGGATCTTGTGCCGATGGATCTAGCAGGGCGAGCCCCCATTTTGCTCCCATATCGATTGAAGTCGAACCCAAACCGGTGAGCGCGGAAATTTGGGTCTTTAACTCGGCAGGGGAACTCGACAGAGGTGTCACCGCAAAACCCCCATCGAAACGGCACACCCACTGTCCTGTCATCGGCGTCCAAGTGGAGTCGCTGCCAATGAGGAAATGACCGGTGCGCTGCAATTCCGCCCTCGTGTTGATCCCTAGATTGGTGAAGTCGCTCGCATCAAAGTCGACGCAATGTGAATAGTCATGCTCCTGAGTGGCCGTATACTGGCCCAACAACGCCGAGCCGGGGTTCACCTTGGTCGAATACGGAACGAGCGAAATCGATACACGCCCCTCTTCGGAATCGCTCAGGATCGTCTCTACAAAATCACTGGCCGCATTTTTGAGCAGGTCAAGTTTGATCATCCTACTGCCGTCGCTGGACCTTTCCGTCATCGACCCCGACACGTCGAGCACGAGCGAAATCTCGATATCTTCCACCCGCTCGGTCGCCTCTGACGTGATCGTCATGCCAAGCGTGTCGATGTCGAAAAATCGAAAGAAATAGGTGTTCAGCCCGGCGGGAAGCGAGGCTTCGACCGTCCGTCCCACCAAAATGCCGCCGATCTTTTCTTCGCTCGTGTCGATCGCCACCTCGGAGGGGTCAAGCCCCGCAGACGTCAGGTAGCTGCGCACGACCTCTTCGGGGTCGAGGTTTTGCGACAGGCTGGCCGCGGCCAGCACGGCATTGTCGAGGTGGGTCTGAAATGTGGTCCGCGTCCGCTCGTGGTTCGCCAGATCCACGGCCAGACCGCCAAAGATCGTAATGCCGAAAAACACGACCAACATAAGGACCAGCATCCCGCCGGCCTCGTCCTTGGAAAAACGCTTCACCCGATCGAAAAGCATTCGACTAATAACTTTGCGCCTCATGACACCTCTCTTTTTCGGAGGTTGAATTCGTGAGCAAATTCTGTGCTCTAGGCTGCGGCATCCGTCATTGATGGACCTGTAAATCACGCGCCGAAATGGCCGCCGCCCTTAAAAAAATCTGTCTGTTCTCGTTCAATTAATGACTGCTAACGAGCGATCACTGCGCCCTGCCGGTTGCATAGTCAAGCCAGCGCGTATCGTCATAGGCGATCAAATTTTTCAACTGTAGCGGCTTTCACACGCCTGCCACCTCAAAGCCGTGGCAAGTCCCGCGCGGTTTCGCTAAAGTATGAAACCTGCACCTTGCTGCCCCTGCATCAGAGTGCGCCGACCATGACAACGGCCCCTTGCAATTCCACCGGGGCTGCTCAGCTTTAGTAGACCAGCCACGCCGTTGGAGAGAAAGGGATCACACCGATGTATCAAGCCGCCATCACCGGCACGGGCGTTTTCACGCCTCAGCAGACCATCACCAACGCCGAACTGGTCGAAGCCTTCAACGCCTATGCCGACCTCTACAACGCCGAGAATGCCGAGGCGATCGACGCAGGCACCCTAGAGGCCAAGGCGCATTCCTCGGAAGAGTTCATCGTCAAAGCCAGCGGCATTGAGCAGCGCTATGTCATGGACAAATCCGGCGTGTTGGACCCCAATGTCATGCACCCCCTGCTGCGCCAGCGCGCGGATGAGGAACCCTCCCTAATGGCGGAAATGGCGGTTGATGCTGCGCAAAAGGCGCTCGCTGCCGCTCGAAAGTCCGCCGATGATGTGGATGCGGTGATCTGCGCGGCTTCCAATCTTGAGCGCGCCTACCCCGCCGTGGCCATCGAAATTCAAGAGCTTCTGGGCGTGAAGGGTTTTGCCTTCGACATGAACGTAGCCTGTTCTTCGGCCACATTCGGCATTCAGGCGGCGGCTGATATGATCCGCTCCGGCTCCATCCGCTCTGCCTTGGTGGTGAACCCGGAAATTTGTTCAGCCCACCTCGAATGGCGCGACCGGGATTGCCACTTCATCTTTGGCGATGTCGCCACCGCCACTCTGCTGGAGCGTGCCGAAGATGTCGAAGGCCCCTGTTTCGATGTCATCTCTACCCGCTGCGCGACTGAGTATTCTAACAACATCCGAAACAACAATGGCTTCCTCCGCCGGTCCCGCCCCGACGGGCTGAGCGACCGACGCGACATGCAGTTCATGCAGAATGGGCGCAAAGTGTTTAAGGAAGTGTTGCCCATGGTGGCCGATCATATCGGCGGGCATATGGCCGACAATGGGCTGGAGTCCGACGACCTTAAACGCATTTGGCTGCATCAGGCGAACAAATCGATGAACGATTTCATCGGGCGCAAGGTGCTGGGCCGGGAGCCAGAGCTGGGCGAACAGCCCAACATTCTGCAAGACTACGCCAACACCTCCTCCGCTGGGTCGATCATCGCTTTTGCGAAGAATTCCGATGACCTGCAAGACGGGGACACGGGGCTGATCTGCTCTTTCGGGGCGGGCTATTCCGTTGGATCGGTGATCGTTAAAAAGCGCGGTTAACCGCCCGCGCCTTGCCCCGCCCGCTCGTGAGATCGGGTCGGGGTTTCTATCTTGATCCGCTGTCATGGGCGGCGTAACACCCTGCCCATGGCAAAGCTCTACTTCAATTACTCCACCATGAACGCTGGCAAATCCACGGTGCTGCTACAGGCGGCGCATAACTATGTGGAGCGCGGCATGGTGCCCTATCTGCTGACCGCGCAGTTCGACAATCGCGCGGGCGAAGGGCGCATCGCCTCGCGCATCGGCATCGGGCAAGAGGCCGATACTTTCGCCCCGGGCGAAGACCTTTTGGCTAAGATCGAAGCCCGGTTGGAGCAAGGCCCCTGCGCCTGTATCTTCGTCGATGAGGCGCAGTTTCTTGAGGTCGAGCAGGTCTGGCAACTGGCCCGCGCGGTGGATGATCTGGGCGTGCCGATCATGTGCTTTGGGCTGCGGGTCGATTTCCGGGGTGAGCTTTTCCCCGGCTCGGCCACGCTGCTGGCGCTGGCCGATGAGATGCGCGAAGTGCGCACCATTTGCCATTGCGGCAAGAAGGCCACAATGGTCGTGCGCCGCGACGCCGAAGGGCAAGCGATGCGCGACGGCGCGCAGGTGCAGATCGGCGGGAACGAGACCTATGTCTCACTCTGCCGCAAACACTGGCGCGCCGCCGTGGGCGATGGTTAAACCCGGTTCGGCGGGGTCTCTCCGTCGATAAAGGCTTGCAGATTGGCCACCGCCATCAGCCCCATATCGACACGAACCTCATGCGCCGCCGTGCCCAGATGCGGCAGCAGCACAACATTGTCGAGATCGCGCAGCGCCTGCGGGACTTTTGGTTCAAATTCATAGACATCCAAACCCGCGCCGCCGATGCGCCCCGCTTGCAAGACTTCGATCAATGCGGCCTCCTGCACCACATCGCCGCGGGCGATGTTGATCAGATGGGCATGGGGCTGCATCGCGCCCAAAACGGTCTCATCGATCAAATGCCGCGTCTCACCGCCGCCGGGGACGGCGACGACAAGCACATCAACAGCCTCGGCCAGCGCAGTCAGGCTTTCGACACGGGTGGCCGGGAAATCCAACTCCTTCGCGCTGCGGTTAAAATAACTGACCTGCATCTCGAACCCATAGTGACACCGCCGCGCGATGGCCTGCCCGATCCGGCCCATGCCGACGATGCCAACCCGCTTGCCGGTAAGGTGCAACCCCAGCATCTGCGTCGGGTGCCACCCTTCCCATGCGCCCGAGCGGACCAACCGCTCCCCTTCGGCGGCGCGGCGGGCGGACATCAGCATGAGTGTCATGGCGACATCCGCCGTGGCATCGGTGACGGCGCCGGGCGTGTTGGTCACCTCCACCCCCGCCGCGCGGGCCGCGGCGGCGTCGATATGGTTATACCCAACGCCGAAATTCGCGAGGATCTTGCAGCGTGGGGCGGGCACATCGGCAAAGACTTCGGCCGAGAATACATCCCCCAAGGTCGGCATTACCCCGTCATAGTCGCGCAAAGCCGCGCGCATTTCCGCGGCCGAGAGGGGCGCGGTTTCCTCGCGAACGGTTACNTCGCANCCCGTNAANGTGCTNGTGACCTCNTTGGGCAAGGGTCTGGCAATCAGTATCTTTTTCAATGCATCCGCCCTCCTTCGGGCACTTTTTGATCGGGCGACAAGAGCACGATCTCTCCGTCCTTATCCGGCAGGCCAAGCACCAGCACTTCGGACATGAAAGGCCCGATCTGGCGCGCGGGGAAGTTCGCCACGGCCATGACCTGCCGCCCCACCAGCGTTTCGGGGTTATAATGCGCCGTGATCTGGGCAGAGGTCTTACGCTCCCCAATCTCAGCGCCGAAATCCACCCAGAGTTTGATCGCCGGTTTGCGCGCTTCGGGAAAGGCTTCGGCCCGGGTCACGGTGCCGACGCGAATGTCGACCTTGAGAAAATCGTCAAAAGTGATCTCAGCCATTGGCCAACTCCCGCGATCTGTCTGCGGCAGCGGCCACGGCGCGTTTCAACAAAGGCGGGAAGCCCTCGGCCTCATCCATCAGCACTTCAAGCGCCGCTTGGGTCGTGCCATTGGGGCTGGTCACGTTGACGCGAAGCTGGGCGGGGTCTTCTTCGGCCTGCATCGCCAGCGCCCCTGCCCCGGCCACGGTCGCCTTGGCCAATTGCATGGCCAGTTCTTCGGGCAAGCCTTGGGCCACCCCGGCGGCGGCCATGCATTCGATCATGTGAAAGACATAGGCTGGGCCCGAGCCGCTGACCCCCGTGACCGCGTCGATCTGCGCCTCTTCCGACAGACGCACAACCTCGCCCACGGCGCTGAGCAGGGTCTCAGCCTCATCCAAAGACCGGCTGCCCGCCTTGGCGTTGCCAACGATGGCGGTGATCCCTTTGGAAATGGCAGCGGGGGTATTGGGCATGGCCCGAACGATGGGTGTGTCGCCGCCAAGGACGCTTTCGAAATAGCCGATGGTGGTGCCCGCTGCGACGCTGACGAAAAGCGTCTCCCCATTGCCCATCGCCTGAAGCGTCGGCAGCGCNTCCGCCATCATCTGNGGNTTGACCGCNACCAGCACCACCGCTGGCGCAGCAGGCAGATCGGCGTTCAGGTTCACGGCCGTGCTTTGCAGCCAATCGGAGGGCTTGGGGTCCACGACCCAAACCGAGCTTGCAGGCAGTCCCTTTGCCAGCCAGCCTTCCAACATGGCGGATCCCATTTTGCCACAGCCCAGCAAAACCAAGCCATCGTGCGCCACTCTGCCGTCTTTCATCGTCATCCCCCGAAGTTGTTCGGGGACTTTGTTACGCCCGGCCGTAAGCCTCTGCAATGGCGACGTCCATCGCGGCCTTGGGGGTTTGATCGCCCCAGACGAGCAATTGCAGCGCGGGGTAGTAGCGTTCGGCGCTCATGACAGCGGCACCGATCATCGTATCAATCTGCTCTGGCCCCGCGACCTGCCCACCGGCCAGCACCAAGCCGTAACGGTAGACCATCAACTGCTGATCCGGCCAGAAACTGAACGCCCCCGCCCAGCATTGATCGTTGACGAGGTTTAACAATTCGTAAAGCTGCGGAAGTTTTTCGGCAGGCGGCTCCATCTCGAAGGTGCAAATCAGGCGCAGCGTTTCGTCATAGGCAGACCATGCCAGCGTTATCGAATATGTTCGCCATTGCCCTTCGACAGCCATGGCGATCTGGTCATCCGCCACGCGGTCGAACTCCCAATCATGGTGCGCCGCGATATTTTCAACGATATCAATCGGGTGAACGTCTTCTTCAAGGTAATGCTCGGACAGGGCCATTTCGCCACCTCTCAATCTGTTCCACGGGGCGGGACGTGGCCCACCATTCATGGAAGCCTGCACAAATAGGCGTGTAGGTTCACATCACCTATACAAGATATGGTGCTTCTAGCGGAACAGTCTGGCAAGGTTTTTCTTGGGGATAACCACAATTGATAGGGGATAACCGCAATAACTTGTGGGTAAATCGCGGAAAACGTCTACAATTTGGAGAGAGGTGCTGCGCCGGGGCAAGATTAGCCTCTGCCGGCGCGGAGGATCGCCGCCCCAACCTTGGGGGCGGCAGATCAGATTTGGCCTGGGCTCGGGCCTCAGCCCTTGGTTTCGAGCTTGTCGAGCCGCGCTTTCAGCGCTTCGTTCTCTTCGCGGGCCTTTTGCGCCATGGCACGCACCGCGTCGAATTCTTCGCGGGTGACAAAATCACGATCAGCGAGCCAACGGTCGAGCATGCCCTTCATGGCAGTCTCGGCCTCATCCTTGGCACCTTGGGCGACGCCCATCGCGTTTGTCATCATCTGTGATACGTCATCGAAAAACTTGTTACGGGTCTGCATGTCTGGCCTCCGGAGGTTTGTTAGCCTCTATATGGGGCGCGAAGCCCTTACTCGCAAGGTTGACTTCCCCGCGTGGCCTTGCTCAATCAGCACCATGATAGCAATGCTCCCCTTCCCCGATATCGCGCCGGAAATTTTTTCGGTTAACCTGTTTGGTGCCACCTTCGCGCTGCGCTGGTATGCGCTGGCCTATATCGTGGGCATTCTGCTGGGCTGGCGCATCGCCACCGCAGCGGTAAAGCGCCCACAACTGTGGAAGAATGACACGCCCGTCATGAAGCCCGGTCAGGTCGAGGACCTGCTCTTTTGGGTTATTCTGGGCGTGATCCTTGGCGGGCGGTTGGGCTATGTGCTGTTTTATCAACCAGCCTATTACCTGTCGAACCCCGCCGCGATCTTGCAGCTTTGGGAGGGCGGCATGTCCTTCCATGGTGGGGCGCTTGGGGTCATTCTGGCCGGGCTCTTCTATACTTGGCGGCATCGCATCCCGGTGATCTCGACCGGAGATATGGTGTGTTTGGGGTTGGCGCCGGGCCTGTTTCTGGGGCGGCTGGCGAATTTCATCAACGCCGAGCTCTGGGGCCGTCCGACCGATCTGCCTTGGGGCGTGGCCTTCCCCGGTGAGGCAGCGCAGTTCTGCCCCGACGTGGCCGGCATCTGCGCCCGGCACCCCTCGCAACTCTATGAGGCGCTGCTGGAGGGGCTAGTCTTGGGCGGCGTGCTGATCTGGATGGCATGGAAACGCGGCGCGCTGAAAACGCCCGGCCTGATCGGCGGCACCTTCCTTGCGGGCTATGGCGCGGCACGTTTCGCGGTTGAGTTCCTGCGCCAGCCAGATGCGCAATTCGTCACCCCCGGCAACCCACTGGGGCTGGCGTGGCATATCGGCGGCTGGGGGCTGACCATGGGGCAAATCCTATCGCTGCCAATGATCGCCGTAGGCATCTTTTTGATCATTCGGGCGCGGCGGCAGGCATGAGCCTGAAGGACCATCTGCTCACGCGGATCGCACTGGAAGGGCCGATGCGGCTGGACGACTATATGCAGTCCTGCCTGTTGCATCCCGACTGGGGCTATTACACGACCCGCGCGCCCTTTGGCGCAGAGGGGGATTTCATAACGGCGCCGGAGATCAGCCAGATGTTTGGCGAGTTGATCGGCCTGTCGCTGGCGCAAAGCTGGCTGGATCAGGGTGCGCCCGCGCCTTTCACGTTGGCCGAGCTTGGGCCGGGGCGCGGCACATTGATGGCCGATATGCTGCGCGCCTGCGCGCAGGTGCCGGGATTTCTGGCCGCTGCGAAGATTACGCTGGTCGAAGCCTCCCCCGCTCTGCGCGACGTGCAGCGTGAGACGTTGCAAGGCCATGACATCACTTGGTTGGATAGCGCTGCAGACTTGCCCGATGCGCCGCTTTTCCTGATTGCGAATGAGTTTTTCGACGCGCTGCCGATCCGCCAGTTCATCCGCCAAGGCGCGGGCTGGGCGGAGCGGCGGGTCGGCGCGGCAGAGGGCGCGCTGACCTTCGGCCTTGGGCCCGTGACCCCACAGCCCGCCCTCACGCACCGGCTGGAGGATACGAAGGACGGCGATCTGGTCGAGCTTTGCGCCCCAGCGGCAGAGATCATGCAACAGATCGGCAGCCGCATCGCAGCCCATGGCGGCGCCGCGCTGATCGTCGACTATGGCGATTGGCGGGCCTTGGGCGACACCCTGCAAGCATTGGCGAACCACGCCACCGTAGACCCGCTGGCCAGCCCCGGTCACGCCGATCTGACCGCTCATGTCGATTTCGAGGCGCTCGCCCTCGCCTGCCCGTGCCCCCATAGCCGCGTCGTCACCCAAGGCGTCTTTCTTGAGCGTTTGGGCATCACCCCCCGCGCGCAGAAATTGGCCGAACTCCTGACCGGTGACGCGCTTGGCAGCCACATTGCCGCACATCGGCGGTTGACGCATCCGGCGGAAATGGGAAACCTGTTCAAAGTAATGGGGCTCTACCAAAAAGGTCAGACCCCGCCCCCGGGGACAGAAGTATGACGCTCGAAATTCTCACATCAGATGCGCTTGCCCCTCTGCGGCACGGGTTTTTCACCCGCCGTGGCGGCGCGTCATCGGGGGTGTTTTCCGGGCTGAACTGCGGCAGCGGCAGCTCGGACCAGTCCGAGATCGTGCGCATCAACCGCGCCCGCGCCGCCGAGGCGATGGGCCTCCCCGCCGACCACCTTGTCGGGGTGCATCAGGTGCATTCTGCCACCGTCGTTACCGTGACGGAGCCACGCGACGACAAGCCCCGCGCCGATGCGCTGGTGACCAAAACCCCCGGCATCGCCCTGTCGATCCTGACCGCTGATTGCCAGCCCGTGCTCTTTGCGGATGCGCAGGCCGGTGTGGTCGGCGCGGCCCATGCAGGCTGGCGCGGCGCGCTTGATGGAATACTTGAGGCGACCGTCGATGCGATGGTTGATCTGGGCGCCACGCGCGAAAAGATCACTGCGGTGATTGGCCCCTCGATCAGCCAGCGCGCCTATGAGGTCGGGCCAGAGTTTCTCGACAACTTCATGAGCGCCGACCCCGAGTTTGCCCGTTACTTTGCCCAAGGCGAAGGTGACCGTCTGCATTTCGACTTGCCGGGCTTTGGCCTGAACCGTCTGCGCGCGGCGGGTGTGGGTCATGCGGAATGGACGCGGCATTGCACCTATGCCGACGCCACGCGATTCTATTCCTACCGGCGCACGACCCACGCCAAAGAGGCTGACTATGGCCGCCTGCTCTCGGCCATCACGCTCTGAACGGGGCGAGATTGGGGCGATGGTCGCCCGTTTCATGCCGCATTGCTGTCGCTAAACTGGACGTAATCGCATCCGGTTTGATCAATTGTTTCCTGATCTGGCGATAACTGTAGGATTTTAAACACTTTATAGATTGTGGCCTACGCGCCCCAAAGCGCCCAACTTAGCCGTCAAATTCGCGCAAGTTTCTCACCCATCGTCAAAAACCGGCCCGATTGCACTGCGATAGTGAATCCAACGATGCCCGCATGACCGAAGAGGAACCGAGCCATGAAAAAGAACCCGCGCTTCATCAAGTCCGTCGTCGAGACCGCCGCAAAGACGGACACCGTCATGCCATGGGCGCGTGGCGCGCGCCGCGCTGCCTTTATCGCAAAGCGCGCTGGCAACGCTCCGGTCCGCAAGACCGCCTGACAAGTTTCCCCCGGTACCGGCGCCAAAGCGTCCGGTACAAATGACCGCCCCTCGGGACGTTGATTCGTCTCGGGGGGCGTTTTCCTGCAAATATGGCAGCCAAGAGCCGGGCCAAGAAACATACCGCGATTTTAGCGGAAATTGGCGCGGGATGGGCTGTGAATATCCCGGATATTTTGACAATTCCGGCAGAACATGGCGAATTACCTGTCAGTCCGCGCCCAACGGGGCCGCGTTCCGCCCCGCTGCGACGGGTAGATAAGGGGTTTTGCATGACACAGACCGCCGCCACCGATCTTGAAGTTCCGCTGCCTGCGCCAATGCGCAGCTATGAAGTTGCCGCCCTGCGCGCCGACGGTTCGCTCTATATCGGGCAAGACACTGCGCCCGCCGCGCCGCTTTTCGAATCCGCCTTTGCGGCCTTCGCCCGCGGGACGCTGATCCAGACGGTGCAGGGCGACATCGCCATTGAGGACCTTCAGCCCGGCGACATGATCAACACCTCATCGGGGGAACCGGCGCGATTGATCTGGATCGGGTCCAGCAGCTTTATCCCGGCGGACAGCGGGCGGCGGCTTTCGCTGATCCGCATCATGCCCGACAGTTTCGGAGAGGGGCGCCCCAGTTCGTTCCTCACCCTTGGGCCCGCCGCACGGGTACTACACACGCCGCCTCACCTGCGGGCACAGGCGGGGAGCACCCGTTTGCTGACCCCGGTTCGCGCGTTTTTGGATGGGGTCAACGTGATTGAGGTCGCCCCGCCGACCCCGGTGCGCCTGTTCCATATTTGCCTGTCGCGCCATGCGGCGATCAAGGCAGGCGGGTTGGAGATGGAGACCTTTCACCCCGGTGCGCAGGCTCTGCGCGACGCCGCGCCCAGCCTTCGGGATCGGTTTCTGTCGATGTTTCCGCAGATCGCGCATGCGACGGATTTCGGCCCCCTTGCCCATCCCCGCGCGCCTGAAACCACAGAAGACAGCCCAAAGGACTGATTCAGGGCGCGGTCGACAGCCGCGCTTCCAAAACGTCAAAGGGTACGCCGGGATCGTCCTTGGCCCCACGGATCACAAGGCTCGTTTTTACGCTTTCCACATTCGGCGTCGTCAGCAATTGCCCCGTGAGGAAACTTTGAAAGCTCGACAGGTCCGGCGCCACGCATTTCAGGATGAAATCAACCTCACCGTTGAGCATATGGCACTCGCGCACCAACGGCCAACCGCGACATTTCTCTTCAAAAGCGCTCAGATCGGCCTCGGCCTGACTGGCAAGTCCGACCATGGCGAAAACCTGCACCTCAAAGCCCAGTTCGCGCGCATCTACATCGGCATGATAGCCTTTGATGTAGCCTTGTTCTTCCAAGGTGCGGACCCGGCGCAAACAGGGCGGCGCAGAGATGCCAACACGTTTGGCCAGTTCGACATTCGTCATCCGGCCATCCGATTGCAGTTCGGCCAAGATCATCCGGTCGATCGGATCTAGTCGTGTACCCGCCATATTATCCTCAGTGAATTTTCGATTCTTATAGCAGCCTGCGCGGTACGCGCAATAAAGTTTCACACAAGCGCAATAATCTTTGTCTCGGCCCTCAAACTGAACCAGCCGCACTGCTCACGCAAGCGTATTGGCAGGGTGGTGACGGTGGGGGTTTAACGGCTTCCCCGCTATCGCTATATGAGGCGGGCAATATCAATGACAGCCCGGGGGCGCCAGATGGCCGAGACACGTAAAACCAAGGTACTGATCATCGGCTCCGGCCCTGCGGGCTACACCGCCGGGGTCTACGCGAGCCGCGCCATGTTGGAGCCGATCCTCGTTCAAGGGATTGAGCCCGGCGGCCAGCTGACCACCACCACCGAGGTCGAGAACTGGCCCGGCGACAGCGAGGTGCAAGGCCCCGACCTGATGATCCGCATGCAGGACCATGCCAAGGCCATGGGCACCGAGATCATCGGCGACATCATCACCGATCTCGATCTCTCAAGCCGTCCGTTCCACGCCAAAGGCGACAGCGGCACGACCTATGTCGCCGACGCCGTGATCCTTGCCACCGGGGCGCGGGCCAAATGGCTGGGGTTGGAGAGCGAGGAAAAGTTCAAAGGGTTCGGCGTGTCGGCCTGCGCCACCTGTGACGGCTTTTTCTACCGGGGCCAAGAGATTGTGGTGATCGGCGGCGGCAACACCGCCGTGGAAGAGGCGCTGTTCCTGACCAACTTCGCCTCCAAGGTCACGTTGATCCACCGCCGTGATGAACTGCGCGCTGAAAAAATCCTGATCGACCGACTGATGAAGAACCCCAAGATCGAGCCGCTGTGGTTCCACGAGCTTGAGGAAGTCTATGGCACCGACAGCCCGCTGGGTGTCGAAGGCGTGAAGGTTAAACACGTTAAGACCGGCGAAATCACCGATATCCCGGCCAAAGGTGTCTTTGTGGCCATCGGTCACGCGCCCTCGAATGAATTGGTTAAGGACACGTTGGAAACCCACATGGGCGGCTATGTCGTGACCAAACCGGACAGCACCGAAACCTCTATTCCCGGCGTCTTTGCCGCGGGCGATCTGACGGACCACAAGTATCGCCAAGCGGTGACAAGCGCTGGCATGGGCTGCATGGCCGCGCTGGAAGCTGAGCGTTTTCTGGCCGAAGTGGGCGATGATGAGGGCAAAGACACCTCCCTTCCGCTTGGCTATGGGGCCGAAGTGAAGGAAGACGTTTAAGTCAACCGAAGGCGCGGCGGAGATAATTCTGGTTTCCGCCGCCCTTGAACACCCGAATTGCAGGCCATCCCGAGATCGCGGGATAACAGCCTTTAACGATACGATTCCCCCTAGAACTATAGACTTTTTACGCCTTTTGCAGCTATGGCAGCCAAGACCGAAGCCGCCTGCCCCCTGAAGAAAAGTGATAGTTATGATGCCCAGCAACCTCGCCCCTATTTCCGAACTCTATGTCTCTTACGAGTCTGCGCAGAAACTGAAGATCGAAGCCGGCAATCTGGTGAGCCTTGATCTCACCCCGCGTCAGATTTGCGATCTGGAGCTTCTGATGAACGGCGGTTTCAACCCGCTCAAAGGTTTCCTGTCCGAGGAAGACTATGACGGCGTGGTCGAGAACATGCGCCTGGCGGATGGCAGCCTCTGGCCGATGCCGATCAACCTCGACGTCAGCGACGCCTTCGCCGAAAAGCTGGAACTGGGTCAGGACATCGCCCTGCGCGACCAAGAGGGCGTGATCCTTGCGACCATGACCATCACCGACCGTTGGACCCCCAATAAGGCACGTGAGGCCGAGAAGGTCTTTGGCGCGGATGACGATGCGCATCCGGCGGTGAACTATCTGCACAACCAAGCGGGCAACGTTTATCTCGGTGGTCCGGTGACCGGCATCCAGCAGCCCGTACACTATGATTTTCGCGCCCGTCGCGACACGCCCAACGAATTGCGCGCCTATTTCCGCAAGCTGGGCTGGCGCCGCGTCGTGGCCTTTCAAACCCGCAACCCGCTGCACCGCGCGCACCAGGAACTCACCTTCCGTGCCGCCCGTGAGGCGCAGGCCAACCTGCTGATCCATCCGGTCGTCGGCATGACCAAACCCGGCGACGTGGATCACTTCACCCGCGTGCGCTGCTATGAAGCGGTGCTCGATAAATACCCTGCCGCCACCACCTCGATGAGCCTCTTGAACCTCGCCATGCGCATGGCTGGCCCGCGTGAGGCCGTCTGGCACGGTCTGATCCGCAAGAACCACGGCTGCACCCATTTCATTGTTGGCCGCGACCACGCTGGCCCCGGCAAGAACTCCGCCGGTGAAGATTTCTATGGCCCCTATGACGCGCAGGACCTGTTCCGCGCGCATCAGGAGGAAATGGGCATCGAAATGGTCGATTTCAAACATATGGTCTGGGTGCAGGAACGCGCTCAATATGAGGCCATGGATGAGATCGAGGACAAAGACAGCGTTACCATCCTGAACATCTCGGGCACCGAGCTGCGCCGCCGCCTGCGCGAAGGGCTGGAGATTCCTGAGTGGTTCTCCTTCCCCGAGGTCGTGAAGGAGCTGCGCCGCACCTCGCCGCCGCGCTCGAAGCAGGGTTTCACCGTCTTCTTCACCGGGTTCTCCGGCTCGGGCAAATCCACCATCGCCAACGCGCTGATGGTCAAGCTGATGGAGATGGGCGGCCGCCCTGTGACGCTCCTGGATGGCGATATCGTGCGGAAAAACCTCAGCTCGGAACTGGGCTTCTCGAAAGAGCACCGCGACCTGAACATCCGCCGCATCGGCTATGTTGCAAGCGAGATCACCAAGAACGGCGGCATCGCGATCTGTGCGCCGATCGCGCCCTATGCCACCACCCGTCGCGCAGTGCGCGAGGATGTGGAGAACTTCGGCGCATTCGTCGAGGTCCATGTCGCGACTTCCATCGAAGAATGCGAGCGCCGCGACCGCAAGGGGCTCTACAAGCTGGCGCGCGAAGGCAAGATCAAAGAGTTCACAGGCATTTCCGACCCCTATGACGTACCGCAGAACGCCGAACTGGTGCTGGAGACCGAGAATGTTGAGGTCGACAACTGTGCCCATCAGGTGTTGCTGAAGCTCGAAAACATGGGGCTGATCGCGGGTTAAACCGCTCGGCCTTCGTAGAATGGACAACGCAGCCCCTCGGGGCTGCGTTTTGCGTTTCGGCTCAGGCCACCTCGGGCATGAAGACTTGGCCCGACATTACCACACACCCCTGCCCCGCGACGCGCACCCCGGAGATCGCATCGCGGGGGCCCAGCACTTCGACCTCTGCCCGCCCCGGACGGCCCATGAGGTGCCCCTGTTCGGCGACAAATCGGGGGCTATCGATCAGCCCCCGCGCCCAGAGATAGGCTGCCATCGCGCCTGTTGCCGATCCGGTGAAAGGGTCTTCGGCGGGGCTGGGCGGGGCCAATAGCAGCCGCGCATAGGTATCGCCCGCCGAAGTTGCGCCGTCGAGTGTTACCCAAAAAGGCTCCATCATATCGCTGTCTTGCCCCAGATGGGCGTTGTAATCTGCCAGCGCCCGGGAATCGAGTTTCAGCCCTTCCAGCGCCGCGCGGCTGCGCAAGACCGTGATGCAAAAGGGCAGCCCGGTAGAGACCACCTGCGGCTGCCCGATGATATCGCCTGGCTCCAAACCGCCCACGTTTGAAACCAGATCGACAGGCACTTCGACCCCGAAAACAGGCGCGATCTGCGTCATTGCGATCTGGGCACCGCAGACCTCTATCTCCACGATACCCGCGCCCGTCTCCAGCCGCAGCGGCCCTTCACCGATCAGCCCGCGATGGCGCAGGGCCGCGACGGTGGCGATGGTCGGATGGCCGGCAAAGGGTATCTCTCGGCTGGCGAGGTAGTATTTCACTTTGAAGTCTGCGATCTCGGACGGCCCTGTAAAGGTGCATTCTACCAAAGATGTCTCACGCACATAGGCCGTGCACAGGTCATCAGGCAGCACCGCCCCGCCATGCACCACGGCACAGCCATTGCCGCCAAAGACCTGATCGGTGAAAGCATCCACCCAGTCGAAATCGAATTCCATACGCCCGCTCCCAATAACAAAAGGCCGCAGCGGACTGCGGCCTTGCATCGGGCTTAGCGTATCGTCGTGCCGCGCGGCGTCAATGCACCATCACTGGCCGGTAGTCATGCTCTCGCGCCAGCGAGAAAGCGAGTTTCTGATCGCCGACCAGCGCCAGTTGCTGCCCTTCGGCATCGTGAACGGCATAGAGAAGCTCAAGCCCCTCGGCCTGATCGCGCACTTCGCGCGGCAGATCGGCGACAGCGATGGTTTTGACATAGACCATACGGTCATTTCCGTGGGTGATTGCGTCTTGCATGATGTTACCCCTTCTTGATCTTGATGGTTTGAACCACCGTTTCAGGCTTGGCGCGCGTCAGGTCGACATGCAGCAGACCATTCTCCATAACGGCTTCGCCCACATCGACTCCATCGGCCAGAACGAACGAGCGCTGAAATTGTCGCGCGGCGATCCCACGGTGCAAAAACACCCGATCTTCGCCATCGTCAGACTGACGCCCACGGATCACGAGCTGTCTATCCTCAACTGTTATCGACAGATCCTGTTCCGAAAAACCAGCCACGGCAAGTGTGATCCGATAGCTGTAGTCAGATGTTTGTTCGATATTGAACGGCGGATAACCTTCGTTTCCGGCTTTGGCGCTGCGTTCAAGCACCCGTTCCAATTGTTCAAACCCAAGCATATGTGGGTAAGAGGCAAGCGTTAATTTCGTCATGCGACACGTCCTTATCAGGTCAAGCGACAGTGTTTCACAGGCCCCGCATTCGGCAACCCGTTGCATTGAATATGGGGGGGCTTTCTTGCCTGCGCAAGGGCTATGCCAAATGATCTCAAGCGCTTATATTCAAGGTTCAGATGCCCAACGGAATCACCTACCCATGAATGCCCCTACCGATCTGTCGATGAAAACGGATGAAGTGCTGCGTGTTGAACTTGAGGTCTTCCGACGGGAACATCGCGATCTGGATGACGCCATCCACGCTCTTGTGGAAAAAGGAACTGGCGATCAATTGACCCTGCAGCGGCTGAAAAAGCGCAAGCTGCGGCTCAAGGATCTCATCGCCCAGATCGAAGACCGCCTGACCCCCGATATCATCGCCTAAACCTTGAACTCTGTTGCCTGCGGCAATCATCGTTGCCACATGGGCCGGGATGGGTATAGTGCGCGCTCTGATCCACCAAGAGAAGGCCCTGCGCAATGACCACGCCCCCGGTTGGCATCATCATGGGGTCCCAGTCCGACTGGGCCACCATGCGCGAAGCAGCAACCCTGCTGGAAGAGCTTAACATCCCCTTTGAGGCGCGCATCGTGTCCGCCCATCGCACGCCAGACCGGCTGTGGGACTATGGCAAAACGGCGGTGGACCGTGGCCTGCAAGTGATTATCGCAGGCGCTGGCGGTGCGGCGCATTTGCCGGGCATGATGGCCTCCAAAACCCGCGTGCCGGTGATTGGCGTGCCGGTGCAGACCAAGGCGCTCTCGGGTGTGGATTCGCTCTATTCCATCCTGCAGATGCCGCGCGGCTTTCCGGTCGCGACCATGGCCATCGGTGCAGCGGGCGCAGCCAATGCGGCCTTGATGGCGGCAGGCATCCTTGCCTTGCAAGATGCGGAACTGGCCAAGCGGTTGGACGATTGGCGCGACGCGCTGAGCGCCTCAATCCCCGAGGTGCCGCATGACTGAGCCACTGCAAACCGGCGCCACCATCGGCATTCTGGGCGGAGGTCAACTGGGGCGCATGCTCTCGGTCGCCGCCGCGCGGCTTGGCTTTCGCACCCATATCTTTGAGCCGGGCGCCAACCCGCCCGCCGCCGATGTGGCCCATGCGGTGACCACCGCAGGCTATGACGACCACAAAGCGCTGGAGGCTTTCGCCCGCGCCTGTGACATCGTGACCTTCGAGTTTGAGAACATCCCCACCGAGGCGCTCGACGTGGTCGAAGCAATCACCCCGATCCGCCCGGGCCGCGAAGCGCTGCGGGTTTCGCAAGATCGACTGACGGAGAAAACCTTCCTCGGCGACCTCGGCCTGAAGGTGGCCCCTTTCGCCGATGTAATTGACGCCGCGACCCTGAAAGCCGCCGTGGCACAGATCGGCACGCCCGCGATCCTCAAGACCCGCCGTTTCGGCTATGACGGCAAAGGCCAAGCGCGGCTGAAAGACGATGCCGACCTCGACACCGCTTGGGCCGAGATGAACGGCGCGCCTTCGGTGCTCGAAGGGTTCGTGAATTTTAGCGCCGAGATTTCCGTCATCGCCGCGCGCAGCGCCACGGGCGAAGTCGCCTGTTTCGATCCCGGTGAGAACGTCCACCGTGACGGCATCCTGCACACCACCACCGTCCCGGCAAAGATCAGCAACGCGCAGCGCACCGATGCGGTCTTGCTCGCCGGTCGGGTGCTCAACGCGCTTGAGTATGTCGGCGTCATGGGGGTTGAGCTTTTCGTCACCCCGCAGGGGCTGATCGTGAACGAAATCGCCCCACGGGTGCATAACTCGGGCCATTGGACCCAGAATGGCTGCGCGATCGACCAGTTCGAGCAGCACATCCGCGCCGTCGCGGGCTGGCCCTTGGGCGATGGTCAGCGCTATGCGGATGTGGTGATGACCAACCTCATCGGTGACGATATGGACCGCGTGCCAGAGCTTGCCCGCGCGCGCGACACAGCGCTGCATCTCTACGGCAAGGCCGAGGTGAAACCGGGCCGCAAGATGGGCCATGTGAACCAGATCATTCGCGCCTGAGGTCAGGCGACGAAACGCTCCGCAACCGCGCCGGACATGAAGCTTACCCGCCCCGCCACGAAAGTGGCGGCGACGCGGCCCGTGGTCTTGTCCAACACAACGATATCCGCGCGTTTGCCCGGCGCCAGCGTGCCACGATCGGTAAGCCCCAGCACCTGCGCCGGCCCGGATGAGACCAGCGCCCATGCCCCCGCAAGGTCGAGCAGCCCGCTTTGCGACAGCATCAGGGCGGCACGGCGCGGCGAAGGGTAATGATAGTCTGACGCCAAGGCGTGACACAGCCCCATGCTGATCAGATCCAGCGCTGACAGGTTGCCGTTATGCGACCCGCCGCGCACCACATTGGGCGCGCCCATGATCACCGCATCGCCCGCCCCATGCGCGGCCTCGGCGGCCTCCTGCGTTTCGGGAAATTCTGCCAGTGTCACACCCCGGGCCCGCCACAGGCCGCGCCCCTCGGCGGTCTGATCATCATGGCTGCCCATTTTGACCCCGCGTTGCGCCAGTTCTGCACACAGTCGATCCAAGGCCGCTGGCACCTCATCGCGCCGAGCGTGCATCTCCTGCATTTGAGCCAAATGGCTCTCGGGGCTACGCCCAGCCTTCAGCGCCTGCCCCACCAGCCGTTTCGGCATCTTACCCGCTGCCAAGCGGTCATGCGGCAGGTGATCGTTGAACACCACATAGCCCACGCCCCACTCCGCCATACGCTGCGGCAGACTGTCGTAGAGGTCGAGCATATGGGTCTCAAAGCGCAACTGCGGGCGGATATCAGTGACCAATTCCGGCGCCGTGTCGCGGATGCCGCTAAAGACCTGATCGGCAAATTCCAGCCCCCGCAGGCCGCCCTCCCAACTGACGAATTGGGCCAAAACAGCTGTGGTCATGCCGTTGGCCGCCAGTTCCGCCTCTGCGGCAACCAGCCCTTCGGAAAGCTGCTTCATCGCCCCCCGACGCGGGGCCAGATGCCGCTCGAAGGCATCGCCATGCAGATCGACGATCCCCGGCAGCACTTGGAAGCCAGTCAGGTCAACACTCCGCCCCACCGGGCGGTCATTAATCACCCCTTTGGCAAAAGACAGCGGCGCGCGGCTAAGCCCTTCGGGATGCAGAACCTCTGCGTTCATCAGGTCAAGGTTTGGCATCGTCCCCTCCCAACCCCGGCAGGCACCCGCCTTCGGGGCAGCCAATCGCGTTCAATACACCATCGATAAAGGTCATCGACCGGTCAAAACTGCCGGTTTTCAAAAACGCCATGGTCTGGGCGATAACGCGCGGGTTGTTCATCATGAAAGTGTGGGTCACGGGCAAGACGATATGCTCTTTCATTCCCGCAACACGGGTCGACGCGACCGAGACCTTCCCGTCATCCGGACCCGGCAAAAGGCTTGAGAAATAAGGGTTCAGAGACTGTGACCCCGCAATCACGCCCAACTCAAACGGCACAGGCGGCAATTGGTTCGGGAGCGCCCCATCCCCGGTGCCGATCTCGGCCCCGGCCGGGCCGTTCAACCACTCAAAGGCGGGGTTCTCGACCAATTCGTCGACCACTTCGCTGCCGTGATTGGGCGGCCCCAGCATCACCACGCGGCCGACACGGTCGGCGCCAGCCTCTGCCACCCATTTGCGCACCAGAATACCACCCATAGAATGGGTCACGAAATCAATCTGCGCGGTGCCACAAGCGGCAACCGCCTGTGGCAAGGTCTGCTTGGTCAACTCAGCGATATTGGCCTCGGTTGAGGGATAGCCGGGGCGCACCACGCGGTACCCTTCGGCGGCCAAGGCGGCCTCCATAACAGCGAAAGACATCTCGGTTCGTGCCAGCCCATGCAGCAATACAACACAGCGGCCCGCAGCCGTTTCAGCCGCCGCAGGCAGAGGAATCGCCAGCCAAATCGCGGCGATCAGCAAGGTGAGAGGTTTCATCATGCCCTCCAGATAGACTGATTGGCGGGACTGTGAAATGGTCTTGGCGCGTTACCTGACGAAAGTATGCCGATGCCCCGCCCCTGCCCCCGATTAGCCGCCCGCGCTGTCTTGTTGCACGAGGACCGCCTCCTGCTGGTCAATGCCTATGCCGACAATCGACTGGGTTTGATGTGCGCCCCCGGCGGTGGAGTAGAGGCCGGCGCCTCCCTGCCCGACAACCTGCGCCGCGAGGTGTTCGAAGAGACGGGCCTGACGATCTCGGTCGGCGCGCCCTGTCTGGTCAACGAATTCCACGACCCCAGCGGCGATTTTCATCAGGTGGATATCTATTTCAGGTGCCATATCCTCGGCCCCGCCCAGATCGCGTCAGACTGGAAGGATCACGAAGCCATCGTCACCCGACATCAATGGGTCACCAAATCCGAATTGGCGCAGATTCCACACAAGCCCGACAGTCTCGGCGCGGTCGCCTTTGGTCCGGCGGAGGCGGCGATTACCTACGATCCGTTGGAGCCGATCTTGCGCTGATCGCCCAAGCAATCCCGCCCAGAACCAACGCCGTCGCGATAAGCAGCGTGAGGTTCAGCGGTTCACCCAAAAGCAGCGCGCCAGCAAGAATGGCGATGATCGGCACGCTAAGCTGCGCCACTGCTGCCGTGCCACCGTCGATCCGGGCCAGCACCGCATACCACAATGCGTACCCAAGGCCGGAAGTTACCCCACCGCAAAGCGCGCCCAACAGCAGGCCCGTCATACTGAAATGCGACCCTGTCAAAGCGGGCAGGATAAGCATGAAAGGCAGGCAGAGCAGAAAATTCGCCGAAGTCGCCGCCAAGGGATCGCCAGATGTGCGACCAATGATCGTATAGGCGGCCCAGCCCATCCCCGCGGCGACCATCAATCCAGCGCCCATGATATCTGCTGAACCCTGCCCATCCGGCCAAAGAACAAGCACCAATCCGGCAAAGGCCGCGGCGGCGCCCGTGATTTGCCGCGCGGTGGGGGCCGCGCCGGTCATCGCGGCGTAGGTAAACATGGTAATCTGCACGACACCAAAAAGAATAAGCGCGCCGAGCCCGGCATCCAACGTTAGATACGCGAGGCTAAAACCAATCATATAGACAGCAAGGCTGACAGCGCCGCCGATCCTGTTGCGTCGCAAGAGCGGCAGCCGCCCGCCCCGTAGCGCCACCATGATCCCCAAAACCAGAGCGCCTGCGGCGACGCGAACGAGCGCAAAGCCCGCAGGATCAATATGCCCACCGTCGACTGCCATCCGTGTCAAAATGGAGTTTGCCGCAAAAGCGGACATGGTGAGAGCGGAGAGAAGGAAAAGCTGCATGACCATTCGCTTAGCCCTCCTACCCAGCTGCGCCAAGTGCTGATTCTTCTCTACATAGCAATCTAACTTGGTCTTGATGACAAACCCCCTCGATTTGACCAGCGCGATCGGATGAGGCGATCAAATCAGCGCATCATCACGACAGGTGAAACCTGGTGCGCTTGCCAGGGTCATTCGAGGTTCATGTTGCACTGCCTATATTGCCTCCCTCCAAACGCACCTCTACCAACGCACCGCGTTCGGCACCGGTCGAAATCAAACGGGCATATCCGCCATAACTCCCGGCGATCTTTCGAACCAAAGCCAGCCCAAGCCCGGAGCCTTCCACCTCGTCCCGGGATCGCAACGTGGTCATCGGCTTGAAAACACGCTCGTGAAATCGCGGATGAATCCCCGGCCCATCGTCTGAAACGGTCAACATTAGGTCAGACCCTTCGCGCCATGCCGCCACCTTGACCCTTCCTGAAAACTTATCATGATGCTTGATCGCGTTTCCGATCAATGCCGAAAGGAGCGTGTGAAGGTCTGCTTCATCAATAAGAAATGAGCCGCAACCAAAGTCATGATCGATCCGGAAACCACTGGTCGGCCCAATTTCCTTTACCACAGCATCGAATTTCTCTTGGAGACTAACCTCTTGTATATTCGCCATCTTCCCTGCGCGGGAATACTGCAACAGATCGAACAGCATCCGATCCAAACGCTGCGTATGCCGCTTCATCAAAGTAATGGAACTATGCACCGAAGGACTTACCTCAAGCCCAGACTCCTCGATATCCTCGGCAATCCATTCTGGCAGTTCCAATAGCGCGCGGATGGAACCGCGCAGATCATGGCTTACCAAATGGATAAACTCCTCTGCGTCCGGCGCCGTATTTGGCTGTTTCCCCAAAGGAATTTCAACGTCGAGTGACGAATATAGCTGGGGATGGGTCATATCACTAACGCCCTACGCTTGACCGTTGGACAGAGCCCCGCACCTGCCGGATCGAAGAGTAAAGCTGCCATTACGTGATATCCCTCAGCAAACGCCGCGCATTTGGCGGATACTTTTGGCGAAGCCGCGCCCATCTTTGTATTTGCCTCTTCCGCCCCGCCCGGCTGGTGATAAGCTGCCACTGCTGCGCCACACGGCTCAGGGCTATTTTCGGCGCAACCTCGCCCTGCAGCGCCCGATCCAATCCTCTTCCTAAAGCCTGAAAATACTCAGATTGCCCTTTTAGGTAGAAATCTGGAATTGCCCCGTCAAGCGACGCACGATGCACCTTGAGAAACGATTTTGAATAAGCATCTTCAACGCCCGGATCGCTGTAGTGTTCCTTTCGGTAAGGGTCAAAAAAGCCATCTGCCTGGCGAACGGCCAGTGTCGACATCTCAGGTGTGACGGCGAAGAGAGCAAATAAATAGGCAAGTTCCTTCTGTGCCGATGTCGCGCTGACGACAAAGCTCCACCCCCAGTTGAAATAGGGTGTTGCAAGGAGTTCCCCCCCAACTTTCCCACCGGGCGTTGGGCCATAAATCATTCGCCCTCTCATCGGCGACCGAGGAGAGTTCAGATATTTCTGCGTACCACCCCAGCCAATATTGCAATAGACATCGCCTTTCGCGTAACGCGCCCAGTTTTCGAACAGCCCAAGGTTAGAGGTATCGGGGACGAGGCTGTCTGTAATCGTAATCAATTCCTCCAACGCCGCTACACCCGGGTCTTCAGCGATTTGCGGGGTCATATCGGGGGACAAAGGCCAGTACCCTTTGGCGTGAAATCGAATCCACCACTCCCACGCCAGATACCCCGGCGTGCGAAACAACAACCCGCCATATCGACCAGCTTCTGGCGCATGAAAAAAACGTATTTGCCGATCCAGCTCCGCCCAAGTCTCTGGCATAGCAAGTGGATAACCGAAGCGATCAGCATAGCGCGCCTGTTCATTCGGGTCATGAAGCATTTCACGATGGTAAAACATCACATAGGCGTCGCCATCTGTTTGGAAACCATAGGTCTGACCATCAAACCTATCCCCTTCCTGATAGAGCATAGGGTCGCGAAATCCCGTCGGCTCATAGCGTGCGGCGTAGTCATCCAAAGCGTGGATTGCCCCCGCGGCAACGAGGTCTGCCACCCCAAAGGTCGCAGGCAGGGCAACGTCATATTTCGCCTCCCCAAGTACACTATTTAGCATTAGCTCCGCGTTGATCTGATCGACATGCACCTCTTGAAGGTCGACTTTCTGTGAACAAGCATGCAATTTTGACCCCGTAGAGGGGTGATCGGCGTCCAAAAATGACCCCCTTACACTGATGTGGATAATGCTCCCGTGGC
>FUFK010044406.1_pt1 | contig 64800 bp, 62 predicted proteins | sample 1021851 | NCBI WGS metagenome assembly FUFK01 (sample SAMEA51879418, study PRJEB19060) | metagenome
AGCAATATACCTGAGGCTGCAGTGGGAGAAGGTTCGCAATTATCTTTGCCTAAATTACTGACAAACATATTTAATTTATCTTGGCTTGAGTTATCTAAAATAAATTACAATGCTAAACAAGGTATTATGTATCAAAATTGGGGTACAAATAATTACTTTCACAATTTTCCTATACCTGAAAGTGCTTGGCATTTTAATGCATTAGGCTTACAAAATTTTATAAAAGAAAAAATTGAACATAAAGTTAATTACATAGATAAACATATAAAAAATATAAATGAATTAGATACTGATTATGTAATTGATTGTAGAGGTAAACCTACTATCGATGATAAGTTTGCAATACAACATGATATGGTTATTAACTCAGCTTATGTAGTTCAATGTCCATGGGATTATCCTAAAATACAATATACATTAGCTATAGCTAGACCATATGGTTGGGTATTTGGTGTTCCATTATCTAATAGATTGTCATTAGGTTATATGTATAATGATAAATTTAATACAGTTGATGAAGTTAAAAAAGATATAGAAGAAGTTCTAAACCTATTAGAAGAAGAAGCAGACGGTAAAATAAATAATCTTTCATTTAATAATTATAAATTAAAACAAAACTATAGTGAGTATCAATCACATAATGGTAACGCATCATTCTTTTTAGAACCATTAGAAGCTACCTCTATTGAAACTATTGAGTTTATTAACAGACAAACATATGACCTTATATACAATTCACATACTATTGATTTTGAACAACAAAAATTAGACATGTGGTTTGAAGAAACTAATGTAATAATTATGATGCATTATGCAGCAGGTAGTCAATTTGATACACCTTTTTGGAAACATGCTGTAGAAAAAGGTTGGAAATGTTTAGACAATGCACCTATTACTTTTACAGAACAAGTACAAAATGTACAAAGATATCTTGATAAACAAATAGATAGTAATGAATTAGGTATATTTGGTGCAGGTTGGAACTTAAGAAGTCAAGCAGAAAACCTTATAGGATTAGGTATATACGATAAACTTATAGAAAGGATTAAAGTTGCAAATTAATTTAAAACCATTAACACCAGATTTTAATTATTTATTAGATACACATACACCAGTTAATGCAAATAGAATGCTACCTGATTGGTGGAAAAAAATGAAAAGATTTCATGACCCTATGATGCCTGAAGAAGCAGGTAATATTAAAAATTGTCCTGCTGTTAGAGATATATTAACTCAAGGTATTGTAATACCTGCATGGACATGGATTAAGTTTAATCAAACTAAAGATGGTTTAATTGTAACAAGTGGACATGATGGTCACATAGAAGGCTGGGAAGTTACAGGACATCATACACAAAATCAAATAGAAAACACAAGTGTTACTGAATTATTAATAGGAGGTGCAATTAAACTTAACTGTCCTTGGTTAATCAAAACTGAAGAAAATATACAAACAATGTTCTTTGACCCTTTTTACAACGAAAAAGATAGGCCTTTTAGATTATTACCTGGTGTTGTTAGAACAGATGTATATCATAATATTAATTTCCCTATGGAAATATATCCAAGATTAGATATAGGAGATATGTTAATTATAGAAGAAGGAACTCCATTAATAACTTTGCTACCTGTAGCTGTAGATAGAGTTAAATTAAATTTAGAAAAACAAACAAGCAGAGATGATTGGCATACAGAAGGTAATAGATTATTAAGTTACAGGTCAGAAAGATATGACCAAGTAGTGAAAAATCATGATGATATGATATAATCCGATTTATGGATTTTCTATTTATATTTGTTCTTGGTTACTGTAGTAGAGATATAGTAAATTATATTAAACATTTAGTTAATTACGAACAATTTACAATTAATGATTGGGACACTGAGTTTGAAGAATGGACTAATGATGACCTCCCATAATGGTAATGGCTTTACTCAAAAAGAAATGTTACAACTTATATTAGAAGGACAACAAGATATTAATAAACGTATAGATGAATTACACGAAAAAGTTAATCAAAAAATATCAAGGCAAGAGCTATCTGGTTGGTTAGTTGCAATCTCGGCATTGGTGGTGTTAATCAATAATTTAATGTGAGAAAACTAGCAGTACTAACTGCAGTTCTTTTACTAGCTGTACCTATACATTCTATAGCAGAAGAAACTACAGTAACAGAAACCTTTAATAATCAAGAAGTAAATACAGATATTACATTTGTATATGGAGCTAGTGACTCAGAGTTAACTGCTGCTACTTCACAAAGTCCTGATTGTGCTAGTACAGAAGAAGCAGGCCTTATAGGTATAGAAGATATGGATTGTTTTCAAAGCGTATACTTTGGTAATGATAGATACCAACTAGGTATTAGAGGTAGCTCAGACAGTCTTACTATTGCATTTCCAAATGAACCTTATGAAGTAGGTTTTAATTATGCTGCTATAGACCAGGGTAGTGTATCTGGTACTGTGTATTACGATAACGGTGCATCTGAAACTTTTACATTAGATGTAAATACTGATATAGAAGTAGCAGAAAGTAAAGTATTTGCAGTAGCTGAAGGTGTAGAAACATTTATTACAGAAATAGTTATAGAAGGAATTGCTGATTGGTGGCTTATAGATAATGTATACTATAAATATGATAATGTACCTACTACAACGACATCTAGTTCGACAACAACTACTACCACAACAACAACGACAACGTTACCTAAGGCGGAAGATGTGGTCGAAGATGGTATTACTACGTACTTGGCTTGGGATAAAAATGGATGTGAACACCCAGGTAATCCTTTATCGTATAAACAATATTTGGAAGCCGTAGAAAGTGGAGATTGGTTTGGTTATCAACCTGGTGATTGCACTGATATACCTGATGATGTTGTTGATATTGTCGAGGAAGAAATAGATGATGAGCTGGACGAAGAAATATTTGAAGATGACACCCTCACAGAAGAAGTTATTGAAGATGAGATTGTCGAACTCACGGAAGAAGAAATAGCTGCTATTGAAGCAGAGATTAAAGCTGAGGAAGAACGTTTAATTCAGGAGGAACTTGATGCTGAAAAGGAAGAAGAAATTTTATTGGAACTTGAAGATTCTGTTATTGTTGAAGATTTATCTGATGAAGAAATTGAAGAATTAGTTGATGTTATTAAAGAAATAGAAGATACTATTGAGATAATAGAAATTGTAGAAGAAGTTATAGAGCTAGATATACCAGAAGATATTGTAGATATTATAGAAACAGAGGTTTTAGAAGATGACGTTATTGTTGTGGTGGAAGATGAAGAAGTGGTCGAGGAAATTTTGGATGAGCCAATACAGGAAGATGTTGAGGAGAAACCTGCAGAAGAACTTTCTGAAGAAGAAGTCGTTGAAGCAGTATCTGAAGTTGAAGAAATCATTGAGGAAATTATCGTTGAAGAAGTTACCACCGAAGAAGTTATAGAAGTTCTTGAAGAAGTAAATGATGTTGGTGTACAAAACTTATCTCAAGCCACAGAGGAAACACAGGTGGTCATACAAGCTGTAGTTGAGGAAGCTATAGACAATGTTGAAGAACTTACAGAAGAACAAGTTGAAGTAGTTGCTGAAGTTTTACAAGTTGAAACTGAAGACGTTGCTATTGTTGCAGAAGCTATTAAAACAGACGAGGCAGTAGCTGAAGCCGTAGAAGAATACGTAGAACGTGCAGTAGAAAACTCCGATGTAGAAGATTACACTCTTGCTGATGTTGTTACAGAAATACAATACGAAGCATTTATAGAAAATCCTATAGAAGTTTTTGTAGATGTAAATATAGAAGATATAAACCTTACAAGTATTGGGGATGACATGACTAGTGACCAAAAGGAAAAAGCTCAAGAAGTTGTAGTCCCAGTTATTTTGACTAGAATAGCTACTATGGCTTCATTTATATTTAGGAAAACTATATGATAAAAAGAGCAATTAAAAAAGTATGGAATTGGTTAATAGAAATAATCAAAGAAACACTTAATTTGTCATGGACTCTTGTTGGTTTAATTATAGCTACATTAACATTGACAGGTTCTGCACAGCAAATAACAGGATTAGCTACTATAATTACATTAGTAGTATGGTTATTAACCATAGGTTTTAGAAAAGATAAACCACAAGGTGGTGGAAAGAAAGTTAGCAGATAATGTGTATAGTTACACAAGAACCTGATGGTTCATTTGTACAAATATGCAACTGCAAATACGGAAATTGTGAGGAAGAATAATGGCACATGAAGCTAGAAAAAAAGCGTTATTAAAAAAACATGGTCTTAGTGGTGTAAACAAACCTAAGCGTACACCTGGACATGCAACTAAGTCGCATATGGTATTAGCACAAGAAGGACACGAACTTAAATTAATTAGGTTTGGTCAACAAGGTGTTAAAGGCGCAGGTAAAAATCCTAAATCTAAAAAAGAAAAAAATCGTAAAAGTTCTTTTAAAGCTAGACATGCTAAGAATATAGCAAAAGGTAAAATGTCTGCAGCTTATTGGGCAGATAAGGTTAAATGGTAATATGGCAAAAACAGTTAGTTGGAAGTGGGGTGGCAAAACATATAGAGGCACGGTAATTCGTGAAACAAAAAACTTTATATATGCCAGAACACATAATGGTAAAACTAAAAAAATTAGTAAGAAAAAAAAGTAATGGCTTTACCTGGAGCATACGTTGTCAATAGCCCTAAGCCTGGAGAGTTCTGTAATAATTGTGTGCATTACAGTAATAATTATTGTCTTAAATTTAATAAAGAAGTAGCACCATTTGGTTGGTGTGCAGTATGGAAGAAGGTAAATCTTGAAGTATGAAGTATTAAGAATTAGTAGCGGTAAAGACTCTACATCAGGTTTGTTATTTGAAATTGACAGAGGTAAACGTACATTTTTAGCATACACATTAGAAGATGAACAGCGTGATGTAAAAGTCTGGGGTGAAACACGTATACCTGCAGGAACTTATAAGCTTAAATTACGTACTGAAGGTGGATTTCATAACAGATATGTAGGTAAATATGGTGCTATGCACAAGGGTATGATACATGTGCAAGATGTACCAGGCTTTGAGTATATCTTATGGCATACAGGTAACACTGATGAGCATACAGCTGGTTGTTTAATACTGGGTAACACACAGACTAACAACCGTATAGCTAAAGATGGTTTCATCGGCAGTAGCGTTGATGCGTATAAATTTGTATACCCGCGTGTTGCTGCAGCTATAGAATCTGGACAAGATGTTGAGGTTACATACATAGATTATGATGGTGATGTAACTAATACACCAGAAAATACATCTGATGTAATGGAAAAATTACAAGAAATTAGTGGTGAAGTCCAAATATTGTCTGCTAAACTTGACAAAAAAAGGATTACATAATGGTTAGACCTAATCAACCATACAAAATTAGTAATAATATTGATGAATTTGACCCAGAAGATGGGTTTAGTATTGATGATGCTGCTAAAGAAACAGAACAATTAGGTCAAGAAGCTGCCTCAGATTTTTTAACAAGTGATGACATAGGTAGTGATAATCCTCAACCAGAAGGTTTTTATGAAACAGCAGACCAACAATACTTAGAAGAAGCTGCTGTAGATAAACAAGCTAATATTGAAGCACAAGCTGAAAGTAATAAAATTAGAAATCAATACAATGATTTATCAACTGATGAAGATTTAGTTAGATATTTAAAAGAAGAAAAAGGCTATAAAAATTTATCAGAAACATTTGTTAAAAGTGTTAGAGCTAATCTAAACAAAGTAAATATTGCAGAAGAATTTAAAGTTGAAAGAGTACCTAGTGCAGGACAACAANACAAAGTTTTGTTTGGACAAATGGAACAACTAGATGTATTAAAAGGTCAACTTGCTAGATATGGTGATATTAAAACACCTAGATATTCTGATATTACATTAAAAAGAAAAACTGCACAAGTTAAAAGAAATATAGAAGCTAGAGCTGCTGCAGAAAAAACACAAGGACCTGGTAAAAAAGCTGCTACTCGTTCTTCTTTACCAGAATTAAAAGGTGGTCAAACATTATCACAAGAGTTATTAAGTAAGCTACCTAAAGAAGATGTGTCAATGACTAAAGCTTATCTTGAATCAGAGATTAAAGCTTTAGAAGCAGACATAGCTAAAACAAAATTACAAATGGGACCTGCACAAGAAGATGAAGCTTTAGAAAAATTAATTAAAGAACGAACATCTGGATATAGTGCTAAAGAAATAGCTCTTAACATTGAAGACACTAAGAATATAGGTACAACAATAGAAGGTAAACCAGGAACATTAGATAGATTAGGACAAGAATTAAGTTTAGAAACAGTAGAAAATGTTAAAAGTGGTGTAGATTTTACAGGTAATTATGCAGTTGGAGGTAGTAAAACAACTAGTAAAGGACAACGTATAAAAGGTAAACCTATAGTAACATCTGAAGGTACAATTAATATACCTAAAGACCAAATACTTACTAAAGAAATGCCTAGAGTTGGTGGTAAAGTAGAAGCACCTTATCAATCAGATATAAAAAATTACGCTAAAGAAGCACAATTAAAATATCCAGGACTAGACAAAGAGTCTGCTGTGTTAAAACTTATTAATGATAAAAATAAAGGTTTAGCTGCTGACGACCCTAATCGTATAAGAACTACAGATAGAAAACCAAAAGTTACTTACACATCAGCGTCTAATGTTGATTACGCTTTAGAACGTGCAAATAAAAGTGTAGACCTTAGAGCTGCTGAAATACTTGCTGAAAACGAAAGAATTAAACAACGTGATATTGAAGGAATGATTAAACAACAACGTGTCTTTATGGATGAAGCAGATAAAAAAATTAAAAGTGCTACCTTTAGTAATCTTGACGTTAAGCCTAGAGATATGGGTATGATTACATCTGGACCAACTCCTGATGAATTAAAAATATTAGAACTAAAAGGAGAAGTAGGCCCAGAAAATCCAAGATTTGGTTGGCAACAAGAAGCAGATAGAAAATTATTAAAAGACAGTCGTATTGCTAATTTACCACGTTCTTCTACAACAGGTAAAGTATTACCTGGTCAAATTAGAGGTGATTACAAACTTAAACAATTTGCTTATGAAGTACAAAGTGCAGAGTTTAGAACAAACTTACTTAAAGAATTAGAAGCTAAAGGCAACATTAACATTGGTGGCGGTCTTAATGTAAGAACTGAACCTACTAAAGGTGATTTTAATTATCAAACTAGTGCTGAAGGTACTAGAAGACAACAAGCTAAAGAAGCTAGAGAAAAAGCTAGGCGTGCTAAGTATTTAACACAAGGACCAGGTAAATCTGGTAGTACATTAGCTAGTGAACTTACTGGTTCAGCTAGAGAAACAGGTGTAGATTTAATACGTAAAGGTGCAGCTGGTTTAGTAGGTACTGCAAAATTAGGTAAAACTGTACTTAATATAACAAGTAAAACTAATCCTGCGTTAAGTGTTTTGTCAATGTTGCCGAAAAAAGTTTTTGATGATATACTTTACCCTAAGAAACCAGAAGCGTAATGTTTGTTAAGTCAAAAAGAAAACGCAATCAAGATGGTACATTCAAGAAGGATGTAGCGTGGACACCTTGGTCAGAATCATGGAGTTATAAGATGAGTGAAGAACTTAAAGATATGTTAAGTAAAACTCTTTGGACATTTGTTGAAGCATTTATTGGTGCATTAACAGTTGCTCCACTTGTAGGTGTAGACGCTAGTGCAGTTCAATTAGCAGCTATGTCTGGTGCAGGTGCAGCTTTAGTTGTCGTTAAAGAGTTCGCTAAAAAACAAGTAGGTAAATAGTGAAACCTACTGGACATAGTAAATCAAAAACTTATCAGAACCATAGTAAAACTAGTACTGATATACCTAGTGGTTATGAGTATATNAAAGAACAAATTAAAGATGCTCAAGATTATGTGTCGTCTTTAGACCACTGGAAATATGCTGTATCTACTACAGGTATGTCTAGAGATAGAGGAGATGCACATGGTCCAGTAACACCAAGTGGAGACTTTGAAGGTTTTAAATCAAGTTGGGAATATTATACAAAAGAACAAACTCAATCTCATAGTAGAAGATTACAAGCTAGTCCTTTTTCAAGTGATAAGATAAAGACTTCATCATTAGATAAAGGTTATTCAATGTATGAAAAGCCTAAATATAAAAATCCAGAAAAGAGATTAGTTTAATGGCTAAAGGAACTAAACATATTGTAGGTGCTAGTAGAAATAAGAAAAAAGGATTTCCTAGAAGGCATAAAAAAATGCCTAAATATCCTGGTATAAATAGGCCAACATTACCTGACGTAAAACCTTACCCTATGCCTTGGGAAGATAGAAATGTTGATAATCGTGGAACAAAGTTAAATCCATAATGCCTAAACGTATGAAACCTTCAGGAAAATATAACTGGGATAATGATTTCTGGGTAGGTCAAGGTGTCAAAGGTCTTGGAAAACAAGAACTAAATAGACGTGTTAAACAACAAAATGCATTAGCAGCAAAAGCATTTAAAGCTGCAGGTGGTGGTACAAAAGAATCACTAACTGCAAAAGATGTAGCAAATGTTTACCGTGGTTTTTATCATAAAGAATTAGCTAAAAGTATGCAAGTCTTGTCTGAATATGATAAGTATGGTATGTATATGAAAAAGAAACCAAAAAAATAAATTCGCGTTAGCTATTCTTTTGTAGACGTTTCTCTTTTTAAAAAACCTATTAACAGTTCTCTGTACGCTACACTATTACCCACTCTTTGTCTACCATCATAAATATCATGGTGATGTTTACATAGTATTGCTACATTGTTAATGTCAAACTTTCTTTTGGGACTACCACCCATTCCAATTGCTTGGATATGTGCTAACTCTAACCATCTACTGTCTGTACAGTATGCCCATTCGCAGCTGTAATTAGCACGCTCCATAGCTTCTTCACGTATAAGCGATATATCAGACATCTCTATATAGCTTATGTTTTAAATCAAAAGTATTTTCTATACGTTGTTTAATAGTTTCTTTATTTTTTTTCCAATACAAATATGTGTTGTACATTGGATGCTCTTTAGCTGTCATTCTTCCTCCATTTTACGATAGTCTTTTACATGCGCGTCATGTTGCATGTCCTTATCTAGTTGTTCTAAATGCCAGTTATAATCCATTACAAACTTATCCATAAGGAATCTAAGTTTGTTCATATCTGGCTTTACATCAAAAGTATCACTGCCACATGCTTTACTAAACATTGCAGCCCATGTTTTTAAATACTTATGATGTGTAAATATATTAATCTTATCTAAATCTATTTTATTATCTTTGCTCATAAATCATCTTGTCCTTTATAATAATTGTCCATACAATGGGGACATTTAACATCCCACGGTACGTTTGTCATATATACATCATTACAATCTTCACATTGATAATTGTACATACTATCTACTTGTTCCATAAACTTTTTGTTTACTTTATAACTATATAAATTATCATCTATGTTCATTGTAAAAACTCATCTACGTGACCCCATACTTTATTACAGTAGTCACAAAATACTTGGTCAGTTACCACGCATACTTGAGATAACTCTATACCACAACAATTCATTATCTATTCCTTTCCAACAGTGTTTACTACTATTCCAATGATGCCAACCGTCATTGTACACTAACCATGAAGCAACTGCTGTAGATACTTCTGGATTAGTCCTTGGACTTATTATACCTAATTTAGGTTTTAACCAAGCCCAAGTATCATCATTAAATTGCCAGAGTCCAACATCTTGCGTCCCATCTTTATTATTACCTACGGCATTTACTCTGCCGCTGCTTTCACAATAGATGATGTTAAGCGATTGCAAGATGTCTTCCTCTTTAAAGTACCTGGATACCATGTCTGTATAGTCTATAACATGATTAATGTTATATTCCACCACTTGACAGTCACGGTATTCAGGTAAGTTGTTAGTTGTTAGTGAAAGCGGAAACAAACAACCAACTACTAGTTCTATCATTAGCTAATGGTAGCTTTCGTAGGTAACTCAGTACAAAAATAATGTACTAAACCACGTTTCTTTGAAGGTAAAGTAGTTATCTTGTAACCTTCTTGTCTTAGATTGTGTATAATACCACCAAATCTATGACAATATAATTCTGCTACAAACTCCCAGTTACTTATAGGACTTTCTCCCATATATCTTGTAAGAACATACGCTACCAGTTGTGTCTTACTTTTAATATATGCTGGTATTTCTTCACCTCTGAATGATTCAGGTATCATTAGACCTCCTTATCTAGCTTCTTTTAATCTAAGAACTACTTCTTCAGTAGTTTCATCATAAGTAGCAATAATGTGTGTGATATCAATATTACTAAACATTTCTGCTATACTTAGTTTTTCAGTATCATCTAGCTCTACTGCGTGAGTAGTGCAGTTATCTACACAATGTACTTCAGCCATTATTTTTCCTTATCTCCAGCTATCAGGTGTAAGTACTTGTCGTTTACTTAAACCTCTGTATCTGGCTTTCTTTTTAGANTTAGCAGCTCTACGCTGTAATCTATTCATTATATACCCCACTCCTCTGGTATATCTGTGTTGTCTAACCACCATGACTTACGCCATTTGCCTGTATGACCACCACATACAACAGGGTCGTTAGTGCTGCAAGTAAAGTCTGGACTTTTATCTGACTTCTTGCTGTTACGATTATCATATACCATTGCTTGACAATAGGGACACTTCAAATCGTCACGATACTTATTCTGTTGTTCCATATCTTTCAATACCTCTCCGACAAGACCTCCGGGTTGTTGTAGACCCTCCGTCTTGTCTGTCGCTGCTAAGCCAGCAGCTTCTAGTCTTTCCTCTAATGTTAACTCATCAAAGTCTGCTTGAGAGTATTGTACAGGTAGTTCTACAAGTCTTTCAATCATGTTAAAATACTTGTCTAACTGTTCATCTGACCACTCAGTTTTAGATTTAGGAAACTTCATAGTCTTAGCGTACTCATTAGCTGTACCCATAATCTTATGTAATGTTTCTTTATTCTGTACACCTTCAGTCATTGTGTGTATAGTCCTGGCTATAAACTCTAAGTCAGGCATTAGAAAGGTGCTTCGTCTTTAGGATACGGTTTAATATCTGTATCAACTTCTGTACCTTCACCTACGATACTATCCATTATGTCATTCATACGTTTAATATCTTCTGCAGTAGGCTTGTGTTCTTTCTTACGCATGTCTACCTTAGTTACTTCAACCTTATCTTCTGGTTCAATAGCTGCAGTAGCTTCTTCTTCTGACTGTTTGCTGCCGGACCATAGCTCTACGCCAAGGCCGAACCTCATACATGCACGTTTAAATGCATCAGACTCTGCGTCTTTAAGGTTACTNCCATCGTTAAACTTAGCATTGCTTAGCTTAAANGTATCTATATCACCGAAGCCTTCATATGTTCCCATATGTTCTCCATCATGAATAGTTATAATACCTTTAGCACCTACAATTCTTTTTTCTCCATTGTATGTACTGTATATAGGTTCGCAGAACCAACTGTATTTAACTCCACTATCCCTTAGGCGTTCAACATAATGTGCATGCGGCACATAGTCACCGAACTTACCTGCGGGTGCTTTTCTTACTAACTCCTGTGGAAAAGGGGATAGTAAATCAACGTTATTAGTCATAACATCCTTTCTTTTTTTTATATCTGGTCCAAAAGGAACAGATAGAAAAAAATATCTATTCTTNTTCTAAGTCTAATAGGCTTCGTAAGTTATGTACACCACGTTCAATAGGTACTAACTTAGTTTGACCTTGGTCATTAGTTAATATAAAGTATGGTGTGTCACCTAGACCACTGTACTCTATACTACTTAATTTCCATTTAGACTTGACAATTAAGTCATTCATATTATACATTATAGCTATACATTATTAAGATTTACAAGGTATTCAGCAGTTACTCCAGCTCCTGGCTTTGCAAATAACAGCCATTGACATGGCCTTCCCATGCTTGCAAGCTGCTCTAAAGCGTAAGTGTTGTAACTTTCTGTGCTTCCATTAACCCATAACCTTACGTCATTAACGTACATGGTTGTAGGTGTATGAAAGTGGCCAGCAATAGCGTAATCGAAATCGGGCATGAGTCCTCTTGATGCTAATGCTTTCCACCCTAGTAACTTTTTACCAAAACCATACCAAGGAAATCCGCTGTGTCCCCTTACGTTATCACCATGCCATACGAAGAATTTACATCCTTCACCTACATCTGCGATGTCGAACCAGTGGTTGTCACCTGTACTGTCTGGTATTGTCCACGATATTCTTTTTTCTTTCTCATATACCATTGACATAATCTTTCCAAGCATTCTGTCTGCATTAGAGTCTGGATGGTAGTCTTTCCTTGCTCTACCGCCAAGGCTGCCGTGGTTACCTATCACCCAATGTACTTCTACTTCATTAAAATTAGCAAGTAATATGTCAAAGAACTGTGTCAATATTCTAGGTCCATCTATTGTAACTTGGTTATATAACGAAGCATCTATAAGATGCGTTTGACCAGGGAATATAAGCTCACCTTCAACAATATCACCTGCAGCTAATACAACGCATTTGTTAACTGGATGTGCAGAACGTTGTACGTTTGTTAATTCAACAATTTTATTCGCGTATTCTATTACACGTTCTTCCGCTACTAATGTATTGTAATCTGGTGTAACTTTAGCTAGTTGTATATCTGATAGAACAGCTACCGCAACTTCTGCGTCTTTTGTTCTTTTATGAGCGCGGGGTTTAGGTATTTTAGGTTTATTCCAAGTACGTAGATTAGTAGATACTGCTTGATATATAGCGTCAATTAAATCTTCTTTTTTACGTTTAGCTTTTTCTAGTTGTTTTAATAAACGAAGGTTGTCTGCTTTTAAATCACGTATCTCTTGTGATTCAGCTTCTAGTAAAAGCTTTTCTATATTTTTTTTATTTGCCATTAGATGCAGCCAAATTTTCAAAGTGATTACGTATAGCAGATTCACTAATCTTCACATTAAAATGTTCCTTTAGTAAACGCATAACTACGTATGGTTTTATTGATGTTCCGTTAAGTACTTTAGCTTCACATCCTTCCCAAAAAGGTAAAGCTTCTTTTGTTATTCTTGCTAATATTGGACTACGTTTTCCTTGTTCTGCTTCAAGCAGTAATTCATCTATATTCATAGTATTCACTCTAGTTTGATATTGTCATCAATGCAAGTATCTAAAAAAAATTATCTATCGTTTGACATTCTTATGTATTTTGTTTAACCAAAAAAAAATAATTAATCTGTTACAAAGTTATGTTTTAGTTACATAAAACTTGTTTAGTCCAACACCTAACTCATATAGTTAGTAGTTAGTTTTACCGCGTACAGGGAAGTTCAACTGCTTTACAGTATACGGGTTTGCCTGCGTACTAGTACTAAACTATTACTCATATACGATGTAACAGTATAATTATTTCTTAATTAATTTACATTATATCCTTTTTGTTAACTCTATCTAATGGCATCCGCCATCCCTCATGCACGCTGCCTAGCACCAGTGATGGTGCTTCGTTGCTTAGCCTTCGTCCTGGCTATGCCATTAGTTTNGTCTAAGTAGTCGTAGCAGTGTTCACTATAGGTCTGTTGACTGTTAATGAAGGTAACCCGTTGCAGGTTCTCCCTGCACTCTATTCTGCTACTAAATACAGCTTAACCTATGGAAAGGAAACATAGGCACACTTGCGTGTTACTATATTCCCTACTACTTTAACACACTATTTAATTTAAGTGCGTGTTCCTTTACTTCTTCAACATCTTTTAAATTAATAATTCGATGTTTAGTACATAAATCGTAGCATTCCTTAAGCAGGTTAAAACCTGTTGCATTTCTAGATTGATATGAACCTACTACTTTCATATCGGATACCCAAATACGTCTAGCTGGCATAGTAGCCAACCATTCTAATGCTGGACCGTCAACAACGTTACCTCCTCCAGAATGTGTATTTAAGTAATTTTCCGATACNCGTTTGCCATTACGTGCAATTACACGTAATTGACCTGTATTATAATGACCGTTATACATAGCAATAGTAACAGCTGGCAATAATTCCATAATTTCCAATATATCTTGGCCATTAAACATCATTGAACCAGATGCGTCTATAAGTATTGTACCGCCTTTAACATTCAACTTTTGTTTGAATATTTTTCTGTCAACACAAAACCTATTGATGTATTTAGGATTGTAGCCATAATCTTTAGCTTGGTATCCTCTACTAGCTTTGAGTCTACCTTGTAAGTTTACTGTTAATGCTGGTTGCAATACTTCCATTGAACCCCAGTAACCTATACCAGNTGTTGTACGATATTGCATTTCTTGCATTAATTCCTTACGCATACGCTTTTCTAATTCGGAAACGCCATAAGAAATTTTTTCTGNTTCATCATCACCGTCACCTTCACCTTCTTCCGCTTCACCTTCGTTAGAATCACTAGGTGTTGGCTTTTGATATGGTTCTGGTTTGTCTTGAAACATATTTAATATTTCTGTTAAGCGTTTAGCTAATTTTTGTACTTTACGATAACTTGGATTGCTACCAGCACGTGAATAACGTATTTCACCTGTTAAATCCCTTACAGTACTATAAGTAAAAGCAAGTTCTGCTTTACGCATAGGTGATAAATCATCATATTCTTGTGCTACATTTAACAATTCTAATAAAGCCTCAAAAGTTGAGTTTTTATTTGCTTCGTAATCACGATGATGTGAATAACTACCAAGTGTATACAGCATTAAATCTGCAATACTTTGATTATAAATCAAATCCAAATAACGCATTTTTATGTCATCCAAACACATAACTGGTTCATCAACTGGAAGTTTGTATTTACCTAATAAATAGTTAATACGTACTTCTTCCATTGCTTCAACAGCATCCTTACGTATGCCATTAAGTTTACCAATAGTAGCTGGTGACCATTTTGCGTGACCTAATTCGTGTCTACGAATCATTCTACTGTGGTCAATACCGCATCTATTACATTCTGCATCCATAGGAACATACATTTGTTTGTTTAAATTGTCTGTCTTAGGTGTTTCATCTAATGATGTAGTATTGTATACAGTCCAGTCATCCCCAGTTACTATCTGGGGATATGGATATCTTTTATTACCGTGCATTAATCGACCTGGCTTAAGTGTATAGCGTCCAACAAATCTGTTGCTTTGTCTGCAAATATTAGCTTACCTGCTACATCTATAGAAAAGCCTTTGTTTTGTAATTCAAAGAATTCGTTCCAAGCACGAACAGATATACGTTCTTCCGGGTCATCTATCAATGTAGTGTCCTGGATTGTTGTATGCCATTCTGCTGGGAATTTGTCCATTGCTTTTGGATGTATTTTATCGATATTAATTTTTACAGGAAATCTATCCTTTAATGCAAGTGGCAATGATTCTGGCGGACTATTAGTTGTAGCAATAACTTGAAAGCCTTCTGCNGGTCTAACAGTTTCCTTATTATCATTGTTTAACGTCAACATTGCAATATCTTGGTCATCCAATATAGCGTGTAGGAATGTCATTGCATCTGGTGAAGCGTGGTCGATTTCGTTAATAACTAATCTACCGCCATTACGCCAAGATTGTATAGCAATACCGTCATTCCATTTAAATGAACCATCCGAACTAGGCATATAAAAGCCTTCCAAGTTTGCAGAAGCTGTATCTTCTGTCATTGTTACTTGGTATACGTTTGGTTTTCCGTCCATATCTAGTGGTGCATTTGTTTTAACAGCACTAAATGTTTTACCTGTACCTGGTGGTCCGTATAATAAAATTCTACGTGACTTACCTAATACAGCGTTGGCTAGTTTCCAACAGTCTAATTGTTTTTCCATAGTATTCCTTCCTTACTATTCTTCTTCTTGTGATGACGTAACAAATTGACAATAAATATCAATTTTATTAGTATCATCATTTTTTCTTTGTACAATAGAAAATCTGCCAACATCTACAAGATGTTTTATATTATTTTGTTGCATACTTTCTATATTCTTTTTTACTCCGCTTATCCAGTTGTCTGTTACGCCAATGCGAAACCATACATTAGGATTTGCTAGTAAAACTTTAACTACGTTATCATTCAACAATACTGGTTTACGACCTTTATTAGAGTTATTAACTCTTGGTGGTTCTTGTTGAACAATGTCTGTGCTATTCATCATCTGTTATTTCCTTTAAATATTCTTCTGCTTCATCACTAGTACGTTCAATAATTTGTTCTATATTATTTGCAGTCATACCCATCAAAGCTTCTTCGTCATCTTCTAAATGAATTTGTATTGAAGTAGGTTCTATTAACATCCAAGCTTGATATACACCTCTTTCTCTAGTGTCATCAACAATTGCTTTAATATCATCATATGTTANTGATTCTTTACCTATATAATCTGGATGTTCATCCGGTATACTACACATATCAATAGCACGTTCTATATTCACAATACGCATAGCTTGTGCTAAAGCAGTTTCTATTGTAGGTGCATATACTCTAATTTTATATACAGTACCATCATCACCCCATCCTTTTTTATCTTTGTGTGAGTCTTGTGGAATATAAGCTACTTGACATATGTATAGCTTATTGTCTGGTTCTTGTGAATATATATTATGCCATTCACCTATTTCTATTTTCATAATTACCTTCCTTTATCGTTTATTATTTTTATATAAATACGTGACCAAAAAAAAAACTTTCTCTTGTGGTCTGTGAGAGTAGAACACAAGAGAAGAACCTAGCCATCCGTATACAACAGGGAATTAATACCGTACTAACTAGGTCCTTCATCTTGTTTTGCGTTTCAATTGCTTATGCAGTTGAATCTCTATCCATAAACATTTTCTTAACTTTTAACTTCATATCCTCGTGTTGTAAGACAAACTCACTGTAAGTTTCTTGTGTATGTTCATCTGTCCAAGGATACTTTGTTACACCTTCACCATTACCCATTTCAATATCCCAAGTATTTGTAATATTTAAATTATATTTTCGTGATATATCATTTAATAACATAAAAGGTTCACCCCAAGCAGAATCAAAACGCATTTCAAGTTCTTTGATACCATCATTTGTAGTGTTTTTAGATACAATTACTGTATCGCAATCACCCCATTTAGTCCCCCAGTTACGATATTGCCAGTCAACTGGGTCACAAGTACCATATTTATCTGTAATTTCTAATGCATTAATTTCAAGTAATGGTCTTACACCTTCACTATCTTCAAACCATTGTGAATATTTAACACCATCTATATTTCTTGAACCAGTGTGCATTGAATCAAATATATCTGGTAGTGGATTTATTTTAGTTAAATCATAACTAATAGAAACATCATTTGGTTCTGCTTCTAATACAGTTACATCATCAATAAACCTATCAACATCTTCTGGTTTACCAGTAATTTCTAAGTAATTAGCTGTCCAATTAGGCATTATTCTTCCTCCTTTTTAGCAAATGTTTCGTTGATTTCCATCATTGTTGTAATAAGAGAATCACCGTATTCCATATCTTTGTGATTTTGATTAAGAAATTCTGTAAATTCTGCACGTAAATCATCATTATGTAATGTTCCCATAATAAACATATTTCTAAATTCACTATCACGTTCACCTAAATATGATGTCATTACGTTAGTAATATCTGCTAATAACCTTATTCTATTATCTAGATTTTCTAGCATTGCAGATGTTTTCTTCATCATATCTAATATTTCGTCCATTATTCCTCCTCCATAGTATTGTTTCTTTTAATTTCCTTATCGACTTGATATTCAACAGCTTCAAGTAACATTGCACACCATCCTTTAACTTTTTCGTCTAAGTTTGCATAATTAGATGAATTAGCTGCATTGTTCAAATCATTTATAATCCATAGTAATACTGTAATTAAACTACGTACAGATAAACTATGTATTTTTTCTATTAGGTTTTGCATAGTTGCCTTTCGTTTGACATTTTTGTAAAAATCCGTGACTTAATAAAAAAATAGATAACTACGTAGCTATTACTAACTACGCAGTATCTATAATCAATAGAGAAGGCTATACGCCAACTTCTTCTTCAACTAAATCATCCATATTTACTTGATTTTCTACCTGTTGGGTATCTTGATTACCTTTTTTAGCTATATAAGTAGGACTTTGTCTATGTAAAGCACGAACTGCTTCAATATCCAAATACAAAGGAATAACTTCCTTCTTACCTTTTACATAAGTTGATATCCAGGTTCTTTGTCCCCATTCTAAGGGTTTACCTGTAATACCGCAGATAGGTAACTCATATTGTTTTGTTTCTGTAGAGTCAACAGAATTAGTTGTATTATTATCTTCTTGCATAATAATATCCTTTCCGATTATCCAACTTCTAGATAATCTAAATCGTCTTTTAGTCTATTTTCGTATCTAGTTAAANTGTGTGATTTAACACTTGTAGCTACGATATCTTTTATAGTATTTGCATTATCTTCGTTAACTTGATTAACAAAATCAACAACTAAAGTAATTGCGTTTTTTAGTTCTTCATTTACTTTCATAAATAAAACACTCCTTTTTTTTTATAGATTGCGAAGGCAAGATAGAAAAAAAATACATTAGTATTGTTCTTTTATCTTATCCATTATTTCCGATTCACAACTATCGCAGAATCGAAACTTGTTATTGAACCTAGATTTAATTTCGTTTTCTATGTGTTCACAATACACAGAATCATCGCCATCTTCGTTATACCAGTCAAAGTAGTAATGAATACCTTTACCCATTTTACAGTCGCATAGTGTATCTACGTATACGACACCAGAACGATTATAATATTTAGCTGGGTCATAATCTTCTGGGTTATTAACTGGTATACCAGTATGATGTACTGTATATCTTAATGCTTTTAATTCACTCACGTTTATTATTCCTTTCATAGTTAATGATTTAAAAAGCTAACTAGGTAGCTAAGGGGAACTACCTAGTCAACTAGTTTATAGAGATAACTTAAGCTGTTCGGCTTTATTAGTTGCTTCTTTAGCTAACTTATCTTCTATAGCTTTAGTATTTAGTTTACCTCTGCGATGTACGTTCCAAATTTGGCTACCTTCGCCTATTTCGTGTAACTTAACACCGCAGTGGTTATGTATATATAGCGGATACCATTTAGCTTTNTGTCTATGCCAATATCTATTATTTGGTTCAACATCATTACCNCAATGTCCGCAGATAATTGTTTTACTCATATTTACCTTTCAATTAAATGTTTATATTTACCTANCNTTATTCCATTAATCACAAATAATTCGCTATATATACTATACAAATTACCTCTATTCTTAATAGCTATAGTTATAGGTATCCATATCCAATACTCAAACCAATTTATTTTCATATAAAATCCTTTTTTTTTATTACGAATGCGAATGCAGGCGGAAGAAAAAAATACTATCGTTTGACATTTAGACTACAGATAAAGCGACTAAAAAAAATACCTGGCTAACTAAGNNAAANTTAATTACCCTAGTTAACCAAGTAAATTGGATATTTAGTTGTTAATATAACCGAATGCTTCTTTAGCTTTAGATTCACCGCAAGGTTTACAATGAGTCCAAACTATCCATATATTGTCTACATATTGACCATTTTCAAATTTAGACTTAGGTCGAATCCATCTAAAGTTATTACCTTTTGTAAATGTTTTATTACAACTTTCACATTCATAGGTAGCAGANTTAGTTTCTTCAACTACTTCTTCGGTTACTTCAACTTTATCTACAACTTCTTCTGTAGATTTTTTTAATATAGCCATCATTTATCCTTTCACTATATATAACTAAAAGAAATCAAAACTATAGATTTAGTTCGGATTCCCAAAGGAAGACGAAGAAAATATTAACATCTAAATATATATATTANTTAAGTTCATATAGGTATCAATTTAAACTATATACCCCTATATTTAATTAACTAGGGTAGGTAAGTCAACCATATAAATATGTATTTCTGTATATCTATATTGTCTATAAATATAAAGTATCTAAGTAGTCGGATATACAGAAATTCATATACAANATGTTTGACTAACCGGTTTTAACTTGGCTTGTCACTTTATTATACGTAAGGTCTAAAAAATATGTTGGTAATTCTGTAGACCGTATTGTCAGTAAACACAGCCTTTTTGAGCATTAGCGGGCATATTATGTCAGTATGCTGACTAAACCTTTTCTTGTGTCCTTGGGTACTGCCTTTGTCTTTCTAGTTTACACTCTCACGTGTCAGCAGCTTTCCGACTCCCGATGCCATCTTCACCTGTAACAAATTACTTGTGTTTAGTGTTTGTAATTAAGTTGACTATAGCATATAATTCTCACTATACAAACATCTAATGAAAGATAGTTAATTAATGGTAGATACACCCGTAAATGTAATCTGTATAGCAGAGGGTTGCAGGAAAAAATTAAAAGGTAAACAACGTAAATTCTGTTCTCCTAGGTGTCAAAAACGACAATTTGCACGTGACAATATATATAACAAGCAAGATGACATAAAACCTATTAATATAGAACGTAAGTCTGACGAAGGCGACTACGCTTCCGTTAGGCGCGGACAGTATTACCGAGCTTTCGTAAGCGAAGGAATAGCTGAACAAGTGGCCACTGGCGATATGACAGTAGTTGACGCAGCTTCCCTCCTTGGTTGCACTTCGGCTACTGTCAGTCGCATGCTTGCTGCCTACAAAATAGATACTAGAAACGAAGTAGCTGCAGAAGATTGGGAACTATCACAAGATGCAAAAGACTCATTAGAAAATTTTTCGAGCTTCCGACAACGCTATTTTAGAACTGAACTAGGAGAAGTATATGACACCGCGGATTTTCATAAGAACTGGATTAATAACATTATTGACAGTATAGAAAATGGTAAAGAGTTATTAATACTGTCACCCCCACGACATGGAAAGACTGAACTGTTAATACACTTTGCTGTATATCAAATATGCAAAAACCCTAACGTAAGAATTATGTGGGTAGGTGGTAATGAAGACATTGCTAAGAATGCATTATCTGCTGTACTTGATGTATTAGATACTAATGAAGAATTAAGAGATGACTTTTGTATGCCTGGTACAAGTTTTAAACCAGATAACAGGTCAGGTAAAAACTGGTCACAAAATCAATTTACTGTAGGTACTAGAACTGTTGCAGGTATTAAGTCACCTACTATGGTTGCTGTAGGTAAAGGTGGAAAGATTCTATCTCGTGACTGCGATATTATTATTGCTGACGACATTGAGGACCATCAAACTACTATGCAACCTGGTGCAAGAGAATCTACAAGACAATGGTGGACTACTACATTATCAAGTCGTAAAGAGGAACATACTGCTGTAGTTGTAATTGGGTCAAGACAGCACCCTGATGATTTATATAACCACTTACTTGAATCAGATAACTTTACAAGCATAGTAGAAACAGCACATGCTATGGAGTGTCAAATACCAGAACATNTAGAAGATGAACATATTGATTGTATGTTATGGCCAGGNAAAAGAACTTACAAATGGTTAATGTCTAGGTTGCACTCTGCTGAGTCAACAGGTGGTAGACAAACTTTCGAAATGGTTTATTACAATCAAGCATATGTAGAAGGTACACAAATATTTACTATGAATATTATTGACCAATGTTTTAGACCAGACTTAGTACTAGGTCAAGTATATAAAAATTTGTATTTAGTTGCTGGACTAGACCCTGCATCAAGTGGCTACCAAGCAAGTGTATTGTGGGGTATAGACCAGTACAGAGGTGAGTTGTACCTTGTAGACCTTGAAAATAAGCGAGGTGGAGGTATTAGAGCAGCATTAGACCAAATGGCCGTATGGTTACACGATTACGATTGTAGACATTGGATAGTAGAAGAAAACGGATTTCAAACTGCTATACGACAAGATTCACAAATAAAAGAATTTACATTACGTACTGGTATAACTGTACAAGGTCATATGACAGGTAAAAACAAACATGACCCGTTGTATGGTGTTGGAGCTATGGCTGATTTGTTTGAAGATAGAAGAATACATCTACCTACTGGTGATGGAGAATCTAACGCTAAAGTACAGAAATATAGGCAACAACTGTTATACTTTGATGGAAAACCTGTTTCTAAAAGAAACAAAGAGAAGACTGACATAGTTATGGCTAGTTGGTTTCCAATGAAAGTTTTTAGGCGTATGCAAAAAGAGCATGCTGCTGATTTAGGATTAGATTATAATCCTAGTTATGGAGATTATAAAATGACAGATATGAACGAAGCACCATGGGCATAGAAAATTTAGATGTTAAAAACTATCAAGAGATAGTTAAGAATGCTGCTGAACTTACATCTGGTAAATTAGTACAAGAACGACAAGTACAGAAAGCTAGAATAAAAGCAATTCTTAATGGTGGGTCAGATGGTATTAAAGCTTTACTAGGTAACACAATGGAAACTAGTGATGCTGATTTATTACCAGCTCCTAACATGTTGCAATCTGGTATAGATAGACTTGCACAAAAAATATCTGGAATACCTCAAGTTAGAGTAGATGTACCTAACGATAATGATTCAAATAGAAGTAAAGTACGTGCAGAAAAACTAGAACGTATTGTTACTAACTTAGATGACAAACAAAACCTTTCTTTACAATTAGCNCAAGCAGCTAGGTGGTTACCTGGCTATGGTTTTTGTGCATTTGTAATAACTACTAAAAGAGATAAAAACGGTTATTTTTATCCTAGTGCTGAACTACGTGACCCTTATGATACATTTCCAGGTAACTTTGGTCCTGACCAACAACCAAGAGAAATGGCTGTTATTAGAAGAATACCTAGATATAAACTTGCACAGATATATCCTGAGTTTGCAGACCAAATTTTAAAACAAGATGATGATGAAGGTGATGAAGTTAATGGTGATTTAGCTGCACCGTTTATGTCATATGAAAACAACAGAGAACAAAACTGGGAAGATAATACATACTCTGGTGTAAGAATTATTGAATACTATGACATGGGTGGTACTTATGTAGTGTTTCCAGAACGAAACATGATACTTGATTTTATACCTAACGTATTGTCTACTCCTCCATTTGTATTTATGAAAAGAGTTTCTTTTGACCAACTTAAAGGTCAATATGACCACGTTATAGGACTAATGGCTATGATGGCAAAAATTAACATAATGTCTGCAATTGCAATGGAGGATTCTGTGTTTACAGAAACTAACATATCAGGAGAGATAGAATCCGGACAATACAGAAAAGGCAGATTTGCGGTTAATTATCTAGCTCCTGGTACACAAGTTTCTAAACCAATGAATAATATGCCATATCAATTGTTCCAACAAATAGATAGGTTGGAAAGACAGTTGCGTATGGTAGGTGGTTACCCTGTTACAGATGACTCACAGTCACCTAACTCTTTTGTTACTGGTGCAGGTTTGTCTGAACTTAACAGCACTATGTCATTAATGATTAATGAATATAGAGAAATAATCAAACACGGTTTAGTAGAGATGGATGCTAAAAGATTAGAACTAGATGTAGTTATGTCTTATACACAAGGAATAACTAAAAAACCTATGGCAGGTTATTTAAATGGTTCTGCATTTTCTGAAAACTATAACGTGTTACAAGATATAGGTGGTGACTTTACTACAAGACGTATTTATGGTGTTATGGCTGGTTTTGATGAACCACAAAAAATTGTAACTGGGTTGCAATTATTACAAGCAGGTGTTATAGACGTAGAAACATTACAAGATAACATTGATGGTTTAGAAAATATAGCAAAAGTACAAGAACGTATACGAAAAAACAAAGCTGAACAAGTATTGTTTGACAGTATATTAGCAAGGTCTGCACAAGGTGACCCTGCAGCTACAATGGCTGCAATAGCTATTTACGAGTATCCTTCTGCAATTACAGATATTATGAAGCAGTTTTATACTCCACAAGAGCCACAGATGTCACCTGAAGAAGAAGCTATGATACAACAACAAATGATGCAACAGCAGATGGGTGGTGGCGGTGTTCCTGGAATGGCACAAGCTTTTGGATTATAAGATGCAAGAACATTATGATACAAGTTTTTGGGATATGGTGTATCAAGAATTCGGTGTAACAGATGAATTAGATATATTATCTGAAGGTGTAGAAGAAATTATTACACCTATGCGAGGTATTATAGTAATTATTACTAAGGAGTTTTATGGCAAAGAATAGACGTGGTGGATATAGACAACCTAAAAATCCTGCACCTGTAGGTGGTAACAGAACAGATGGTGGTCCAGCAAGTAAAAAACAACCTTTAAGACGTATACCAGGACAAGAATACGGTGAAGGTAAACAATTAATGGACCAACAAAGAGCTGCACCTTTACCTGTACAACAAGGATTATCACCTGAATCAGTGCAACCTACTGGTGTTAGACCTAATGTATTTGCACCTACTGATAGACCAGGTGAACCAGTAACTGAAGGTGTACCTATTGGAGAAGGTAGTTTTCCTGTAGAAGGCAATAGTGACGTTAATGTATTTTTAGCAGCTTTGTATTCTATAAATCCGCATCCAGCTATTGCTGAACTACTTAATTCTGGTAATGAATAGTGTTTGCAGATTATTTTTTTGAAAAAGATTTTACATCTATTAAAGCTAGACAAAATAGGTTATTTCAAACATATAAAGCACAACTAGCTAACGACCCTGAGTTGCAAAACTTAGTTATTGGAATAACAGAAGAAAACCCTATGTTACCTAAAGGGGTAGTTATGTCTGCTGCTATGTTACGTGAAGACCCTAATTCAGATAGATTAAAAGAAATTAATTCTCAAATGTATGAAACATTTAGCAAAAAAGAAGCTGAAATATGGGAGTACATGACTGAAAAGTATCAAAGTGAAGAATACGTTGATGATATGACTATTACACTAGGTAACTTACTTAAAGGTGATACACAGTACGGAATATGGTTAATGGAAGGATTAAGTCATGCTATGGAATCTGTTAAAAAATATAATCCATTACCTGATGCAGCAGGATTAACTCCTTTAGAAACAATTACTACAGAAGATGGAAGAAAAATACAGACTATTACAACATCTGCTTCATCAGGTAGAGTTTGGCGATATATGCAATCTTTGTGGGCATACGACCATTTACTAAGAGAAGGTGTAGACCCAGCTGAAGCAAGAGGTAATTTAGCTATTGATGTTAGTCCAACAGAAATAGAATCTATTAGAAATTTTGGTAAAGATGTTGGTCCAGGTGGTTTTATATCTAAATATATAGATATATTTAAAGAAGCTAGAGAAATGGGTGGAGAAACAATATATAGTGCTATGCGTAAAAAGTCTAAAGCAGGCGAACCTATTAATTATGACCGTAGTAATGGTTGGATTTTTAAAACAATTGATGTAGAAAATATGCCTCAATACCATGATTTAACAAATATTTATGGTTATACAGACGCTCAGGCTAAAGAATTAATATATAAATACATTGGTGACCCTATTGCACCTGAAGATAAACCTGGTGAAATAAATTATTTAAGTTTAGAAAAACCAAACAAAATTAACTTTTTTGCTGAACGTAGGAAAAAAGGATACGTTTATTCATCAGAAGATGTATTAAGAACTGAAGAAGGTTTAAATATGCTGCAACCTTATTCACCTGGTAGATATCAAGCAGCAACTGTATATGCACCTGGTACAAAAGCTTATAATAATTTAAGTGGAAGTATAGACTTTGTTTATTCATTAATACCTGAATTATTTGCTGATAAAGGTGTTAAAGCAGGAATGAATCAATTTAAGAATTTAAGACGTGTTAATAAACTTCTTGACCAAAAAACAGGTGAGATTATATCTACAGGCAAACGCGTTGAGTTAAATGAAAAAGCTATTAGAAAACAAATTTATAGACAGTTTGAAAAAGATAAACTAGAAGATGGTTTAGAAGCTGCAAAGTTAACTAGAAATGCATCATTAAAAGAATTACAAAATACAAAAGTAGTTTATAAAGCTACTAACAAACAAATTAAAGAATACGGTTTTTTTGGTGAACGTGTACCTAAATTCTTTAGACAAACAAAAGATGAGTTTTTAAGTACACCGTTTATGGAACAATTGTATGTATCTATTGCACAAGAAACTAATAGATTTGTATTAAAAGCTAATCCATTTTTTAGAGGTATTAACGGTAGAGTTATAGAAAAATTAGTTAAAGAAAAAAATCCAGCAAAAATTAAAGAAATGTTTGGACAGTTACTTGATGAAGGTATACAGATAGGTAATCAATTTGACCAACTTTCTGAAATGCCTAAAGTAGCATCTTTTGCTCTAAATAAGTTTTTAATTGGTACTGCTAAAACTGGTAAAAAATTACAAGCATCTGACAATGTTGCTAAGCAATTATTAGGTAAAGGTATATCTGCAGTAGGTAATGAAAATGCTGCATTTAGAAGTGCTAGAAGTTATTTGGGTCAAGGTTTAAATATTGGATTAACACCGTTAAGAAAAAATAACAATATAAAGATATTAAACGTATTAAAACCTTTAGGGCGTAATGCAAAAATGATTGATGGTACTTCTGCTTGGGGAGATTATTTTCCTAAAAAAGAAGCAATTATAGAAAGTATTATAACTGCAAAATCTAATGTACAAGAAATAATAAACGTTACAGATAAAAAATATGAAAAGTTATTAGGTTTTAACTCTGTATTTAACGCAGGTAGAACTCCATCACAAATGAGAATGATGGGATTAATACCTGATATGGGGTTACCATTAAGAAACTTTGAAGCAGCGTATGACCAGTTGTTTGCACATTTACAAGCTACTGGTTACAAAGAAGAATACGCTGATGCAATATTAGAACAATTTGCTAAATTAAAATATTCTGACCATAGAGAAGTACGTAAATTTGCATACGAACAAAGAGTAAGAGATTACGTACATGTACATGAAATGGGTGGTAAGCACGAATTAATTGCAAAATCATTAGAAAATTATACAAAACGTGAAGAAAAACGTTTCATAATGTTTATTGATGAAATGGGCGAAAACATGTCATTTGCAGGTAACTTACCAGAAGGTTTAGAAAAAATGACTTACAAAGGTATTGATGGTGTAGATAGAACTGTAATTATACCTTCTGCACATTTGATGTCAGAAATGGCTGATACAGCTGTACAACTAACAGATTACAATTTAATGAAACGTGCTATGTCACCATTGTTTACACATTATGATGATATGACATCTATGACTGAAACTTTTACTAGACCTTTAAAAGATGCTAAAAACTTTGTAACTAAATATATAAATCCATTTAGTAGTGAATATGCCAAAAAAGGTGGACAAAATCCTTTTTATGAAATACTAGAAGATGGTACAACTAAATTAAAGACATTACCTGTAGATGATTTAGCTGAAGATGCTATAACTATGGTACTTGATTTTTACAATCGTAGCATATTTAAACCTGCTGTATTACTTAGAGCAGCTTTCTTTACACGTGTATTTTTAGAAGAACAAATGAGATTTGCTGCAGGACATTTAGATTCGTTTTTTACACATCCTGTACATTATTTACAATGGGCAACATTAGGACAAGAAGGTAAATTAGCTAAAGTTGTTAGACGTGGTGGTGTTGATGAAAACAGATTATTAGATTCTTATCAACATTTAGCAGCAAAACAACAAACATTTTCACTTGCTGGCTTACAAGGTAGAAGCAGTTTAAAAAACAAAAACATTAAATACGTTATGCGTACAAAAAATGAAATAGGAAAAGGCGACCTTGTAACAAATATGAACGATTATGCAGAAGCTGTAAGGTTTGAGTTGATGCTATTAAGAAGTGACGCTATAGCAAGAAAAGTATCTGAATTTGGATATGGTAGTGATAATTTAAATAAATGGATTGTATCTAAAGAAGGTGCTGCAGCTAGAAAAGAATTAGTTGAAATGGGTGGTGGTAGATTTAAAAAAATATTAAATGATGATGATTTTATAGACCAATACTTACAATCAGTTGAAGCACGTATACGTATTAAAACTGGTGGCAAAGTAGAAAAAGGTACTGAGTATTTTTATGATGAAGCTACTAAACAATACAGATACAATTTATCTAAAGCTAATGCTGACACTGGTAACAAAAACCTAAGAGATGCTATTACAACAGGCAAACTATACAGATATGATGATGTTGGACAAACAGGTGAAGGTATTAGTTTCTTAGAAGATTTAAATAAAAGAATTGCTAAAAAATATAGTCCTACTGGAAAAACTACATTATCTGACATAGATAGCGAATTAGTTAAGTATGTTAACAAAAAAGGTTTAGATTTAGATTTAGGTGCTGTAAAAGTATCTGAAGATATTATAAAAAGAAAAGATATGAAAGTTTTAGCTAGGTGGGGAGAATCTATGGACGAAGTAATAAACATAGGTTTTGAATATTTGATGAGAAAACCTAATGCATATCTATCTAGGTCTGTAGCTTTTAAACAATTTAGAATGGCACACATAATTGAAAACTTTGAAAATTATTCTTTTAAAGTAAGAGATGAATTTATTAGAGAATCAGAAAATTTAGGTGTACCTAAAAAAGTAATTGCAGATATGAGAGATGCTAGAAATGCAACAGCATCTGGAAAAATAGATAATTTTAGAGTAGCTGATGTAAATGCAAGAGCATATGGATTAGCTGGTACTAAAAACTTATTGTATGATACATCTAGACGACATATGTTATCTGATGTAACTAGAAACATATTTCCTTTCCCTGAAGTATGGTTTGAACTTGCAACTACATGGAGTAAGTTACTTGCTAACAATCCTTATTTAATTAGAAAAGGTTATTTAACAGTTAAAGGAGCTAGAGGATTAGATAGCGGAGAATTTCAAAATGATGCATTTTTTGCACCTGACCCTACTAATCCTGATAATGAATTGTTTGTACATCCATTTAGTGGATTTTTAGGTTCATTAATTTATGGTAAAGATAGAAAAACAGAGGTTAGAGCTAAAAGTTATGTTACTGGTATTAACTTATTAGGACAAGGATTTGTACCTGGACCTAACCCATATGTTGCTTTTGCATTAGATAAAGTGTTACCTAAGTATGGATATGGTAGAGAACTTAGAGAAACATTTTTTGGTGAGTTTTCACCTCCTACTATAAAAGATGTAATTATTCCTAAAGCACCTTGGATGAAAAAATTTGGTGCATACATACAAGGTTTAGGAGATGATATAGATGATTTTGGTACAGATATATACAAAAGCGAATTAGCACAAATGCGTGCATCTACAACTATTGATATATATAGATATGGTATGTTAACAGGCGAAAACATGAGATTACATAAAGCTGGTAAATTAGACAAGTTTTATGAAAAAAAATATGGTAAAGATTATAATCCAGCATTACTTACTAAATCAGATATTGATGAAGCTTTCCTAGAATACTCTAATAAAAAAGCAACTGCTTTGTTTGGTTTTAGAGCATTAGCACAGTTTATTGGACCTGTAGGTTTTAAACCTATATATTACGCAGAAGATGAACAAGGTAAGTTATGGTCTGCACAAATACTTGCTGATGAATATAGAAAAATTAGAGAAGAATTAAATCAAGATGACGTAGCAGCTGCAGAACAATTTTTAAGAGATTTTGGATATGACCATGGTTGGTTAACTTCTGGTAAATCTGTATCTATTGCAGGTAGACGTTCTATTACAGAAAGAGTACAAGAATGGCAAAAAGAAAATGCAGACAAACTAGAACCTTACACTTTAAGTGGATTCTTTTTATTACCAGATAACCCATTAGACGATAGAAGTTATTCTGATTTATATAATGAATCAATTATGTTAAATCCAGACCAATATCGTAGAAGTGTAAATGATACTGTTGCATATTATAGATATGCTGCATATAGCGAAAAAGTAGAAGCAAATGAAAGTTTTGATAGTGACCAAAAAGTATTAATGAAAAGATTAATGAGAAATCAATTAATTATGGATTATCCAGGTTTTCAAAGTCAAACATATGGTATTACAACAGCTGTAAAAGCAAAAGATATTATAGCTGAAATGGAAAAAGAATGGTTAAAAGAAGGTAGTTTTGCTCTAACTACTGATGCTGGTAAAGGATTTGCAATGTTTTGGCCTATATGGCAAGGATTTGAAGCAGAATCAATGAAACGTTCAACAAATGCTAACCCTGATTGGTGGTTGTCATCTACACAAGATGAGGCACGATATATGAGAATTATTGCACATCAAATGGCTATGCAAGTAGCAGAAGAACATCCTGATTTTTACTATGTCTGGCTCGGAGTTATGTTAAGATTGTTTAGAGATGATAGTGAAGCACTTGCATTTGGTGCTAGTTTAGGAAAATAATGGTAACAGGAAATTTAAAAAAATCAGAAAATATAACTGACGAAAACGCTCCAGCAGAAGAAGACGTATTATTTAATCAATTAAATCCTCAACAACAAGCAAACATTATGCAATATATGGAATTGTTAGATTCAGCTAGTGCTGAGAAGTTTAAAAATGCTATGACTACTGATTTCTTAGAAAATAACGGTGTAAATGCAATGATGATTCTTGCAGAATATATACCAATTATGATTGGTTCTGGTAGTGACGATGGTAGAAAAGTTACAAGTTATGATGAAGATGGTAATTCAGTTGGTTTTGAAAACTTTGAAACACATTTTGCTGATTTTCCAATATCAGGAATTATAGATGATGCAAATTCTGTAGATGAAATAATAGCATTTCAAGCATACTTAGAAAATTCTGGTGTAGTTCCTAAAGGAACATTTGATAATACTAGAGGACAATATAGCGATTTACTTATGGGTGTTGTACAAGAAATTATGGATTACACAGATGCTAATTTTAGTGTTACACCTAATAGTCCTGAATATAAAGACTTAGAAAAACAACCTCCACTTAAATTTTTCTTATCTCAAGAAGATGATGAATACGATATGCAGCGTAAAATTTTTAACTTTGGTGTAGAACAATATGTTAAAGATACTGAGTTTTTAAAAGAAAAAGAAACTGAAGCTAAGAAAAAACAAATTGAGGGTGAGTTATTTCAACAAGCTATTAAAAATTATCCAACTGATGATGAGTTTGTTCAATTAATGGAAGATGCATTAGAAGGTAGTGGTATAAGAGTTACAGATGAAATACTTGATGCAGCATCTACTGCTTTTGCTATTAAACATTCAAAAGAATTTGACGATAATTTAACTAAATTAACTAACTTTCAAGAAAGTGACATATACGCTATGTATGTAGAAGGAACAAACGTAAAACGTGAAGATGTTTTATTTGGTGGTAATATGTCAACAGAAAAAAGATTAAATCAAGATTGGTTTAAAGAACCTATGTCAGCTGAAAGTTTTGTTGAAGAATATACTGATGACAAATTTGGTGTACAAAAAACAGCTGCTGAATTAGGTCAAGAAAAAATAGATGTACAAAATAAAATATTGCCACATGTAATGAGGTATTTATCACCATGAGTTTAGAAGAAGATTATAAAAGATTAGCAGAAGAATTTTTAGCTAAATACAAAGAACTTGACTATGTTGCTAGTGGTGACAAAGCTACTGATGAATTAAATAAAACAGACCCTATGCGTACAAACCCATACCCATCAGAAATTTTTGGTAATCCTGATGCAGAATTAGCATTAAATGATTTACGTGCTGAATATGAAGCAAAAGGTATTGATACTTATCAAGTGCAAAAAGGAAATTTTACAGCTCCTGTAAACTTTAGAAATCAAAAATTTCCTATGCGACCAGAATCTATAGACCCTAATATTTCTAATTCATTAGCAAAAAATATGAACGTAGAACCAGGTGTTATGAAAAAAATATTAGGTGTTGGTATGAGATTGTTACCTTTTATTGATGAAGAAATACTTATATCAGGGCCAGCAACACTTGCATCTAAAGCATTAAAAAAAGCTGGTTTTGTTAAAACAGCTGCAGGATTAACAGCAGGCGCTACTGCAATAGGTACTTATGAAACTTATTGGATGATAGCTAATTTAGGTATGGCTGCTATGAATCAAATACGTAGTGAAGCAAAAGAACCAGGTGGTGTACCTGAAATGTTATTTAGTGAAGATGTATCAGCTGATAATAAAGAACAATTTTTTAATGATTTAGATAGATATTTAAAAGGTTCAATAGCAATGAATGTATGGAAATACGGTATAGCTAGACCTATGGGATATGGTGAACCAATAGATGTTATAAAAAGAATGGTAGGTAAATGAGTCAAGTAATTTATGGACCTGAAGGTTCACAAATAATACAAATAGAAGGAACTAATACGTATTATATCGCTGTAGATGTTGGCGATACTATGTATTTTTACGAAGTACCAGATAATTTTTCTTTAAAAGAAATGACAGATATTACATCAGATATTATTGATGACCCTCAACTTTATGAAAATTATGTTAAAGGTTTAAAAGACACTGGTGATTTAATAGTTATTGATGATGATACTTTTAAAGCAAAAGTATATCAAGATGACCGTATTGTTGTAGTTGGTAAAGATGTATTACAGTTACAAGCAGATTATGACGATGTAGATAGTATTACAGCAATGTTAACTGGATTAGAAGATTTAAAAACTAATGCAGAATATTGGACAAATGATATATATTTAGATGCATTAAATGATTATGTAATGAAATATGGTATAGACAAAATAGATGATTTTTATGATTCTAAAGAACTTAGAACAGCTTTAGATATGATGGATTACAGTGTTGCAAGATATAATGGCGAAACTAGAAAAGTAAGAGATAGAGATGGTTGGGAAGCAGATGTTGCTGATTATACTGCTACATTAAAAGATTATGTATTGTTTGATTTAGAAGCTGAATTACCAGATGCTGCTATTGCTTATGCAGCAGAACAGTGGGCTACAGGTTGGAGTGAAGACAAAGCTAAAAGACAACTTAGAAAATTAGTAGATAAAGGTTATAAAATAGGTGGTTCTGTAGACTCAGTTCTTTCAAGTATTGCAGAAGGTGGAACAGTTAAAGCTTCTATGGTAGGACATGAAGATGTTCAAGATTTAATGGATATGTATTTAACACCTGAAGCACACGCTAGTTTTGATAAAGAAGGAGAAGCAAGTAAATTACGTAATACTCCTGGTTATCAGACTACATTAATTAAAAAATTACAAAAATTAAATCATACTTATTATCCAGATTTAGGTGAAGATATACAAATTGGACAATTAATTAACTCAAAAATAAATCATTTTGAAAGTATTAGTGGAATGTTATTAGACAAAGATGATAAAAAAGATTGGGGTGTTATTGATAAAATGTTAAAAGCTAAAGATTATGATGAAGCGTCTAAAATAGCACGTTCTACAGCATATGCAAGAGGTTCTGATTTATTTAACAAAGATGTAGCTAATGCGTTTGCTGCATTTGGTAGCACTACTATAGGTGCGCAACAATATGTGGAGCGTAGATAATGGCAAAAGGTGTTACTAATGAGTTTTTAACAGAACGATATATAAATAGAGGCATGCGTGATGCTGATGGAAATATATATGTTTATAACAATGGTGAGTATTTTATGGCTTCTACAGATGCTCAAGCTATGGCTGCATTAGACGGTGGTGGAGTTGCAATATCTTTTAGTGCATATACAAATGAATCCTATGGTGGTACTAGTGGTTCAGAAAATGCTGCAGATACTGCTGCTACAAGAACAGAAGCAGAAAATATTGCTGCAGCAACTTATAGTTATTTACCTCAAGGTGTTAGAGATGAGTTTATTAAACAATATATAGAAACTGGAGATGCAGGTATTGCACTAGGTTTAACTAGAAAATCACAAGTCTGGATGGATAACTTTAGTCATTTATTAAATGAAGATGGTACGTTAGCAATGACAGAACAAACTTCATTAGAAATAATAAATACTTACAAATCAACATTATCTGAAGTAGGAATTACAGATTTTACAGAATTTGAAGATGATTTTAAAGAAATGGTAACAAGTGTATCTGGTTTAGAATTTCAAGACAGAATTGACATAGTATACGAAGGTGTAATAAATCAAATACCTGAAGTTCAAGAATTATTTGCTAGAGAATTAGGTATAGAAGCAGATGCACCAACAATACTTGCAGCTTTAATTAATCCAAAAATAGAAGATAAATTCTTAAAAGGACAAATAAAAACAGTACAGTTAGGTGCTAAAGCTAAATCTCAAGGATTTAATTTTACATTTGATAAATTTGATACATTAAGAAAACAAGGTTTAACCTTACAACAAGCAGATGCTTTGTATAAAACTGCTGGTGGATTAATTGACCAAGCAAAAAGTATAGGCAGAGAACTTGACATTAGTACTCTAGAAAGTGCGACATTAGGTCAACAAAATGCTAGAGATACACTTGCTAGAATACAAGCAGAATTAGCATCAACACAAGGAATTAACATAGGTGCTGTACAAAAAGATGGAAATATAGTTGGACTACTAGAAGATTAGTGTATAATAAGTTTAAGCGTTGCGTGGTCCGCTAATAGACCTGCAAATCAGCTTTCGAAGCCTACGTTGAAAGCTCGTATTAAAACCGTAGAGTAATGGACTTATAGCTTGTAGCTACCAGAGAAATAAGTCAAGTGTTTAAGGTAGCACCACGGCAAGATGCCTATGGTCTTGTCTGACAGGTTAACACATAGTGGAGGTACAAAATGGAAGAATTTGATGCACCGCAAGAACATGGTGTAAAACAAATGAGAGAAACAATTGATAGAAAAGATGATGCTATCAAAAAACTTGAGGCAGAACTAGCTTCTTATAAAGATAAGGAAATAGATAATGTCTTTGGTAATTTAGGATTATCTACTGACAAAGGTTTCGGTAAGGCGTTAAAACAAGTGTATGATGGGCCTGTTGATACAGAGTCTATCGCAAAGTTTGCTAAAGACGAGTATGGTTGGGAATCTAAAGGATTAGCCGAGGAATTAACACAACCTCTAGCTGAACCAATAGTTCAGGACGATGCACGTGCTAGAGTAGCTGCACTTGATGCAAATTCTAGTTCAGACGTACCTTTAAGTGCCAATGAGGAATTAGTTGCAGCTCTTAAGAATGCTTCTGTGAAGGATTCACTTAGAGCTAAATTAAACCTTATGGAACAAGATAAATAAGTAACAGTTTAATACGACACAATACGGAGGTGTACAATGGGCGCAATTTCGCTCACAGGTAACGCAATTTACTCCCAGAATATTAATAACTTTTCTGGGGAGCTATTCCGTGTAGGTGGTCAAAGAACTCCTTTCTTATCTGCAACAGGCGGATTAAATGGAGGTAAGGTTTTACAATCTACTTTCTGGCAAATCCAAGCCGCTGACAACGCTGTAGTATCTTCAAAGCCTAGCAAAGGTCAAGAAGGTAACACACCAACTGAATATCTCGGTAGAGATAGAGTTGCTTATACAGGTGTCACACAGATATTCCATAAAGGTGTCAAGATGACTTACACAGCTATGGCAACATATCAGCACCAAAATCCTTTTGATTTAAGTGCTAACATTGCAGCTTCATCCGATGGTGACGGAACAGTAACAGCAGCCGATAAACTTGGTTTAGCTGGTTCTAACCCAATCGTTGATGAATTTGCAGAGCAAATGTCTTTGGCTCTTGAAAAAGTAGCTAGAGAAGTTGAATACTTCGCATTCAATGGTACATTCGCTGACGGTGCAAACGTAACCCCAGGCGCAGGTACTAGAGAAATGCGTGGAATTTCTGAGTATACATCATTAAATGCTAACTCTGATAACTCAGTTGCTCCTGACTTTATAGGTGGTAACATCTATTGGAACGGAACAACAGGTAACGGAGCTACAGGTTCAAACCAAGTATTATCTTGGGATGCTATCGCTAACTCTCTTAAGAGATTGTATGATGCACATGCTCCAATGGTACAACCAGTACTTTGTGTAACTCCAAAACAACTTTTGGACCTAAACAAAGAACTACTAGCTGGTTCTGTTGGAATTACAGGTGCTATCTTACCTAGAGATAGAAACCTTGCTGGTATTGATATTGACGTAATTGTCACACCATTTGGACAAATTGGTATGATGGTTATTGACCCTAATATCATGCCTGACAATAATGCATTTATCTTAGACTTCGCTTTCATACAGCCAGTCTTTACAAATATCCCTGGATACGGAACAGTATTCGTAAGAGATATTGACCAAGATGCAAATGCTCAAGTTGCAAAAGCAATTTACATGGAAATGGGATACGACTTCGGTCCTCCTTCATACCATCTAAAGATAGCTAAAGTAGCTTAGTTTAATTTGAAGATTAGGGTGGGAATCCACCTCCTGCCCTTTTCTTCTGCTATAGTGAGGACAATATGCAATTACAAAAAGAAGTTTTAATAGACATTTCAGATAACGCAACTACATCATCTGCAGCACAATGTGATGGATTATTACTATCCGGTATTGTATTTCCAGCAGCAATGACTGGTTCTACAGTAACATTTGATTTTTCATTTGATGGTACAAACTTTGTAGATGTAGTAGAAACTGATGGAACAGAAGTTTCATATACTGTTACTGCAGGAGATGTAGTAAGAGTAGACCCTAGTGGTTGGGCTTTTGCTTCTACAGGTTTTTTAAGAGTAGTATCTAGTAACTCTGAAGCTGCTGATAGAACAATAAATTTAATATTTAAACAAAGTTAGGAGTCATTGTGAGTAGCACAATAGGCGACCTAGTCGACAGGGTATATAGAGAATACCTAGAACCTGTAGATAAAGTAGAATCATATTCTTATTTAACTGGTGGTATTGACGCATCTGTTACAACCATAGCTTATGATGATAATTTATTTTCTGTTGAAGAAGAAGATGCTTTAGAAGCTGGTGCTATTGTAGAAGTTGGTCAAGAATTAATGTATACAACTGCTGTTAATACAGTAGAAAACAATATTACAGTTAAAAGAGGTCAACGTGGTACTTCTGCTACTGCACATAGTGCTGGCGATATGATTAAAATAGCACCTGCATTTCCTCGTAAAAATGTATTTGATGCTGTATCAGACCAAATTAAAAACTTATATCCTACTTTATTTGCTGTAGAAACTATAGAACTTACTGCTAGTACTGGTTATAAACTATTAGGTACACACGGTACTGATGGAGATACATACAATTATTTAGTAGCACCATTAAAAGCTTTATCACAATATACAGATTGGCAATCAGGTTCTGACCAAACAGGACTTAAATATAATGGTGTAGCTTTAGAAATGATTGACTTACCTAATCCATTTACATACACAGATGATACATCAACAGAAAGAACTAAAACATATACAACAGGACCTGATGTTGTACACGCAGTACAATTTGTAGGTATATCAGCAGGTCATACTGTATTTGTAACATTTAAAAAGAAATTTATAGCTCCTACTGCAGAAGCAAATACTCTAGCAAGTGTAGGTTTAGAAACAGAATACGAACCAATCGTTATGACTGGTGTAGCTGCACAATTAATGGCAGGAAAAGACATATCAAAATCAAATACAAGTTATATAACACAACAATTAGAAGCTTCTACATTTCCTGTAGGAAGTTCAAATACTATAGGTCAAAGTTTATTACGATATCAACAATTACTTATACAACAAGCTAGAAGTAATTTAAGGTCTAAATATCCTGAACCAGTACAACTTAACAGTATACTTTATCCAACATAATGCCAAGAGTTGCAGATACTACAACAATACGTAATCCTAAAAGATATGGATATGATTTAAAAATAGATAATTTATTATTACGTACAGCTATATCACCTGATAGGCAAATGACTATACAATCGTCTGATGTACAGTCAGGACAACAAGTTAATGTTAAACAAAATCCTGAAGACTTTACATCTAATTTAGGTCGTATATATTCAAGAAATAATTTTAGTGCAGGACAAGGATTAGATACAGCACATAGAGCTGATGGTCAACCTGATGATGTAAATAGATTCTGGGATAGTAAAGGTGTAGATGTATTTCACGGAGATGATGAAAGTTCTTATAATTTACATTTGCTTTATACAACTGCTGCACAAAGTTTATCTTTTGCTGGAACAAACAATTACGTTACACAAACTACAAATGGTAACGTATATATAACAGATGGTACAACTATACATAAATATGATGGTACAAGTTGGACTGCAATAGTTGCTGGAACATCAGGTGCAACACATAACTTTACAGGTATAGCTGCATTTGGTAATGGATTTTATGCTACTACTGCAAATGGTACATCTGGTTCACAATTAATTAAATATGATGGTAGTTCTTATACTGTATTAACTACTGCACAATCTAGTTCTGGTGGATTAACAGGTGTATGGTATGTAAAAAATAGATTATGGATTACAGGTAATGATGGTACAGCTGAATACATTTGGGAAAAAAGTCCTTTTGATGCATGGAATACAGGTTGGTTAGCTGATGGAGATAGCATAGTAGAAGTAGAACCTACACATAGTTTTACAGGTATTGTTGATGGTGGTGCTGCAGTATTAGCTTCAAGCACAGATGGTACTGTATATTCTTTTAAATTAAGTTCTACTGTATTTGTTAATCAAGGACAAACAAAAATACCTTTTGAAGAAGTACATTCAATAGCTGCTGCAGAAGGAATAATATTTATAGGTACTAAAGAAGTATCTAGAAATGTAGGACGTTTATATAGATTAGAATTAGTTGCTGCAGATAATTTATATGTATTAGCTGGAAGACAATTAATAAAAGAGTGGAATACTGCTGTAGATAGCACACCTAAATCTATGTTTGTATCTAGAGATAGTGTTTATGTAGGAATAAAAGAAGCAGATAATAAAGTAAATTTGTGGCGATATTATTTACCAACAGGTGGTATAGCTAGAGATTTACAAACTGCTGGTAATGGTTTTGTACAAGGAATAGTACAAAGAGATGGTAAGTTTATAATATCTGTTACAGGTAGTGATGCATATAAAGAAACATCTACATATGAATCAGAAGGTTATTTAGTATTATCTGCTGCAGATTTTTTTACAGCTGAATCTAAACAGTTTGTTGGTGCAGAAATATCTACAATTGCTTTAGATTCTAATACTTCTGTAGATTTAAAATATACAACAAAATTTGAAGATTTAGATAATCCTGAAACAGCTACATTTACTAATGCTTTTACACAAGTATCTGGTACTGGTGATGAAGAAAAACAAATAGCAGAAGTATCAAGATATATAATTGGTAAAATAGTTTTAAAATCAAGTGACGGTGTTAATACACCTAAAGTAAAATCAGTACAGTTTCGTGCATTAGCTAGACCAGAACTTGTAGTTGCACAAATACCTATCAATATAAGTGATAGAGTAGAAAGACCTGGTAGAACTCCTATAACAGTTAAAGGTTTAGGAGATACATTATATTCTGCATTACGTGATAAAGAAGGCGATTCTATTACATTAGAATTATTTCAACCTAAAGAAATTATACGTGGTGTTATTGAACAGATAACATATCCAGTTATTTCTAATAATAATGTAGGAAGCGATACAACTTTTGCTATAATAACTGTGCGTGGTACTAGACAGACTACACTTACTGATGTAACGTCTATACATGTACCAGGTATTGCAGCATTTGGTATAATGAGATACGGAGCATAATGGCAGTAAGACAAACAAAAATAGTTAACTTTTACGAAAGCACATTAGCAGGACTTTTAGCTAGTGCTAGTACAGCAACAACACTAACTGCTGCACCTACTACAGATGGTTCAAGTGCTATATCAGCTAGTCCAGGTGACAGTAGTACACATTATTTTTTAGTAATTGACCCAGATAACTCATCTAATCGTGAAGTTGTTTTAGTTACTAACTCAAGCGGAACAAGTATTACTGCTATGACTAGAGATATAGAAGGTAGACATAGTCCTGATAAAGACCATCAAATTGGAACAGTTGTTCGAATGGCTGTATTAGCAGAACATTTTATAGATGCTAATGATACAGTTGCTAATGCTAATACAGTAGCTACTGCAGCATTACCTAAAGCAGGTGGAACTATGACAGGTGCTGTAGATTTTGACGGACAAGAATTAACACAACCTAAACTTGCAGGATACGAAGAAAAAGTATCTGACCTTGGTGCATTATCTTCTGGTACTACAGCTTGTGATTTAGAAGCTCATAATGTATTTGAAGCAGATATACAAGGAACTGTGACATTAAACTTGACAAATGTAGATAGTGCATTACTTGAAAGTGCAACATTTATTTTAAAAAATACAACAGGTACTGCTGCAGTATCTTGGCAAATAGGTGGAGTAAGTAAAACACCTAAGACTGCAGGAGCTACAGGCTATACACAAACAGCATCTGGAGTAGATATTGTAGGTGTATTATGTTACGAAGGTGATTTATATCTTAATCCTCTAAATGGTTTTGCATAATGAGTATGCTACTGCTTATGAAAGAAGGTGGTAGTCTAGGAATAGATACCATTGGTAATAAACCTATAGATGAAGATATAGATTTATTACCTGATACTGGTGGAAGTGTTGTACCTGGTATATCTTTAATTTTATTAACAAGACATTTAGGTACTCAAGCTGACCAACAAGAAGTTAATAATGTTGTTAACTGGGTACATGCAATAACTTTTGCAGATGCTGATACTGAACAACAATTTGGTATACTTCTTAAAGGTATATAATGCCTTTAGGTGCAGCAAGATTTTCTTTTAGTGGAGGTACAACACCTTTTGACCCTAATCTTGGATTTCTTGTCACACGATATTTTGGTGCTATGATAGGTATAGAAGAAGGCGACCCAAACAATAAAGCACATTGGGTTATGGTTTTAGCTTTTGAGCAAGAACCATTTCTTCTAACAGATATATAGGAGATATATGGCTAATACATATAAAATACTAGGACAAAGCAATCCTGCAGCTACTACTGACACTGAAGTGTACAAAGTAGGTTCAGGTAAACAAGCTATTGTTTCGTCTATTACACTAGCTAACATATCAGGCTCAGCTATTACTTATAGAGTAAGAATTGCGATTGATGATGCAGGTGCAGACAATAAACAATACTTAGCTTATGGTAGTACTATTCCAGCTAACGACTCAGTTATTTTAACTGTTGGTGTTACTTTGGATGCAGATGACAGCATAAATGTTTATGCTTCTGATACTAACCTTGCTTGTAATGTATTTGGTGTTGAAATAGAATAAGGTAACTATGGGAGTATATAGAGCATCTGCTCAGGTATTGTCTGGTCGTAAAGGCAAAAAATCTGTTGGATTTGCAGATGTAGTTACAGAATTTAATAGTAGTGGTACTTATAACGGAGCTTTAGGCATCCAAGAACACACTGTGCTTGTCGTAGGTGGAGGCGGCTCAGGTGGTAAATGGGGTGGCGGAGGCGGTGGCGGTGGAGGCCGTGTATTTGGTTCTTTTGCAATGACAAGAAATGAAAGCCATAATGTCAATATAGGTAATGGTGCTAACAACAACTCAGGTGGTGCTGACCCAAGAGGAGGTAAAGGTGGTACTTCTGCTTTTGGGAACTCTAACGCAGGTGGTGGCGGTGGAGGAGGAGGCTGTTGCGGTTGGGGTGGTACAGGTGGTAACAGCTCATCTACAGGTTTAGTTACAACTACAACAGAAAATACTTACAATGGTCGTAGTGGTGGTAATCAAATAAACCACGACAGAAGTAACTCTGGAAGTAGTGTTAGTCCTAATGAAACTAATGCTTTTGGTTCTACATATGGTTATGGTAGAGGCGGAGGTGGAGGTGCTTATAATAACTATCCAGGTGTAAACGCATCAGGTGGTGCTAATGCAGGTAATGGTAGTCAAAATAGTAATGGTAACTCTGCTACAGATGGTAATGGTTCTGGCGGTGGTGGTTCTGCTAGAAACTATAGCTCACCAGGTAATGGAGGTAATGGTCGTGTATATGTTAAATATCTTGGAGATAGTCTGTAATGAAAGTAGTTATTGTAGGTTCAGATAACATTGTAGATAACATTTTAGTATATGATAGTGTAGAAGCAGCAGAGTCTGTATTTCCTAGTATGACTTGTGTTGAAGAAACTGAATCTACTAATGCTGCTAATGTTGGTTATACTTGGCATCCTGATGTACAAAAATTTTCTCCTGTTAAACCTTTTCCTAGCTGGACATTAGCTGATGACTATATAACATGGAATGCACCACAAGACCATCCATTAGGTTCTATTGATGATGCTGAAGAAAATGGAGATATATATTATTGGGATGAAGCTGCATATGATAGCGGTGAACAAGGTTGGACTAGAGCAGCAGATGGAGTAGAAATACCACAACCTGCAGGCTAGGAGTAATTAGGTGGAAACAATTTATTGGTTTGTCTTAAATGCTAATGACTTACCTCCTTCAGAAACATATTTACCTGTACAAAGATACAATGAAGATACATTTGGTTGTCCTCAAATGGTTAAATATAATCAACATAGAGCATATATAGAAAGTCCTGTATCATTTGAGCTACGTAATAATGAACTATATGTAGAAAAAGAAATGCCTCGTATGTTTGACATAATGCATACAGGACATAAAGTAATGCAAATGCCTTATTGTTTTCTTACAAAAAATAAAAACATTAAATTATTTTTACAAAATATATCTATATTAGAAATGACAGAAGGCATTATACCTATAGGTAAATATCCTAGAATTATAAATTATACATTTAAAGGTAGTGGTAAAGTTAATCAAGGTGACCCTATTATACAAGTATTGTTTAATGAACCTGTTAAATTAGTACATATAGTACCTAATGAAAGTATTTTAAATTTTGTACAATCGACATATCAAATATCTCATTACAAAAATAATATTACTAAAATATTTAATAGAACTTCTATTGCTTACCCAAGAAAAGAGTTAGATAAATGTCAAAGAAGATAACAATATTAGGTAAAGGAACTGCAGGTAGTATTGCTGCTGCACACTTTTCACACTATACAGAAGATGAAATAGAAGTTATATACGATAGCAATATACCTGAAGCCGCAGTAGGAGAAGGTTCGCAATTATCTTTGCCTAAATTACTGACAAACATATTTAATCTATCTTGGCTTGAGTTATCTAAAATAAATTACAATGCTAAACAGGGTATTATGTATCAAAATTGGGGTACAAATAATTACTTTCACAATTTTCCTATACCTGAAAGTGCTTGGCATTTTAATGCATTAGGCTTACAAAATTTTATAAAAGAAAAAATTGAACATAAAGTTAATTACATAGATAAACATATAAAAAATATAAATGAATTAGATACTGATTATGTAATTGATTGTAGAGGTAAACCTACTATGGATAATAAGTTTGCAATACAACATGATATGGTTATTAACTCAGCTTATGTAGTTCAATGTCCATGGGATTATCCTAAAATACAATATACATTAGCTATAGCTAGACCATATGGTTGGGTATTTGGTGTTCCATTATCTAATAGATTGTCATTAGGTTATATGTATAATGATAAATTTAATACAGTTGATGAAGTTAAAAAAGATATAGAAGAAGTTCTAAACCTATTAGAAGAAGAAGCAGACGGTAAAATAAATAATCTTTCATTTAATAATTATAAATTAAAACAAAACTATAGTGAGTATCAATCACATAATGGTAACGCATCATTCTTTTTAGAACCATTAGAAGCTACCTCTATTGAAACTATTGAGTTTATTAACAGACAAACATATGACCTTATATACAATTCACATACTATTGATTTTGAACAACAAAAATTAGACATGTGGTTTGAAGAAACTAATGTAATAATTATGATGCATTATGCAGCAGGTAGTCAATTTGATACACCTTTTTGGAAACATGCTGTAGAAAAAGGTTGGAAATGTTTAGACAATGCACCTATTACTTTTACAGAACAAGTACAAAATGTACAAAGATATCTTGATAAACAAATAGATAGTAATGAATTAGGTATATTTGGTGCAGGTTGGAACTTAAGAAGTCAAGCAGAAAACCTTATAGGATTAGGTATATACGATAAACTTATAGAAAGGATTAAAGTTGCAAATTAATTTAAAACCATTAACACCAGATTTTAATTATTTATTAGATACACATACACCAGTTAATGCAAATAGAATGCTACCTGATTGGTGGAAAAAAATGAAAAGATTTCATGACCCTATGATGCCTGAAGAAGCAGGTAATATTAAAAATTGTCCTGCTGTTAGAGATATATTAACTCAAGGTATTGTAATACCTGCATGGACATGGATTAAGTTTAATCAAACTAAAGATGGTTTAATTGTAACAAGTGGACATGATGGTCACATAGAAGGCTGGGAAGTTACAGGACATCATACACAAAATCAAATAGAAAACACAAGTGTTACTGAATTATTAATAGGAGGTGCAATTAAACTTAACTGTCCTTGGTTAATCAAAACTGAAGAAAATATACAAACAATGTTCTTTGACCCTTTTTACAACGAAAAAGATAGGCCTTTTAGATTATTACCTGGTGTTGTTAGAACAGATGTATATCATAATATTAATTTCCCTATGGAAATATATCCAAGATTAGATATAGGAGATATGTTAATTATAGAAGAAGGAACTCCATTAATAACTTTGCTACCTGTAGCTGTAGATAGAGTTAAATTAAATTTAGAAAAACAAACAAGCAGAGATGATTGGCATACAGAAGGTAATAGATTATTAAGTTACAGGTCAGAAAGATATGACCAAGTAGTGAAAAATCATGATGATATGATATAATCCGATTTATGGATTTTCTATTTATATTTGTTCTTGGTTACTGTAGTAGAGATATAGTAAATTATATTAAACATTTAGTTAATTACGAACAATTTACAATTAATGATTGGGACACTGAGTTTGAAGAATGGACTAATGATGACCTCCCATAATGGTAATGGCTTTACTCAAAAAGAAATGTTACAACTTATATTAGAAGGACAACAAGATATTAATAAACGTATAGATGAATTACACGAAAAAGTTAATCAAAAAATATCAAGGCAAGAGCTATCTGGTTGGTTAGTTGCAATCTCGGCATTGGTGGTGTTAATCAATAATTTAATGTGAGAAAACTAGCAGTACTAACTGCAGTTCTTTTACTAGCTGTACCTATACATTCTATAGCAGAAGAAACTACAGTAACAGAAACCTTTAATAATCAAGAAGTAAATACAGATATTACATTTGTATATGGAGCTAGTGACTCAGAGTTAACTGCTGCTACTTCACAAAGTCCTGATTGTGCTAGTACAGAAGAAGCAGGCCTTATAGGTATAGAAGATATGGATTGTTTTCAAAGCGTATACTTTGGTAATGATAGATACCAACTAGGTATTAGAGGTAGCTCAGACAGTCTTACTATTGCATTTCCAAATGAACCTTATGAAGTAGGTTTTAATTATGCTGCTATAGACCAGGGTAGTGTATCTGGTACTGTGTATTACGATAACGGTGCATCTGAAACTTTTACATTAGATGTAAATACTGATATAGAAGTAGCAGAAAGTAAAGTATTTGCAGTAGCTGAAGGTGTAGAAACATTTATTACAGAAATAGTTATAGAAGGAATTGCTGATTGGTGGCTTATAGATAATGTATACTATAAATATGATAATGTACCTACTACAACGACATCTAGTTCGACAACAACTACTACCACAACAACAACGACAACGTTACCTAAGGCGGAAGATGTGGTCGAAGATGGTATTACTACGTACTTGGCTTGGGATAAAAATGGATGTGAACACCCAGGTAATCCTTTATCGTATAAACAATATTTGGAAGCCGTAGAAAGTGGAGATTGGTTTGGTTATCAACCTGGTGATTGCACTGATATACCTGATGATGTTGTTGATATTGTCGAGGAAGAAATAGATGATGAGCTGGACGAAGAAATATTTGAAGATGACACCCTCACAGAAGAAGTTATTGAAGATGAGATTGTCGAACTCACGGAAGAAGAAATAGCTGCTATTGAAGCAGAGATTAAAGCTGAGGAAGAACGTTTAATTCAGGAGGAACTTGATGCTGAAAAGGAAGAAGAAATTTTATTGGAACTTGAAGATTCTGTTATTGTTGAAGATTTATCTGATGAAGAAATTGAAGAATTAGTTGATGTTATTAAAGAAATAGAAGATACTATTGAGATAATAGAAATTGTAGAAGAAGTTATAGAGCTAGATATACCAGAAGATATTGTAGATATTATAGAAACAGAGGTTTTAGAAGATGACGTTATTGTTGTGGTGGAAGATGAAGAAGTGGTCGAGGAAATTTTGGATGAGCCAATACAGGAAGATGTTGAGGAGAAACCTGCAGAAGAACTTTCTGAAGAAGAAGTCGTTGAAGCAGTATCTGAAGTTGAAGAAATCATTGAGGAAATTATCGTTGAAGAAGTTACCACCGAAGAAGTTATAGAAGTTCTTGAAGAAGTAAATGATGTTGGTGTACAAAACTTATCTCAAGCCACAGAGGAAACACAGGTGGTCATACAAGCTGTAGTTGAGGAAGCTATAGACAATGTTGAAGAACTTACAGAAGAACAAGTTGAAGTAGTTGCTGAAGTTTTACAAGTTGAAACTGAAGACGTTGCTATTGTTGCAGAAGCTATTAAAACAGACGAGGCAGTAGCTGAAGCCGTAGAAGAATACGTAGAACGTGCAGTAGAAAACTCCGATGTAGAAGATTACACTCTTGCTGATGTTGTTACAGAAATACAATACGAAGCATTTATAGAAAATCCTATAGAAGTTTTTGTAGATGTAAATATAGAAGATATAAACCTTACAAGTATTGGGGATGACATGACTAGTGACCAAAAGGAAAAAGCTCAAGAAGTTGTAGTCCCAGTTATTTTGACTAGAATAGCTACTATGGCTTCATTTATATTTAGGAAAACTATATGATAAAAAGAGCAATTAAAAAAGTATGGAATTGGTTAATAGAAATAATCAAAGAAACACTTAATTTGTCATGGACTCTTGTTGGTTTAATTATAGCTACATTAACATTGACAGGTTCTGCACAGCAAATAACAGGATTAGCTACTATAATTACATTAGTAGTATGGTTATTAACCATAGGTTTTAGAAAAGATAAACCACAAGGTGGTGGAAAGAAAGTTAGCAGATAATGTGTATAGTTACACAAGAACCTGATGGTTCATTTGTACAAATATGCAACTGCAAATACGGAAATTGTGAGGAAGAATAATGGCACATGAAGCTAGAAAAAAAGCGTTATTAAAAAAACATGGTCTTAGTGGTGTAAACAAACCTAAGCGTACACCTGGACATGCAACTAAGTCGCATATGGTATTAGCACAAGAAGGACACGAACTTAAATTAATTAGGTTTGGTCAACAAGGTGTTAAAGGCGCAGGTAAAAATCCTAAATCTAAAAAAGAAAAAAATCGTAAAAGTTCTTTTAAAGCTAGACATGCTAAGAATATAGCAAAAGGTAAAATGTCTGCAGCTTATTGGGCAGATAAGGTTAAATGGTAATATGGCAAAAACAGTTAGTTGGAAGTGGGGTGGCAAAACATATAGAGGCACGGTAATTCGTGAAACAAAAAACTTTATATATGCCAGAACACATAATGGTAAAACTAAAAAAATTAGTAAGAAAAAAAAGTAATGGCTTTACCTGGAGCATACGTTGTCAATAGCCCTAAGCCTGGAGAGTTCTGTAATAATTGTGTGCATTACAGTAATAATTATTGTCTTAAATTTAATAAAGAAGTAGCACCATTTGGTTGGTGTGCAGTATGGAAGAAGGTAAATCTTGAAGTATGAAGTATTAAGAATTAGTAGCGGTAAAGACTCTACATCAGGTTTGTTATTTGAAATTGACAGAGGTAAACGTACATTTTTAGCATACACATTAGAAGATGAACAGCGTGATGTAAAAGTCTGGGGTGAAACACGTATACCTGCAGGAACTTATAAGCTTAAATTACGTACTGAAGGTGGATTTCATAACAGATATGTAGGTAAATATGGTGCTATGCACAAGGGTATGATACATGTGCAAGATGTACCAGGCTTTGAGTATATCTTATGGCATACAGGTAACACTGATGAGCATACAGCTGGTTGTTTAATACTGGGTAACACACAGACTAACAACCGTATAGCTAAAGATGGTTTCATCGGCAGTAGCGTTGATGCGTATAAATTTGTATACCCGCGTGTTGCTGCAGCTATAGAATCTGGACAAGATGTTGAGGTTACATACATAGATTATGATGGTGATGTAACTAATACACCAGAAAATACATCTGATGTAATGGAAAAATTACAAGAGATTAGTGGTGAAGTCCAAATATTGTCTGCTAAACTTGACAAAAAAAGGATTACATAATGGTTAGACCTAATCAACCATACAAAATTAGTAATAATATTGATGAATTTGACCCAGAAGATGGGTTTAGTATTGATGATGCTGCTAAAGAAACAGAACAATTAGGTCAAGAAGCTGCCTCAGATTTTTTAACAAGTGATGACATAGGTAGTGATAATCCTCAACCAGAAGGTTTTTATGAAACAGCAGACCAACAATACTTAGAAGAAGCTGCTGTAGATAAACAAGCTAATATTGAAGCACAAGCTGAAAGTAATAAAATTAGAAATCAATACAATGATTTATCAACTGATGAAGATTTAGTTAGATATTTAAAAGAAGAAAAAGGCTATAAAAATTTATCAGAAACATTTGTTAAAAGTGTTAGAGCTAATCTAAACAAAGTAAATATTGCAGAAGAATTTAAAGTTGAAAGAGTACCTAGTGCAGGACAACAAAACAAAGTTTTGTTTGGACAAATGGAACAACTAGATGTATTAAAAGGTCAACTTGCTAGATATGGTGATATTAAAACACCTAGATATTCTGATATTACATTAAAAAGAAAAACTGCACAAGTTAAAAGAAATATAGAAGCTAGAGCTGCTGCAGAAAAAACACAAGGACCTGGTAAAAAAGCTGCTACTCGTTCTTCTTTACCAGAATTAAAAGGTGGTCAAACATTATCACAAGAGTTATTAAGTAAGCTACCTAAAGAAGATGTGTCAATGACTAAAGCTTATCTTGAATCAGAGATTAAAGCTTTAGAAGCAGACATAGCTAAAACAAAATTACAAATGGGACCTGCACAAGAAGATGAAGCTTTAGAAAAATTAATTAAAGAACGAACATCTGGATATAGTGCTAAAGAAATAGCTCTTAACATTGAAGACACTAAGAATATAGGTACAACAATAGAAGGTAAACCAGGAACATTAGATAGATTAGGACAAGAATTAAGTTTAGAAACAGTAGAAAATGTTAAAAGTGGTGTAGATTTTACAGGTAATTATGCAGTTGGAGGTAGTAAAACAACTAGTAAAGGACAACGTATAAAAGGTAAACCTATAGTAACATCTGAAGGTACAATTAATATACCTAAAGACCAAATACTTACTAAAGAAATGCCTAGAGTTGGTGGTAAAGTAGAAGCACCTTATCAATCAGATATAAAAAATTACGCTAAAGAAGCACAATTAAAATATCCAGGACTAGACAAAGAGTCTGCTGTGTTAAAACTTATTAATGATAAAAATAAAGGTTTAGCTGCTGACGACCCTAATCGTATAAGAACTACAGATAGAAAACCAAAAGTTACTTACACATCAGCGTCTAATGTTGATTACGCTTTAGAACGTGCAAATAAAAGTGTAGACCTTAGAGCTGCTGAAATACTTGCTGAAAACGAAAGAATTAAACAACGTGATATTGAAGGAATGATTAAACAACAACGTGTCTTTATGGATGAAGCAGATAAAAAAATTAAAAGTGCTACCTTTAGTAATCTTGACGTTAAGCCTAGAGATATGGGTATGATTACATCTGGACCAACTCCTGATGAATTAAAAATATTAGAACTAAAAGGAGAAGTAGGCCCAGAAAATCCAAGATTTGGTTGGCAACAAGAAGCAGATAGAAAATTATTAAAAGACAGTCGTATTGCTAATTTACCACGTTCTTCTACAACAGGTAAAGTATTACCTGGTCAAATTAGAGGTGATTACAAACTTAAACAATTTGCTTATGAAGTACAAAGTGCAGAGTTTAGAACAAACTTACTTAAAGAATTAGAAGCTAAAGGCAACATTAACATTGGTGGCGGTCTTAATGTAAGAACTGAACCTACTAAAGGTGATTTTAATTATCAAACTAGTGCTGAAGGTACTAGAAGACAACAAGCTAAAGAAGCTAGAGAAAAAGCTAGGCGTGCTAAGTATTTAACACAAGGACCAGGTAAATCTGGTAGTACATTAGCTAGTGAACTTACTGGTTCAGCTAGAGAAACAGGTGTAGATTTAATACGTAAAGGTGCAGCTGGTTTAGTAGGTACTGCAAAATTAGGTAAAACTGTACTTAATATAACAAGTAAAACTAATCCTGCGTTAAGTGTTTTGTCAATGTTGCCGAAAAAAGTTTTTGATGATATACTTTACCCTAAGAAACCAGAAGCGTAATGTTTGTTAAGTCAAAAAGAAAACGCAATCAAGATGGTACATTCAAGAAGGATGTAGCGTGGACACCTTGGTCAGAATCATGGAGTTATAAGATGAGTGAAGAACTTAAAGATATGTTAAGTAAAACTCTTTGGACATTTGTTGAAGCATTTATTGGTGCATTAACAGTTGCTCCACTTGTAGGTGTAGACGCTAGTGCAGTTCAATTAGCAGCTATGTCTGGTGCAGGTGCAGCTTTAGTTGTCGTTAAAGAGTTCGCTAAAAAACAAGTAGGTAAATAGTGAAACCTACTGGACATAGTAAATCAAAAACTTATCAGAACCATAGTAAAACTAGTACTGATATACCTAGTGGTTATGAGTATATAAAAGAACAAATTAAAGATGCTCAAGATTATGTGTCGTCTTTAGACCACTGGAAATATGCTGTATCTACTACAGGTATGTCTAGAGATAGAGGAGATGCACATGGTCCAGTAACACCAAGTGGAGACTTTGAAGGTTTTAAATCAAGTTGGGAATATTATACAAAAGAACAAACTCAATCTCATAGTAGAAGATTACAAGCTAGTCCTTTTTCAAGTGATAAGATAAAGACTTCATCATTAGATAAAGGTTATTCAATGTATGAAAAGCCTAAATATAAAAATCCAGAAAAGAGATTAGTTTAATGGCTAAAGGAACTAAACATATTGTAGGTGCTAGTAGAAATAAGAAAAAAGGATTTCCTAGAAGGCATAAAAAAATGCCTAAATATCCTGGTATAAATAGGCCAACATTACCTGACGTAAAACCTTACCCTATGCCTTGGGAAGATAGAAATGTTGATAATCGTGGAACAAAGTTAAATCCATAATGCCTAAACGTATGAAACCTTCAGGAAAATATAACTGGGATAATGATTTCTGGGTAGGTCAAGGTGTCAAAGGTCTTGGAAAACAAGAACTAAATAGACGTGTTAAACAACAAAATGCATTAGCAGCAAAAGCATTTAAAGCTGCAGGTGGTGGTACAAAAGAATCACTAACTGCAAAAGATGTAGCAAATGTTTACCGTGGTTTTTATCATAAAGAATTAGCTAAAAGTATGCAAGTCTTGTCTGAATATGATAAGTATGGTATGTATATGAAAAAGAAACCAAAAAAATAAATTCGCGTTAGCTATTCTTTTGTAGACGTTTCTCTTTTTAAAAAACCTATTAACAGTTCTCTGTACGCTACACTATTACCCACTCTTTGTCTACCATCATAAATATCATGGTGATGTTTACATAGTATTGCTACATTGTTAATGTCAAACTTTCTTTTGGGACTACCACCCATTCCAATTGCTTGGATATGTGCTAACTCTAACCATCTACTGTCTGTACAGTATGCCCATTCGCAGCTGTAATTAGCACGCTCCATAGCTTCTTCACGTATAAGCGATATATCAGACATCTCTATATAGCTTATGTTTTAAATCAAAAGTATTTTCTATACGTTGTTTAATAGTTTCTTTATTTTTTTTCCAATACAAATATGTGTTGTACATTGGATGCTCTTTAGCTGTCATTCTTCCTCCATTTTACGATAGTCTTTTACATGCGCGTCATGTTGCATGTCCTTATCTAGTTGTTCTAAATGCCAGTTATAATCCATTACAAACTTATCCATAAGGAATCTAAGTTTGTTCATATCTGGCTTTACATCAAAAGTATCACTGCCACATGCTTTACTAAACATTGCAGCCCATGTTTTTAAATACTTATGATGTGTAAATATATTAATCTTATCTAAATCTATTTTATTATCTTTGCTCATAAATCATCTTGTCCTTTATAATAATTGTCCATACAATGGGGACATTTAACATCCCACGGTACGTTTGTCATATATACATCATTACAATCTTCACATTGATAATTGTACATACTATCTACTTGTTCCATAAACTTTTTGTTTACTTTATAACTATATAAATTATCATCTATGTTCATTGTAAAAACTCATCTACGTGACCCCATACTTTATTACAGTAGTCACAAAATACTTGGTCAGTTACCACGCATACTTGAGATAACTCTATACCACAACAATTCATTATCTATTCCTTTCCAACAGTGTTTACTACTATTCCAATGATGCCAACCGTCATTGTACACTAACCATGAAGCAACTGCTGTAGATACTTCTGGATTAGTCCTTGGACTTATTATACCTAATTTAGGTTTTAACCAAGCCCAAGTATCATCATTAAATTGCCAGAGTCCAACATCTTGCGTCCCATCTTTATTATTACCTACGGCATTTACTCTGCCGCTGCTTTCACAATAGATGATGTTAAGCGATTGCAAGATGTCTTCCTCTTTAAAGTACCTGGATACCATGTCTGTATAGTCTATAACATGATTAATGTTATATTCCACCACTTGACAGTCACGGTATTCAGGTAAGTTGTTAGTTGTTAGTGAAAGCGGAAACAAACAACCAACTACTAGTTCTATCATTAGCTAATGGTAGCTTTCGTAGGTAACTCAGTACAAAAATAATGTACTAAACCACGTTTCTTTGAAGGTAAAGTAGTTATCTTGTAACCTTCTTGTCTTAGATTGTGTATAATACCACCAAATCTATGACAATATAATTCTGCTACAAACTCCCAGTTACTTATAGGACTTTCTCCCATATATCTTGTAAGAACATACGCTACCAGTTGTGTCTTACTTTTAATATATGCTGGTATTTCTTCACCTCTGAATGATTCAGGTATCATTAGACCTCCTTATCTAGCTTCTTTTAATCTAAGAACTACTTCTTCAGTAGTTTCATCATAAGTAGCAATAATGTGTGTGATATCAATACCACTAAACATTTCTGCTATACTTAGTTTTTCAGTATCATCTAGCTCTACTGCGTGAGTAGTGCAGTTATCTACACAATGTACTTCAGCCATTATTTTTCCTTATCTCCAGCTATCAGGTGTAAGTACTTGTCGTTTACTTAAACCTCTGTATCTGGCTTTCTTTTTAGATTTAGCAGCTCTACGCTGTAATCTATTCATTATATACCCCACTCCTCTGGTATATCTGTGTTGTCTAACCACCATGACTTACGCCATTTGCCTGTATGACCACCACATACAACAGGGTCGTTAGTGCTGCAAGTAAAGTCTGGACTTTTATCTGACTTCTTGCTGTTACGATTATCATATACCATTGCTTGACAATAGGGACACTTCAAATCGTCACGATACTTATTCTGTTGTTCCATATCTTTCAATACCTCTCCGACAAGACCTCCGGGTTGTTGTAGACCCTCCGTCTTGTCTGTCGCTGCTAAGCCAGCAGCTTCTAGTCTTTCCTCTAATGTTAACTCATCAAAGTCTGCTTGAGAGTATTGTACAGGTAGTTCTACAAGTCTTTCAATCATGTTAAAATACTTGTCTAACTGTTCATCTGACCACTCAGTTTTAGATTTAGGAAACTTCATAGTCTTAGCGTACTCATTAGCTGTACCCATAATCTTATGTAATGTTTCTTTATTCTGTACACCTTCAGTCATTGTGTGTATAGTCCTGGCTATAAACTCTAAGTCAGGCATTAGAAAGGTGCTTCGTCTTTAGGATACGGTTTAATATCTGTATCAACTTCTGTACCTTCACCTACGATACTATCCATTATGTCATTCATACGTTTAATATCTTCTGCAGTAGGCTTGTGTTCTTTCTTACGCATGTCTACCTTAGTTACTTCAACCTTATCTTCTGGTTCAATAGCTGCAGTAGCTTCTTCTTCTGACTGTTTGCTGCCGGACCATAGCTCTACGCCAAGGCCGAACCTCATACATGCACGTTTAAATGCATCAGACTCTGCGTCTTTAAGGTTACTACCATCGTTAAACTTAGCATTGCTTAGCTTAAATGTATCTATATCACCGAAGCCTTCATATGTTCCCATATGTTCTCCATCATGAATAGTTATAATACCTTTAGCACCTACAATTCTTTTTTCTCCATTGTATGTACTGTATATAGGTTCGCAGAACCAACTGTATTTAACTCCACTATCCCTTAGGCGTTCAACATAATGTGCATGCGGCACATAGTCACCGAACTTACCTGCGGGTGCTTTTCTTACTAACTCCTGTGGAAAAGGGGATAGTAAATCAACGTTATTAGTCATAACATCCTTTCTTTTTTTTATATCTGGTCCAAAAGGAACAGATAGAAAAAAATATCTATTCTTCTTCTAAGTCTAATAGGCTTCGTAAGTTATGTACACCACGTTCAATAGGTACTAACTTAGTTTGACCTTGGTCATTAGTTAATATAAAGTATGGTGTGTCACCTAGACCACTGTACTCTATACTACTTAATTTCCATTTAGACTTGACAATTAAGTCATTCATATTATACATTATAGCTATACATTATTAAGATTTACAAGGTATTCAGCAGTTACTCCAGCTCCTGGCTTTGCAAATAACAGCCATTGACATGGCCTTCCCATGCTTGCAAGCTGCTCTAAAGCGTAAGTGTTGTAACTTTCTGTGCTTCCATTAACCCATAACCTTACGTCATTAACGTACATGGTTGTAGGTGTATGAAAGTGGCCAGCAATAGCGTAATCGAAATCGGGCATGAGTCCTCTTGATGCTAATGCTTTCCACCCTAGTAACTTTTTACCAAAACCATACCAAGGAAATCCGCTGTGTCCCCTTACGTTATCACCATGCCATACGAAGAATTTACATCCTTCACCTACATCTGCGATGTCGAACCAGTGGTTGTCACCTGTACTGTCTGGTATTGTCCACGATATTCTTTTTTCTTTCTCATATACCATTGACATAATCTTTCCAAGCATTCTGTCTGCATTAGAGTCTGGATGGTAGTCTTTCCTTGCTCTACCGCCAAGGCTGCCGTGGTTACCTATCACCCAATGTACTTCTACTTCATTAAAATTAGCAAGTAATATGTCAAAGAACTGTGTCAATATTCTAGGTCCATCTATTGTAACTTGGTTATATAACGAAGCATCTATAAGATGCGTTTGACCAGGGAATATAAGCTCACCTTCAACAATATCACCTGCAGCTAATACAACGCATTTGTTAACTGGATGTGCAGAACGTTGTACGTTTGTTAATTCAACAATTTTATTCGCGTATTCTATTACACGTTCTTCCGCTACTAATGTATTGTAATCTGGTGTAACTTTAGCTAGTTGTATATCTGATAGAACAGCTACCGCAACTTCTGCGTCTTTTGTTCTTTTATGAGCGCGGGGTTTAGGTATTTTAGGTTTATTCCAAGTACGTAGATTAGTAGATACTGCTTGATATATAGCGTCAATTAAATCTTCTTTTTTACGTTTAGCTTTTTCTAGTTGTTTTAATAAACGAAGGTTGTCTGCTTTTAAATCACGTATCTCTTGTGATTCAGCTTCTAGTAAAAGCTTTTCTATATTTTTTTTATTTGCCATTAGATGCAGCCAAATTTTCAAAGTGATTACGTATAGCAGATTCACTAATCTTCACATTAAAATGTTCCTTTAGTAAACGCATAACTACGTATGGTTTTATTGATGTTCCGTTAAGTACTTTAGCTTCACATCCTTCCCAAAAAGGTAAAGCTTCTTTTGTTATTCTTGCTAATATTGGACTACGTTTTCCTTGTTCTGCTTCAAGCAGTAATTCATCTATATTCATAGTATTCACTCTAGTTTGATATTGTCATCAATGCAAGTATCTAAAAAAAATTATCTATCGTTTGACATTCTTATGTATTTTGTTTAACCAAAAAAAAATAATTAATCTGTTACAAAGTTATGTTTTAGTTACATAAAACTTGTTTAGTCCAACACCTAACTCATATAGTTAGTAGTTAGTTTTACCGCGTACAGGGAAGTTCAACTGCTTTACAGTATACGGGTTTGCCTGCGTACTAGTACTAAACTATTACTCATATACGATGTAACAGTATAATTATTTCTTAATTAATTTACATTATATCCTTTTTGTTAACTCTATCTAATGGCATCCGCCATCCCTCATGCACGCTGCCTAGCACCAGTGATGGTGCTTCGTTGCTTAGCCTTCGTCCTGGCTATGCCATTAGTTTTGTCTAAGTAGTCGTAGCAGTGTTCACTATAGGTCTGTTGACTGTTAATGAAGGTAACCCGTTGCAGGTTCTCCCTGCACTCTATTCTGCTACTAAATACAGCTTAACCTATGGAAAGGAAACATAGGCACACTTGCGTGTTACTATATTCCCTACTACTTTAACACACTATTTAATTTAAGTGCGTGTTCCTTTACTTCTTCAACATCTTTTAAATTAATAATTCGATGTTTAGTACATAAATCGTAGCATTCCTTAAGCAGGTTAAAACCTGTTGCATTTCTAGATTGATATGAACCTACTACTTTCATATCGGATACCCAAATACGTCTAGCTGGCATAGTAGCCAACCATTCTAATGCTGGACCGTCAACAACGTTACCTCCTCCAGAATGTGTATTTAAGTAATTTTCCGATACGCGTTTGCCATTACGTGCAATTACACGTAATTGACCTGTATTATAATGACCGTTATACATAGCAATAGTAACAGCTGGCAATAATTCCATAATTTCCAATATATCTTGGCCATTAAACATCATTGAACCAGATGCGTCTATAAGTATTGTACCGCCTTTAACATTCAACTTTTGTTTGAATATTTTTCTGTCAACACAAAACCTATTGATGTATTTAGGATTGTAGCCATAATCTTTAGCTTGGTATCCTCTACTAGCTTTGAGTCTACCTTGTAAGTTTACTGTTAATGCTGGTTGCAATACTTCCATTGAACCCCAGTAACCTATACCAGTTGTTGTACGATATTGCATTTCTTGCATTAATTCCTTACGCATACGCTTTTCTAATTCGGAAACGCCATAAGAAATTTTTTCTGCTTCATCATCACCGTCACCTTCACCTTCTTCCGCTTCACCTTCGTTAGAATCACTAGGTGTTGGCTTTTGATATGGTTCTGGTTTGTCTTGAAACATATTTAATATTTCTGTTAAGCGTTTAGCTAATTTTTGTACTTTACGATAACTTGGATTGCTACCAGCACGTGAATAACGTATTTCACCTGTTAAATCCCTTACAGTACTATAAGTAAAAGCAAGTTCTGCTTTACGCATAGGTGATAAATCATCATATTCTTGTGCTACATTTAACAATTCTAATAAAGCCTCAAAAGTTGAGTTTTTATTTGCTTCGTAATCACGATGATGTGAATAACTACCAAGTGTATACAGCATTAAATCTGCAATACTTTGATTATAAATCAAATCCAAATAACGCATTTTTATGTCATCCAAACACATAACTGGTTCATCAACTGGAAGTTTGTATTTACCTAATAAATAGTTAATACGTACTTCTTCCATTGCTTCAACAGCATCCTTACGTATGCCATTAAGTTTACCAATAGTAGCTGGTGACCATTTTGCGTGACCTAATTCGTGTCTACGAATCATTCTACTGTGGTCAATACCGCATCTATTACATTCTGCATCCATAGGAACATACATTTGTTTGTTTAAATTGTCTGTCTTAGGTGTTTCATCTAATGATGTAGTATTGTATACAGTCCAGTCATCCCCAGTTACTATCTGGGGATATGGATATCTTTTATTACCGTGCATTAATCGACCTGGCTTAAGTGTATAGCGTCCAACAAATCTGTTGCTTTGTCTGCAAATATTAGCTTACCTGCTACATCTATAGAAAAGCCTTTGTTTTGTAATTCAAAGAATTCGTTCCAAGCACGAACAGATATACGTTCTTCCGGGTCATCTATCAATGTAGTGTCCTGGATTGTTGTATGCCATTCTGCTGGGAATTTGTCCATTGCTTTTGGATGTATTTTATCGATATTAATTTTTACAGGAAATCTATCCTTTAATGCAAGTGGCAATGATTCTGGCGGACTATTAGTTGTAGCAATAACTTGAAAGCCTTCTGCTGGTCTAACAGTTTCCTTATTATCATTGTTTAACGTCAACATTGCAATATCTTGGTCATCCAATATAGCGTGTAGGAATGTCATTGCATCTGGTGAAGCGTGGTCGATTTCGTTAATAACTAATCTACCGCCATTACGCCAAGATTGTATAGCAATACCGTCATTCCATTTAAATGAACCATCCGAACTAGGCATATAAAAGCCTTCCAAGTTTGCAGAAGCTGTATCTTCTGTCATTGTTACTTGGTATACGTTTGGTTTTCCGTCCATATCTAGTGGTGCATTTGTTTTAACAGCACTAAATGTTTTACCTGTACCTGGTGGTCCGTATAATAAAATTCTACGTGACTTACCTAATACAGCGTTGGCTAGTTTCCAACAGTCTAATTGTTTTTCCATAGTATTCCTTCCTTACTATTCTTCTTCTTGTGATGACGTAACAAATTGACAATAAATATCAATTTTATTAGTATCATCATTTTTTCTTTGTACAATAGAAAATCTGCCAACATCTACAAGATGTTTTATATTATTTTGTTGCATACTTTCTATATTCTTTTTTACTCCGCTTATCCAGTTGTCTGTTACGCCAATGCGAAACCATACATTAGGATTTGCTAGTAAAACTTTAACTACGTTATCATTCAACAATACTGGTTTACGACCTTTATTAGAGTTATTAACTCTTGGTGGTTCTTGTTGAACAATGTCTGTGCTATTCATCATCTGTTATTTCCTTTAAATATTCTTCTGCTTCATCACTAGTACGTTCAATAATTTGTTCTATATTATTTGCAGTCATACCCATCAAAGCTTCTTCGTCATCTTCTAAATGAATTTGTATTGAAGTAGGTTCTATTAACATCCAAGCTTGATATACACCTCTTTCTCTAGTGTCATCAACAATTGCTTTAATATCATCATATGTTAGTGATTCTTTACCTATATAATCTGGATGTTCATCCGGTATACTACACATATCAATAGCACGTTCTATATTCACAATACGCATAGCTTGTGCTAAAGCAGTTTCTATTGTAGGTGCATATACTCTAATTTTATATACAGTACCATCATCACCCCATCCTTTTTTATCTTTGTGTGAGTCTTGTGGAATATAAGCTACTTGACATATGTATAGCTTATTGTCTGGTTCTTGTGAATATATATTATGCCATTCACCTATTTCTATTTTCATAATTACCTTCCTTTATCGTTTATTATTTTTATATAAATACGTGACCAAAAAAAAACTTTCTCTTGTGGTCTGTGAGAGTAGAACACAAGAGAAGAACCTAGCCATCCGTATACAACAGGGAATTAATACCGTACTAACTAGGTCCTTCATCTTGTTTTGCGTTTCAATTGCTTATGCAGTTGAATCTCTATCCATAAACATTTTCTTAACTTTTAACTTCATATCCTCGTGTTGTAAGACAAACTCACTGTAAGTTTCTTGTGTATGTTCATCTGTCCAAGGATACTTTGTTACACCTTCACCATTACCCATTTCAATATCCCAAGTATTTGTAATATTTAAATTATATTTTCGTGATATATCATTTAATAACATAAAAGGTTCACCCCAAGCAGAATCAAAACGCATTTCAAGTTCTTTGATACCATCATTTGTAGTGTTTTTAGATACAATTACTGTATCGCAATCACCCCATTTAGTCCCCCAGTTACGATATTGCCAGTCAACTGGGTCACAAGTACCATATTTATCTGTAATTTCTAATGCATTAATTTCAAGTAATGGTCTTACACCTTCACTATCTTCAAACCATTGTGAATATTTAACACCATCTATATTTCTTGAACCAGTGTGCATTGAATCAAATATATCTGGTAGTGGATTTATTTTAGTTAAATCATAACTAATAGAAACATCATTTGGTTCTGCTTCTAATACAGTTACATCATCAATAAACCTATCAACATCTTCTGGTTTACCAGTAATTTCTAAGTAATTAGCTGTCCAATTAGGCATTATTCTTCCTCCTTTTTAGCAAATGTTTCGTTGATTTCCATCATTGTTGTAATAAGAGAATCACCGTATTCCATATCTTTGTGATTTTGATTAAGAAATTCTGTAAATTCTGCACGTAAATCATCATTATGTAATGTTCCCATAATAAACATATTTCTAAATTCACTATCACGTTCACCTAAATATGATGTCATTACGTTAGTAATATCTGCTAATAACCTTATTCTATTATCTAGATTTTCTAGCATTGCAGATGTTTTCTTCATCATATCTAATATTTCGTCCATTATTCCTCCTCCATAGTATTGTTTCTTTTAATTTCCTTATCGACTTGATATTCAACAGCTTCAAGTAACATTGCACACCATCCTTTAACTTTTTCGTCTAAGTTTGCATAATTAGATGAATTAGCTGCATTGTTCAAATCATTTATAATCCATAGTAATACTGTAATTAAACTACGTACAGATAAACTATGTATTTTTTCTATTAGGTTTTGCATAGTTGCCTTTCGTTTGACATTTTTGTAAAAATCCGTGACTTAATAAAAAAATAGATAACTACGTAGCTATTACTAACTACGCAGTATCTATAATCAATAGAGAAGGCTATACGCCAACTTCTTCTTCAACTAAATCATCCATATTTACTTGATTTTCTACCTGTTGGGTATCTTGATTACCTTTTTTAGCTATATAAGTAGGACTTTGTCTATGTAAAGCACGAACTGCTTCAATATCCAAATACAAAGGAATAACTTCCTTCTTACCTTTTACATAAGTTGATATCCAGGTTCTTTGTCCCCATTCTAAGGGTTTACCTGTAATACCGCAGATAGGTAACTCATATTGTTTTGTTTCTGTAGAGTCAACAGAATTAGTTGTATTATTATCTTCTTGCATAATAATATCCTTTCCGATTATCCAACTTCTAGATAATCTAAATCGTCTTTTAGTCTATTTTCGTATCTAGTTAAACTGTGTGATTTAACACTTGTAGCTACGATATCTTTTATAGTATTTGCATTATCTTCGTTAACTTGATTAACAAAATCAACAACTAAAGTAATTGCGTTTTTTAGTTCTTCATTTACTTTCATAAATAAAACACTCCTTTTTTTTTATAGATTGCGAAGGCAAGATAGAAAAAAAATACATTAGTATTGTTCTTTTATCTTATCCATTATTTCCGATTCACAACTATCGCAGAATCGAAACTTGTTATTGAACCTAGATTTAATTTCGTTTTCTATGTGTTCACAATACACAGAATCATCGCCATCTTCGTTATACCAGTCAAAGTAGTAATGAATACCTTTACCCATTTTACAGTCGCATAGTGTATCTACGTATACGACACCAGAACGATTATAATATTTAGCTGGGTCATAATCTTCTGGGTTATTAACTGGTATACCAGTATGATGTACTGTATATCTTAATGCTTTTAATTCACTCACGTTTATTATTCCTTTCATAGTTAATGATTTAAAAAGGCTAAACTAGGTAGCTAAGGGGAACTACCTAGTCAACTAGTTTATAGAGATAACTTAAGCTGTTCGGCTTTATTAGTTGCTTCTTTAGCTAACTTATCTTCTATAGCTTTAGTATTTAGTTTACCTCTGCGATGTACGTTCCAAATTTGGCTACCTTCGCCTATTTCGTGTAACTTAACACCGCAGTGGTTATGTATATATAGCGGATACCATTTAGCTTTCTGTCTATGCCAATATCTATTATTTGGTTCAACATCATTACCGCAATGTCCGCAGATAATTGTTTTACTCATATTTACCTTTCAATTAAATGTTTATATTTACCTATCCTTATTCCATTAATCACAAATAATTCGCTATATATACTATACAAATTACCTCTATTCTTAATAGCTATAGTTATAGGTATCCATATCCAATACTCAAACCAATTTATTTTCATATAAAATCCTTTTTTTTTATTACGAATGCGAATGCAGGCGGAAGAAAAAAATACTATCGTTTGACATTTAGACTACAGATAAAGCGACTAAAAAAAATACCTGGCTAACTAAGGCAAAGTTAATTACCCTAGTTAACCAAGTAAATTGGATATTTAGTTGTTAATATAACCGAATGCTTCTTTAGCTTTAGATTCACCGCAAGGTTTACAATGAGTCCAAACTATCCATATATTGTCTACATATTGACCATTTTCAAATTTAGACTTAGGTCGAATCCATCTAAAGTTATTACCTTTTGTAAATGTTTTATTACAACTTTCACATTCATAGGTAGCAGACTTAGTTTCTTCAACTACTTCTTCGGTTACTTCAACTTTATCTACAACTTCTTCTGTAGATTTTTTTAATATAGCCATCATTTATCCTTTCACTATATATAACTAAAAGAAATCAAAACTATAGATTTAGTTCGGATTCCCAAAGGAAGACGAAGAAAATATTAACATCTAAATATATATATTACTTAAGTTCATATAGGTATCAATTTAAACTATATACCCCTATATTTAATTAACTAGGGTAGGTAAGTCAACCATATAAATATGTATTTCTGTATATCTATATTGTCTATAAATATAAAGTATCTAAGTAGTCGGATATACAGAAATTCATATACAAGATGTTTGACTAACCGGTTTTAACTTGGCTTGTCACTTTATTATACGTAAGGTCTAAAAAATATGTTGGTAATTCTGTAGACCGTATTGTCAGTAAACACAGCCTTTTTGAGCATTAGCGGGCATATTATGTCAGTATGCTGACTAAACCTTTTCTTGTGTCCTTGGGTACTGCCTTTGTCTTTCTAGTTTACACTCTCACGTGTCAGCAGCTTTCCGACTCCCGATGCCATCTTCACCTGTAACAAATTACTTGTGTTTAGTGTTTGTAATTAAGTTGACTATAGCATATAATTCTCACTATACAAACATCTAATGAAAGATAGTTAATTAATGGTAGATACACCCGTAAATGTAATCTGTATAGCAGAGGGTTGCAGGAAAAAATTAAAAGGTAAACAACGTAAATTCTGTTCTCCTAGGTGTCAAAAACGACAATTTGCACGTGACAATATATATAACAAGCAAGATGACATAAAACCTATTAATATAGAACGTAAGTCTGACGAAGGCGACTACGCTTCCGTTAGGCGCGGACAGTATTACCGAGCTTTCGTAAGCGAAGGAATAGCTGAACAAGTGGCCACTGGCGATATGACAGTAGTTGACGCAGCTTCCCTCCTTGGTTGCACTTCGGCTACTGTCAGTCGCATGCTTGCTGCCTACAAAATAGATACTAGAAACGAAGTAGCTGCAGAAGATTGGGAACTATCACAAGATGCAAAAGACTCATTAGAAAATTTTTCGAGCTTCCGACAACGCTATTTTAGAACTGAACTAGGAGAAGTATATGACACCGCGGATTTTCATAAGAACTGGATTAATAACATTATTGACAGTATAGAAAATGGTAAAGAGTTATTAATACTGTCACCCCCACGACATGGAAAGACTGAACTGTTAATACACTTTGCTGTATATCAAATATGCAAAAACCCTAACGTAAGAATTATGTGGGTAGGTGGTAATGAAGACATTGCTAAGAATGCATTATCTGCTGTACTTGATGTATTAGATACTAATGAAGAATTACAACAAGACTTTTGTCCACCTGGTACAAACTTTAAACCAGATAACAGGTCAGGTAAAAACTGGTCACAAAATCAATTTACTGTAGGTACTAGAACTGTTGCAGGTATTAAGTCACCTACTATGGTTGCTGTAGGTAAAGGTGGAAAGATTCTATCTCGTGACTGCGATATTATTATTGCTGACGACATTGAGGACCATCAAACTACTATGCAACCTGGTGCAAGAGAATCTACAAGACAATGGTGGACTACTACATTATCAAGTCGTAAAGAGGAACATACTGCTGTAGTTGTAATTGGGTCAAGACAGCACCCTGATGATTTATATAACCACTTACTTGAATC
>FUFK010039002.1_pt1 | contig 64726 bp, 69 predicted proteins | sample 1021851 | NCBI WGS metagenome assembly FUFK01 (sample SAMEA51879418, study PRJEB19060) | metagenome
TAAATTATGAGTGTACTGCTCTAACCAACTGAGCTACAGGCCCAAAATTAAGGAATAGATACAATATTTATATAAACTAATCAATCGCAGACTATTTTTTTATTTATTAAAAATATTTGTTTTTTTATTACATGCATACATAATAGAGAGATTAATCCAAAAAAGTGTCGAACTAAAATCATTAAAAAAAGATCCACTAGGCAATACCGGCAAAAAATTAATAATTAAATATGTGAAACAACCTAACTGAATCGAATTTCGAGATATAATTATAATTTTCAGATTTTTAAAAATTAAATAAAAAAATATACATAATAAAATAGTCGTGCCTACAAGACCATGCTCTGATAATAATTCAATATAAATTTGGTGAGGATGAGTGTTTAAAAGATAATCATCATTAATTTTTGTCTCTATATTTCTGGTAGTGATAACCCTATAATTTTTATTTCCTACACCAAAAATTGGGTTATCCCGAAATACAGCCAAGCCAGATTTATATAATTTTAAGTATAGATTATTCTCAATAAATTGTTTTCTTTGATTGTTGTCAAATAACTGGGAGAATAGTTGTTGGCCATATCTTATTTTTAGATAATTTGAATTTGAAATTATTAAACCTGTAAAAACTAAACTAAATAAAAAAATTGACATTTTAATTTTGGCACTAATTTTATTGTTTAAAAATAGGAAAATCATAAGCCCAATTATAGCTTTAATTCCGTTTGATCTTTCACCTGTTATTAGAATACATCCAACTAAAGTAAATAAAATTAAAAACAAAGCTAACTTTAATTTAAGATTTTGTTTATAAAATTTTTCAAAAAAATATCCAACGATTATAAAATTAAAACCTAAAAGATATGCACCTACAATAGGCTCATCTTTAAAAAAACTTACAATTCTATCAACATAAATATCATCTCCATAACCAAGTAAATTTTTACCAAAGCTAAATTCTACAAAGGAATCAAAAACAACGATTAGAACTATTAATGACCAAAAATTGAGAAATTTAAATTGACTACTAGAAATTTTGAAAAATAAGTTTATGGCAATAAATAGAATTACAAATCTTAAAAATCCCAAATTTCTATAAATTCCCTCTTTATAGTCAATGGATATAAAAGAGTTAAAGATTAGATAAACATATAATATGATTAGTAAATACAATAAAAATATTTTTTCTATTTTAATTTTGTACGAATTTAAAGTTATTAAGAGAAGTATCACTATTAACAAAGTATTTAATAGTGATATTGAGGGCCCTACTATAATCGATAATGGTAAAATCGAAATTAAAAATAAATAAATACCCTCAAATTTTTGTTTTTGCATAAGTCTATTTTTTAAATTTTCTACAAGCTATTCTTTTTGATTTGTGTAATGTATCGTCATCTTCTTTTATAATCATCACATTCTCAAATATATCTTCGAAATAATTGGCTCTAATTGTGTCAAAAATTATAATTGTTTCATTATCTGATACGCTAGATAAGTAGTTTTTGTAAACTTCAAAATCATAATGAAAATCTAATGAATATAAAGATGTAATGAGATTAAAATTTTCTATAGGAAGGTTTTCTGTATCAAAATTAATTATTTTAAATCTATTAATCTCTAATAAGTTTTTTTCAAGGAAATTCTGAAGTAAATTTAGTTTATTATATGCTTCTTTATTTTCGTTATCCCAACCATATCTAATTTTTTCTGACACGAAATCTCTTTCAATAAATGTAAAATTTTCATTTTTAAAGCTATTGTTAATTATTACCTCTAAGCCACCAATTCCAGCACCTATACTTAATATATTTTGATTGGGTTTTACGAACTTTTTGATTGTAAGATATTCATTATACATAATTTTATAATAATCTTTAGATATATTATCTAAATCCAACATGTATTTTGAAAAAACTTTTGAAAATAAATATCTTCCAAATAATTTTCTGATTTTTTTTTGAAATGAGGTTGTTAATTCAATTCTTTGTAATACAGCTAATTGAGCTAAGTTTCTATCTAATTTGAAAGCTTCCATTAATGTTCATTAACATTATACAAATCAACTTTCTAAAAAACTCTTTAACTGTTTTGATCTACTAGGATGTTTTAATTTTCTTAGCGCTTTAGCTTCAATTTGTCTAATTCTTTCTCTCGTGACTGAAAATTGTAAACCAACTTCTTCAAGTGTATGATCAGTATTCATTCCAACACCAAACCTCATCCTTAAAACTCTTTCTTCTCTCGGCGTTAATGTAGATAAAATTTTTGTAGTAGCTTCACTTAAATTTGATTTAATTGCCTGCTCTAGAGGTGCTAATGCTTTTGTGTCTTCTATGAAATCACCAAGACTACTGTCCTCCTCATCTCCAACAGGTTTTTCTAAAGAAACAGGTTCTTTTGAAATTTTTAAAACTTTTCTGACCTTCTCTAATGGCATTCTCAATTTTTTTGCTAATTCCTCAGGGGTTGCTTCTCTGCCAAACTCGCTCAAAATTAATCTTTGGGTTCTAACAATTTTATTAATTGTTTCGATCATGTGTACTGGTATTCTTATTGTTCTTGCTTGATCAGCTATTGATCTGGTTATTGCCTGCCTAATCCACCAAGTTGCATAGGTCGAAAATTTATATCCTCTTCTATATTCAAATTTGTCTACTGCTTTCATCAAACCAATATTCCCTTCTTGAATAAGATCTAAGAATTGAAGTCCTCTGTTGGTATATTTTTTTGCAATAGATATTACTAATCTTAAATTTGCTTCTACCATCTCTTTTTTTGCAATTCGCGACTCTCTTTCTCCTTTTTGAATTCTGCTTAGCATTTTTTTAAATTCAGTAACAGATATTCCAAGTTTATTACTTATTTCAATTAGTCTCTCTCTTATATTTTTAAACTCCTCTTTATTTTTTTGAAAAAATTGTTTCCAAACAGGATTTGTATCTAAAAATTTTTTTAAATTTGGATTTATTTCATTTCCTACATAAAATTTTAAAAATTCATTTCTAGAGATTTTATGATCAATTGCTAATCTCAAAAGATTGCCCTCTAATGAAATTATTTTTTTATTCTCGCTATAATGTTTTTGGACTAATTCCTCTAAAACTGAAGGTGAAAGTGTTAATGACTTTATATTTTCTAAAATGAAATTTACTATTCTTTCATAATTTTTTTCCTTTGATGAGCTTAAGCTTTTTCCTTCAAGAGAGCTTTGTAGTCTCTCTTTTTGGTATTTAATTAATTTATTGTACTCCTTTGTGAGTGTATGAATTGTTTTTAATACTTTTGGTTTTATTTCATTTTCCATTGCTGCCAAAGTCGGATTGAACTCGTCTTCATCTAAATTTGACTCATTATTATTATTTTGTGTTTCGTTATTAGAATTATCTGTGTCAGCGTTTTTTTGTTTATTAGATTGAGAAGTATTTTCGTCCTCCATATAATTAGTATCAATATCTATAATTTCTCTTACAAGAATTTGGTCATTTTGTAATTTTTCATTCCACTCAAAGAATTGCTGAGCAGTGATAGGACTCTGAGATAGTGCATTAAGCATCACATCTTTTCCTGCTTCAATTCTTTTTGCAATTGCAATTTCACCTTCCCTCGAAAGAAGTTCAACCCCTCCCATTTCCCTTAAATACATTCTTATTGGGTCATCACTTTTTTCAGAGGACTTGCCTTCATCTTTAGATTGACTATCTCTTTTTTTAAGAACTTTAAAATCAGATTTTTTTTCAACTAAAGTAATTTTTTCATCAAGTATATGTATAAATGCTTGTGAAAGATTTTGATCAGATAAATTTCTTTTGCCAAGGGATTTGCTGAGTTCCTCATATGTAATGAAACCTCTATGGACACCCCGGCCCATTAATCTAGCAAAAGATTTAGTAATAATTTTTTCCACAATAAATAATTTGAAGAAACTTATATAATACCAATTTTAAAAAAATCTATGTCTAAATTATCTTATTTAATTGGTATTTTGCAATTTTTTTAATTCAATTATCTTATTAAACGTGTTTTCACTTAAATCTTTAGAAAATTCCGATTCTAGATCACTTATTTGTTTATCTATAGATATATTATTTAGATCCTTTTTCATTTCCTCAAAAATTTCAATCAGCTTTGTTTCATCTTTCTTAACATTTTCAGATATATGTTTTATTGATGCAAACTTGTTAATCTTATCAAGAAAACCATTATCAATATCCAAATTACTTTTATCAAGATCGCTTGATGAAGCGATAAATTCTTTTAAATAAGACAATACTTTATTACCCTGATCAGAGATGAATATTAAGTTATCAAACAAATTTTCTCTTTGTTGAAAAAAATTCAGATTATTTATTATTAAATATAATAAAGAAAATTCTTGAATATCCGCTTTACTTAAAGATTTACTCTCGTTAATTATTTTTTTTGTTGTACTTAAAGAGGCGACATGCTTGATTGCATATTTTTTTCCTCTCGTTAAGTTTGGCGTAAGTTCATCAATTTTACCAATAAAATAATCTAANATATATTTTCTTATAAATTCATCTTTTATTTGTTTNGCTANTTCTCTTAGTCGTTTTTCAAATACAGCTAAAGATGATGGAGAATTGGTTGATTGCTTTTTAAAGTGTTCGAATAAAAAAATGTGAATAGGGACTTTTTTTTCTCTATAATAGTTTAAAAATTCCTCTTTTCCTTTTTTATTAACAAAACTGTCCGGATCCTCTCCACTAGGCAGAAAAAGAAATGATATTTGTTTCTCTGGTTTAAGTTCTTTAATAGAGTTTTCAGCAGCTCTTACTGCTGCTCTATATCCACTTTCATCAGAGTCAAAACAGATTACGATTTCATTNAAAAATTGATTTAAAATAGAAATTTGTCTATCAGTCAAAGCGGTTCCTAGATTTGCAACACAGTTCTCTATTTTATTTTTTGTCAAACCAATTACATCCATATATCCTTCAACTAAAAAAACCTGTTCGTTAGAATTTGAAAACTTTCTTGCTTTATCTAAATTATATAAATGATTACCTTTTTTAAAAAATTTTGTTTCAGGCGAATTTACATATTTTGCTAGATAGGTCTCTTTTTTAATTATTCTTCCACCTGCAGCAATATATTGTCCAGTTATAGATTTAATCGGGAAAATAATTCTTCCTCTAAATCTTTCAACATACTCTTTATTTTTTTCATCAAAATAAAAAAGTCCACTGTCCTTCAGATCTTTGTCTTTGAATTTATTTAATAATTCTTGATAAAAATTTTTTTTATTCCTAACAAAACCTAGGTCAAAATTTTTTACATCATTAGAGTTTAAGTTTCTATTTTTAAGATAATCTCTTACTTCGGTCAAATCTGGATTTTTAAGAAGTTCTTCATTATGATATTCTATATAATCCTTATAAATTTGAGAATAATTTTTCCAATCATTTTCTCTTTCTTTGTCAGCCCTAGAAAATGTGTAAGGTTGCATGCCTGCATAGTTAGCTAAAGTTTTAACCGCCTCACCAAATTTTAAATTTTGTGTTTTCATTATAAAATCAAAAATATTTCCATGTTCACTTGTGCTAAAACAGTGATAAAATCCTTTCTCATCATTTACGGTAAAAGATGGAGTTTTTTCATTTTTAAAAGGTGACAATCCAACAAATTCTTTACCTCTTTTTTTCAAACTAACTGACTTGGATACTACTGTCGAGACTTTCAGTCTTGTTTTAATTTCATCTAAATATTCTTTAGGATATTTCATTTCTTATTTAAAATTTCTTTTATAATCTTGCCTGCTAAAGAAAAGTCTACACTATCCGAATGATTTTTTTTTAATTCNCCCATTGCTTTTCCCATATCCTTTAAAGATNAAGCATTTATTTTATTAATAACTTCTTCACATAGTTTTTTTGTATCATCTTCACTNAGCTGTTTCGGTAAATACTCTGACATTATCTTTACTTCATTTTCTTCTATTTGAAGAAGGTCTTGTCTATTATTTTTTTTATAAATTTCGATTGATTCGGTTCGTTGCTTTATCATTTTTCTTAATAATTTTTTTATATCATCATCATCTGTATCTTTTTTGTTAGGTCCAGATCTGTTTTGGATATCGAGGTCTTTAAGTCCAGATAATATTAACCTGTAAGTTGATATTTTATTTTTATCTTTAGATTTAAGAGCATTTTTATACTCGTCATCAATTTTTTCTCTAAGTGNCATAAAAGTAATTTAACTTAAAGAATATTTGCTTAAAAGAAAAATTGTTTTTTTTTATAAATTTTGTATTAGATCTGTTGCGTTAGATAAGCTTTTATTGTATTAACCTTTAACTCATGAGTTGTAATTGATCAAAAAACGAAAAGTAAACTCAACAAATAAATCAAAATTTAACCCAGGCATTTTAGTTCTCGAGAATAGGTCGGTTTTTAATGGAATTGGCATAGGTTATGAGGGTACAGCAACTGGAGAAGTGTGTTTTAATACCTCTATCACTGGATACCAGGAAATAATTTCTGACCCTTCATACGCAGGACAAATAATTAATTTTACCTTTCCACACATTGGAAATGTGGGAACAAACAAACAAGACAACGAGTCGGAAAAAGTCTGGACAAAAGGGGTGATTTTCAACTCAGAAATAACAAATCCATCAAATTATAGATCATTAATGGAATTAGATTTATGGCTTAAAAAAAATAAAATAGTTGGTTTGACTGGTTTAGATACTAGAGGTTTGACAAATTTTATTAGGGATAACGGAGCTCCTAGAGGAACTATTTCAAATGATAGCAATGGGAAATTTGCAATTAAAAAATTAATTAAAAATACTTTAAAATGGCCAGGTCTTAATGGTTTGGATTTGGCAAAAACAGTATCAACTAAAAATAAGTTCTCGTGGAAAGGTTTTAAGACATGGACTAAAGAAAATGGATATAAAAAAATTAAAAAGAAAAAACTCAAGATTGTTGCAATCGACTATGGAATAAAAACAAATATTTTAAGATATTTTTCTAATTTTTATTGCGATGTAACAGTTGTACCTTGTCAAATGAGTGCTGATGACATTTTAGCACTTAACCCAAGTGGAATTTTTTTATCGAACGGGCCTGGTGATCCTGCCGCAACTGGAAGTTATGCTATAGAAATTATAAAAAATCTTGTTAATAAAAATTTACCAGTTTTTGGAATTTGTTTGGGGCATCAGCTATTAGCTTTAGCGTTAGGTGGAAAAACAAAAAAAATGAAATTAGGACATAGAGGTGCAAATCACCCAGTTAAAAACTTGATCAATAATAAAGTTGAAATAACTAGTCAAAATCATGGGTTTGAGGTTACAAAAAATAATTTACCAAAAAATATTGAGATAACTCATAAATCTCTGTTTGATAATAGTATAGAGGGTATAAAATTAAAAAATAAACCTGTCTTTTCTGTGCAATATCATCCTGAGTCTAATCCTGGTCCGCAAGATAGTCACTACTTATTCAGTAATTTTATCAATGAAGTTAAAAAATATGCCAAAAAGAAAAGATATTAAAAAAATTTTAGTTATTGGAGCTGGACCGATCATTATTGGTCAAGCATGTGAATTTGATTATTCGGGAACACAAGCATGTAAAGCACTTAAGGATGAAGGTTACAAAGTTATTTTAGTTAATTCTAATCCTGCAACTATTATGACAGATCCTGGCATTGCAGATCAAACATATATTGAGCCAATATCTGTAGAAGTACTTGAAGAAATTATTAAAAAAGAAAAACCTCACGCTATTCTCCCAACGATGGGTGGCCAGACTGCTCTTAACTTAGCTTTAAAAGTAGAAAAATTAGGAATACTTAAAAAGTATAAAATAGAGCTTATTGGAGCAAATTCAAAAGCAATTGCTAATGCAGAGGATAGAAAAAAATTTAGAAAAAATATGTCTGATATTGGTATTGATTTACCTAAATCTGAGATACTTAATAATTTTAAACATGCATCAAAGTGTTTAAAAAAAATTGGTCTTCCTGCTATTATAAGGCCTTCTTTTACCTTGGGTGGTCTTGGTGGAGGTATAGCAAGGACTAAAAAAGAATTTTTTAAAATCGTTAAAGGTGGGCTGTATGAATCTCCACAAAATCAAGTTCTCGTAGAGGAATGCCTAGATGGGTGGAAAGAATTTGAAATGGAAGTTGTAAGAGATAAAAATGATAATTGCATCATAATTTGTTCAATCGAAAATATTGATCCAATGGGAACTCACACTGGAGACTCTGTGACAATAGCGCCAGCATTAACATTAACTGATAAAGAATATCAAGTGATGAGAAACGCCTCTATTGCTTGTCTTAGAAAAATTGGAGTTGAAACAGGCGGTTCTAATGTCCAATTCGCTATAAATCCAAAAAATGGAAGAATGGTAATTATAGAGATGAATCCTCGTGTGTCACGATCATCGGCTCTTGCTTCAAAAGCAACTGGTTTTCCAATTGCAAAAGTAGCTGCAAAATTAGCAATAGGTTACACATTAGATGAACTTCAAAATGAAATTACGAAAGTAACACCTGCCTCATTCGAGCCAACTATTGATTATGTGGTTACAAAAATTCCTAGATTTACGTTTGAAAAATTCCAAGATACAAAGCCAGTTTTAGGTACCTCAATGAGATCTGTGGGAGAGGCTATGGCAATTGGTAGAAATTTTAAAGAGTCTTTTCAAAAAGCTTTGGTTTCTCTTGAAACTGGACTATCAGGATTGGATAATTTATTTCATTATTCAAAAAAAGAAATTTTAAAACAATTAAAGATCAATGTNCCTGATAAATTACTGTTGGTTGCAGAAGCATTTAGAAAAAAAATTTCGATAGAGAAAATTTANAAGTTATCAAAAATTGATCCTTGGTTTTTANGTCAAATAAAAGAAATTGTTGAGGAAGAAAATAAAATTATCAAATTTGGTTTACCGAAAAACTTTGCGGAATTTAATCGAATAAAGTCTTTAGGATTTTCTGACAAGAGGTTAAGTAAACTTACTGGTATAAAGAAAAAAATTTTACAAAGAAGAAGAGCTGCACTTAAAGTAATGCCAGTGTTTAAAAAGGTAGATACTTGTGCTGCTGAATTTAAATCCTTTACTCCTTACATGTATTCAACTTATCAGCGTAACTTTTCAATTAATACAGAGTGTGAATCTGATCCAAGCAGCAAAAGAAAGATTATAATACTTGGGGGTGGTCCAAATAGAATTGGGCAAGGTATTGAGTTTGACTATTGTTGTTGTCAGGCTAGCTTTGCCTTAAAAGAAGCAGGGTTTGAAACAATAATGATAAATTGTAACCCTGAAACAGTTTCTACCGACTACGACACAAGTGACAGACTTTATTTTGAACCTCTGATAGATGAATATGTCCAAAATATAATTTTAAAGGAAAAATCTAATGGAAATCTAGTTGGAATAATTGCTCAATTTGGTGGTCAAACACCAATTAAGCTTGCAAAGTTCTTGCATGAAAATAATTTGCCTATTCTAGGTACGCAATATTCATCCATAGATCTTGCGGAAGATAGAGATAGATTTAGAGANTTATTAATAAGACTCAATTTAAAGCAAGCCGAAAGTGGAATTGCAGATAAATATGATAAAGCAATACTAATAGCTAAAAAAATTGGATTACCAGTAGTTGTTCGTCCCTCGTATGTTTTAGGTGGTAGGGCGATGGAAATTGTTCATGATGAAAGTCAATTAAAAGAATTTATTAATCAAGCTTTTAAGGCATCAGATAATAACCCAATTTTAATTGATAAATTTATAGATAACGCAATGGANGTTGATGTCGATGCAATATGTGATGGAAAAGATGTTTATGTAGCAGGCATTATGCAACATATTGAAGAGGCAGGAATACATTCGGGTGATTCAGCTTGTTGTTTGCCTCCAGTATCAATCAAAAACAGTATTCTCAAAGAAATAAAAATTCAAACAAGAAAATTGGCTTTAGCATTAAAAGTTAAGGGACTGCTAAATATTCAATTTGCGATTAAAAAGGATGAAGTTTATGTAATTGAAGTTAATCCTAGAGCAAGTAGAACTGTTCCTTTTGTATCCAAAGCTAATGGCGTACCGCTAGCAAAAATTGCTTCAAGAATAATGGCAGGCGAAAAGCTTTCTAAGTATAAATTAAAATATAAAACAAATAAAAAATTTGCTGTTAAAGAAGCTGTTTTTCCTTTTAATAAATTTCCTGATAGTGATTTATTACTTGGTCCAGAAATGAAGTCTACTGGAGAAGTTATGGGTTTTGATTACGATTTTGGGATGGCNGTCGCTAAAAGTCAAATTGCTGCCTATAATTCTCTTCCAGTAAGTGGCATGGCATTTTTATCAGTCAAAGACTCTCATAAACAGGAGATAATAGGAGTTGCACAAAGACTCAAAAAATTAGGTTTTGGTATTTCTGGAACAAAAGGCACTGCAAAAATTTTAAANGATAATGGAATTAAGTGCAAAACTATTAATAAAGTAAGTAGTGGGCGACCACACATAGTAGATGTTTTAAATGCAAAAAAAATATCTTTGGTGATTAATACTGGAGGTGGAAATAGTGAACATAGAATTGANGANGCAAGGGCTTTANGAAGAGGAACATTGGCAAANAAAGTTCCTTACTGCACAAATATGTCGACAGCTTATTCATTTCTTGAAGCTATAAAATCACTTAAAACCAAAAAATTAGAGGTTAAATCCTTACAGGATAATTAATCCACCTTCCAATCAGTTTTAAATGTTACATAATTCACTTGTAAACATCTTCTTTCTTTTGATATTTCTTTTTTTTCCATACCATGCCAAGTGCCTGGGCCGCTTGTGAAGAAGTATCCATAATTATCTTTATAGGGCATTGTTTTTACTTTTTTTAAATTATTATCATAAAAATCAGTACCCAAATCCTCACTTTCATTTGTTTTATTTACAAATAATAAACAGGACATTAATTTTTCTTCAATATCGCAATGTGGTTTCAGCCAAAAACCTTTTCTATCACATATAACTTCTACCCTTATGTATGAATTAGATAGGTCTTTCCCCACGAGTTTTGAAACTTTTTCATACGTATTTTTATTTTGCAATTCTTTAATTAATTTCATTAAATGTGGAAATTCTGTGGAATTTTCTTTGGTTATAAAACATCTAAACTTAAGTGCTTTCCCTCCATGAGAAAGTCCTTTTCTAAATTCTGGAGCACCTCCATCAATAGCTCTTGTACCATCATAATTTAGATCGTGGTCAATTGGATTTGCTATATCGGCATTAACTATTTCATTTATTTGTCCATCAGTGAGAGGTTTATCTAATTCCCAATGTAAAAATGGATCNTCAAATTTTTTTGAATTATTTTCAATAGATTTTAAAAATGACATTATATTTTTTTTTTAATTATATTAGCTACCCTATTAGTTTCATCAAGTTTTTCATAGTTCCATACTTCTAATTTATCTTCCAAATTTCTAATAATATTTAATTTAGTAAACAATTTCCTAAATTGTCTAAACCTATAGTCATCTTTTTTTGATNGAATTTGAGCTACATATATTGGTTTACCCGTCAAAGCAGCNTCGGAAATCATCGATGTTGAGTCGCATGTAATCACTAAAAATTCAGAAATAGATAGAGCAGATAAGTAAGCTTTTTTATCTACATTTTTAACGATTATGGTTTCTTTATCAAAAAAACTGCTTGCATGTTCTATTGTGTTAATTGGGGTTCTCATGGATGGTATTACAATAATTTGAAGATCATATTTTTTTGCTAAATTTTTTAGATTTTCAAAAATTTTTTCTAAATTATTTCTATCATAGCTATAGTACTTATTGGGTCCACCTAAAACTAAAAGTAGCTGTTTTTTATCTCTATTAATATTATTTAATAAATAGCCATGATTATCTTTAATTTCTTTTAACGTGAGATAATGTAATGCACCTTTTGAATTAATTACATTCTCACCACTTAAGCCATCGTGCTCTGGTGCAATTATATAATCAAAGTTTTTTAAAGAAACTTTTGGGTCCTGAATATGTATATTAATTAATTTTTTTTTTGAATTTTTTTTCAAATATAAAGATGGTATGACACTTTTTCTACCACAAGATATAATTAGATCTATCTCAGGCACAATAAATTTTTTGAAAAATAAATTTGAAACTGGTGTTATTTTAGGCGTGATTAATTTTGCAAATAAATTAAGTTCAACTTTTTGGTGTATGTAATCAATGTCTAATGCTTTTGCTAAACCTTCGACCTGGCTAATCATGCCATGCATACCTTCTGTTAACAATAACCCTTTTAATTTGGACATAAATTACTATATAGCTTTGATATGAATCAAAATCCAACTAAACACACAAAAGTGTTAATAATTGGATCCGGTCCAGCCGGATACACTGCAGCAGTTTATGCGGCTCGAGCAATGCTTAATCCAGTTTTAGTTCATGGTATGGAGCCTGGAGGCCAATTGACTACTACTACTGATGTTGAGAATTATCCCGGATTTGCGGAAGTAATACAAGGTCCTTGGCTCATGGATCAGATGAAAGAACAAGCTAAAGCGGTTGGTACAGAAATGATAGAAGATCATATCTCCTCGGTTAATCTTAAGTCAAAACCCTTTGAAGCCACAGGAGAAAGTGGTCAAAAATATACAGCTGACTCAATAATAATATCGACTGGTGCCCAAGCAAGGTGGCTAAATTTAAAATCTGAACAAGAGTATAGAGGTTTTGGTGTATCGGCATGTGCAACATGTGATGGATTTTTTTTTAAAGAAAAGACTGTTGCTGTTGTAGGTGGTGGAAACGCAGCTGTTGAAGAAGCTATGTTTTTAACAAAGTTTGCATCAAAAGTTAAACTTATCCATAGAAGGAATGAACTGAGAGCTGAAAAAATGCTTCAAAAAAAACTTATGGAAAATAAGAAAATTGAAATTATTTGGGATACAGTTATTGAAGATGTAATCGGCGATAAAGACCCTAAGAATGTTACTGGAATAAAAATTAAGAATGTAAAATCAAATAAAATTGATGAATTGAAAGTTGATGGTTTATTTATTGCAATTGGCCATGATCCAGCAACTAATTTATTTAAAGATCAGGTCAATATGGATAAAGAAGGATATTTAATTACAAAACCTGACTCTACTGAAACAAATATACCTGGTGTTTTTGCAGCTGGGGATGTTAAAGATAAGATATTTAGACAGGCAGTAACTGCTGCGGGAATGGGTTGTATGGCTGCACTAGAGGCTGAAAAGTACTTATCTCACTAATTTTAAATTAATTTAAACTTTCACAAAATAGTTTAATTCTTTTCATGGCTTCTTGCAATTTATCCATAGAAGTTGCGTATGAAATCCTAAAAAAACCTTCTAAACCAAAAGCAGACCCTTGGACAACAGCAACCTCGTTGTTTTCTAGTAAAGATTCTACAAAATCTGTATCACTTGTGATTTTTTTTCCATTTTTATCTTTTTTACCAATTAGATCTTTGCAGCTTGGAAATACATAAAACGCTCCATTAGGTTTAATACAATTTATTCCTTCAATAGCATTGAGAGAATTCACAACGAAATCTCTTCTTTCTTGAAAAGCTTTGGCTCTTACTGAAATAAAATCTTGTTTTCCATTTAATGCCTCAACTGCAGCTGCTTGACTGATAGATGATGGATTGGTTGTAGACTGAGATTGAATTTTAGCAATAGCTTTTATGATCTCTTTATCACCTGCAGCATACCCTATTCTCCAACCTGTCATTGCGTAAGATTTGCTTACACCATTCATAGTAACCACTTTATTTTTTATTTCTGGTATTTGAGCTATAGTAAAAAATTTAAATCCATCATAAGTAATATGTTCATATATATCATCACTTAGTATATTCACATGAGGATTTCTTTTTAAAACTTGAGATAAATTTTTTATTTCTTGCTCTGAATAACATGCTCCAGTTGGGTTTGACGGAGAATTCAATATAAGCCATTTAGTATTATTATTAATTTTCGACTCTAAATCTTTTGCACTTAATTTGAAACCTTGTTCCTCAGAACATTCTATTACCACTGGATTAGCTCCAGCTAATAAAACTATGTCTGGATATGAAACCCAATAAGGAGCTGGAATAATAACTTCATCACCTTTATTTAAAGTTGCCATCATTAAATTATATATTACGTGTTTTCCTCCTGCCCCAACTGTAATTTGATCAACTGTATAATTTATATTATTTTCCCTTTTAAATTTTTTGACAATCGCCTCCTTAAGAGCATTTGTACCGTCTACAGTTGTATACTTGGTATCACCANCTTTAATTGCTTTTATTGCTGCATTTTTAATATTTTCGGGTGTATCAAAATCTGGTTCNCCAGCACCCANTCCAATCACATCCTTCCCAGCAGCTTTCAATTCTTTGGCTTTTTGAGATACTGCTATAGTTGGGGAAGGTTTTATTCTTTTTAAGCTGTCAGATATAATGCTCATTGAAATAATATTTTATTTTAATACTTTGTTTATTATATGCAAAATACATATCAAGATTTAATTACTGATTTAGAGGGAAAAAAGCCAGAAATAAGTGGAAAACTTGAAGGTGGCAAAAAATTCAAAATAGTGTCCGATTTTAAACCTGCTGGTGATCAGCCAGCTGCAATAAAAAAATTAGTTGATGGTGCAAATAAACAACAATTTAACCAAGTTTTGTTGGGAGTCACTGGATCTGGAAAAACTTTTACCATGGCCAAAATCATAGAGACTACCAATAGACCAGCTTTAATTTTAGCGCCAAATAAAACTTTGGCAGCACAGCTTTATGGGGAAATGAAAAGCTTTTTTCCAAATAACGCAGTAGAATATTTTGTTTCTTATTACGATTATTATACTCCTGAGGCATACGTTCCAAGATCAGATACTTACATAGAGAAAGAAGCATCAATAAATGAACAGATTGACAGAATGAGACACTCTGCTACGCGATCTCTTTTGGAAAGAGATGATGTTTTAATAGTAGCCAGTGTTTCATGTATTTATGGATTGGGTTCTGTTGAAGCATACAGCAAAATGACTTTAACTCTTCAAAAAAATTATGACTATAATAGAGAACAAATAATAAAATCCTTAGTTGCTCTACAATATAAAAGAAATGATCAAAATTTTTATAGAGGAACATTTAGAGCTCGTGGGGAATATCTTGAGATATTTCCTTCACATCTTGAAGATAGAGCTTGGAGATTAAGTCTATTTGGAGACAAGTTAGAAAAAATCGAGGAGTTTGATCCTTTAACAGGAGATCAGGTTAGAGAACTCAATTTAATAAAAGTCTATGCAAACAGTCATTACATAACTCCAAAACCAACAGTGGAACAAGCAATTATTAATATAAAAAAAGAATTAGAAGTTACTTTAAAAAAACATAAATCAGAAAATAAATTACTTGAAGCACAAAGATTAGAGGAAAGAACAAAATTTGATTTAGAAATGATTGAAGCAACCGGGTCTTGTGCAGGTATAGAAAATTACTCAAGATTTTTATCCGGTAGAAAGCCTGGTGAACCACCGCCAACACTATTTGAATACTTTCCTGATAATACTCTAATCTTTGTTGACGAGTCTCATGTAACTGTACCACAATTAAATGGTATGTATAAAGGGGATAGATCAAGAAAAAGTACTTTAGCAGAATATGGTTTTAGACTTCCATCTTGTATGGATAATAGACCTTTAAAATTTGAAGAATGGGATTTAATGAGAACTCAAACAGTTTTTGTTTCTGCAACTCCTGGACCATGGGAACTAGAGCAAACTAAAGGAAAATATATTGATCAAGTTATTAGACCAACTGGTTTAATAGATCCTCCAGTGGAAATAAGACCTGCAAAGAATCAAGTTGATGATTTAATGCATGAGTGTAAAAAAGTAATTGAAAACAATCATAGAGTTTTAGTAACTACTTTAACAAAAAAAATGGCCGAAGATCTCACAGAGTATCTTCATGAGAATGGTATTAAAGTAAGATACCTTCATTCCGATATTGATACTTTGGAAAGAATAGAAATCATGAGAGATCTTAGAATGGGAGTATTTGATGTTCTTGTTGGAATAAATCTTTTAAGAGANGGTTTAGATATTCCAGAGTGCGCTATGGTTGGAATTCTTGATGCAGATAAAGAAGGTTTTTTAAGATCTGAAACTTCTTTAATTCAAACTATCGGAAGAGCTGCTAGAAATATAGAGGGAAAAGTAATTTTATATGCTGATAAAGAGACTAAAAGTATAAAAAAAGCAATTCAAGAAACAGAGAGACGAAGAAAAATACAATTAGCTTATAATAAAAAACATAACATTGATGCTAAAACTGTAAAAAAAGANATTAGCGACATATTAGAAAGCGTTTACGAAAAGGATTATGTCAAAATAAGCGANGGGTCGAATATTGGTGGAAACTTAAAAAAACACCTAAAAGGGCTTGATAAAAAAATGAAGGAGGCTGCATCCAACTTAGAATTTGAGGAGGCAGCAAAGATAAGAGACGAAATTAGGAAATTACAAACCACAGAACTTGAAATTACTTTAAATCCAAAAATTAGGCAGTACGATGTTAAAAATAAAATATACCCAAAAGGAAGATCAACTTTAGGAATGCCTGGTACAAGAGTGACTAAAAAAAAGGATAAAAAATGGAAGCAAAAAAGATAATTATTACTGGTGGAGCCACAAGAATTGGTGCTGCAATTGCCAATAAGTTATCTGGCCCAAATAAAGAAATAGTTATTCACTTCAACAAATCAAAATCTAAAGCTGAGGATTTAAAAAAAAAATTATCTCAAAAAGGATCAAAAATATATTTAATAAAAGCTGACCTTAATAAAGATAGCGATTTAAAAAAAATTATCAAATTTGCAAAGTCAAAATTAAAATATTTTGATTGTTTGATAAATAATGCCTCTCTATTTGAAAACGATAAATTAGACAATTTTACATCTCAAAGTTGGGAAAAACACATAACTACTAACTTAAAAGCCCCTGCCTACCTCTCAAAGGAATTTTCTAAAAATATAAAAGGAAAAAACAATAATATTATTAATATTATTGACCAAAGGGTTTTTAAACTGACACCATTTTTTTTCTCTTATACCTTGAGTAAAACTGGTTTATATACCTTGACCAAAACAAGTGCGATGAGTTTAGCCCCTCAAATTAGGGTTAACGGCATAGCTCCTGGGCCTACAATTAAAAATAAAAGACAATCAATTAAACATTTTAAAAATCAATACTTAGCGACACCACTGAAAAAACAAGTTAATGTAGATGAAGTTTGTAATGCTGTTGACTTCTTTATTAAAAACAGCTCTATTACTGGACAGGTTGTAGCTTTGGATAGCGGTCAAAGCCTTAATTGGCAAACACCAGATATTTTGAAGGGAAAAGAATGAAAAAAAATAATTTTAAGATCATAAAATTAGATAAAAGTAAAAGTCTATTTAATTACGAAAAAAAAGTTATTATTAGTGAATTAATTTTAAATCTTAAGTTAGGCTATTATGACTTTGAAAAAGAAAAACCTCAAAAAGTAAAGTTTAGTTTAGAAGCAAATTATGAGGATAAAAAACCAACAAATGATAAAGATTTAAAATCTATAGTAAATTATGCAAAGCTTGTAAGATTAGTAAAAAAACTTGTTAAAAATAGACATTATAATTTTCTTGAAACTTTAGCCGAAGATGTATTTGATGAATTATTTAAAGATAAACGAATTGGCAAAATATCTCTTAAAATTGAAAAACTAGAGGTACTGAAAGATTGTTCCTCTGTCGGAATTCAAATATCAAAAAAAAGAAGCCATGATCAGCTCTGAAATAGGAAAAGAAGTAATCAAAAAAGAACTAGCATTAATACCTAAGCTCCCGGGTGTTTACAAAATGATTAATTCAAAAAATGAAATTTTATATGTCGGAAAAGCTAAGAATTTACCTAATAGATTAAAAAGCTACGTGTCAGAAAAAAATCACATAATTAGGACAGAGCGAATGTTGTCTCAGACCAAAAAAATTGAAATAACAACTACTTCTAATGAAAGCGAAGCCTTATTACTTGAAGCAAATTTAATTAAAAAACATAAACCAAAATTTAATATTCTTTTACGAGATGATAAATCTTTTCCATTTATTTTTATTGGTAAAGAAGATAAATGGCCTCAAATTAAAAGACATAGAGGTAAAAAAGAAAAAAAAGGATTTTTCTTTGGTCCATTTGCATCAGCTGGATCTGCAAATTGGACAATTAAGATGATTCAAAAAATTTTTCAACTTAGAGTATGCGATGATACAGTATTTAAAAACAGAGAAAGACCTTGTATCTTATATCAAATAAAAAGATGTTCAGCTCCATGCGTAGGGTTTATTGAAGAAAAGAATTATAAACAATCAGTCGATGATGCAATAGAATTTGTGTCAGGGAAATCAAGAAAGATACAAAAAAATCTTTCTCAGCAAATGGAAAAGGCTAGTGAGGAACTTGATTTTGAAAAGGCTACAATTTTAAGAGATAGAATTAAATCACTGAATATTATTCAGTCCTCTCAAAGAGTAAATGAGGCAAATCTGGTAGAAGCAGATGTAATTGCTGGTTATAAAGAATCTGGAAAAACCTGCATTCAAGTTTTTTTTTATAGATCAAAACAAAATTGGGGAAACCAAGCTTTTTATCCCAAACACGATGCTGAGGAAAATCTTAGTGAAATATTAAACTCATTCGTATCTCAATTTTATGAAAATAAAAGTGTTCCTACCTCAATAATTCTTTCTGAAAATATAAGAGAAAAAGACCTAATTGAAAAAACCCTATCGAAAAAAGAGGATAAGCAAATTAATATTTCTGTTGCAAAAAAAGGATCAAAATTAAAAGTAATCAATCAAGCAATTAAAAATGCAAAGGATAGTTTAAGTAGAAAACTTTACGAAAGCCAAAATAATAAAGAATTATTTGAGTCAGTAGCTAAAAAATTTAATTTAGAAACAAACATTAATTTAATTGAAGTTTATGATAATAGCCATATTCAAGGCACAAATAGTGTTGGTGCTTTAATAACATATGGAGAAGAAGGATTTATTAAAAAAAGATACAGAAAATTTAACATTAAAATCAGAGAAAACAGTCAAGATGATTATGGCATGATTAAAGAAGTTTTAGAAAGAAGATTTAAAAGAGCGCTTCAAGAAAAAGATAACTATCTGACTTTTCCTGATCTTGTTTTAATTGATGGTGGTAAAGGTCAATATTCAAGTGCAAGATCAAGTCTTAATGAACTAGGACTTCATGATATCCCCGTGATAGCCATAGCAAAAGGTAAATTGAGAAACAGTGGTAATGAGGTTTTCTTTCACAACGGAAAAGAGCTTAAATTTGAAAAAAACGATCCAACTCTATTTTTCTTGCAAAGAATTAGGGACGAAGCCCATAGATTTGCAGTGAGTGCACATAGAGCTAAAAGAAAGAAAGGTATGACTAGTTCTTTACTTGATCAAATCGAGGGAATTGGATCAATTAGAAAGAGAGCATTATTAAATCATTTTGGATCAGCTCGAGCTGTTGAGTCAGCAAGTTTAGATGAGATTCAGTCAGTTGATGGAGTTGAAGAAAAGGTTGCAAAAAAAATTTATAATTTTTTNCACGAATGAAAATAAAAATTCCAAATTACTTGACTATAGGAAGAATTATTATAGTNCCNATTTTTGTNTTCGCATTTTATCTTCCTGGNTTTTANGGAGATTTAATACCATTTGTTTTNTTTTTAGTGGCTTCTTTTACTGATTTTCTTGATGGACTATTAGCTAGAATGTTCAAAGAAGAGTCTAAATTAGGAGAGCTATTAGACCCAATTGCAGACAAAATTATTGTAGCTACAGCACTTATTTTATTAGTGATGGATGGAACAATTAGAAATTATGAAGTTATCGCTGCAATAATTATTTTAACCAGAGAAATTTTGATATCAGGTTTAAGAGAATTTTTAGCTAAAGGACAAATTAAACTTCCTGTCTCTAATTTAGCAAAATTAAAAACTTTTCTTCAAATGTTTTCTATTGCACTTTTACTTACTGGTGAAACTGGGAATAAATTAATTAATTTTCAAGACTATAATGCTCAAACAATTGGCATGGTTTTACTTTGGCTGTCAGCTTTTCTGACACTTTATACAGGTTATGATTATTTGAGAAAAGGTATAGATCATGCAATTTCTGAAGATAATAAAAATTAAGCAGCGATTTTCTTTCTTACAATATCTTGATAGCTTTTAGAAAGTTCCATAATAGTATTACATACTTTAAAATTAAATCTATCAATGGATGAAACTGGAGTCACCTCTGCGGCGGTACCTGTCAAAAAACACCCAACAAAATTTGATAATTCTGATACCTCTATCTTTCTTTCAAATACTTTAATATTTTTTGTTTTTGCTATTTCAATAATCGTACGTCTTGTTATTCCATCTAAAAAAGAATCTGGGGTTGGGGTATGCAAATTACCATCTTTATCCTTAAAAAAAATATTTGCACCNGTTGCTTCTGCAACTTTTCCTTCATGATCGAGCATTAAAGAATCTGTGTAACCTTGACTTTCTGCATCATGTTTAGACAAAGTACATATCATATATAAACCAGCAGCTTTTGTATCCCAAGGAATTGACTCTGGTGATGGCCTTTTCCATTTTGAAATATTTAATTTAATACCTTCTGTTTTTAATTTTGGGTCAAAGTATGAACCCCACTCCCATGTTGCAATAGCAACATGAATTTTTGTTTGTTGAGCAGATATTGCCATCATCTCACTTCCACGCCAAGCGACTGGTCTTACATAACCATTGCTTACTTTTTGAATAGATATAATTTTTTTACTCGCTTCATTGATTTGATCTTGTGAGAACGGTATCGTGAAACCCATTCTTTTTGCTGAATAAAAAAATCTCTCTGTATGCTCCTCGAGTTTAAAAATAGCTCCATCATAAACCCTTTCACCTTCAAATACACAGCTAGCATAATGTAAGCCGTGGCTAAGAACGTGTAGTTTAACATCGCCCCAATCTACTAGATTGTCATTATACCAAATTTTGCCAGATCTTTTATCGTAAGGTATCATAAGAAAAATATATTTTATTAAAAAAATATCTTTCTAAATATAATATGTCAATATAACTTACCAATATGAAAGATCTTTTATATTTAAAAGATGATCATTTAAAAGAGTTTATAGAGAAGCTTTTTGTAAGCTACAGAGAGTCATTTAACGATGCAAAAAAAACACTCGATAAACATTCATTGGGAATAGCTCATCACAAGGTAATACATATCATTTCNATCAATGANGGGATAACAATTTCTAATCTTTTAAAAAAGCTCAAAATAACAAAACAAAGCCTTAATCGAGTTATTAAAGAGCTTATTAAATTAGATATCATACTATTTAAAAAAGGGGAAAAAGACACAAGATTAAAACATGTTTATCTGACAAAAAAAGGTATGAAAATTTTTGAAGAAATTTTCTCAGCCCAAAAAAAAAGAATTTACAATGCTCTTTTAAATTCTACCTCGAATGAGGTAAATAATTTTAATAATGTTATAAAAAAAATAATTAATGAAAAAATTTGAAGCACATATATTAGTTGTAGATGATGATGATGGAATAAGAAATTTATTAAAAAAATATCTTTCTGAGAAAAATTTTTTAATCACCACAGCTAGTAGCGCAGAGGATGCTCAAGAAAAAATACTTGCAATAAAATTTGATTTAATTGTCCTAGACATAATGATGCCAGGTCAAAGTGGCTTAGATTTTATCTCACAAAATAGAGGTAAAATTAATACTCCAGTAATTCTTTTAACCGCAAAAGGTCAACCTGATGAGCGTATTGAGGGTCTAGAGATAGGGGCTGACGATTATCTACCAAAACCCTTTGAACCTAGAGANCTTGTTCTGAGAATTAAAAATATATTAGTGAAAACGAAAATTAGAAGTACAAAAAGACTTATAGAATTTGATAATATTACAATTGATTTGAATAAACTTATAATTCAAAAAAAATCAGAACAATTTAAAATTAATAATACTGAAAAAATTATTTTAGAAAAAATGATAAACTCACCAGGAGAAATTTTTTCAAGAGACTATATTGGTAACTTGATCGATATAGATAAAGAGAGATCTGTTGATGTAATAATTACAAGATTAAGAAAAAAAATAGAAATAGACTCAAAAAAACCAAAATATCTACAAACAATACGAGGATCTGGTTATGTTTTATGGATTGAATAGTTTTATAAAAAAATTATTACCTAAACAATTATTTTATAGAGCATTATTAATTGTTGCCGCACCAATAATTATTCTACAAATAACAATTTCAATTGTTTTTTTTGATAGTCTTTGGATAAAAACTAATAAAGGAATGACTAGAGCTTTGATTGGTGAAATTAAATTTTTTATAGATGCTTATGATAATGAACAATATAATAAAGATTCTCTTACAAAACTTTTTTTTGAGTCACATAATGTAAAAGTAGATTATCTCCCTCATTCGGTTTTACCAAAAGAGGATTTAGAGAGATGGTTTAGTCCGATGGACAGAACATTAAGAAGAGAACTTAAGTCAGAATTTTCAAACTATTGGTTTGATACAACTTCTTTAAAGGATTTTATTGATTTAAAAATTAAATATCTAAATGGATATTTTCAGTTTGTTATTCCAAAAGACAGAGTGGCTAATTCTTCTGCAAGAATTTTTGCTTTATGGATTACCTTGCCAGCATTTTTATTAATTATTGTGGCACTAATTTTTTTAAAAAATCAAACTAGGCCTATTATAAATTTAGCAAAAGCATCTGAAAGGTTCGGTCGAGGTGAAGATATTGGAGAATATAGACCCTCGGGAGCATTAGAGATAAGACAAGCTGGATATGAATTTGATAAAATGAGAAAGCGTATAATTAGACACTTAAATCAAAGATCAGAAATGTTATCAGGAATAAGCCATGATTTACGAACACCATTAACAAGAATTAAACTCCAGCTTGCGTTTATTAAAGATAAAGAAATAGAAAAAAAGCTGTCTGATGATGTCATTGAAATGGAAAAAATGCTTAATGAGTATCTTCAATTCTCTAGCAATAGGTCCAATGAGAAAAGTGAGAATTTTGATATTTCTGATCTAGTATCAAAAACCGTAAGCAAGTATGAAACAAAAAAAATTTTCTTTGAAAAAAAATCTGAAATTCTTTTTATAGGGAGAAAAAATCTTATAAAAAGATCGTTGAGTAATTTTATTGATAATGCACTAAAATATAGTGATAAAGTAGTAATTGATATTAAAAAAAGCGCAAACAATATTGTAATTAATATAGATGATAATGGCATAGGTATACCTGAAAAAGAACGAGAAAATGTTTTCAAACCATTTTACAAAATAGATAAAAGCAGAGGAGATTCTAAATCAAGTGTTGGTCTTGGGATGTCAATAGCATCAGACATGATACAATCACATGGCGGTAGTATTAAGTTGGAAAACTCAAGTTTGGGTGGGTTAAGAGTTAAGATTTTTTTACCTTTTTAATTTTAGCCGATTTGTTTTTTTTATTTAATTTCTTTTCAAGTATTTCTAGTCTTTTTTTTACTATTTCTAATTCCTCTTTGGTGGATAAATCTAATTTAAAAATAATCTCATCTTTTTTTGACTTTATAATATTGAGTATTTCGTTACTAAGATCTTTGTATGATATCAAACCTTGCTCTAATAATTTAGCAATTTTATCAATTACGAATTTTGATTTTGTCATATTATGCTTAAAAAAATTAATATATCCTTATAATATAATTTTAAATAATGTTTATAAATAATTTTGACCCAGTTGCATTTACCGTATTTTCAATAGAAATAAGATGGTATTCGTTAGCATATATTTTTGGAATTTTATTTGGATGGCTAATAATTAAAAAATTTTTAGATAAAGATCAAAAATATTTCAAAAATTTAGATGACCTCTTGACCTATATAATTTTAGGTATAATTCTTGGGGGACGATTGGGTTATGTAATTTTCTATAACCCACAATACTATCTAAGTAATTTTTCAGAAGTTTTTATGATATGGGAAGGTGGTATGTCTTTTCATGGGGGACTAATTGGAGTTATTATAGGAACCTATATATTTTCAAAAAAAAATAATTTCAATCCTTACATATTTTTAGACTTGATTTCTTTAGTTGCGCCTATTGGTATTTTCTTTGGAAGAGTTGCCAATTTTTTAAACTCTGAATTGTATGGAAAAGAGACAACTGTTTCATGGGGTGTAACTTTTGCAAAGGTTGATAACGTGTCTCGTCATCCTTCGCAACTTTATGAAGCTGGTTTTGAGGGTATTATACTTTTTTTAATATTAACTTTTTTAGCAAAAAATAATTTTTTAGAAAGAAAAGGTTTTATATCTGCATTATTTTTAGTGTTTTACTCAACTTTTAGATTTTTTATTGAATTTTTTAGAGAACCAGATCTACAAATTGGATATTTATTATTTAATCTAACGCTGGGGCAAATTTTGTGTCTAATTTTTTTTTCAATTGGATTTTTTTTATTAAAGAAAAATGAAAGATTATAAAAATAAGATAATCAGTCTAGATAAATTTATCGAAAATTCATTATATGATAAAAGAGATGGGTATTATATGTCAAAAGATCCTTTTGGTAAGAAAGGTGATTTTATAACATCCTCAAATATATCAATTTTCTTTTCAGAGATGCTAGCGATATGGATTTTAAGTTTTTGGGAAAAGTTAAATAAACCAAAAAAAATTAATATTATTGATATGGGTGGAGGTAATGGAGAAATGTCTTTTAATATCTTAAATACTTTAAATAAGTTTTCACAATTTAAAAAAAATTATTGTTTTTATATTCATGAGAAAAGTCCATATCTCAAAAGAAAACAGAAATTTAAAATTAAAAATAGTAGTATAATTTGGATTAATAATTTGGAAAAAATAAAAGACGGTCCATGTTTATTTTTAGCCAACGAATTTTTTGACTCATTTCCTATTAAGCAATTTTTAAAGAAAGATAAAGCATGGTTTGAGAGAAAAGTAAAATTTTCTAGAAACAAAAGTTTAGTTTATGTCGACCAAAAAACTAATATAAAGTCTTTAAATAAAAAAATAGGAGTTAAGTTAAGTAGCAATCAAACTTTTATAGAAGTTTCTGAAAATACGATCAAATATTTGAAGTCTATTTATAAAATAATTGCAAAAAAAAATGGTGGTCTTCTGATTATTGATTATGGTTATTTTGATAAAAAGATGAAAAATACATTACGAGGTTTTTCAAATCATAAAATTGTCAATATTTTAGAGCATTATAAAAAATGTGATATTACACATAGTTTAAACTTTGATTTTTTAAAAAAAATTGCAAAGAAAGTTGGATTTAATATTTCTGGAATTACAACACAGGGCAGTTTTTTAAAAAAGTTAGGTATTGTTGAAAGAGCAGAAATGGTATCAAAAAAAATGAATTTTTCGGATAAGGCGAACATATATTATAGGTTAGAAAAATTGATTGGAAAACAATTTATGGGTGATGTTTTTAAAGTGATGCTTCTAACAAATAACAAAACTAAATTTAAAATTGGTTTTTAAAATTGATTAAGACAAAAAAATTATCGTCCCAAAGAAGTGTTACATATGGGTTTTTTGGATCGAAAGGAGGTGTGTCAAAAGGAATTTATAAAAGTTTAAATTGTGGAGTCGGATCAAACGATAAACAAAAAAATATAAAAAAAAATTTAAATATTGTATTAAAAAAACTAAAATCAAATATAAAAAAAATTCATTTACCAAAACAAATTCATAGCAATAAATTTTATTTTATTAAGAATAAATCAATCAAAAGTAGATTTAAGTGTGATGCATTAATAACCAAACAAATTAATACCCCTATAGGAGTGTTAACGGCCGATTGTGCACCAATAGTTTTATTTGATCCTAATAAAGAGATAATTTCAGTAATACATGCAGGCTGGAGGGGTGCGCTTAGTGGAATAGTTAGGAATGTGACCAATTTTTTTATTAAAGAAGGATCAAAAGTTGAAAGTCTTGAAATTATAATTGGACCCTGTATATCGCAAAATAGTTATGAAGTAAAAGATGATTTTTTAAAAAAATTTCTTAAAAAAGATAAAAAAAATAAAATTTTTTTTAAATCTAAAAATAAAAAATATTTTTTTAATCTCAAACAGTACATTATATTAGAGATGAAAAAGCTTGGGATAAAAAAAATTAAACTTATTAATAAAGACACCTTTTCAGGGGTAAATACTTATTTTAGTGCAAGAAGATCACTGAAAAAAAAAGAAAATGATTATGGTAGAAATCTCTCATTAATTATGATTAATTAGGTTATCTCAATGAAATTATTAACCGGAAATAGTAATAAACATTTAAGCGTTAAGTTATCAAAATATCTTAAAACAAAACTTGTTAATTCAAATATAAGAAAATTTTCTGATGGTGAAATATATGTAGAGATTAATGAAAATATTAGAGGTAATAATATTTTTTTGGTTCAATCTATATCATCACCTGCTAACGATAATCTGCTTGAAATGCTATTATGTATCGATGCTTTGAAAAGATCATCAGCAAAAAATATTACTGCGGTAATTCCCTATTTTGGTTATGCAAGACAAGATCGAAAAGTAGTTCCAAGAACTTCTATATCCGCAAAGCTTATATCGAACCTTATAACCAAGGCTGGTGCAGATAGAGTTGTGACTGTTGATTTACATGCAGGACAAATTCAAGGATTTTTTGATATTCCAGTAGACAACTTATATGCTACGCCAATATTTTTTAGACACATTAAAAAGAAATTAAAATTAAATAATATTGTTTGTGTTTCACCTGATGTTGGAGGGGTAGCAAGAACAAGAGGATTGAGTAAACTTTTAAATGTTAATTTAGCTATTGTGGATAAGAGAAGACCTGCTCCTGGAAAATCAGAGGTTATGAATATCATTGGAGATGTGAAAAATAAAATATGTATCATGGTTGATGACATAATTGACTCTGGAGGAACAATTGTAAACGCTGCAAAAATGTTAAAAAGTAAGGGTGCCAAAGAAATTCATGTTTACATTACCCATGGAGTACTTAGTGGAGATGCGGTCAAAAAAATTAGAAATTCTCCAATAAAAAATTTAGTAATAACAGATACAATTGATAATTCTAAAAAATTAAAAAATGCAAAAAACATTGAAGTATTGAGTATATCTAATTTACTTGGAGAGGCTTTAAAAAGAATTTCAAATTCCACATCGGTTTCGGATTTNTTCAAATAATTTACTTGAGTTATTAAATGAGTTGGGTTAAAACGCGTTTATTTTTATGAATTCAATTGAAGCAAACTTAAGAGTAACAAAAACAAAAGGTGACCTTAATTCATTAAGGGNTAAGGGTGAAATTCCTGCTGTTATTTATGGCGGTAAAGAGAAAAATCAAAATATATCTTTTTCAAAAAAAATTCTTAAAACATTTATAGATAAAGAGAATTTCTTATCAAATATAATTAATATTAAGATTGAGGGAAAAGATTTAAATGTTTTACCAAGAGAAGTAGTTTTTGATACGGTTACTGATGAACCAATACATGTTGATTTTTTGAGAATTGTAAAAGGAGGAAAAGTTAAACTTGAAATTCCAGTTAAATTTATTAATTCAGAAAATTCGCCTGGTTTAAAAAGAGGTGGTGTTCTTAATATAGTAAGAAGAAAAGTAGAATTAAATTGCCCCACAGAAAATATCCCATCAGAGTTAATTGTCGATCTAGATGGTGTGGATATTGGTCAAAGTTTCAAAATTTCCTCAATTAAACTTCCAGAAAATGTTGAACCGACAATTAGAGGAAGAGATTTTGTAGTGGCAACACTTGCTGCACCAACTGTAATTAAAGAACCCGAAAAGCCTGCAGAGGCTGCGGAAGGAGCTGAGGGTGCTGAAGGAGAAGCTGCAGCAGCAGAGGGCACTGAAGGAGAAGCTAAGGCAGCATCGCCAGACTCAGATAAGGGTGAGAAAAAAGACGATACAAAAAAAGGTGATGATAAAAAAGCTCCTGCTGATAAAAAAGCTTCAGACAAGAAATAATTTAATTGAAAACTCTAAATAACTCATAATATGCTTTTATTTGTAGGCTTAGGTAACCCCACGCCAAATTCTGAGAATAATAGACATAACATTGGTTTTAAAATTATTGATGCAATAAATCAAAAGTTTGGATTATCAAAACAAAAACCAAAATTTAAGGGTTTATTAACTACAGGCACCATAAGCGGTAAAAAAGTTTATGCAATAAAACCTCTTACATTTATGAATAACTCGGGTGTTTGCATCAGAGAATTAATTGAATATTTTAAAATTGATGCTGAGGATGTAATTGTTTTTCACGATGATCTAGATATAGACTTNGGAAAAATTAAAACAAAATTTGGGGGATCCAGTGCAGGGCATAATGGTATTGAATCAATAGATAAATTTATCGGAAAAGAATATTCTAGAGTAAGAATTGGTATTGGTCAGCCAAAAAATAACATTCAAGTTGCAGAACATGTTCTTCAAGATTTCAATGATGAAGAAAAAGAGGAAATTGGAACCATCACAAAAAATATAACAGAATCACTTCCAATTTTGTTAGATAAAAAGTTGGATCTATTTTCAAGCACTGTTAATAATAAGTAATGGGATTTAAGTGTGGTATAGTTGGGTTACCAAATGTTGGTAAGTCTACTTTATTTAATGCTTTGACTAATTCTAATAAAGCTCAAGCGGAGAATTTCCCGTTTTGTACAATTGATCCAAATATTGGAATAGTTCCAGTACCAGACGAGAGACTTGATAAGTTAGCGGAAATATCATCATCAAAAAAAAAAATTAATACTACAATTTCTTTCGTTGATATAGCCGGCTTAGTAAAAGGTGCATCTAAAGGTGAAGGCCTAGGGAATAAATTTTTATCTCATATACGAGAGGTGGATGCAATATTGCACATGATCAGATGTTTTGACTCCTCAAATATTCAAAATGTCAATCAAACAGTTGATCCGGTTAGAGATTTAGAAATAATTGAGACAGAAATGATGCTGGCTGATCTTGAATCAATACAAAAAAGATTAGATAAAAAAAATAAAAAAAGCTTAGATAAGGAACAGCAAGATATTTTAGAGACTACCGCAGACTGTTTAAATAATAATAAAGACCTCATCAAAATAAATGAAAAATTTGATCTTGCTACCATAAATAAATCTGGTCTTCTATCGCTTAAACCTAAAATATACGTATGTAATGTAGACGAGAAAAGTATTAAAAATGGAAATAAATATACTAATTTATTCACTGAAAAATTTGGTAAAAAAAATACATTAATAATTTCAGCAGATATTGAAAATCAAATTAATCAATTAAGCAACGAGGAAAAAGTAAACTACATGAAAATGATTGGTTCGGATGAAACAGGCCTAAAATTAATGATCAAAAAAGGTTATGATATATTAGAATTAGACACATTTTTTACATCTGGTCCTGAAGAAACAAGAGCATGGACCATTAAAAAGAATAGTACTGCACCTAATGCTGCTGGCAAAATACACTCAGATTTTGAGAAAGGATTTATTAAAGCAGAGACTGTTTCTTATCTAGATTTCATAAACAATCAAGGTTGGACACAATCTAGGAGTAGCGGAAAAATGAGGTTAGAGGGTAAAGACTATATCGTAAAAGATGGCGATGTATTAAACTTCAGATTCAACACGTGACCAAATTTTTTTCATACTGAAATAAACTAGTATAGTCAAAATAGTCAAATATATAATTGCTCTAAAACCCATTTTATGTCTTGCCTCTAAATGTGGCTCTGCTGACCACATCAAAAACGTAACAACATCCTTCGCCATTTGCTCTTCTGTAGCTAAAGTACCATCTCCATACTCTATTAAGTCATCCTCAAGAACTTTTGGCATTTTAATTTTGTTTCCATACATAAACTTATTGTAATAAACGCCTTCATCCAAAGTAACTCCAGCTGGAGGCTCTGTATAACCTAATAAGACTGAATAAAGATAATCTACGCCTCCTTTTCTAGCTTTAGCCAAAACAGACATGTCTGGTGGGTAAGCGCCTCCATTAGCTGCTTGGGCTGCCTTCTCATTTGGATATGGCATTGGAAATTTATCAGATAATCTTGCGGGTCTTGAAAACATTTCTCCATCAGCATTTGGACCATCAGTGACCTCAAAACTTGCTGCTATAGATTTTGCTTGAGCCTCTGAAAATTCAGGCCCACCCTTTTCCATTAAATTTCTATAACTTAAATATTTCATTGAATGGCAGGCTGCACACACCTCGGTGTACACTTGATATCCTCTTTGTAATGATGATCTATCAAACTTGCCTAGAGGTCCTTTAAAAGACCAATCTGTCTTTAATAATTCAACTTTTTCAGCGCTATTTATTTGAAGAGGTACGGTAAAAAATAAAAAAGTGATTAATAGAATTTTAAAAGCTCTCACTCCTCAACCCTCTTTTTTATCACTTTTTGCCATAGATAAATTGGCTGATCCTCCTAAAACTGGATCTGATATACTAAATGGTAAAGGCAGAGTTTTCTCTTTAAATCCAAGTAATGGAAGAATTATTAAGAAGTGCGCAAAATAATAAGCGGTAGCAACTCTTGCGATTAGTAAATATAATCCCTCAGCTGGCATTGCTCCCACGTATCCTAAAACTAGTACGTCTAAAACTAAAATCCAATAAAATTGTCTATACAAAGGTCTAAATACAGCAGATCTTATTTTAGATGTGTCTAACCACGGCAAGGCAGCGAGTATTAAAATCGCAGATAACATCGCTATCACCCCTAAGAGCTTATCTGGTACAGATCTTAAAATTGCATAAAAAGGTAATAAGTACCACTCCGGTACAATATGCGCTGGTGTTACCATTGGATTGGCCTCAATATAATTATCTGCGTGCCCTAAAACGTTTGGAGAATAAAAAACAAAAAAAGCAAAAATTATCATAAACATNAATAATGCGAATGTATCCTTGATTACAATATACGGATGAAACGGAACCGTATCTTTAGATGGTTTCTTTATATCAATACCAACTGGGTTATTATTTCCAGGAACGTGTAATGCCCAAATATGTAATACAACTAAACCTAATATTAAAAATGGAATTAAATAATGTAATGTAAAAAATCTTGTAAGCGTAGGATTATCAACAGAATAGCCGCCCCATAACCATGTGACTATACCTTCTCCAACTAGTGGAATAGCACTAAAAAGATTTGTTATAACTGTTGCTCCCCAAAAACTCATTTGTCCCCATGGAAGAACATATCCCATAAATGCAGCNGCCATCATNAGTAAATAAATTATAATTCCTAATATCCAGATTATCTCTCTTGGAGCTTTATAAGATCCATAAAATAGAGATCTAAATATATGAATGTAAACGGCTAAAAAAAACATAGAGGCTCCATTGGAATGAATGTATCTAATTAACCAACCGTAATTTACATCTCTCATGATATGCTCAACACTATCAAAGGCCATATCAGCATGAGCAATATAATGCATGGCCAATGTTAAGCCTGTAACAATCTGTGTAATTAAACAAAAAGTTAAAATACCTCCAAATGTCCACCAATAATTTAGATTTTTTGGTGTTGGGTAATCAGTAAGATGGTTTGCTAATGACAATAGAGGTAATCTATCGTTAAACCACTTTCCGAATTTAGATTTTGGTGTGTAATTATGATCACTCATTAGTTTTATCCAATTTTAATTATGTTATTTTCTAAAAATTCATAGTTCGGGATTGACATATTTGTTGGTGCAGGTCCTTTTCTAATTCTTCCAGATGTATCGTAATGTGATCCGTGACATGGACAAAACCAACCATTGTAGTCTCCTTTATCATTTAAAGGTACGCAGCCAAGATGAGTACAAACTCCTAACATCACAAGCCACTCTGGATTTTTCGCTCTATCCTCATCTTTTTCTGGATCTGGTAAATCTTCCATCCTTACAGACCTTGCTTCATCAATTTCATTTTGAGTTCTTCTTTTAATAAATACTGGTTTGCCTCTCCACAAAACAGTTATGGTTTTGCCAGGTTCAACTGAACTCACGTCTACTTCTGTGCTAGCTAAAGCTTTTACAGATGCATCAGGGTTCATTTGATCTACTAAGGGCCATACTGTAGCTGCAACACCCACCGCACCAACAGCATAAGTTGCTGTGAATATAAAATCTCTTCTTTTAACTTTTTTCTCGGACATTTTTAAATATAGTTTAAGGTACCTAATATATGATTTCATATAATATAAAAATGAATAATTTCTACTGAAACAATGACACATAAAGCCATTTCAGCGTTCAAAATAGCACTATATGAGCCTGATATTCCTCAAAATACTGCGTCTATCATCAGAACTTGCTCTTGTCTGGGGGCGAGTCTTGAAATTATTGAGCCTTGTGGTTTCTTATTAAGCGATAAAAGATTTAAAAGAGTTGTATTAGATTATATGAATTTAGATAAAATAAAATTTTATGAGAGTGCAGAAGATTTTCTTCAAGCAAAAAGTAAGCAAAGAGTTATTTTAATGACTACAAAAGGAAAAGAAAATTATACAGACTTTAAATTTAAAAAAAATGATACTATTTTATTTGGTAAAGAAAGTGCAGGAGTGCCTGAAAAAATACATAAATTAGTAAATCATAGGTTAAAAATCCCAATGGTAGACAAAAAAAGATCTTTAAATTTATCAACATCAGTTTCTATTGTTGTGGCAGAATGTTTAAGACAACTTAATTAAAATGAACGAAAAACTCAAAAAAAAACTTACGTCTAATTGGTTTAAAATTTTACAAGATTCTATTTGTGATGACATTGAAAAAATTGAGGGAAAAAAAAATATATTTAATTCAAATAGCTGGAAAAGAAATAAAAATAGAGATGAAGGTGGTGGTGAATTTAGAATATTTGAAAATGGAAAAGTTTTTGACAAAGTTGGAGTTAATTTTTCTGAAGTCTATGGAAAATTATCAAAACAATTTAAGAATAAGATTCCTGGAACTAACAAGAGTGCAAAATTTTGGGCCTCAGGCATCTCGGTTGTGATGCACATGAGAAATCCGCATGTTCCAGCAATGCATTTCAATACGAGATATATTCACACATCATCTGGATGGTTTGGTGGAGGGATGGATATAACACCGTGTATTAAAAATAATAATTTAAAGAAAAAATTTCATCAAACACTTAAGAAATCTTGTGATCAACATAATAAAAATTATTACAAAAAATATAAAAAATGGTGTGATGAATATTTTTTTTTGAAACATAGAAATGAACCCAGGGGAATAGGTGGGATTTTTTTCGATTATAAAAAAAAAAATTGGGAAAAAGATTTTGAATTTGTAAGGGATGTTGGTTTAACTTTTCAAATGATTTATAATGAAATTATTTTTAAGTATAAAAATAAAAAATGGACAAAAAAAGATAAGGAAAAACAATTTTTGAAACGTGGAAGATATGTAGAATTTAATTTAATATATGATAGAGGAACTAAATTCGGACTACAAACAGGTGGAAACGTAGAAGGAATTTTAATGTCGTTACCGCCTATTGCTAAATGGAAATAAGAATGGATAAAGAGCCAATAACAATTAAAGGTTTAGAGAAACTAAAAGAAGAACTAGTTTTTAGAAAAGAAAAAAAACGTCCGGAAATAGTTTCGGCTATATCTGAGGCAAGATCTCATGGTGACCTTAAAGAAAATGCGGAGTACCACGCAGCCAAAGAGCAACAATCCCATAATGAAGGAAGAATTGAGGAAATTAATGATTTAATTGCAAGAGCAAATGTAATTGATGTGACTAAACTTGCAAATGAAGGCAAGGTTATATTTGGATCAACTGTTTTTTTAGTAAACTTAGATAATGATGAAAAAGTAAATTATAAAATAGTTGGTAAAGATGAGGCTGATATAAAAAATAAATTAATTTATTTTAAATCTCCAATAGGTAAAGGATTGATTGGCAAAAATAAAGGCGACCTAGTTGAAATTAAAACTCCTGCAGGAGATAAAAATTTTGAAATAAAAGATGTAAAATATATTTAATTTTTAACAATTCTTTCTAAGTCTTTTTCTGTAATAGAAAAATTATTTTTAATCCAAAAATCCTCTAAAAGTTTTAAGTATTCACCAATTTTTTTTCCCTCAGTTAAATTAAATTTTTTCATTAAATCTTCTGCTTTAATAGGAAAGACTGGTAACTCTTGATTTTTAAAGTACTCAATAAACTCTAAAAATTTTTTTTCAGCTTTTTTTGAGGTTAATACTTTATAATTTAAAATATCTAATAAACTTTCTTTACCATGCAAATAGTAATATTTCCAAAGTGATTTGGAGTCTATTTTGACTGTAGTTTTAACATTATAAAAAAAATCTTTAATATTTTTAATTCGTTTTTGATCCTTTTTGGAAATATTAAATTTAAATAGGAAATATTCTAAATTATCTGTTTCATCTATNCTTATCACGGCTAACAAAACAGGAAAATCAATATTTTTTAANTTTTCTTTAGCCTTAGGATTTAAATTTTTTATAATTTCTAGTTTTTTAAATTGTGGAAATATAAATTTCAGTATCTCTAAAGAATAATTATTTAAACATAGTTTTTCTAATGAACCTGAAATAGTAATTTTTTTAAATTCATCTAATAGTCGCTCGGATGATATTTTAGAAATACCACTTAAATTTTTTTTAATACTTTTTAAAGTATTTAAATCGTGGTCTGTTTTGCTATACATGGAGAAAAATCTTAAATACCTAAGAATTCTTAAATAATCCTCTTGAATTCTTTGGTCTGCTTTACCAATAAAAATAACTTTACCGGCCTCAAGGTCTCTTTTTCCATCAAAGGGATCAAACAGGTTTCCATTTATGTCTGAATAAATAGCGTTTATTGTAAAGTCTCTTCTTTCAGCATCTTTTTTCCAATCTTTGGTAAATTCAACTTTTGAATGTCTTCCATCAGGCAGTACATCGCTTCTCAAGGATGTAATTTCAAATTTTTCATTATCAATTTGTGCAGTAATTGTTCCATGTTGGATACCTGTTTCATAAAACTTGATATTATTATCATTTAGTGCTTTTTGAATGTCATCTGGTTTAAGGTTGGTTGCAAGATCAATATCATCGACTTTTTCATTCATGAGAATTTTTCTAACACAACCACCAACATATCTAACTTCAGAGTCTGCTGAAAAATCTTGAATTGAATTAAATATTTTTTTTACATTTGAATTATTTTGTAGATCAATAAATTTGGACTCAATTTTATTTGAATTACTTAAAATTTTATTTAAAAAGTTTAACATATTTGGCTGGGGCGCTAGGATTCGAACCTAGGAATGGCGGTACCAAAAACCGCTGCCTTACCACTTGGCTACGCCCCAAAGTTTATTTATTTTCTATCAAAAATAAATTTTTATATAACTTTTGATAAAATGCACCAACAATTATTTAATTTCCTTTTGGACATTTTCAACGCATTTTTTGCAGATACTTCTTTATTAAAATACATCACTAAAGTTGAACCAGATCCTGTCATTCTTACAAATTCAGCTTTTTTCCAACTTAATAGCTTATTTTTTAATTTAAAAAGGTTTGGATAAAGTCGGAAAGCACTATTTTCAAGATCATTTTCACTATTTATTATCATAGTTTTACTAACATTTTTTAATTTGCCTAATTTACTTTTAGAAAATACTTTATTTGCTGAAAAAACTTTTCTTGTTGAGCAGCCAAAATTGGGTTTTACTAATAATAGATAGTATTTAATTCTAGTTTTGAGTACACGTATTTTTCCACTAGGTAGGTAAACTTTTGGAAATTTATTAAGACCCAAAATTACATCTGATCCAATTTTTTTAGCAAATTTTTCACTTAGTTTTTTTGTTAATATTTTTTTTTTTAAAAAAAAACTCAAAATTGAAGCTGCATTCATAGATCCACCACCCATGCCTGATTTTTGAGGAATATTTTTTTTTACTAATATTCGATATTTTTTTTTTATAATTTTTTCTTTTTCTAATAATGCCAATAAGTGGGTGATTGTATTAAATTTTGGTATACCTTTAGAATATTTTCCTCTAAAAATTACCTTATGTTTTTTACTTCTAATTTCACTAATTTTAATCTCATCAGCCAAATCAATTAAAGCAACTAAACTTTCAATTTGATGTAAATTATTTATCTTTCTTTTGCTGACAATATTTAAATTTAAATTGATCTTAGCGTATGACTTAATTGTATGAGTTATTGTTATCAATATTTGGGCCCACTAATAATTTTTTTTTTACTTTTTCTAACATATCTTTTTCTGTATCTTTAAATCCTATAACGCTATTCCAATAATACTTTGCTTGTATTTTTTTATTAAGACTCCATAAAATATCACCATAATGGTCATTTACGATTGGATCATTGGGCATTAGCGTTATCGCTTTTCTCATGAATTTTTCTGCTTCTGTATATCTTCCTGTTAAATAATAACCCCAACCAACTGAGTCAGTGATATATGGATCATCCTCATTATTCTTATATGCAATCTCCAACATTTTTACAGCTTTCGAAATATTAATTTTTCTCTCAAGCCAAGAATAGGCTAAATAATTTAAAGTATAAGAATTATCTGGAATAATTTTTAATGCCGTTAATAAATCTTTATCGCTCCTTTCAAAATTTGATAATCTTTCATAACTACCACCTCTTCTAAATAATAAATCAGCATAGGTATCTGAGTTACTGTCATAATTTTTCATTAACTTAGAATAAAGTTCTATTGCTTCTTTATATTTTTTATAATTTTTATAAATATTTGCCATATCAAAGATAATCTTATCTGTTTTGTTTTCTATTTTATTAAACTTCGTTTTAATATAATTCAACGCTTGTTGATCATCATGTTTCTCTGCAATTATTTTNGTTTTNATTTTCACTTTGAACCAATAAAATAGCTTATCCTGCTTACTAAAATTTGTTAATATTTTTTCAGCCTCTTTGTACTTTTTAGAATTAAAATAGTTTTCAACTGTTAATAGCTTATTTGCTTTAAATTTTTCATTTAAAAAATTAGAAACACTTAAGTAAAAGTTAGATCTTTCAAAATCTTCATCAGATGAATACAAATTTGAAATTAAGAAAAAAAATTCAGCTAAAAGATCAGTTTCGGACTTGCATGAAAATATATCGGTAATTTTTTTTGTTTGATTATTTTTTAACCAGTCATTTGTTTGAAGAATAAGCAGCCCACTTGTGAGTTTATCTTGTTTCAAAAAAAGTTTTTTTGCCTCTTCGACTTTATTTTGATTGATCAAATAATTAGAATAAAAGAATAAGTATCTTGAATAATCTACATTTGAAGAATTAACTAAAGTATAGAATGACTTAGACGTGGTATCATCTTCTAAATAACATTTTAAAAATGTAATATTCAGAAGATCTAAATTATCAAAATTCGATTTTTGAAAAATCAGTTTTTTGTTTTTAAAAGTCGATAAGTATAACGTTAATGTATCATAGATTGCATTTTCATAAACGCTTGAACTTTTTAGTTCATTTAAATGTTCAAGATAATTTTCGCTCTCTTCATATTTCTCTTTTAAAATTGAGTCCAGTGTCAAAAGCACCTGAGACTCAAAAAAATCAAAATCTTTTTTATTTTCTAAAATTTTTATTTCTTGAATTGCTTTTTTTACTTTCTGATTTATAGCTAGTGAGAAGATATATTTTCTTAAGTAATTATCACGTTTTTTTACTAATGCTTTTGACGAATTAAAATAACTTAACGAATCTTGGTTTTGTTGGTTATTATAAGAAATTATAGCTGAGAGATAATTGGTTAGTTCATTCTCATTTAAATCATTATTTGTTACTTTGGAATTCGCCTGTTTGGCGAAAAAAAAGATCATTAGAATAAAGAAAAATTTAATAAATTTTGATATCATTTGTTTTTATGAATAATGAAGTTTTAAATGATGAGTTTCTAAAATCAATAGACTCAAATTACGAATTTAGTAATAAACCAATAAGACGCCTGAAAAAGTCACAACAACCAGGTGAAATTAAATTACAACTAGAAAATCTTAAAAAACAAATTGCTGAAATTGACGCTTGTGATCTTAAAAATCATGCTAACCAGTTAGTTTTTAGTGATGGAAATTTTAGAAGTAAAATAATGCTTGTAGGTGAAGGCCCGGGTCAAAAAGAGGATGAAATAGGAAAACCTTTTATGGGCGATGCAGGAAAATTATTAAATAAAATGTTAGCAGCCATAGATATTAAAAGAGAAAGTATCTACATCACAAATGTTGTCAATTACAGGCCACCAAATAATAGAAAGCCGACAACTGCTGAGATAAATAAATATTCAAAATTTCTATATGAACATATTTCTATAATTAATCCTAAAATACTAATAATTATGGGTGGTACAGCAATGGAANCATTAATTGGTAATAATTTTAAAATTTCTAAAGAGAGAGGAATATGGAAAGATGTTATTATAAAGGGCAAAACTTACTTATCCATTGTAACATTTCATCCTGCATATCTTTTAAGGCAACCAGATCAAAAAAAATATTCATGGATAGATTTAAAAGAAATAAGAAAAAAAATTAATGAATTGAATATCATTTTGTAAAATGAAAAAAACTTTAGCTGGTGTGGATGAAGTTGGAAGAGGAAGTTTAATTGGTCCAGTCTTTGCTGCTGCTGTAATTCTTAATAATGACATCAATAAGAAAATACTTAAAGATTCAAAAAGTTTATCAAAAAATAAGCGTGAAAATTTAGAAAAATATATAAAGAAAAATTCAAAATGGTCAGTTGGTTCAGCGTCCGTAAAGGAAATAGAAAAATATAATATTTTAAATGCAAGTCTGCTTGCAATGAAAAGAGCTATAAAAAAGTTAAAAATAAAACCAAAAATTATATTAGTTGATGGTAACAAAATTCCTGATATGAGGAGTTATAATTTAAAGTACGTAATTAAGGGTGACCAAAAGATACCTGAAATATCTGCTGCATCTATAATTGCAAAAGTATCGCGAGATAGATTAATCAAAAAATTAGCAAAGATACATCAAGGGTATTTCTGGCACAAAAACGCTGGCTATGGAACAAAAGACCATCTTCAGGCTCTTAAAAAATTTGGAGTTACGAAATACCATAGAAAAAAATTTAAACCTATACACAACATATTGAGTCTCGAAAAATAAACACCACAAAAAGACTCAAAATAATTCAATCACAAGTTGACGGGGACTCTGGCCTAGAGTCTAATAAGTTTTTAAAAATGATCGATAATAAATTAAAAAATAAAATTGTTAATGGAAACAGTATTAAAGAACTAAAAAAAATTCCAAGCGAAAGTTTTGATTTAATTTTTGCGGATCCACCTTACAATTTACAATTACGAAATAATTTAATTAGACCAGATAGATCAAAAGTAAATGCTGTAAACGATAAATGGGATCAATTTGAAAGTTTCAAAACATACGATGATTTTACTTATACTTGGCTTAGTGAGTGTAAAAGAGTTTTAAAAAAAAATGGAGCAATTTGGGTGATTGGAAGTTACCATAATATATTCAGAGTTGGTACAGCAATTCAAAACCTAGGTTTTTGGATTTTAAATGATGTTATATGGAATAAAAAAAATCCAATGCCAAACTTTAGAGGCACACGTTTTACCAATGCGCATGAAACTTTGATTTGGGCTTCAAAATCTGAAAAATCAAAATATACTTTTAATTATCAGTCTTTAAAATGTTTAAATGATGATATTCAAATGAGATCTAATTGGGATTTACCCATTTGTAGTGGTACTGAAAGACTAAAAAAAAATGGAAAGAAAATACACTCAACACAAAAACCTGAAGCTTTATTACATAGAATTTTATTAGCAACCTCAAATAAAAGCGATTATATCTTAGATCCTTTTTTAGGATCTGGAACAACAGCTGCAGTTTCAAAAAAATTAGGAAGGAATTATTTTGGCATAGAAAAAGATAAAAATTACTGCAAGGCTGCAGAACAAAGATTAAGTGAAACAAAACCTATTGAAGATGATTATTTAGATACACTCCAAAATAATAGATCTAAACCGAGAATACCTTTTGGCTCGTTAGTTGAATTGGGAATAATTAAACCGGGAACTACTATTTTTGATAATAAAAAGAAAATTAGCGCAAAAATCATGGTCGATGGTAGTATAAAACACGCTCAAACTGAGGGATCAATCCATAAAGTAGCAGCAACAATTTTAGGTGCTGAAAGTTGTAATGGTTGGACATTTTGGCACTACAATAGAAACGGATCCATTTTTCCTATTGATAATTTAAGAGATCGATTTTTAAAAAACAAAATTTAATTTCAAAATTTATCTGTAAATTTTACCAAGATAGTTTTCTAAAAACTTTTTATTTTTAACTAATTTTTTTAAAAAAATATTTCTTAAAAAAATTGTTAAAGGGTTAGATAAATGAAATATAAATTGGTTGATTTTTGATCTTTTATTCACCATTTTTATTTTTTTTACTCTCTCCTCAAAAAAACTATTTTCTGTATTGCTATCTATTTTTTTAAATAATTCATAAGCTCCCTCTATCGATTGAGAAGCACCTTGTGCAAATGATGGGGGAAAAGCAAAAAAAGCATCTCCAATTGAGTAAATGTTATTTTTCTTAATTTCAAAAAAATGATCGGTTACGAATACTGGAAATATTTTTAGTTGTTTAATTTCATCAAAAAATTTCTTACTTTCTTGAGGTATATTTTTTAAAACTTTTTTTATAAAAGCGTTATCATTAAATAATGAATAATTCTTAAGCTCTTCGTCTGAAAGCTTGTATTTCATAATAGCTATAAAATTTAAATCACCATCTGGATTTAGTGGATAAATAACGTGGTGAAAATCAGAACCAAAGAATAAGGAAATATTTTTTTTATCAATAATATTTGAGGAATTAGGGATCATCCCTCTTATAGCTAAAGTATTATTATATCTTGGTTTAGTATTATTATTTGAAATAAGATTTTTACTCTTTGAAAAAACTCCGTCTGAAATTATCAAATAATCGCACTCAAAAGTTTCATTATTTTCAAAAGTTAAATGAATTTTTTCATTTTGTTGGTCTACCTTTGAAATACTGTGGTTAGTTTTTATTAAATCCTGAATTTTATCTTTTAGAAAACTTACTAAATCTGATCGTTTAAGTGTTGTATATTTACAATCATGTGAATTGAAATCAGAAATATATAGATCACAAAACTTATCCTGGCTTTTATTTGAATAAAAAATTATTTTATCAGGATTAAACTTTTTATCATTTTGAAATTTATGAAATTCGATTTTATTTAAAAGTCTAACACTATTGACTGATAATTGAATTCCATACCCCTCATCTAAATTAATTAAGTTGTCTTTTTCAAAAATTTTAATTTCATAATTTGAATTATTTTTAAAAAGATTTGCAATAAATAATCCTGAAATTCCTGCTCCAATAATTGCAACTTTTTTCATTAGTTGCTCTCTAAATATTGAACTATTTTTTTTGTAAAGGTTGGCAGCAGATAGTTATCAAGTTTTTTTTGATCTATCCAATTAGAAGATGGAAAGTCCTCATGATTTTTTTTATATTGAATTTTAATATTCATGTTCATATTCGAAATTTTAAAATTTAGATTTTCATTAAAATTTTTTGGTTTAGCAACCTCCTCCATAGGAAATATATTAAGATTCTTTAAAAAATTAAATTTTGTATTCTTTATAATAAGATATTTTTTATCCCTCTTGTAAACTTTTAAAATAAAATATTTGTTTACATTTTTTTTATTTTTCTTTGTTAATCCAAAATCCTGTTTTTTAAAAGATTTACATTTTTTTTGGATAGGGCATTGATTACATAAAGGGTTACTTGGTTTACAAATAAGTGCACCTATTTCCATAAGAGCCTGTGCATAATCACTAGATCTATTGGACTTGCCAAAAATAGATTTTTTTTGCGCGAGATTTTCTTTCTTAATTTCACTTTCTTTTTTTAAATATAGATATCTTTTCAAAACTCTTTCTATATTTCCATCTAGTGGTATGTACGGTTCATTAAAAGCAATGGCAAGTATTGCGCTAGCAGTGTAATTACCAATACCTGGCAAGGCTTTTAAATCTTCAAAATTATTAGGTATCTCTCCTTTATGCTTCTTAAGTATAATTTGTGCAGTTTTTTTTAGATTTCTGGCTCTTGAATAATAACCTAGGCCTTGCCAACATTTCATTAACCTTTTGTTATTTACTTTTGCTAGTTTTTCTAAATTAGGAATTAATCTTACAAAATTATTAAAGTAAGGAATCACAGTCTTAACCTGTGTTTGTTGCAACATAAACTCACTAACAATTATAAAATATTGTTTTTGTTTTTTTGAAAGATGGCTTCTCCATGGTAACTTTCTCTTATTATTATCGTACCAATAGAGAATTTTTTTTGATAAGCTATCTTTCTTCATATGAAATTAAAATCTTATAGTAAGCAACGAACGAGGTCCGTTCAAGGATTAAGATCTTTCAAAGATACATTGCCACTAAAAGTTAGAGGAATTTTAAAAAAAAAAGGACGCATATACTCTGAGTTGTTAGATAACTGGAGGCATATTGTAGGAAACGACTTATTTAAAATTTGTTATCCAAAATCATTTAAAAGTGAAAATAAATTCAGAGGAAGTCTTTTAGAAATAATGGTTAAAAGAGGACATGAGGTAGATTTGGAATATTCCAAAAAAATAATAATCGAAAAGGTAAATAAATATTTTGAACAAAATATTCTTAAAAATATAAAGCTCATTACATTTGAGGGTGTGAATGATAAATTTAAAATAAAACAAAACGACAATGTGACAAAAAGTGAGTATACAAAAAAAATATCAAATATTAAAAATGATAAGATTAAAAATTCTTTATTAGAGATGAGTAAATATTTTAAAAAAATATGAAAAAATTTATTTTTAAACTTTTTATAATATTATTTTTATCACCTATTGCTAATTCGTCTGAAATAAAAAAAATAGTTGAAGGTGATTTAAATGCTAAAATAAAAATAATTGTTTACGAATCTCTAACTTGTAGTCATTGCGCAAACTTTCACAAAGATGTCTACCCTGAATTAAAAAATGAATTTATTGATACCGGGTTAGCATCAATAGAATTTAGAAATTTTCCACTTGATATGGCTGCTTTCAATGCAGCAAAGATTGCACACTGTAAGAATGATGGAAATTCAGAAATTCTTCATTTCTTATATGCTAATCAAAGTAAATGGNTTAAAGGTAAAGATCTTAGTGAGTTTAATCAGAATTTACGTGATTTAGTTAAANATCAAAATTTTAATATTAATATTGATAAATGTTTGAATAATAAAGAAATGGAAGATCATATTCTTTCAGATCGAATCGAGGGGGTTAAGGAATTTCAAATAAATTCAACTCCTACTATTATTATTAATAATAAAAAATTTGAAAAAAGCCTTACATTTAAAAATTTAAAAAAATACTTACAAAAAATGATATAAGCATTTAATGGAGTTTAAAAAAATTCAATTAAATGGTTTTAAATCGTTTGCCGAAAAAACAACCTTTATTATTGAAGATGGTTTAACTGGAATTGTGGGACCAAACGGATGTGGAAAATCTAATATCGTTGAGTCATTAAGATGGTGCATGGGTGAAACCTCAGCAAAAAGTATGAGGGGATCAGGAATGGAAGACGTAATTTTTTCTGGAACATCAAATAAACCATCAAAGAATATTGCAGAAGTTACAATTAATATTTCAAACGAAAATAAAGATGGTCCAATACAATATAAAAATTTAGAAAATATAGAAATTAGAAGAAAAATAGAGAAAGATAAGGGATCAAAGTTTTACATTAATGGTAAGGAGGTAAGAGCAAAAGATGCCCAAATGTTTTTTGCAGATCTGTCCACAGGTGCGCATTCTCCTTCAATTATTAGCCAAGGCAGAATTGGGGCTTTAGTAACTGCAAAGCCAACTGATAGACGAGCGGTTTTAGAGGAGGCAGCAGGTATTGCAGGTCTGCATGTAAGAAGACATGAGGCAGAATTAAGACTTGGTGCAGCAGAAAATAATTTAAAACGTGCAGATGAGCTAAGAAGGCAGCAAGAAAGACAATTACTAAATCTTAAAAAGCAAGCTGAGGAGGCCACAAAATATAAAACTATATCTGAAGAAATTAAAAAGATTGAAGCCGGACTATATTATTTAAGACTAAAGGATATTGATCATGAAATAAAACTAGAAAATGAAATCAATGAAGAAGCAGACAGTGAAGTACAAAAGTTTAATGATAAAATAAACGAATTAGAAAATAAAATCCAGGAAGAAACTAATAGAGTTAATCCAGTAAGAGATAAAAATTATGAGATTTTATCAAAAGTTCAAAGACTTAACTTGGAGCTTAAAAGCTTGGATGATGAGAATGATAGAATTGAAAAAGAAATTGAAAATATAAAAANTTCTCTAAAAACTATTGAGGAAGATACAGATAGAGAAAAAAGTATAATTATTGATGCCAATTCAAACGAGAAAAGACTAAAAGAGGAAAAGCAAGAATTAATAGAGATTGACTCAAAATATTATGATACTGAAAAACAATCTAATGCTGACCTAGAAGTTGCCAAAAACGATCTAAAGAATGAACAAGAAAAAGTTGATAATCTTTTAAAAAATTTTAGCTCTGAAAGCTTAAAAAAAAATCTTCATACGATAAATGAGGTGAAATCTAATATCGATAAAATTATTCAATTACTAAACTCTAACAATAGTTCTGAAGCATTAGTTGTGCTTGAAACATGCAAAACAACTTTAAATTTTCTAGTACAAACTATTAATGAAAATGACGATCATAAAAAAATATCAGATATAAGCTCAAAAAACGAAACAATAAAAAAACTTCAAGAAGTTTACGCAGATATTTATAGTAAAAATCAAAATCTTAAAAAAGAATCCATCAAGAGAAGTGAAAGAGTTAAAACTATTGATAAAGAAATTGATAGCTGGAGAAATCTTTTAAAAAATTCGGAAAAAATGGTTCAAGAATTGAGAGAGAGAAAAAATAAATTAAATTTAAAGTTTACTGAACTAGAAAAACAACCCCAATCACAAGCAGAAAAAAAGGGACAAATTTCTGAAAACCTAAGATTATCCGAAAATGAAAAAAATGAGAATGAAACTTTAATTGAGGAAATTGATAAAAAAATTAATGATTTCAGGGAGGAATTGGATAAAGTTAAAGAAAGCTCAATTGAAATAAGAGAAAGAAAAGCAAGTTCTGGTGCAACAATTGAAGGACTAAATAAAAGAAGAAATGATTTATTAGAAAGAATAGATACTGAGCTAAACTTAAACGAAAATAATATTCTTGAATATTCTAATTTAGATAAAGAGGAAGAATTTCCTGATGCCGTTTCTCAGGAAGAAATGCTCGATGAAAAAAAACGNGAAAGGGAAAAACTTGGATCAGTAAATTTAAGAGCAGATGAGGAAACAACAAAATATGAGACTGAAATTAAAAAAATGGAAACAGATAGACAAGACCTTGTTCAAGCAATTACAAAGCTGAAAGAAAGCATAAATGAACTTAATCAAAAAGGTCGAGAACGACTTCTTGAGGCATTCGAGAGAGTGAATAGAAAATTTAATGAAGTTTACACAAAACTTTTTAACGGAGGTAATGCGAAGCTTGAGCTTGTAGACTCTGATGATCCGTTAGACGCAGGTTTGGAAATGCTAGTTAGTCCTCCTGGAAAAAGGCTTCAATCGATAACACTTTTATCAGGAGGTGAGCAAGCATTGACCGCACTATCTCTAATATTCGCAGTTTTTTTATCTAACCCTTCCCCTATATGTGTCTTGGACGAAGTTGATGCTCCACTTGATGATGCTAATGTAACAAGATTCTGCAATTTATTAGATGAATTAACAAAAATAACTCAGACACGGTTTATAATAGTAACACACCATGCATTAACAATGTCAAAGATGAATAAGCTATATGGAGTTACTATGCCTGAAAAAGGAATAAGTCAGTTAGTTGCTGTTGATCTTCAAAAAGCAGAGAGCATGGTTGCTTGATCAAGAAAAATGTCTGATAAAAAATTTAAAACTCGCCTTGAAATTGCAAAAAATAAAATAACAAGAAAAAGTAACGAAAATACTGGAAATAAATCCTCAGTTTTAGGGATGGCTTTTAAAATGAGCACCGAATTTGTGGCCGCAGTAGCAGTAGGGACTATTATTGGGTTTATTTTTGACAATTGGTTTGGTACTAAACCATGGTTAATTTTAATATTTTTTTTTGTTGGTGTTGTGGCGGGAATTATGAACGTGATAAAATCTGCAAAAAACATGCAAATAAAGTAAACTTATGGCAGCAAATCCAATGACACAATTCGAGGTTTATCGAATTGGACCTGAAATAAAAATCAATCAAATAGATATATCTTTTACTAACGCTAGCTTGTTCATGATTATAAGTGCTTTGAGCATATTATTAATTTTTAATTTAGGCTCCTCAAAAAAAAATATTATTCCAACCAAAATTCAACTTCTTGCAGAGCTTAGTTATAGTTTTATATCAAAAATGATAAGTGATACTGCTGGTAATAAAGGTAAACCATATTTTAACCTAATATTCTCTTTATTCATGTTCGTTCTTTTTTGTAATATGTTTGGTATGTTACCCTACTCTTTTACTGTAACGAGCCATATAATCGTAACTTTTTTTCTTGCAGCATTAATTTTTATTGGAGTCACTGTTATTGGGTTTATAAAACATGGCTTTGGATATTTAAAACTGTTTGTGCCGAGTGGAGTACCTTTAGTTCTTTTGCCATTAATAGTGGTTATTGAAATTATATCATATCTAAGCAGGCCTATAAGCTTATCGGTTCGTTTATTTGCAAATATGATGGCCGGTCATACAATGATGAAGGTTTTTGGAAGTTTCGTAATAAGCCTTGGAATAGTTGGTGGTTGGCTTCCACTAAGTTTTTCGGTTGCCTTAACAGGTTTGGAGATATTAGTTGCTTTTCTTCAGGCTTATGTTTTTGCAATTTTAACATGCATATATTTAAATGATGCATTAAATTTACACCATTAACAATAGGAGGAATAATGGAACTAGAAGCAGCAAAAATGATTGGCGCAGGATTGGCAGCCATTGCTCTTGCNGGTGCAGGGGTAGGTATAGGAATTATTTTTGGTAATTACCTATCAGGCGCTATGAGAAATCCATCCGCAGCTCAAAAGCAATTTCCTAACTTACTTTTAGGATTTGCGTTAGCTGAAGCTACAGGATTGTTTGGATTAGTAGTTGCGTTGATAATTTTATTTGCATTTTAATTAATGTTAAAAAAAATTATTTTTTTTAACTTAATATTTAGCACTTTTATTACTCAAATTTCTATAAGTGCTGAGAGTGGAGGTATGCCTCAGCTAAATCCTGAATTTTGGATTTCTCAAATTTTTTGGTTGATCATTTCGTTTGGAATTTTGTTTATAGTACTATCAAAATTTATTCTTCCAAAAATAAGAAACAATATTGAGTTTAGAAAGTCTGAGATACTTGATAATATTGAGACTGCTGAAAAACAGAAAACTGAGGCTGAAAATACATTAAAAAACTATGATGAGCTNATAAGAAAAAGTAAAAATGANGCCAAAAATTATTTTAATGATGCAAGAAAAAAAATAATTGAAGATATAGAAAAAAAAAAGCAGGCATTAGATAAAGAAATAAATATCGAGATTAGCAAAGCTGAGGCTGAAGTTGCCGAATTAGTAAATAAAGCTCCAGAAAAAATCCAAAAAATTGCAATCGAAACATCTTCTGATCTCATACGCCAATTAATTGGTGAAGAGGTGAACAATAGTAGCATATCCGCCATTGTCGATGATCTATATAAGAAAAATAAAGGTAAGTATTATGGCAATTGATGCAACATTTTGGGTAGCAGTATCGTTTATAATTTTCATTCTAGCTTTAGTTTATTTAAAAGTTCCAAATAAAATAAATGAAACTTTAAGCAAAATGATTTTGGATATTAAGAATGAAATCGATGAGAGTGAAAAACTTCGAAATGAATCAAAGGTATTATTAAATAACGCTCAGAGTAAACTTGAGCAAGCAAAAATAGAAACTAAAAAAATTCAAGAACAAGCTAAAAAGGATAGTGAAAATTTAATTTTAGAAATGAATGATAAATTTCATAAATCAGCTGAAATCAAAAAAAATTTAGCGCAAACAAAGATCTCACAAATGAAAAATCAAGCTTTAAAAGAAATTAAAAATACATCAGTAAAAATAGCCGTAGACTCAGTAAAAAAGATTCTTTCAACTTCTGTTGACCAGTCCAAGTTAGACAATTTATTTGATAAAAATTTAGAGGAAAGCAAGGAACTTCTAAAAAAAATTAATTCTTAAAGATAATTTCGTTACTTTTTTAAAAAATAATATAAATTACAATAATGAATTCAATTGTAATTGGTTCTGGTTTTGGTGGTTTAGCTGCTGCTCTCCGCCTTAAAGCTAAAGGCCATAAAGTAACTTTAGTTGAAAAACACCAAGATCTTGGAGGAAGAGCAAGGGTTTTCAAAAGAAATGGATTTACTTACGATGGCGGCCCTACTGTAATTACTGCTCCATATTTAATNAATGAATTATTTGAATTATTCAAAAAAGACCCAAAAAATTATATTGAATTATCTCCTCTCAATACTTGGTATCAATTTGTTTTTGAAGACAATTCAAAGTTTAATTACTCTGGTAATGAAACTGAAATGAAGAGCCAAATTGAGAAAATTAGTAAAGAGGATGTTAAGGGATACGAAAACTTGGTTAGTTTTACAAAAAAGATTTTTGATAAAGGATTTACAGAACTTGCTGATGTACCTTTTGATAAACCTTTTGTTATGATGAAGCAACTACCTGCTCTACTAAAACTTAAAAGTTATAAATCAGTTTATTCTCTAGTCTCCTCGTATATTAAAAATGAAAAATTGAGGAGAATGCTAAGTATGCATCCTCTTTTAGTTGGAGGAAATCCTTTCACGACAACATCTATTTATGGATTAATTTTATATTTAGAAAAAAAATGGGGAATACATTACTCTATGGGTGGCACTGGAAATATCATAAGGGGTTTGGAAAAGTTAATGACTGAAGTAGGTATCCAAACAATTAAAGGTCATGAAGTTAAAAAAATTATCTCAACCGGTAATAAAATAACCGGTATAGAGTTAGATGATAAAACTAATATCAAAGCAGATAATGTTATATGCAATGCTGACCCGCCAGCAGTTTATGAAAAAATGTTAAATGGAAATGCCAATAAGTCTATTTTATTTCAATGGAAAAAAAGAAGAATGGAATATTCAATGGGTCTCTTTGTTTACTATTTTGGAACAAAAATAAAATATGAAAACATAGAACATCATACAATAAAATTCGGTAATAAATATAAAGAGCATCTTGATGATATATTTGAAAATAAAAAATTGAATGATGATATTAGTTATTATCTTCATAGACCGTCTGCGACTGATAAATCTATGGCCCCTAATGGAAAAGATTGTTTTTACGTCTTAGTCCCCGTGCCTAATAACCAGTCAAAAATTAATTGGTCTACAGAGGGTGAGAAAATGAAAAATTTAGTAATTAATAAAATGGAAAAAGATTTAATGCCAAACTTAAAGAAGAACATTGTTGAAGATTTTTATTTGACGCCTGATTACTTTGAGAATGACCTTAATACTAAATATGGCTCAGGTTTTTCAATTCAGCCAAAATTTTCGCAATCAGCTTATTTTAGATTTCATAATAAATCTGAGATATATGATGGACTTTATTTTGTTGGAGCGGGAACTCATCCAGGAGCTGGTGTGCCAGGAGTTCTATCTTCGGCTAAAGTTTTAGACAAAATTCTCTGATGTCCCAAAATCTATTATCAATTTATGCAAAATCGTTTAATTGGGCTGGTTTTTTTTTACCTAAAAAAACTTATCGACAATGCTCTGATTTATATGATTTTTGTAGAACCTTAGATGATATAGCTGACAAAAATCAAGATTTACAAATAAAAAGAAAATTATTCAATGATTTTAAACAAGATTTTATTAATAAAAATTTAAACAACAAAAATATTAATAAAATTTATGAACTGAGTAATAATTTTAATATTTCCAGTAAAATAATATTAGATTTATTTGATGGAGTTGAGTCAGATTTAAAAGATAGTGTAAAATTAAAAACAAATAATGAATTAATTATATATTCATATCAAGTTGCAGGCACTGTAGGTCTGATGATGGCTAAAATACTAAACGTTAAATCAAAGGATTCACTTAGGTCAGCAATAGATCTAGGTATTGCGATGCAGCTAACAAATATTGCACGAGATGTAATTGAAGATAGCAATCGAAANAGAAAGTATATAAACCTCGATTTTGATACTATAAGNGAAACATTAAAACTCGCTGATATTTTTTATGAAAGTTCATTTAAATCTATAAATAAAATTCCATTGAATTGTAGATTTGCAATTATTGTTGCAAGAAGAGTATATAGGCAGATAGGAAANGAAATTCTTAAAANGAAAAATATAGAAAATTATAAAAATTCAGGAAAAATTTATGTATCTAATTTAGGTAAATTAAATCAAACTATTTTGAGTATTTTAGACTTTATTAGACTACTATTTATTAAATCAGACGAGCATTTACGAAAAAATGAGCATAATATAATTAATGATAAGATAAATTTAGATGAAAGATTTTGATTACATAATAATTGGTGGGGGTTGTGCCGGTTTATCGTTAGCCCATGAGCTCAATTTACATAAAAAATTTGAAAATAGGACATTGGCAATTATTGAACCAAGAGAGGAATATAAGAGGGATAAAACTTGGTCTTTTTGGAAAGTTATAGATCATAATTTTGACGATTGTGTTAAAAAGAGTTGGAACAATTTTACCATAAATTCCAAAAACGAAACACAACATTTGCAATGTAATGATTTTCCGTATCAAAGTATAGATAGTGGTTTATTTTACTCTAAAATCATTAATGAATTAAAAAAAAATAAAAATATAAGTTTTTTTAAAGATATTAAGGAAATAAATATAAACAACTCTTTTATTTTTAATAGTGTTCCAACAATTAATAAAAATATGGAAAATCTTTGGCAACATTTTTGTGGTGTAGAGATACAAACAAAAAATGATATTTTTGATAATAAGATTATTAATTTGATGGATTTTAACTGCGATCAAAGAAATAGTGTACATTTCTTCTATACACTTCCATTTGAAAAAAATAAAGCACTTATAGAGACTACTTGGTTATCAAATATGACTGACGACTCAATCATGGATTATGACGAACAAATTAAAGAATATATAGAGCAAAATTTAAAAATAAAAAATTATGATATTATTTTTAAAGAACAAGGTGCAATTCCATTATTTACACCAAAAAATATAAATGAAAAAAATAAAATTAATATCGGTACTGCCGGTGGTATGACACGATTAAGCACTGGCTATACATTCCTTAATATACAAGAGCATAGTAAGTATATAAGAGAAAACTTTGATAATTTAAAAAAACTTAAAAGTTTTAAAATTCAAAGTAAATACAAATTTTTAGATCAGGTTTTTTTAAAAGTTTTAGAGAGAAATCCCAAAATAATGCCAAAGATATTTTGTGATATGTTTAAAGTTAAAGCTAATACTGTGATAAAATTTTTATCCAATAAAAGTAATTTTTTTGAGGACATATCAATTATTTTAAAAATGCCAAAATCAACTTTTATAAAAGCGTTATTCTACTAAATGAATTTATTAAAACTTAACAGACAATATTCTATCATTATTTTTTTCTTCAACATATTAGTCATATTCTCAGTTTCAAAGTTTTTAGAAATAAAAAATATTACAATACCTTATCAAACTGTTATTTGTTTTTTTTTAATATCTATTATTGGAGTTTCTCATGGTGCCCTAGACCATGTCAAAGGCTCCCAGCTAATGAAAATTTATAAAGTAAAAAATAATTTTTATTTTTATTTAGTATATATTTTTCTTTCTCTGTTAGTTATTCTTTGTTGGACAATACTACCTTTATTCACTTTGATTATATTTTTATTAGTTGCATCATACCATTTTGGTAAAGAAGATAGTTCAGTCGGACTTATTAATAACAGAGGATTTAAGAATATTTTATATTTGTTTAAAGGATCTTTAATAGTAGTTGCTCCTTTATTTTTTCACCAAGAAGAGACTCTAAAGATTTTTCAATCTCTTGATGTGGATATTATAACTACTAATGAAAATTTAATAATTTTTTTTCTTATAATTAGTTTCTCTGCAAATATAATTTTAATGAGTCAATTAAACTATAATGGTTTTTTATTAGCAGATTGGTTAACTATTTTATTACTTAATATATTTTTATCTCCACTAGTTGCTTTTACTTTATACTTCTGTTTCTTGCACTCAGTAAGGCACTCTTTTTCATTAATTTATGAAATTGATAAAAAAAACTTTAAAAATGGAGTTGTGAAATTTATAAAGAAAGCAGTGCCCCTAACTGTTATTACCGCAATATTATTTATTATCGCTATTTATTTTTTAACTAATTATTATGTTTTAGACGAAGCAATATTAAAAGTAATATTTATTGGTTTGGCGTCCTTGACCTTTCCGCATATATTGCTCGAATATTTAATTGAAAAAAATGAAAAATAAAGAAATAAAAATTTTATTAGCAGCTCCAAGAGGTTTTTGCGCAGGAGTAGATCGTGCGATTGAGATAGTAAAAAAAAGTATAGAAAAATATGGAGCTCCAGTTTATGTAAGACATGAAATAGTTCATAATAAACATGTCGTTGAAAGTTTAAAAAAGATTGGTGCAGTTTTCGTAGAGGAATTAAACGAAATAAAGGATAAAACGAGACCAGTCATTTTTTCAGCACACGGAGTTCCAAAAGTTGTTCCTGCGGAGGCAAAAGAATTAAAAATGGATTATATTGATGCAACATGTCCATTAGTTTCTAAGGTTCACAGAGAGGCTGAAAATTTAAATAAAAGTGGATTTCATGTTTTGTTAATTGGTCATAAAAATCATCCAGAAGTGATTGGTACAATGGGTCAAATTCCAAATGGATCAATAGATTTAATAGAAAATATTGAAGATGTTAATAAATTTGAAATCAAAGGAAATGGAAAGTTAGCTTATGTTACACAAACTACTTTGTCAGTAGATGACACAAAAGATATAATTAATGCTCTTAAAGAAAAATTTTCAAATATTAAAGAACCAAAAAAAGAGGATATTTGTTACGCAACAACTAATAGACAAGCTGCAGTAAAAAAAATTGCAAAACTCTGTGATATGTTTTTTGTAATTGGTAGTAGAAACTCGTCTAATTCATTAAGATTAGTTGAGGTTGCAAATAATTCTGGGTGTTCTGAGGCAGTTTTAATTCACTCTGAAAGTAGCATACCCTTAGAAAAAATAACAAAATGCAAAACAATAGGAATTTCATCGGGTGCATCTGCCCCTGAAATTTTAGTTGAAAATTTTATTAAAAAATTAAAAGAACAATTTAGTGTCAATATCGAAGAAGTAGAGATTATAAAAGAAGATATAACTTTTAAAATTCCCGGAAGATTAAACTAATGGCGGTTTTCACTAAAGTTACGAAACTAGATATATTAAATATTGAAAACCAATTTAATCTTGGAAAAATTAAAAAATTTAAAGGGATTAAAAAAGGTATTGAAAACACAAACTATCTTATAACTATAAAAAATAAAAAATATATACTTACAATCTTTGAGAAAAGAGTAAATTCTCGTGATCTTCCATATTTTATGAATTTAATGTCGAGATTGTCAAAATTGAAAGTGAAATGTCCAAATCCAGTCAAAAGTAAAAATGGAAAATTTATTTTTAAAATAAAAAAAAAGAATGCATGTATTGTTTCTTTCCTTGAAGGCAAAGACAAAAAGGAATTAAATTATAACGATTGTTTTGTAGTTGGCAAAAATGTAGCCAAACTTCATTTAGCATCAAAAAAAATAAATCTTTATCGAAGAAATTCTTTATCTATTTCATCTTGGCCAAATTTGCTATCAAAAATAAATATTAAAATAAATAAAATATCAAAGAACTTAAAAAGTCTTATGAAAAATGAATTAATTCAGATTAAAAAAAATTGGCCTAGAAACTTACCAAAAGGAATTATACATTCAGATTTATTTGTAGATAATATTATTTTTCATAAAAAAAAATTTCATGGTTTTATTGATTTTTATTTTTCATGCAATGACTATTTATCATATGAGCTTGCTACATGTGTTAATGCTCTATGTTTTGAAAAAAAAAATAGTAAATATGTTCTAAATAAAAGAAAGTCCTCAAATCTTCTTAAAGGTTATGAAAGTATTAGAAAATTAAAAAATATTGAAAAAAAAAATTTNAATACAATGTGTAAAGGATCAGCTTTAAGATATCTTTTAACTAGAGCTTATGATTATTTAAATACACCAAGAAATGCTATTATAAAAATTAAAGACCCAAAAGAATATATTCAAAAATTAAATTTTCATCGTGGAATAAATTCTTACAAAACTTATACAAATAATGATTAAAATATATACAGACGGTTCATGTTTAATTAATCCAGGAAATGGTGGATGGGCAGCAATAATTATTGTTNATGGAAAAAAAACTTTCATAAAAGGAAGTAAAAAAAATACTACAAATAATCAAATGGAGTTACTTGCTCCAATTGAAGCNTTAAAAAAAATTCCAAAGGGTAGTAATGTTCAAATTTTTACAGACTCTAAATACGTAAAGTCTGGAATAACAGAGTGGATACATAATTGGAAAAAAAATGGATGGAAAACTGCAAACAAAAAAGAAGTAAGCAATAAAGCACTTTGGACAGAATTAGATCTACTAAATAATGAGTTTGAAATAAGTTGGAACTGGGTAAAAGCNCATTCAACTGATGAATTGAATAATGAAGTAGATTTACTTGCTAAAGATGCTGCCAACTTATAGTTGGGGCACCTGGCAACAGAACTGCCCTAACTAGATTAGATTATTTAATAAGTTCTCTGCTGAAGTTAATCCACATTCTTTAGTCTCTTTTTCAACATGAATATTAATTACTGTGAAATTCTCTATAACCATTAAATAACGATTTGATCTGATACCCATTCCTTTTGAATTTCTATCAACTTCNGCACCAATNGCTTTTGTGAANAATAAATATGGNTCTGATAACATTTTTATTTTATCTCCAGTATTATTAATTTCTCCCCAGCCNCTCATTACATAAGGATCATTTACTGACAAACAAAATATATTTTCTATTCCTTTTGCTTTGATTTTATCTGCATTAGCTACAAAACCTGGAAGATGAAGTTTGGAGCAAGTTGATGTGAATGCGCCAGGTAAACCAAATAAAACAATTTTTTCATTACCTATAATTTCCCTTATTTTACTTTTTTGAGGCTCTCCACCAATGAGTTGAAAAATCTCCGTATTTGGTATTTGATCTTTTATTTTCAGTTTCATATCGAATTCATTACATATTTTTTAACTTTTTGAATATCATTTGAAAGAAGTTCAAATTTTTCTTTTCTCTCATTAACGTATTTAAGACTATTTGGTAAATTTTCAGTCTTAGAAATTGCATCCTCTATTGCTTTTGGAAATTTACATGGGTGAGCAGTTGATAATACAACACAATTTTTTTCTATTCCTAATTTTTTTACAGCACCTATCCCCACTGCAGTATGTGGATCAACGACCGTTTGATGTTCATCATTAATTTTTTTTATCATTTCAATAGTTTCATTTTCATCAAGCATTTCAGATATAAAATTCTTTTGTATTTTGCCTAAATCCTCAGTATCAATTTTATAAGTATTGTTTTTAATTTTACTCATTAAATCTTTTGTAACTTCTGAGTTACAATCTTTTACATCATATAAGAGCCTCTCAAAATTACTTGCTATCTGAATATCCATACTTGGTGTATTTGTTTCCATAACTTTCTTTTGAGAATAATCGCCTCCAGATATTGCTCTATGTAGTATGTCATTTTTATTTGTAGCAACAACCAGTTTGTCAATTGGAAGACCAAGTTTTTTTGCTAAGTAACCGGCATAGATATCTCCAAAATTTCCAGTTGGAACAGAAAAAGATAAAGGCTGACCATTTCCAACCTTAAAGTAAGCATAAAAATAATAGACAGCTTGAGCAATAATTCTTGCCCAATTGATTGAGTTTACACCTGACATGTTAATTGATTTAGAAAACTTTTCGTCATTAAACATTGCTTTCACTAAATTTTGACAATCATCAAAGTTTCCCTGTATTGCAATATTAAATACATTACTCGCTTCGCAAGTTGTCATTAATTTTCTCTGAACAGGGGAAATTCTATTATTTGGATGTAATACAAAAACATTCAAATTTTTTTTTCCTTTTAAGGCGTCTATTGCAGCTGCACCAGTATCACCTGAAGTTGCCACCACAATATTAATTTTTTTTTGCTCAAAATTTAAATGATGCTCATAAAAATTACCTATCAGTTGCATTGCAATATCTTTGAAAGCAAGTGTTGGACCGTGGAAAAGTTCTAAAACTTTTAAATTTCCTAATTTATTTATGTTAACAACATTTTTAGTTCTGAAATTTGAGTATGATTTCGATATTAGAGAGATTAAATCATCTTTAGACATAAAATCTCCAATAAATGGATTAATTATTTCTGCAGCCAAATCATTGTAGCTAAGATTTTTAAAGTTGTTTATTTCCTCTTTGCTAAATGGTTTTACTGATTTTGGAATAAATAGACCTCCATCATCTGCCAAACCTTTTAAAAAAATATCCTTAAAAGTAAAAATTTTTTGATTATTTCGTGTGCTAATATATTCCATTAGTAATTTTTTTTTCTAAAATATAAATATATTAAAAAAATTGAAATCGCTAATGAAAACCATGTGAGCGAGTATTTTAAATGATTATTTGAAATATTTGCAGTAATTTTTTTTGGATTTGGAAAATTTAATCTACTGTTTGTTTCATAAATTATAAAATTTGAAAATTTTCTTCCAGTATACTCGAAAAGATCATTATCATTTAGTGTGAACCAATAATTATTTTGTATATCATTTTTTGGCTTAAAATAATTTTTGTTTGATTTTTTTTTTAAAATACCTTGAAAATTTGTACTTGATATTCCAAAACTTTTATTTTTTAAGTCTCTTGGTATCCATCCTCTGTTTAAAAGATAATAACTATTTTCTATGCTAATTGTATTTACAATATCGAAGCCAGGTTCACCTTTTTCATTTAGACTATATAAATAAATTAATTTTGAATTCTCAAAATTTGCTTCAAACTGGATTTTTTTAAAATTATGTGGATTATTTCCTGAAAAAAAAACTGGTTTAGAGTTAATATTTTCCTCGATTTCAGAGATTAAATTTAATTTCCAATTTAGTCTTACAATTTGCCAAACGCCAAGACTTAGAAAAATTAAAATAAAAAAATATACAAAAACCGAAAAAAGAAATTTGTTCTTCAATTATTTTTTAACTACCCCAAATATAAATTGCTGCGAATAAGAATAGCCAAACTACATCAACAAAATGCCAATACCAAGCAGCAGCTTCAAATCCAAAATGATGATCTTTGTTAAAATGTCCTAATTTTCCTCTCCACAAACACACTGCTAAAAAAATTGTTCCTACAACAACATGAAAGCCATGAAATCCTGTTGCCATGTAAAAAGTTGCTCCATAGATATGTCCTGAGAAGCTAAATGTTGCATGGTGATATTCGTAAGCTTGAAGTGCGGTAAAACATAATCCTAAAAAAACAGTTAAGCTTAAACCTTGAATAAAGCTTTTCCTATCGTCCTCAAGTAAAGCATGATGAGCCCATGTTACTGTTGTGCCTGATAAAAGTAAAACTAGTGTATTTATTAAAGGGATGTCCCAAGGATCAAAAACTTCAATATCTTTAGGCGGCCATACATTTCCAACGAATTCTGATGGAAACAAACTTGCATCAAAATATGCCCAGAACCAAGCAACAAAAAACATGACTTCTGAGGCAATAAATAGAGTCATTCCATATCTATGATGTATTTGAACTACAGGTGTATGATGACCTTGATGCTCTGCCTCGATCACCACATCTCTAAACCACATGTAAGCTCCATAGATAAGTAAGACAAAACCTAAAATCATCGCCCACATTACTTTGCTATGAAAATAATAAACTGAACCAACGGCGGTTATTAATGTTGCAAAAGATGTATAAATTGGCCAAGGACTTGGGTCAACTAAGTGATAATCGTGTTTTTGCTCTCCGCTGGACATAATATCAATTTATATTCTTTGATTGTTTATAATAATCAGACGAAAAAAAAGTATATGACATAGTTACATCTTCAACATTTNCAGTTTTTGGNTCGTTTACAAGCTCAGGATCTAAATAAAAAACTAGTTTATAAACGGCCTTTTCACCTGGTTTTAATATCTGTTTTTCAAAACAAAAACAACCTAACTTATTAAAATATTGACCAAAGGACGAAGGTGAAACATTATAACTAGCAACCCCTGCGGAAGGTTCATTTCCAACATTTTGAACCTCGAAATCGATGTTGTAAACTTTGCCTGGCTTTACATCTAAAAGATTTTTTTTAGCCTTAAACTCCCAAGAAAGATTACTATTAACATTTGTATCAAGTCTTACACTAATCACATTATCTAAAACAATTTTTGGAGCTTCTTTTGACACTTGTGTAGTACCACCAAAACCAGTTACTCTACAAAAAAGATCGTATAATGGGACTGCTGCAAATGAGAGACCTAGCATAAAGAAAAAAATTCCGCCAAGTATTAAAGGTGTTAAAGTTTTTTTTTTCATAATCTATAAAGGTCTATCAAATACTCCAATGTTAAATAGCGTAAATATAAATAAAAAAACTATAAATAATAACAACCCAAGTGCTGTCCATATATTTCGTTTTTTTAATTTTTTATCAGGTATCATTAAATTAATTTATCAATCAAAAATAATACGAAAATTAGAAATAAATATATTATTGAATAACTGAAAATGTGTTTCGCTATATTTGTATCAAATTTATTTTTTTTAAAACTGTAAAGATTAAAACAAATATAGTTGTAGTATAAGGTCAGTGCTAAAGATGGGATTAAAAATGTCAATCCAGCAAACCCAATATAATATGGTATTAAAATAGTTGGTATCATTAGCAAAGAGTAAATTAAAATATTTTTTTTTGTATTTTGAATTCCATCTGTTATTGGGAGCATTGGAATTTTTGCTCTTTTATAATCATTTGCTTTGTAAAGGCTAAGTGCCCAAAAATGTGACGGTGTCCAAATAAATATAATTAGAAATAATGTTAGTGGTTCCATAGATAAAGAGTTAGTTGCAATAGTCCATCCTATAACAGGAGGTAATGCTCCTGAAGCTCCTCCAATAACAATGTTTTGTGAAGTCTTTCTTTTCAGCCAAATGGTATAAACAATAACGTAAAAGAAAATAGTAAAGAATAATAAGAACGCTGATAAAAAATTACTAAAAAAATAAAGGCTAACGACAGATATAATGGACAATAGAAGGCCAAAAATTAATGCTTGGTCTTTATTTACTTTACCTCTTGGAATAGGTCTCAAACAAGTTCTAGACATTAGCTTGTCCAAATCAGCTTCATACCACATGTTAAGTGTTCCTGCCGCCCCAGCTCCCATCGCAACAAATAAAATTCCTATCATCGCGTCTTTTACTGGAAGAGCTATTGGTGAAGATAATAAGCCAACTGCGCAAGTAAAAATAACTAATGACATTACTCTTGGTTTCATTAGCTTTATAAGCTCGTTAAAAACTTTTATGTCTGAAACACTTTGTTTTTTGGCTCTTATATTAGTTGTAGACATCTTTAAATTATATATGCGTAAAAAAATCTAGCTACTAGATTTTTCTGCACCTTCGTAATCCTCAAATTTTGGTAGTTCTTCGAAAGTATGAAAATTTGGAGGTGATGGAACTGTCCACTCAAGAGTTGTAGCGCCTTCCCCCCAAGGATTTTGAGCAGCTTTCTTCTTTTTTGCGAAAGCGTAAATCAAATTAATTAAAAATACTCCTAGTCCGACAATTGAAATGTAGGACCCTACAGATGATATATAATTCCAATCTGCAAAAGCATCTGGGTAATCCGCATATCTTCTAGGCATACCCGCTAATCCTAAAAAGTGTTGTGGAAAGAAAATTAGGTTTACACCTATAAAAGTAAGCCAGAAATGCAACTGTCCTAACCACTCTGAGTATTCATAGCCTGACATTTTTCCAAACCAATAGTAGAAACCTGCAAATATTGCAAAAACTGCTCCAAGAGAAAGAACGTAATGAAAGTGTGCTACCACATAGTAGGTATCATGAAGTGCTGTATCAACNCCAGCATTTGCAAGCACAACACCCGTTACACCACCTACGGTGAATAAAAAGATAAAACCTAATGCCCAAACCATTGGGGTTTTAAAAGAAATAGANCCACCCCACATTGTTGCTATCCANGAAAAAATTTTAATGCCAGTCGGCACTGCTATAATCATTGTAGCTGCTAAGAAGTACGCTTTTGTATCTGTATTTAATCCAACAGTATACATATGATGTGCCCACACAACAAAACCTACAATTCCTATTGCAACCATTGCATAAGCCATTCCTAAATATCCAAAAACTGGTTTTCTTGAGAAAGTAGAAACAATATGGCTAATCATTCCAAAACCAGGNAGAATTAAAATGTAAACTTCAGGGTGCCCAAAAAACCAAAACAAATGTTGAAATAACATTGGATCACCACCAGATTGTGCCTCAAAAAAAGCTGTGCCGAAATTTCTATCAGTCAATAACATTGTAATTGCTCCTGCTAGAACAGGTAAAGATAATAACAATAAAAAAGCTGTTACTAATATTGACCAAGCAAACAATGGCATTTTATGAAGTGTCATACCTGGAGTTCTCATATTTAAAATAGTTGTTATAAAATTTACCGCACCTAAAATTGATGAAGCTCCTGCTATGTGAAGACTTAAAATTGCCAAATCCATTGCTGGTCCAGGTTGTCCAGTTTTAGATGATAAAGGAGGGTAAATTGTCCATCCNCCACCCACTCCTTGAGCTCCAGGAGGTCCGTCTACAAAAATAGATGATAATAATAAAATAAAAGAGACTGGTAATAACCAAAATGAAATATTATTCATTCTTGGAAATGCCATATCAGGCGCACCAATCATAATTGGTACAAACCAATTTCCAAACCCACCAATCATAGCCGGCATCACCATAAAAAAAATCATAATTAGTCCGTGTCCAGTAACAAGAACATTATAAAGATGATAATCGCCACCTAAAATACCATCGCCTGGATGCATTAATTCCATTCTCATTAGCACTGAAAAAGCTGTTCCAATTAANCCNGCAATGATTGCAAAGATTAAATACATGGTTCCAATGTCTTTGTGATTTGTAGAATAGGCCCATCTTTTCCATCCGGTTGGAGTATGATGATCGTGAGCTGCTGATTGACTATACATATTTATTTACTGGCAATTAATTTATTTTTATCCTCAATTGGCTCTTTCGCAAACTTAATTTTTGCTTCATTTAACCATTCAATATATTCTTNCTCAGATACCACTCTAACAGTTATTGGCATAAATGCGTGTTTTATNCCGCAAAGCTCTGAACATTGTCCATAAAAGGTTCCTGTTCTCTCAGCTTTAAACCAAGTTTCATTTACTCTTCCAGGCATTGCATCTCTTTTGACACCAAAGGCAGGAAGAGCCCATGCATGTAATACATCATTTGCTGTTATTAAAACCTTTACAACTTTATTTACTGGGACAACTACTTCATTATCTACGGCTAACAATCTAGGTTGACCCTCTTTTAAGTCTTCATCCTCTATCATATAAGAATCAAAAATTATATTTTCGTCTGGATATTCATATCCCCAATACCACTGATACCCTATTGCTTTAATTGTGACTTCAGCTTTTGGAATTTCATCTTGTGAGTATAAAACTTTAAATGATGGGACTGCCATCACTATTAAAATCAAGCATGGTATTAATGTCCATACAACTTCAACCAAAACATTGTGAGTTCTTTTAGATGGATTAGGGTTTCTTGAAGCCCTAAATCTAACCATTGCATATAACATCAAAAACAAAACAAAAGCACTGATAGCTACAATAATCGGAACTAACATATAATCGTGAAACCAAACTATATCTCTCATTGATTGAGATGCCGGTTCTTGAAAGCCCATCTGCCACTTTTTAGGTTGATCAGCTAAAGCAACTGACTGTGAAAGTATTGTTATAAAAATAATTAGAATTTTTTTCATTGTTATGAACTATATAGAACTAAATAATTAAAATTACACTAATGTTTTCGCGACAATTTATCAATTTATTATAAAATTAATCACAGATAACGCCGAAATTGCTGCTGTTTCTGAACGAAGAATATTGTCATTTAATTTAATTGTTTCAACATCTTTAAAATTTAGAATTTTTAACCTTTCCGACTCGGAAAAATCACCTTCTGGTCCAATTAATATGCATAATGGTTTTTTTTCAGACTTTATTAAAGATATTTTTTTTTTATTAGAATTAAGNTCAGTAAAGATTAATTTAATTTTATCTTCATAGGTTGATAGAAAATTTTGAAGCTTTACAGGACTTTCTATCTCTGGTGTGCAAATTCTGTTTGATTGCTCAGTTGCCTCTATAATAATTTTTTTTAGTCTGTCATTATTTATCTTTCTAACAATGCTTCTTTCAAATATGACAGGAATAAATTTTGTTACTCCAAGCTCTGTTGATTTTTGAATCATAAAATTAAAATAATTCGATTTAATTGGAGAAAAAGCTAACCATATGTCTACTCTACTCTCTTTGGATCTTAACTGTTTAACAATTTGGAACTCAATGCCTGATTTATTAATTTTTTTTATTTGTGCAATCCATTCTCCTGACTCGTTAAAAACATTAAACTCATCATTTTCTCTCAATCTCATAACCTTGCTAACATAGTGAGATTGTTTTTTATCCAAATTCCCAATAAGATTATCGGACAATTTTTTTTGATAGAATAGTCTTAAATTATTCATTAATAATTATATTAATCTGATTTATGAAAAATATTAAAGCAATTATTTTTGATGCATATGGTACTTTATTTGATGTTAACTCCGCAGCAGAGAAATGTAAAAATAAAATAGGTGATAAGTGGGAAGGTTTTGCTAATTACTGGAGAACAACACAACTTGAATATACTTGGCTACGAAGTTTAATGGATAGACATAAAGATTTCTGGCAAGTAACAGAAGATAGTTTAGATAAATCTATGAAAGTATTCGATATTGATCCTGAAATGAAAAATGAATTATTAAATCTTTACAAAAAACTTTCAACATTTAATGAAGTACCTAATGTTTTAAAAGACTTAAAGAATAAAAAATTTAAATTATCAATACTTTCAAACGGAACTCCTGGTCTTCTAGATGAATTAGTAAATAGTAATAATTTGAATAATATTTTTGATGATATTTTCTCAATTGAAAGTGTTGGTATTTATAAACCTAGCTCAAAAGTTTACGACATGCCAATTAAGAAATATAGTTTCAAAAAAAAAGAAATAGCTTTTTTAAGTGCAAATACTTGGGACGTATCTGCTGGTGGAAATTATGGTTATAATTCTATTTGGGTAAACCGAAATAATAATGTATTTGATAATTTAGACTATCAACCAAATTATGAAATTAAAAATTTAAATGAATTACTCGAAATGCTAAATTAAATTAACATTTAAAAAGAAAGAGGTATTGATGTTAAGGGGTAGAAAAGCTGGAAATAGCGCTATTGTGGTTGAGGTCGAAAAGAATAAATCTTATTTTTGGTGTTCATGCGGATTAAGTTCTAAGCAACCGTTTTGTGATGGGTCCCATAAAAATACAGAATTTAGCCCAGTTAAATTTATAGCAGATGAGACAAAAAAAATGTTTTTTTGTACTTGCAAACAAACTAACAATCAGCCATTTTGTGATGGATCACATAATAAATAATATGAAAATATTTATAAATAAAATAAATGATTTCTTCTCAAATTTTGAAGCATTGGCATCTTTATTTTTAAGATTTGGAATAGCAATAGCTTTTTTAATTTATGGTTTAAATAAATTTCCGTTACCACCACAAGGTCTAATTGAATATTTTGACTTATCCCCTGCTTTAGCATCATTTGTTGCAATTACAGAAGTTTCGGTAGGAGTTGCTTTAATAATTGGAGGATTCCTTAAAAATCCATATGGAAATTTTATTACTCGAATAGCTGGTTTTACAATCGTAATTTTGATG
>FUFK010041810.1_pt1 | contig 64677 bp, 92 predicted proteins | sample 1021851 | NCBI WGS metagenome assembly FUFK01 (sample SAMEA51879418, study PRJEB19060) | metagenome
ACATTAGCCTGTTACTTTAGTATCTTTAGGCCTATTGTCACTGTGCAATGTTGCCCAGTATAGCTCATGCTTGTTTTTTAATCCTCTTGAATTTATTTCTTCTTCAAGCCATTTTTCAGAATAATATATTATCCAGTCAGAGTTTTTCATAATATTCTTTATATTTTAAAAATAATTTACGTTTTTCTAGATCTACTGTTCCAGTATTTATAGCGTCTCTAGCTATATCACAATGAAGTTTAGCCATAGCACCTCTTACATAGTACTTATGACTTAAACATCGTCTTTTTTTAGCTATTTTTTCTAATATATTACTCATAATATTTATCTAATAATATATGAGCAACTTCAATACTTATCATATTGTCGTTGTATAATTGCCATATTAATTTTCTCATAATCTTGATTTATTTAAGAAATAATTGTATACTTCTGGTATATGTTTCTTGTAGTAAGGTTGTTCGTTTTTAACCCAGTCTTTAAGTTCAGCTCTAGATTCAAAACCATCCTTATTCCAAAATACTTTAGATTGTTGTATTCTGTTAAAAGTTGGCTCTATCTCATCAATGAAGTCACCTACTGTCCAGCCTTCCCATATGTGCTTATCTCTATTCATTTTCTTTTACCATTTCTTCTATTATAGCAAAATATCTTTCTGCTAATTCATCTTTTTCTTTATTCATAATCTCTTATACATTTAAATAGTGGATGTCTGTAACTACCTGCTTTAGTTCGTTGGAAGTAAGTGAATGTAGCTGTTTTACCAATATAATCGTGTATATTTACTAGTAAATTTTTCATAGCTTCATAATCATAACCTTTACCAGGTGGACAACCAAATTCATTACCATCTTCATCTTGCATGATGAATTTACCTAACGTACCTTCACGCTTACCTTGACCTATTTGATAGTCAATAATTACAGCTTCGGCATCGCAAAAATCTTTAAACTTCATAAGATCCCATGATCTAGTACCTTTGTACCTGCCTTCAAATGATCTGTATATACTACCTTCGTAACCTAATTTAAGGTTTTTCTTGTGCATTTTAACAGCTTCATCAAAATCTAATGCAACTTTAGTTTCAACTTTACATATAGGATATGTATAAGTCAAATCTTGAATAAAGTTAAGCCTTAAAGAATAAGGAGCTATTGTCATACTTGCAACATCGTAAACATGGTATTGTACTAGCTCAGCTGCTTCAGCTTTATCATTGTCTGTTGGTTTTTTCTTTCTAACTAATGAAATAATCTTTTCAAAGTCATCTTTTAGACCGTGATTGTATAGCTCGCCGTCAAGTATAGCTGTAGGGTTTTTTGCAAAGAACGGCTTTAAAGCTTGTTCAATGTGTTCTACATTCATGAACTTGTTATTAGCACGAGAGAACGCGCCTTTGGCAGTAAATAAACAGCGTACGCCGTCTAGTTTTGGTTGAATGAATGCTGGATAATCCGCTTTGTCAGGATTATATTTATGAGCCAACATTGCTTTAATATTTTCCACTTCCATTATTTAATTTATTGTTTATTTTATCTATTTTTTTGAGTATCATTGCTGCTTTTTCGTACTCTTCTTTGTCTTCGAATATCATCATGATAGTCTGCAGCCTAGCTAACTCACCAACAAGTCTTTCTTCTTGGTTTAAGCCTAACTCATCTTTGTATTTTTCTGCTTGAACAGAGCTAATTTGATACCCGTTGTTAACAAGTTTTTGAATTTGTTCGTGATATTCTTGATCAGCTTGTTCTTGCCTTTCCATTATTTTATCAAATAGTAGATCGGCTAATTTTTCGATTTCATCTTCTTTCATAATAATATTATCTGTTAGTTATCGTATTTAGTTTGTATTATTTAACTAGCTCTAAACCAAGCTCTTTGGCTGCGTAGTTAATATGTTTCTGTGTAGTAACTGACCACCAACCTAGTTGATGTAGTTTACCATCATCTTTGATTTCAGCAACTTTAGTGTTATAACTCCATATTTTACCGTTGTGTTCTCTAAGATTTTCTTTGTATTTATCAAATTTTCTCATACCACGAAAAGCCCGTACCTTTTGAGTACGAGCCTGCATCGCTCTGTTGCTAAGAAAGTAAAATCGAATGATTATACCGCTTATCCGTGGAAACTAAACTACTATTAACTAACTAACAGTCTGATTAATTTCTTCTGACTCAGTAAATTCTTCTTTGAGCCATAGTATTTCTGCCATGTCAAAGCCGTAATCGCCTTCGTCATTTGCTATTTCGTCATATATTTTATCTGCTATTTCTGAAAATTCTTCTAATAACATATCATCAAAGTATATATCATCTAAAAAGTATTGATCTGCATATAGTGTACAATAACCATTAGAGTTTGTTATACACTCCATAATAGCTGATGGTACATCACTTTCGTAATAATATACATCTTCAGATACACATATGCTTCTCATATCGTGAGTTACAACATACACAGAATAACCATCTGCTGTTGTTTCTTCATAAGCATATACATCTGCATTATCGTAAGCATTGTCATCTATTTTTAAGCCATAATAACTTTTTACAGCTTTTATTATTTTTTCGTGTGTTGGTTCTTTTGGTTCCATTTATTTAATTAAGTTAGTAGTTAGTAAAATTGTATAAAGTATTAGCGCTAACCCAAATAGTATTAGCGCTAAGTCTCGCTTGTCATTATCCATTAGCTTTATTTATTTGCTTAATAGTATATAGTACAAGTCTTTTTAGTCTTTCAGCTCTATTATTTATCAACATTCTTTTATTATGTTCCCACTCATATAAATTACCTTCTCTTGATATTACTTTGTGAGCAGATTTATATACTGGATTTAGTTGATAACAAGTGTGGTATTTATATTTAGCTTGTTCAGACATTAAGTATTTTCTGATATAACCTGAGCTAAATTCAGCTACATTGTCGCCTGTAGGTAGTTCAAAACATAGTTGTACCGTTATTTTTTTGTCTATTAGTTGTTACATCTTTAACACCTAGTGCTTTTAATGTATCAATTGCTAGTTTTTCTTCGTTCATATTTATTGTTTTAATAACCAGTCACCATACATTAACTCTAGTTGAGGTATATCATTGTACCATACATCACCAAATGTACAGATACCTCTTACATCATCAATAGTTAATTGTGAATAACTGTGTTTGTTTTTTAGTTTATCAAATAGCCAGTTGACAGACTCATATTTTTTAGAGTTTTCTATCATTTTAGCTTTGATATGTGGTTTTAATTTATCGTATAACATATTTATATTATCTTATAGTATTCGTATTTAGTTTGTAATTATTTTAAATTTTGTAGTAGTTTATGCATTATTTTGCCATGTTGCTCATGATAAAACTCAAACCATTCATCTTCAAATAGTTCTTCACCTGCTTCGGTTAAATAATTATCTGATTGAAACAAAAAGTTATTACCCATTTCAGTATTAACTGCTTCAAATATAGCATCAAATATTTCAGGTTGTAAAGTTTCTACAATTTCATCAACAGCTTTATCTACATCTTCGTGTTCAAAAGGATTTTTTTTAGCTTCTTCAACTTTTTGTTTAGCTACATAATACTCTTTTGACTGTCTTATTTCATTCATAGTTCTTGTTTTCATACTAATTCAAGTTTTTTAATTAATTCTTTTGATTTAACTTCAATCATAGACTCAAGATGAGCAGCTTGTAACATTTTTAATAGAACTTTTTTCATTTGTACAGTTCCCATTACGTGGAAACTTGTGTTACCATTTGGAGCTTTGAAGTCATAATAGTTGCTAGAGTTGTATTCACCTCTTATTTTTACTTCAAGCTCGTTCATAAACACATCAACTACTTGTTCTAATTCTTTGTTAGCTTTGTCTTTTAGTGCATTTACAATTGCATTAGTATCTTTCATTTATTAGATTTAGTTTTGTTATACGCCTTTTTTAACTCGGCGATTTGAGTTTGACACTTTCTTATTTGTTCTTTATTACCTCTTTCTTGATAGAATTGTGTCCAAGAATACAAGTTTTGTAATTTTTTGGTAATTTGTTGTTGTTGTTTACTCATACCACGAAAAGCCCATACCTTGTGAGTATGAGCTACCAAAATTAGGACCTATAATAAGTTACACTATTCCCGGTTTCGGTTTGTCGTTCGTGTTATGTATCTTGACCTTCAAACGGAAGCTCGTCGCATACATTATCTTAGATATGTGCCATATCCGCGTCTACGGGTGAGTTTGGCAATAGTATCAGCATCTTGTCTTGATAGTATTTGTATGTTGTTACCTGTTTTATGATTGATAATATCAACACACCCGTATTTTTCCGCTGTGCTACAACTGACACAAGTGTTGTAGCCGTATTTAATTCTTACTGGATGTACTTCTTGAGTACCGCATTTACATATCATATTGTTAATTTTATTATATTATCCAATAGTGATCGTATTTAGTCTGTAACGAACGTTAGTCCTTTGTAGTTAAACCATGCATTTCTTTCGTATGGTACATCATTTAGAGTATAACCTCTGTATAGTTTTCCGTCTAGTCTAATAAGTGATCTGTCACTTGGGTAAAATTTAATTGTCTTCATTGAACTTATTTATTATTTTTCTTATTTCTTTTCCTAATTCTTGATCGTTTGGTATAGTTCTAACATGCTCTTGTATCATTAAGAACATTACTGCTTTCAATGTTTTAGAGTCTTCCATTTCATGTTTAGTTAATATATCGTTTGCTTCCATAGTTATTCGTTTTCTATATTTATGGCTATTACTAGTTCACCATCATATATTTTTCTTGCTTGTTGTAGTGCAAATGTCCATTTCTGCCACTCTGTACCACATTTTTGTGTAAAGCCATAGATACCTTCTTGTATATCATTAGCTATTGATTCAATTGCTTGTTGTTCTGTCATTTTGTTAATTCTTTTAGTATTTTTATTATTAATTTATCTGCATACTTTACATATTCGTCGTTAGTTTCCATAAAACCTAACTCTTCAAACATATAATAATCTAGTTCGTTGTATATAGTATTGACAACTCTGTCACATACTTTATCAATTACTTCTTGTTCAGTCATATTAAAATATAAAACTGATTAGTAATTTAAACACATTTGTTAATGCTATTACCATTGTTGGCACCCATATTGATAAGAATATAGTAGTCATAATAGTAGCATATATTTTCAACATTTTTTCTTCTACTGCTTTGTAACAGAATTGTATTAATTTAGCTTTCATTGTTATTTATTTTAGTTATTAGTTCGTGTATTTCGTCATAGTTAAAAGTAGAATACACTTTGTCTACTTCTTGTTGTACATAGTTGTACGTAATTTCTTTGATTGGTTTACCGAAGAGAGATACGATAAGATTACGTGGTGACCAACCATAACTAGATTTAGTTTTGTTGTAGATTTGTAGCTTGCCACTACCATCACCGTAGTTGATTATTGTTAAGTTATCTGTATTTATATATTTCATATTGTTATTATCCATCTCTCGTCGTATTTAGTTTGTAATTTCATTTGATAAATCATAAATAGTTTTATCAGTATGGAACATATATTCTACTTCATTTAAATTATATCCGAGTTGTACAGATACAAACTCGTCAAGTTCCATTTCATATTTTTCATAGTTTATATTATGGTATTGATGTACTTCACCACTACCAAAGTCTAATATAGTTAGTGTTTGCATTATAGTATTTGATTTAGTAGTTCATAAACATCATCTTGTTGAGATTTACTTAACGTCATGAAGACACCATTAGCTTCTCCAGTATAATTTAGAACGTGATTTATACATTGTTGAGTAAGTTCAGCTTGATTTACAGTCTTTTCCATTTCGTCAAAAGCTTTTGACCAAGACCAATTTGAAGGATTATTTGGATTATACATAGTTATTAGTTTTAATTAGTTTATATTATTATCGACACTTTGTCGTTTTTAGTTTGTAATTTTATTTACTTTGTAGACACACTCGGTAATATCTATGTCCCACTCTTCTAAAAATTCAACAAAATCTTTTGTTAGTTTAGGTGAGTCATTACAGATATACATAGGAGTTTCATCATCTGGTAAATATATTTCAAATTCATAGTTAAAATTATTCATAGTTTTATTTAGTTAGTAATTAGTTTATTCATAAGTTTTATACCATGGTTCTATTCCAAGAATCCACTTGTCAACTTGACTTACATAACCTGGTTGTTTCCAATCTGGTTTTAACCACTTTGGATTATTCACCATTTCTTCATGACACAATTGTTTTTTATTGTCGTCAAGTTGATAGTAATGTGTATTAAATATTGACATTGCTATTTTGTCTATTGTAGTATTTAAATTATTCATTTTAATTAGTTTTATAGTTTTATTATCTTACGTGTTTCGTAATTAGTTTGTAACCCGGAGAGGAATCGAACCTCTCGTCCAACCATTCAGGCTATGTTTAGTCATGTGTTCGTATTGTTTTATACTCGCTAAATTATGACTATCAACTACGAGTCAAGTATATATTTTACTTTATTTCTGCTAATTCTCTACAGAATTTTGGAACTGTGTTTGAATTAGTGTAACTTTTGTACTCTTGAAAACATGGCATACTTTCAAACTTTTCTTGAAATGTTGAGTATATTTCGTCATGGTCATAAGTAAATGTTACGTCTTTTTTATTAGTGAAAGTGATTACAGTATTAGTATCGAGTAATGACTTTCTGATTACAAATCTTTTTGTTGTTAAGTTATTAGTTTTCATATTTATTTATTTTATTTATTATTAATTTAGTTTAGTTATTTATATTATCTAAATGCTTTCGTATTTAGTTTGTAAAAGTGTAAGTTTGTTTATTAGTTAAAATTAGTTGAGAAGTATTACACATGACTTCTCAATAATTTACATATTATTTAAAGTTATTTATTAAATGTTGTTTAACAATTGCTTCAATTTCTTCAGCAGTTTTAAAGTTTTCATTTACATATTGCCCATTTATTACTTCATTGTGAGCTTCGATATTAGTTAAGTATTTTTTCATAGTAGTTAATTTAAGTTGTTAATAATTAGTTTAGTTTATTTGTATATATTATCTACACATAGTCGTATTTAGTTTGTAACAATTTTATAAAAATATGGGGCCTATGGGGCCAAATATAAAAAAATGTAAAAATTTATGTAAAAAAATCTAAAAAAGTGGCCAGGCCTATAAAATAAAAATAAATTTGTTTTTAGAACGTAAATAGATTACGTAGGGGGCAACCCAAAACCTCTAAATATCTAATTATTAGTAGTGACATTAGCCTTATAAGTATACTAATAACAGGCAATTGTCACTATATAAGCATGTAAAAACGAGTAATTATGTGTAATATACTAAAAATAAGACAAATCTAAAAAAACATTATGAAAAAAGAACTAGGGCCAATGGCCAAATTACACGGAGGACCAGATAATAAAGCTATAGGCGGCCTTAATTCTACAGGACCTGAAGCTATGTCCAAAATATCCAAAAATATTCCACCAAAAAGCGATACTATTAGGGTTTCTAATAAGTATAAGCCAGGTGATTTCGTAGAAGAATACGAGCTTGAAAAAGAAATTAAAAAACAAACAGGTGCTTTTCCACAATTAAGCGTACAAGATTACTCAAAAGTACAATTAGATGACAAAGGAAAAAACATCGTAGTAAAATTAAACGATAAAAAGTAAAAAAAATGGCTTATAAAATGAAAAAAGGTGCAACAGCAATGTATGGACCAAAAGCAATGAAAGAAAAAGGTGCTATGGCTTATAAAAAAGGACCAATGGCTAAAGGAGTAATGGATGCTGATACTGAAGATATGCCAGTAGTTGATAGAGAAAAATCTACTATGGGAGCTTCTGCGATGCATAAAGGACCTAAAGCTATGATAAAGAAAAAAGGTTCTACAGCTATGGTAGATAAAAAAGGTCCTATGGCTAAATCTAAGCAAAGAGTAGAGCAAGATTATGCTAGAAACGCAATAAGAGATTACGAAACTGGTAAAAAAAGCGAAGCTAAGTACGAAAAAAAGAAAGAATTAGAAGTGGCCGCTGGTGAAGGNTACTTTTCAAGACANAATTGGCACAANAAAGCTTTTAATGGTAAGTAAATGCCAATAATATANTCTTANCCAAGTAAAACAAGCCCAACTACTGGAGATTTACTTGTAATATCTGATATTGCTGCTAGTAATCAAACTAAAAAAGTTACTATTGGAGAAGTAGCAACTACTATACAAACTAGTTTAGGTTTAGTAGATGGATCTGGNACATTAAATAAAATATCTAAATGGTCAGATGCNAATACTTTANNAGATTCTATAATAACTGAAGATCCAGCNGGACCTGGTATATCAATTCCAGGTACTTTAAGTGTGACAGGAGCTAGTAACTACTTATTTGTTCCTAGTATATTAGATTCATTAGGAAGTCAAGGAACTGCTAATCAAGTATTAACAGCTAGTGCATCAGGTAGCTCAATAGAGTGGCAAACTGCATCAGGTAGTGTAAGCAGTGTTAGTGGAACTGGAACTGTAGATGGTTTAACTTTGTCAGGTACTGTTACTACTAGTGGTAATCTTACTTTAGGTGGTTCTATTGATCTTAGAGAACCTAGTAATACTACTACTCCATCTTTACAAATATCTGGAGCTAACGATACAGATGCTAACTCAGGTGGTGTAGCTCAAGCTTTCTCAGACACACAAGGAGTTTTAAACTTACAAGGTTTATCTAGTAATGCTAATTCTACTGTAATGGCTATAGCAGGAGAAGACAACACNTCTAATAGCATGGGNAANGTNATGGCTTTCTTTATGGCTTCACATCTTGGNCCTGGATATNCNTTAACTGGTAAAATAATAGCTAATAGAAACTCTGGAACAGTTAGCTTTAGCAATGGATCTGATTATAGGATGAAGAAAAATATAACTTCAATGACTGGATCTTTAAATAAAATTAAATCTTTAAATCCTGTAAACTATAATCTAATAGATATTTATGAAGATCCTAACCCTCTTTTAATAGAAGGATTTTTAGCACATGAACTTCAAGAACAAATACCTAACGCTGTTATAGGAGAAAAAGACGCAGTAAATGAAGATGGATCTATAAAAGCTCAATCAGTAGATTTAGTTAAAATAATACCCTATTTAGTAGGTGCTATAAAAGAATTAACATCAAGAGTAGAAGCATTAGAAAATTAAATAACCGAACTATCAAGTGATAGTATATAATAACCAACGTTTAACTTAAAACCAAATACAATGACGTTTTTATATACCCGCACTAACACGTGGAATAGTGCACCACAACCAAATGATGAAACCATTAAGTACTGGAAACATATTTCAGAAAAGAAAAACTGGAGAATAGTACAATTACCTAATGGATTTTTACAAACCGAATATAAAAGCATCGATGATCCTGATACATGGATAGATGTTACCAGAAGAGAAACAATAGCTGGAGCTGAACAAGCAATAGATGCCTCTATAGAGCATTATGGTAAAAAGCTAGAGTTTGTCAAAGGACCGAAAGTAGTTAAAACCTTCGAGTAAAATATTCAAACAATATAATTTAATTAAATAAAATGCAAGAATTAAAGTTAGTTAAAAACCTGACTTTTGGCGAAACAGCTAGGAGTCAGGTATTAACTGGCGTTGAAAAACTTACTAATGCAGTAGGTTCAACGTTAGGAGCAAGTGGTAAATGTGTAATATTAGAAGATAAACAAGGTTCACCACAAATAACAAAAGATGGAGTAACAGTAGCTAATGCTATAACATTACAAGATCCACTAGAAAACATTGGTGCTACGCTTATTAAGCAAGCTGCACAAAGAACAGTTAAAGACGCAGGTGACGGAACAACAACTGCAACTGTATTAGCAAAAGCTATTTTAGATCAAGCTACAGAACACTCGTTATTAGATGATGAAAGAACAATGCGAGAAGGTATCGATAAAGCAGTTATAAAAGTTATTGAGTATATAACTAAAAAATCTAAAAAAGTAACTGGTAAAAAAATTAATCAAGTAGCTACTATATCTGCTAACAATGATCAAGAGCTTGGAGAAAAAATAAGTAAAGCTTTTAAATTAGTAGATGAAACAGGTATTGTTATGATGGAAACAAACGAACATCCTGAAACTGTAGTAGAGCTAATTGAAGGTGTTCAATACGATCAACCTTTAAAAAACAACCATTTTATTACCAACAAAGAAAAAGGAACGGCTGAGTTAGATAATCCGCTAGTGCTCATCGTTGAGTCACAAATAACCAACATAAGGAAAATTCAGTCGGTCCTTGAATATATTATTAAAAATGGTAAAAGTCTTCTTATTATTGCAGATGTAGATCCACAAGTAGTTTCTGCTTTAGCCATGAATAAATCAAAAGGAAATATAAAGGTTAACGTTATAGACGCTCCTATATATGGAATAAATAAAAAAGATGTGCTTTCAGATCTTTGCGCTGTTACAGGCGCTACACTTATTAACGAAGACTTAGGTGATGATATGGATTTAATTCAAATAGAGCACTTAGGTAAATGTATTAAATCTGTTACTAACCATGAAGAAACTATATTACAAGTGGATATTGCCGATAAAGGTGAAGTTAAAGATACAATTAGGTTACTTGAAGATCAAATTAAGGAAACTAAAAACCCAAATATTATCATTAGGCTCGAAAAAAGATTAGCTAAATTAAAAGCAAAAGTTGCTATAGTAAAAGTAGGAGCAAATTCTGAAGTTGAATTAAAAGAAAAAAGAGATAGAGTTGAAGATGCTATTTGTGCTACAAAAGCCGCGATTAAAGAAGGTATAGTACCTGGAGGTGGTATAGCTTTATTAAACGCTAGCATGCATTTAAAACCTGAGTCAATAGGCGAAGAAGTATTGTATCAAGCAATACGAAAACCATATGAGCTTATATTAAAAAATGCAGGCGTAATAGAATATGTTGATCCAGACGAAGAAGGTAGAGGATTAGACGTGGTTACAGGAAAAACGGTAGATATGGTAAAAGCCGGTATTATAGATCCTTTATTAGTAACAAAAAGTGCACTTCAAAACGCGGCTTCAGTAGCAAAAACTATATTATCAACAGACTGTGTGGTAAATAACATAAGATTATGAGAGCAGTTGGAAAATATATAGTTATAAAGCATATTAAAGAAATTAACACTACTACAAAAGGTGGGTTAATTTTAGCTGAAAAACAAAGAGAAGACATTAGATATAGAAGAGCTAAGGTTATAGAACCTGGCTCTGATGTATCTTTATTAAAAACAGGTGATGAAGTTTACTACGATAAAGCAGCTGGATTTAATATTGAAATAGAAAAAGAACAGTATAAAGTAATTAAAGAGCAAGACGTTGTTATAGTGTTATGAGAAAATTAACATCGTCAGATCTGAAAGATTTAAAACTTTTAAAACATTACAGGATAATACGTAAATGGGCGTGTAAAACATGTAATCTTAAAGATGCAGACCTTGAGCTTTTAATATATCTTGATGCTATTGAGTTCTTTAATAAAAANGATTTTATAACAGGTACATATTCTTATAGCTGGGATAACAGGCGCTGGAACAGATTATTGAAACAAGGGTGGATAGTTGTGTGGAGAGAAAGAAATCGCACTACCCAAAAATATCATATATATAAAGTTTCGTATAAGTGCAAGCAGCTAATAAGTAGGATGTATCGTATAATGCTAGGTGAAGAAGATATACCTAATAAATTAAAGCAAAATACATATTCTAATAAAGTTTTAAGTTTTTCTATAGATAACTTAAATAGAGATAAAAATAGATAATATGCCATTAGTAAGTCCAATAGATATAGCCGTTTTATCGAGTCCAGTACCATTACCAGGTGAATCAGGTACTNTAAGNCCAGGTAGTTTTGGTGTTAACACNCAACAAAATTTTTCTGCNATGACAAAAGGTTCTGGCGTAGCAAGTCCTATTGGAACAGGCAATGTAACTACTCCTTTGCCTACTTCAAGTACGTCTACTATAGAAGGTAAAGCTTTAGAATCAGGAGGTGCTAATGTTGGAGGTTTAGTTAAAACAGAGCAAGAAGTAATACCTACAGATATAAAGTTTGCTACAGCTGAAGACGAGCAAGTACAAAAGCAAGAAGATCAATTTGAAGAGCAAGTAGACGAATATAAAGATGCTTTTGAAGGAGAGAGTGGCGAGAAAAAATCTATTAAAGAATCTTTAGAATCTGCTGGAGAAGAATTTTTAGCTCAAGGTGGAACAACAACTGCTCCTTTTAGTGGACTTAAAGCTATTAAAGCTTTTAGAGAAGCTAGAAAAGGAGAGCAGTCTGGTATGTCAGCTGCAAGAGATGTAAAAAGAGCTGATAGAAAAGCTGATAGAAAAGCTCGAAAAAAAGCAGGATTAAAAGGTAAAGAAAAAAGAGCAGTAAGAAAAGCTCAAAGACAACAACGTAGAGATGCTTTTAAAGCTTTTAAAGATCAAGTAGATTTAGAAGCATTAGAAACCGCTTCAAATTTTGAATAAATAAAAATAAAAAAATGAGAAAAGGAATAACAGGATCAGGAGTTAAACTTCCTACACCTAAAAGATGTATGCCAGTTGGTAAAAGAATGATGGAATCAAGAGATGAGAATATTGAAGTAGATTTAGATATTGATCCAGTNCCATANAAAGGTAATGCAAACTTANTAGCTCAAAAATAATGGGTATAGAAGATTTAAAGTTATATTGTTTAAATATAACNTCATTCACTATAGCAAGNTTAGATTGGATGGAACCAGCNTTNGAAATAATATTGTTATTAATGACTATTGGNTACACTGCNCATAAATGGTGGAAACTTAAGAANAAATGAGAAATATTAAAGAAATAATNATTCACTGCTCAGCTACTAGAGAAGGCCAAGATATAAGTGTTGANACTATAAGAAAATGGCACGTTGAAGGCCGTGGCTGGTCAGANATAGGCTATCATTTCTATATTGATATAAATGGAGATATACAAAAAGGTAGAGATATAGCTAAAATCGGGGCTCATTGTTCAGGNCATAACCGTAATTCTATNGGTATATGTTATTGTGGNGGNGTTGAAGAAGATGGCAAGACCCCGAAAGATACTAGAACAGAAACTCAAAAGCAAAGTTTACTTGCGGTNCTTAGAACTTTAAAAGCNATGTATCCACACGCTGCTATTTATTCACACAACAAGTTTGCTAATAAAGCTTGTCCTAGCTTTGATGCAACTGAAGAATATAAGAATTTATGAAATCCAAAGGTTTAGGCGATACGATAGAAAAGTTTACTAAAGCTACTGGTATAAAAAGATTAGCCGATAAAATACCTGGTGGCTGCGGGTGTGACCACCGTAAAGAGTGGTTTAATAAAAATTTTCCATATAACATGAATAAAAGATAAATTATGCCTAAGAAAAAAGATGACATAAGCATTGATCCAAAGAATAAAGGTAAGTTTACCAAATGGGTAAAGAAAAATATGCCTGGTAAATCTACTTGTGATGGAGCTGATGCTGTAATGAAAAACAAAAAGAAATATAAACCAGCTGTTGTTAAAATGGCTAACTATGCTAAAAACTTTGGTTGTAGTGTAGAAGGTAAAGGTAAAGGAGCAACTGCTATAAAAGAAGGTCCTATGGCTAATAAATTTATTGGGGCTTTGAGTGAAGCTAGAAAAGCAGGTAAAGATTCTTTTGAGGTTAATGGAAAAACATACAAAGTAAAAAAATAAATTATGGCATATAAACAAACTCCGGGTAGAGGCCCAATGGCAACTTTTAAAAATGTATCAGCTTTATTAGGACCAACTGCTAATGGCAGCGCTAATTTAAAAAGACCTGCTACAACTAGAAGTGAAACTTTAAGTAGAGGTAGAAAAGATTTAGAAGATATAAATAAAGCAAATTTTAATAAAACAGACATAGGCAAACCTCTTGCTGCTAATCTTAGTAGATTATCTCAAACAATTAATTCTAAAAATCCAGAATTAAGAAAAAAATCTAGAAAAGAATATGAGACTGCAGCAAATCTATATAGAGAATCTTTTGCTAAGTATGAAAAAACTGCAAATGAAGCTCGTAAAACGTATACGCCAGCTGATCTTACAATTCAAAAGAAAACTAAAACTGACGACAAAATATATAAAAAAGGACCTAAGAAATTTGATCCTAAAACAGCAAGTAACTTTTTAGGTTAATTATTATGTCAAATAAAACTTTTAAAGAAACTAAAGTTGGTGCTTTTCTAAGTGAAAAAGCGCCTAAAGTTTTAGATGCTATCGGTAGTATATTGCCAGATCAAGGAACTTTAGGTATAGTAAAAAATATTATTACTAAAGATGATGACATAGCGCCTGCTGATAAAGAAACTGCAATGAAACTTATAGAGCAAGATTTACAAGAATTAAAAGAAGTTTCAAGCAGGTGGAGAGCAGATATGAAATCAGACTCTTGGTTAAGTAAAAATACTAGACCTTTAGCATTAGTATTTTTAACTGCATCATCAGTATTTATGATGGCTGTAGATTCTTTTCACATGCAGTTCGATGTAGACGATGCGTGGATAAACTTATTGAAAACTTTACTGGTAACGGTATATGTAGCGTACTTTGGTTCTAGAGGCGCAGAAAAAATAACAAAAATAAATAAATAAATAATGAGAGGATTAAACGGAAACGAAGCCGCTCAACCAAGAGTATTTGCTCATGATATGGTCCCTATAGCTATTGGAGCTATAAATCCGCGTCAAGAAGGTACTGGAGCTTCACTTAACGGTATTGCTAATGGCCTTGAGTTAACAAGTGGTGGAACTGGATATACAGCTGATAGTATAATTACATTAGATTCAGGTGGTGCAGGAACAACAAAAGCTAAAGTTAAAGTACTTACAGTTGACGCTGGAGGAGCTATCCTCACTTTTGAGCTATCATTTACTGGTACTGCTAATGCGCCTTATGGAGAAGGATATGTTGTTGGTGATGCATTAAATGAAACTTCAATTGGTGGGGCTGGTTTTACAGTTAGAAATATAGACCTGCCATACACTCACGAGCGAGGTTGTTGTTTATATTCTGGTATAGCTATTGACACAGGTTTAGATTTAATACTAGAAAGTGGAGAGCTTTATAATACTACTTATACCTCAAGATTAAAAGGTATTACAGCTGGATCTTTTTTACCAGTATTAGCTAAAAGAGTTGTAGCTGTTACTTTAAGTTCAGGAACATATGCTAACGGAGACTTACTAGCCATATATTAAGATATGTTTATTGGCGTAGGTAATCCAATACCCAGATTAGCTAATCTACCTGGAGCATCAAGACCTGGTGGCGGCGGCGGTGGCGGCGGAGGCGGCGGCGTAGCTCAAATAGATAATCTTTATTCATACGAGTTTGATGGAGTAGAAAGCAGGTTCCAAACAGGTAGTATTACTATAGGAAATACTTTTACTTTTTCTTTATGGTTAAACGCTAATTCTTGGGCTGCTAACGTTGTTTTTTTAGCATCTCCAAACTATTTTATATCTGGATTTAATGGTAATTTTATAATAAGAAGAAACTCTAGCAAGTTTCAATTCTATAGCTATGATAGCAATAGTGCTGGAACAGAAGAAAAAATTGAAGGAATATTTAGCACAAGTGCAGCACAGTGGTACCACGTTGTTCTTACTAATGACGCTACAACAGCTGTATTTTACATTAATGGGTCACCACTAACTACAACAGGAGTAAATACTAAATCATTAGATGATTTAACTAATGGTTTAATAATAGGAGATGGAGACTTCCGCGCTGGTACAAGCGCCACTGCATTTAATGGCAAGATAGACGAAGTAGGAGTATGGAATACGGCATTAACAGCTACAGATGTTCAAAATATTTATAACGCTACAACTACAGGTAAAACAGCAGACTTAAGCTCTTTATCGCCTGTAGCATGGTATAGAATGGGAGATTAATTATGGCAACAAATTACATAGCACCAACCTGGAGGATGCCAGAGAATAGCAACCAAAGTAAACTAAGCAACTACTCTTTAGCTTTAAGTACAAATGAATCTATAGATACTAATTACAATATTACTGGTGATACTTGGAGTGTTTCATACTGGATTAAAATTGAAGATGCAGGTGATTGGGCTTATCATTTATCACAAAGAGATAGCTCTACAGATGGGCTAGCTGCGTGGAGTAAAAATACAGATAACAAAATAATTACTGTAAAGCTAAATAATCTTACAGATACTGACGCTTTTTCTATATCAGCTTATGGCGAGTGGAATCATATATGTTTTACAAGCGATGGTACTACTTTAACTAGTTACTTAAATGGAAGTTCTGTTTCTACTTTAGATGTATCAAGCAGCCCAACTATATCTACTACAAATACTCTTAAAATAGGTTTAAATCAAATAAGTAATTTATATTATTTGAATGGATCATTAAGTGAATGGTGTGTATTTGATTATACATTGTCTACTGATCAAGTAACTTATTTATATAACTTAAATAACCCTATGGCTATTACAGGTGCAAAACCTGTAGTTTATTATTCACTTGGAGATAACTCTAATCCTAATGCTTTAGCTGGTTATCCTAACGACGCTGTTGGAGGTAGCGTTTTTGATTTTGATAGTAGTAATAATGAATATATAGACATAGGTGTTACACCTAAATCTTTAGTAGGCGATAGTAATGCCTACACAGTTTCTGCTTGGGTTAACCCAGATACAAGTGTTATTGGAAATAATTTCAAGATTATTGGAGCTATGGATACAGGCGATAGATGGTATTTTAGAATATTAAATGGCTATGCGTCTTACGCTTATGGTTCTGCAACAGGCGATAATGATTATCAAGGAACAGACACGCCGGTTGCGGCAGGCGCTTGGTCTCACGTTATGTTTACGTTTGATGGTTCAACAACGCATAAAATTTATGTTAATGGAGACTTAAAAGTAACACAGTCTTCAGGAAGTGGACAAACTGTAACAGGCACAAAAAATTTGTATTTAGGCGCTTTAAATCTTAATGGAGCAGCAGCCAATTACTTTAACGGCTTTCTCTCTAATATAGTTGTATGGAATACTGATCAATCATCAGAAATAACCAACATATATAATAATGGTATTCCAGCTAGTTCATACACTAGTACTCCTACAGCTTGGTGGAAACTTAATGGTATTGAAGATACTTTTGATGGATCAAATTGGACAATAAAAGATTTTGGTTCTGGTGGTAATGATGGAACTAGCGATAATATGACTTCATCTAACTTAGTTCAAAGTAATTTATCTAGAACAACTCCATATAGTAATTATAGTATTAAATTTAATGGCGCTACTCAATGGTTTTCAGATGGAGCTACTAGTGGTATTTTTAATGGAGCTACTAGTCTTAGTATTTCGGGTTGGATGAATGTTGATCCTAGTGAAACTACATCAATATTAGCAAGCAACTGGCTGTCAGGAGGAAGACAATATTTAATTAGATGGAATTTGTCTGGTGGAGGATTTCAATTTTATTTATACTTAGGAACAACACTAAGCGTAACAGCTACTATAACAATATCAAGTGATACTTGGTATCATGTAGCAGGAACGTGGGATGGTAGCACTATGAAAATATATGTAAATGGAGTTTTATATTCGTCTACAGCTGCTTCAGGTACTTTAGATTCAGTAACAAGCGATAATCTTATAGGTAAATATTCTACTTCAGTTTATGCAGATGGAAAAAATTCAAATATAGCTTTTTGGAAAGACACAGCGCTAACATTTACAGAAATAAGAGAGATTTACAATGCTGGTATTCCAACTGACTTAAGTACTTTTTCGGGAACTGCTCCTACTCGTTGGTATCCAATGGATCAAAGAGCTACTTACTTTAATGGATCTAGTTTAACTATAAGAGATACTATAAGCAATAATGATATGCTAGGTTATAATAATGTTATAACTTCTATTGAAGGAAATGCACCTGGAAGCAATGCTAATGGTACTGGCGCTAATTTAGATATAAGTAATTTAAAAGGCGATATGAGTGGAAGTACTAAAAATTCATATAGTATTAATATGGCTGATTATGGAGATCCAAATAGCCAAGGTGTAACTCCAGCTAATTCAGGTAGAACAACAAGTGTACCTGGTTAATTTTTAAAAAAAAAGTAAAATGACAACATATATAGTGATAGATATAGATACGCAGGCTAAGTTAATTGATTTTAGTCAGATAGATACAACTAGCGCTCAAACTATGAGAAGAAATTTAGCAAATACAGAAGCTATATTGTCTTATCAAGTTACTCCTAGTTTTATTACTAATGGTACAGTTGTACCAATAGCAACTTTAAATCATGCTGAAGCTATAGCTTTATTAAGTACTGCTGCTTGGACAGATCCTAATCCAGGTCCTTAAAATAAAATATAATTAAATTAAATTAAATGGAAAATAAAATAACAAAAGAAGAACTTAAGCAAGCTTCAAAACAACAAGAAGATCTTCAAAAAGTAATATTAGATATAGGTGTTATTGAAACTAAAAAACACGCGATGCTACATAAAATAGCAGATATAAACACTGAAATTGAAGAACTTAAAAAAGTATTAGAAGAAAAATATGGCCACGTTAATATAAATCTTGAAGATGGCACTTACACACCTGTAGAAAATGAAGAAGATAAGAAAGATTAGTATAGGTGCTGATTATAAAAACGAAGCCATGCATTATTCTCTAGGTCAAGAAGTATATGGAGGACATATTATAAATGATATATTGTTTGAAAAAAAAGATGAATCATACAACATTTATATAACTAAAAATAAAGAAATACTTCCTTGGAAAAAATTTAATCGTAATATGGCTATTTCTGTTGAATACGATTTAAATTATTAATGAAAAGTTTATACCAATTTATAATTAAACCCTTAAATAATAGGTATGATAATATACGAAAAGTTAATGATAATGAACTTATTATTAATACTAGTATTGAAGATCATAGGTTTGTTAGTAAAAAAGCTAAAGTAATATCAACTCCTAAAGCTTATAAAACTAAAATCAAACAAGGCGATGAGATTTATGTACATCATAATATATTTAGAAGATACTATGATATGAAAGGTAGAGAAAAAAATTCTTCTACTTTTTTTAAAGATAATTTATACTTCGCTTATCCAGAGCAAATATATATGTACAATAATAAATCTCATTTAAATTATTGCTTTGTAAAACCATTGTTAAATAAAAACTATTTAAGCATTAATAAAGAACAAAACCATATTGGTATATTAAAATATGGTAATAATGTCTTAGATGCTATTAAAATAAAACCTGGGACGCTTATCACATTTACACCAAATTCAGAGTTTGAATTTATAATAGGTAATGAGCGACTTTATTGTATGAAATCAAATGATATAGCTTTAATCCATGAACACAAAGGAAACGAGAAAGAATATAATCCGAGCTGGGCGAAAAGCAGTTGACGAGTTAATTAAAGTAGCTGAAGAAGAAATTATAAACGAAGGTAATGATGATCTTGCAGCGGATAGATTAAAAAACGCGGCAGCTACAAAAAAGCTTTGCATAATGGATGCTTTTGAAATATTACAACGTATTGAAGAAGAAGAAAATGTTTTAAAAGGTATTGACAATCCTAAAGAAACAAAATCTTTTAAAGGCTTTGCAGAAGGGAGAAGTAAATGATTTATGAACAAACTCTTTGGAAAGAAGTTAAAGACATTGTAAATCCTAAGATATTAGCTAAAAACAATAGGTTTAAAAAATGGGAGTATGGTTATAATCCTGATTATGATTTTATAGTAATAAGTAAAACAGGTAAAATTGGACAAATCATTGAAATACAAAATCTCAGAATTGCTTTACCAGCAGTCGATGAACCGTATAAACGAAGCAAAGATAAAAAGGAGCAATACTGGCAACAGTTTGAATATCCAAAAGAATTACAAAAAATAAAAACAAGGTTTGACTGGGAAGAATATTCTGTAGAGTTTAAAGAAAAATGGTATGACTATATTGATCAAGAATTTAAACGTAGAGAAGAAGGTTTTCATTTCTTCAATAACGGCAGTCCTATATATATTACTGGTACTCATTACATGTACTTGCAATGGTCAAAGATCGACGTTGGAGCACCAGATTTTAGAGAAGCAAACAGACTCTTCTTTATATTTTGGGAAGCATGTAAAGCCGATACAAGATGCTACGGTATGTGCTACCTTAAAAACAGACGATCTGGATTCAGTTTTATGTCAAGCGCGGAACTTGTTAACCAAGCTACAATATCTTCCGATTCTAGATTCGGTATATTGTCCAAGTCTGGTGCCGATGCCAAAAAAATGTTCACAGATAAAGTTGTCCCAATATCCGTTAACTACCCGTTCTTCTTTAAACCTATTCAAGACGGGATGGACAGGCCAAAAACTGAACTGGCATATAGAGTTCCGGCCGCGAAGCTTACTCGTAGAAAGCTCCAGGAAAATATTAAAGAATTAGAATTAGAAGGATTAGATACAACTATTGATTGGAAAAATACTGGTGATAACTCTTACGATGGTGAAAAGCTAAAACTATTAGCTCATGATGAAAGTGGTAAATGGGAAAGACCTGATAATATATTAAACAACTGGAGAGTTACAAAAACTACATTACGTCTAGGTTCAAGAGTCGTAGGTAAATGTATGATGGGCTCTACTTCAAACTCTTTAGATAAAGGTGGGGAAAACTTCAAAAAACTTTACTACAATAGTGACGTTACTAAAAGAAATAGAAACGGACAAACATCTTCTGGGCTCTATAGCTTGTTCATACCTATGGAGTGGAACTACGAAGGATTCATGGATACTTATGGATTACCTGTCTTCATTAGAAGTAAAAATCCAGTCAAAGGAATTGATGGTTACGAAATTACAACAGGAGTTATTGAACACTGGGAAAACGAAGTCGATGGACTCAAAAGTGATCAAGACAGTTTAAATGAATATTACAGACAATTTCCAAGAACTGAAGCTCACGCATTTAGAGATGAAGCAAAACAAAGTCTTTTTAATTTAACTAAAATATACGAGCAGATAGACTATAACGATAGTTTAAATAATGCCGCAAACTTAACACAAGGTAGTTTTAACTGGATAAATGGAGTTAAAGACACTAACGTTATGTTTTACCCAAATAATGAAGGTAGATTTAAAATAAGTTGGGTACCACCTAAAAATCTACAAAATCGAGTGATTATAAAAAATGGAATTAAATATCCTGGCAACGAGCACGTTGGAGCTTTTGGCTGTGATAGTTACGACATCAGCGGTACTGTTGATGGTAAAGGGTCTAATGGATCACTACACGGACTAACTAAATTCTCTATGGAAGATGCTCCTAATAATCATTTTTTCTTAGAATATATAGCTAGACCACAAACAGCTGAAATATTTTTTGAAGATGTTCTTATGGCTTTAGTATTTTATGGCATGCCTATTCTTGCTGAAAATAACAAACCAAGATTATTGTATTATTTAAAGCGTAGAGGTTATAGAGGTTTTTCTATGAATAGACCAGACAAGCTTATAAATAAATTATCTGTAACAGAGAGAGAAATAGGTGGAATACCTAACTCAAGTGAAGATATTAAACAAGCACACGCTGCAGCAGTTGAAAGTTATATAGAAGGTTTTGTAGGTGCTAAAGAAAATAATTATGGTGATATGTATCATCAAAAAACACTGGAAGATTGGGCAACTTTTAATATAAATAATAGAACTAAACATGATGCAACCATTAGTTCTGGACTTGCTATAATGGCTTGTAATAAAAATTTATATAGACCAGTTCCACAAAAAAATATTAACAAAATAAATCTTGGTATTAGAACTTATGATAATACCGGTGCAATATCAAAAATTAATTAATATATATGCAAGCTACCACTACATATAGTACATTTCCAAATCAGGTCGTACCTGCAGCAGAGAAAGCTACTTACGAGTATGGGTTGAAAGTTGCGAGAGCTATTGAAGGTGAATGGTTTAGAAATTCACAAGGTGTTGGTTATAGATATATGACTAACTATAATAATTTTCATAATTTAAGACTTTATGCCAGAGCTGAACAGCCAGTACAAAAATATAAAGACGAACTAGCTATAAATGGTGACTTAAGCTACTTAAATCTAGACTGGAAACCAGTACCTATTATTCCTAAGTTTGTAGATATAGTTGTTAATGGTATGTCTCAAAGATCTTATGAGGTGAAAGCTATGGCTCAAGATCCTGTTTCATTAAGAAAAAGAACTCAATACGCTCAACGTATCATGATGGATATTGAAGCTAAAAAGTTTAATGAAATGGTAATGCAACAGTTTGGTATAGATTTATCTGAGTCAACTGCTAAAAACACACCTGAAACTTTAGATGATATTCCAGCTCATATGCAAATGGATTACAAGCAGTCTATAGAAGTTGCAGAAGAAGAGCTTATACAACAAGTATTAGATAAAAATAAATATCATTTAATTAGAAAAAGATTAAATTACGATCTAACTGTATTAGGTATATCTTGTGTGAAAACATCTTGGAATCCAGCTGAAGGTATTGTTATTGATTATGTAGACCCAGCTAATATCGTTTATTCTTATACTAACGATCCTAATTTTGAAGATGTATATTATGTAGGTGAAGTTAAAAACGTTCCCATAGTGGAACTTAAAAAACAATTCCCAAGCTTAACTCCAGAGCAAGTTAAAAAATTACAAAATTATACAGGCAATACAGCTTATTCCCCTAACTTCAACGGTAGGTATGATCAGAATACTGTTCAAGTATTATATTTTGAGTGGAAAAGTTATATAGATCAAGTATTTAAAATAAAAACTACTGCTACAGGATTAGAGAAAACTATAGAAAAACAAGATACATTTTTAGAAGTAAAAGAAACAGATAACTTTAAAAAAGCTTCTAGGTCAATTGAAACTTTATATAGCGGAGCTAAAGTGCTAGGTATGGAGGAAATGCTGGACTGGCGTTTAGCAGAAAATATGACAAGACCATATGCTGATACAAGTAAAGTAAATCTTAGTTATACTATAACAGCTCCACGTATGTATCAAGGTAGAATAGAAAGTTTAGTGAGTAGAATTACTGGCTTTGCCGATATGATACAATTAACACATTTAAAGTTACAGCAAGTAATGTCTCGTATGGTACCTGATGGTGTATATCTAGACATGGATGGTTTAGCAGAAGTTGATCTTGGTAATGGGACTAATTATAATCCAGCTGAAGCAATAAATATGTATTTTCAAACTGGTAGTGTTATAGGTAGAAGTTTAACACAAGATGGTGAAATGAATAGAGGAAGAGTACCTGTTCAAGAACTTCAATCATCTTCTGGTGGTGCTAAAATTGGATCATTAATTCAGACATATAATTATTATTTACAAATGATAAGAGATGTGACTGGGTTAAATGAAGCTAGAGATGGTAGTAATCCTGATAAAAATTCATTAGTAGGTTTACAAAAATTAGCGGCTGCTAATTCTAATACAGCTACTAGGCATATACTTCAAGCTAGTTTATATTTAACTTTAATGACTTGTGAAAATATATCTTTAAGAGTTAACGACTCGTTAATGTTTCCTCTTACTAGAATGTCTTTAATTAATAGTATATCTAATTTTAATACTAATACATTAGATGAGTTAATGAAAGTAAACGTACATGACTTTGGTATATTTATAGAACTCGAGCCAGATGATGAGGAAAAAGCAAAACTAGAACAGAATATACAAGTAGCTTTATCTACTCAGTCTATAGACTTAGAAGATGCTATAGATATTAGAAATGTAAACAACCTTAAACTTGCTAATACTTTATTAAAGAAAAGAAGACAAGAAAAACAAGCTAAAGATCAACAATTAAAGTTACAACAAATACAAGCCCAAGGACAAGCTCAAGCAGAAACTGCAGAAAAAACAGCATTAGCAGAACTTCAAAAGCAAGAAGCTATGACTAATAGTAAAGTGCAGTTGGAACAAGCTAAGTCTCAGTTTGAAATACAAAGACTTCAAACAGAAGCTGAAATAAAAAGAGGCTTAATGCAACAAGAGTTTAACTATAACATGCAATTAGCTAAAGAAAACTCTAGAGTTATAGCTGAAAAAGAAAAACAAATAGAAGATCGTAAAGATAAAAGACTTAAAATTCAAGGCACTCAACAGAGTGAAATGATCACCCAAAGAAGAGAAGATGGTTTACCTATAAACTTTGAATCTAAAGGTAATGATAATTTAGGTGGTATAGGACTAGAACAGTTTGCACCTAGATAATTTTATATTAACTATTATATTATATTATGTCAGAAGAAATAAAAGAAAGCGCCAGTGGTGAGTTATCACAAGGTGATTTTAAAGTAAAAAAGAAACCTAAAAAATTAGTTGTAAAAGAAGATATAGCTAAAGTAGATTTAGGTAAAAAAGAAGAACCAAAAGAAGAACCAAAAGAAGAAACTAAAGTTGAAGAAACTAAAACAGAAACACCTGTTGAAGAAACTAAAACTGAAAAGCCTGTTGAAGAAACAAAAGAAGAAGCTCCTATTATAGAAGAAATAGAAGTTAAAAAAGAAGAAGAAAAAGTAGAAGAAGAAACTAAACAGGTTGTAGAAGATATTAAAGAAGAAGTAGAANAAAATCCACAANTAGAATTACCAGAAAANATAGAAAAACTAGTTGACTTTATGAANNAAACTGGNGGATCTGTTGAAGACTATGTTAAACTTAATAAAGATTATTCTAAACTAGGTGGAGAACAATTACTTAAAGAATATTATAGTGTAAGCAAACCACATCTAAATACAGAAGAAGTAGAATTTTTAATGGACGATAATTTTGCTTGGGATGAAGACGAAGATGAAAGNNTAGTTAAAAAGAAAAAACTAGCTTACAAAGAAGAAATTGCTAAAGCCAAAAACTTTTTGGANAGNTCTAANNAAAAATACTATGAAGAAATCAAGTTGAAGCCTTCAGTATCTCAAGAGCAACAAAAAGCCAATGACTTTTTCAATAGATACAACGAAGAACAGAAGGTTATAAAACAACGNCATGAAAGTTTTACAAACAATACTAAAAAACTTTTTGCCGATGAATTCAAAGGTTTTGAATATAATGTTGGTGATAAAGCTTTTAGATATAATGTAAATAACAAGAGTGACGTTGCTCAAAATCAATCTGATTTGAATAATTTTGTTGGGAAGTTCCTAGATAAAAAAGGTGAAATCAANGATTACAGAGGTTATCATAAAGCCTTATATACTGCTAATAACGCTGATAAAATAGCACAACATTTTTATGAGCAAGGTAAAACTGACGCGATTAAAGATATGAACGCTAAATCTAAAAATATATCAAATGAAATTAGAGCTACAAGTTCTGGTGAAATGTTTATTAATGGATTAAAAATCAGAGCAATTAGTGGTGTAGATAGTTCTAAGTTAAAAATTAAAAAAAAATAACTTAAACTAAAAATATAAATTATGAGTTTTGCAACAAGTGGGAGTTTTCCCGCGAGTTTAATTCCAGCTCAAAAGAAACAAGCATTAGATAATAACTATTTGAACTTTGCAGACGGATCGTCTGACTGGGCTCAACAGTATTTACCTGAGCTTTATGAAGCTGAAGTTGAGAGATATGGTAACAGAACGTTATCAGGTTTCTTAAGAATGGTTGGCGCTGAAATGCCAATGACATCAGATCAAGTTTTATGGTCTGAACAAAATAGATTACATGTATCTTATAATGAGTGTAATGTTAAAGGAGCTGCTCCTACCAATACTATTCAGATTGAATTAGCTAACGCTAATCCAACGACTAGTGGTAGAGGTAACAATACTGTAGCTATTAAAGTAAATCAAACTGTTTTAATTGCAGATAATGCAACAGGTTTAATTACTTCTAAAGCTATTGTATCAACAGTAACACAACCAACTGCTCCAGCTACTGTAGCTGAAATAGTTGTAGTGCCTTATGCTGCTGCTGCTTTTCCAGCTGCTTTACAAGCTTTAACAACTGCTAACGACGTTAACTTATTTGTTTATGGTTCTGAATTTGGTAAAGGGTCTACAGACGCTGGTATGGATTCAATTGAGCCTGGATTTACTGAGTTTAACAACTCTCCAATTATCATTAGAGACAAGTACCAAGTAAATGGTTCTGACGCTGCTCAAATTGGTTGGATTGAAGTTGCTACTGAAGATGGTACGTCTGGTTACTTATGGTACTTAAAAGCTGAGTCTGAAACAAGATTGAGATTTGAAGACTATATGGAAATGGCAATGGTTGAAGGTGAATTAGCTGCTCATACAGTTGCTATGCCTAATCAAACTACTGTTAACTTAAAAGGTACGCAAGGTTTATTTGCTGCTATTGAAGCAAGAGGTAACATATATCAAGGATTTGCTGGAGCTGCTGCTCCTGGATCTGGTGCTTTAGGTGATTTCGATGAAATCCTTAAAAACTTAGACAAGCAAGGAGCTATTGAAGAAAACATGCTTTTCTTACAAAGATCTACTGCTTTAGATTTTGATGATATGATTGCTGCAATGAACGGAGCTTTTGCTTCTTCTGCTGCTGCTTCTTATGGTTTATTTGATAATGAATCAGAAATGGCACTTAACTTTGGTTTTACTGGCTTTAGAAGAGGTTCTTATGACTTCTATAAAACTGATTGGAAATATCTAAATGATGCTTCTACAAGAGGTTTATCTAATGCTATTGATGGTGTATTAATTCCTGCTGGAACTACTACAGTATACGATCAAATGTTAGGATCAAATATCAGACGTCCTTTCTTACACGTAAGATATAGAGCTTCTGAAACTGAAGATAGACGTTACAAAAACTGGATTACTGGTTCAGTTGGTGGAGCGTATACTGATGGTATAGATGCTATGGACGTACATTTCTTAACTGAAAGATGTTTAGTAACACAAGCTGCTAATAACTTCGTGTTATTTAAGACTGTATAATTATTAACATTTTTAAAGAATAGAAATTATGGGATATATAAAATTTGATAGAAATCAAGCTAATGAAGGTAGTTCTTTACTACTTCCTTTAGAAAATATAATTACTGTTAAATCTGCTTCAGCTACTGCTGTAGAATTAAAATACGGTATTATAACACATCCTGTTGCAGAAGCTAGTTCTCCTGAGTGTTTAACTCATGAGTTAACTGTAGAAGCAAAATCAGGTGTTACACTAACAAGAGATAGCATCGTTGATGCTGTAATTTTAGCTATAGAAAACGCTGGTTTAACTGGCAAAAATGTAGCAGTAGCAGGTATGAATGTAACTGCTCAAACTATTAAAGGGGAAACTTTTTAATATTTATTAAAATAATGAGATCCCGCTTCGGCGGGGTCTTTTTTAATTATTATATTATATTATATTATGGAAACAAAAGTAAAAAAGGCTCCTGCTCCCAAGCAAGAGGTTAAAAAAGATACTTGGGAATATAAAGATAGACATTATTACTTACTAGGTGATAAAGAACCTTTAACATATACTATACCTAGTAGACATACTCAAAGGTATCCTTTAGTTTGGTTTGATCAAGAAAAAGGATTTGAAAGAGAACTTAGGTATGCTACAAATCAAAAAAGTATATTTGTAGATGAACAAAAAGGAAGTGTAACACTAAAACATATAGTTTTTGAAAATGGTGTTTTACATGTGCCTAAAGAAAAAAGAAGTTTACAAGAGTTTTTAAATCATCATCCTCATAAAGGAATTATATTTAACGAACTAGACAGGCAAGTAGAAGCTGTAGATCAATTAGAAGAATTAGATTTACAATTAGATGCTTTAAATGCTGCTAGATCGATGGATATAGAGCAAGCTGAAGCTATATTAAGAGTTGAAGTTGGTTCTAGTGTAGTTAATTTGTCTACAAAAGAATTAAAAAGAGATTTATTATTGTTTGCTAGACAAAACCCTAGATTATTTATAGATTTAGCTAATGATGATAATGTTATACTTAGAAATTTTGCTATAAATGCTGTTGATAATGGTATAATTAAATTAGCCCCTGATCAAAGAACTTTCACGTGGGCTACTAATAATAAGAAGTTAATGACAGTACCTTTTGATGAAAACCCTTACTCAGCTATGGCTGCATGGTTTAAAACAGACGAAGGTTTAGAAGTTTATAAGTCTATAGATAAAAAACTTAAATAACAAGTGATTATAATAAAGGTGGTTTAATCGCCACCTTTTTTTTTAAATAATAAAATATGGCAGTAAACGTAGACACGGTTTATAAAACAGTATTATATATACTGAACAAAGAACAAAGAGGTTATATGACGCCTGATGAATTTAACAAGGTAGGTCAACAAGTTCAATTAGAAATATTTGAAGCTTACTTTGAAGAATTAAATCAACTACAAAGACAGCCACAAACTAATACTGAATTTTCTGATAGAGTTCAGCAAATACAAAATAAAATTGCACCATTTGAAGTAGAAGGTACAGCTACATTTGATACTAGCTTCTTTTACTTACCATCTAATTTACATAGATTAGGTGAAATATATTACAATGATGCAACTATTGTACAACCTGTACAACAAAATGAATATTTATTAATCAATAAATCACCATTAACTTCTCCAACGGTTACTCATCCAATATACGTACAACGCGGCGAACATCAATCAGCTGCAGGTCCACCACCAGTGCTACATGATAAAATATTTGTATACCCAACTAGCATACAGTCTGGTATTAAATGTAGTTATGTAAAAGTTCCAGATCAAATAAATTGGGCTTTTACAGTTAATGGTGTTGGTGCTTATGTTTTTACAGAAACAGGTGCTGTATATTTTGGACTAGACGCTTCAGAACAGACAGAAATAATTTTAAAGATATTACAATACAGTGGCATTATAATAAGAGATCCACAAATAGTACAAACAGCTGCGCAGCTTGTTCAACAAGACACTGTAAACGAAAAAAGTTAATAAATGGCACAAGTAACTCAAACTAACGAACAATATTACGCAAGTCAACAAGTTTTTACTGCTACTGCTGCACAAACTACTTTTGTTTGGACAGGCGGTACAAATCAAAGTGGTGCTGGATATAAATCTATAGGTGTAGATTTAGTAGCGGCTGTTGCTGGAGTTAGTGTTACTAACTTTGAACTATATGTAAATAATGTAAAATGGACAGAGGTTAGTGGAGCTCCGGTTGGTACTCAATACCAATTGTCTGGTACAAATACTGTTACAGTCCCAGCTATGGCTGGTGGTGAAGTTGTTAAAATAGTTTTAACAGATACTAAAACTGGTAAATGGGACAACCATGATACTTATTCTACTATCACTATAAATGATATTATTAGTAACTTTCAAGTGGCTTATGTTGGTGCTGGTAAATTAATACCAAGTGTTAAAAGAACTGACTTAATGTTTCACGCTAAAAGAGGTTTACAAGAGTTTAGCTATGATACTTTAAAAAGTACTAAATCTCAAGAACTTACAATACCAGCTAGTTTATCCTTATTAATACCACAAGACTACGTAAATTATGTAAGTTTTTTTAGAGTAGATGGTTTAGGTGTTCAAAGACCTATATATCCTACAAATTTGTTACATCAAAGTCCTCAGCAAGTACCAGTTCAAGATTCAAATGGTATACCTACTCAAGACGATGCGAGTGATAACTTAGAAGGAACATCGTTATCTAATTCAAGATGGGCAGATGCTGATGATTATAAAATATCAGGCGCATATAGTAATCAAATGTACAACGAAGGCGTGTATGACTGGGGTTGGGAAAAAGTAGCTTACGGCCAAAGATATGGTTTAAATCCTGAAAGTTCTCAAAACAACGGTTGGTTTAATATAAACTATAGAGAAGGCAAGATAATGTTTAGTAGCAATTTAGCTAATGAACTTATTATATTTACTTATATATCAGATGGACTAGCTGCTGATGGAGATATGAGAATATCTAAAATGGCTGAAGAAGCTATGTATATGCACATGCTGCACGCTGTTTTATCTACTAAAGCTAATATACCTGAATATATAGTAAGAAGATATAAAATTGAAAGAAGAGCTGCTCTTAGAAATGCTAAAATAAGATTATCAAATATAAAACTACAAGAGTTTGTCCAAGTAATGAGAGGCAAATCAAAGTGGATTAAACACTAATTAAATGGCTGAAGCAAGGAATAGTTTTATCAAGTCCAAAATGAATAAGGACTTAGACGCTAGGCTTGTACCTCCAGGTGAATATAGAGACGCTCAAAACGTTTCTGTAAGTAAATCTGAAGGTGCAGACGTAGGATCATTAGAGAATGTATTAGGCAATATATCTTTAACTGATTTTGGTTTAACAGCTGCAAATATTGATGTTGTTGGATTTTTTATGGATTTAAACAATAATAGGATATTTGTTTTTATGAGTAACTATGTTGACACTTCGTCTGATAGATTATCTAACTTTGCTCCTGCAGCTGCTGAATGTCATATAGGAGTTTATACTGTAAGTAATAGTACTGGCACTCTTCTAGTTAGTGGTAGATTTTTAAATTTCTCCAAAGCAAGCCCTGTTTTAGGTGTAAATCTTATTAATGATAACTTATTTTTTACAGATAATAGGAACCAACCTAGAAAAATAAATGTAAGTAGAGCATTAGGAAGTTCTACATATTATACAAATGAAGATCAAATATCTTTATCAAAATATTATCCTTACGAACCTATATCATTAGTAGGTGCTTTAGTCACTGGCATAACTCGTACTGGATTAGGAAGTGGTTATGTTATTGAAAGTAATTGTCAAACTACTGGTGGAACAGGATCTGGACTTACTGTAAATATAACAAATACAAGTGGAGCTATAGAAATAAATAATCCTGGATTTGGTTATACTAATGGTGATACTATCGTACCAGTTCAAAGAGGTGGTAGTGGTAGTGGTTCAACTTATACTCTTACTGTACAAAACATATCTACAATGCAAGATGTTACATCAGAGTTTTTACCTGATGGTAGTACTGCAAATCCATATTATAATGTAAACTGGCCTGGTGATAAAAATTATCTAAAAGATAAATTTGTAAGATTTGCTTATAGATTTCAATTTGATGATGGAGAATATTCTCTTATATCTCCATTTACACAAGCTTGCTTTGTGCCTCAACAAGATGGGTATTTTATAGGCGACGATAAAACTAAAACTTTTAAATCAACAGAAGTTGACTTTATGCAAAATAAAGTTAATAATATTAAGTTATTAATACCAGTGCCAGCAGAAAGNACTAATTGGAGTAACGCAGTAACAGATTTAAAAATTTCATCTATAGATATAATATTTAAAGACGATAGTCAAACTACTTTAAAAGTTATTGAAAATATTTTAGCTAGTACGCTTAGCTCTAATACTAGCACTATTCAAATTTATGAATATCAAGCTAAAAAACCTTACAAAACTTTACCAACTAGAGATTTATTAAGAGTATCTGATCAAGTTCCAGTAAGAGCATTAGCTCAAGAAGCGGTGGGTAATAGATTAGTATTTGGTAATTTAGTAGATAAGCATACACCACCAGCTAGTATAAATTATAATACTCAAACAGGTTTTAAAGTAGAAGAGTCTGGAGCTGCTGGTACTCAATATACATTTGTTAGAAGAGAATATCAAAATCATACATTAAAACAAAATAGAACTTATCAAGTGGGATTAGTTTTATCTGATAAATATGGTAGACAGTCAGATGCTATTTTATCTACAGTAGATACTAATTCTCAAAACTCTTTATTAAAAGGATCTACAATATTTAATCCATATAAAACTGGTGAAAAAATAGGTGGCGCAACTCAAACAACAGCTAATACTTTTAGTTTTTATGGCGGTAGTGCAGATCCAGCTTCTCCAGTTACTAATAATTTATTTTCAGGTGCTGGTGATACGTGGCCTGGTGATCAATTAAGAATAAGATTTAACGAAACAATAAGCTCTACTTTTAATAGTGCTACTGGAACTCCAGGTTTATACAGCACTACTAATCCTACAGGATGGTACAGCTATAAAGCTGTTGTTAAACAAACTCAAGTAGATTATTATAATGTTTATTGTCCAGGTGTTTTAAATGGATATATAGATGGTGAAACTGCAAATCCATTAAGCGCTAGTTTAGATGAGCCAGTTGGACACTTTGTTTTACACTCTGACAACTTAAGTAAAATACCAAAAGATACTAGTTTAGTAGGTCCTAATCAAAATGTTTTTAGAACAGCTAGACCATCGTTCAATGAAGATCCTGATTATTATCAATTTACTGATACTAATGGTAATTTATTTCAAGTAGATCCATATTCTGAAGAAGGAGAGCAATTATTAAAAACAAGGGATAGAGAAAGAGATTTAGACTCAGGAAGTCAAGTAAACAATGCTTCAGTTGAACTATTTACTAGAGTGTTAAACGCTGGAGAAAGTACAACTACTTTTTCAACTCAATATTATCCAGAAGAAATAAGTGAAATAGTAACAGCTATAGGAACTGGGTCTGATTTAGGTTTATTTGCAGTAGGTAACGTTACTAAATATCCTTATAATGTAGCACCTGTTTTTTATAATTATGAACAAAACCCGTTTATAGCTAAGTTAAACATATATAGTGCTACTACAGCTAATACTATACAACCTCCTAGTTTTGGTTTACAAGGACCAAGTGGAGATGCTTCTGAGTATAAAGTAGAGTTTCTTGCAATTACTACCCCAGGTACTGGGTATCCAGGTACTGGTGGTACTGGAGTGCCTATTGTTTTTGAAGGAACAACCACTACTGATACAAAATTTAAGAATAAAGGGATACAAATAACTTTTAAAGTAGGAACAACTGGTGGAGTTACCAATACAGTTACTCATGTTGTTATAACTAATGAAGGAAGCGGCTGGGATACCGCCGGCATAGCAATAGGTGGTAATATTACAGCTGAAGCTACAATAGCTGCTGCAGGAGCTACACATGCTAAATTTAATATTAGAGTTACGAGAATACCTTTAGGCGATGGCGGTGCTAATAATCCACTAGCTATGCTACCAATATTTTCAGTTTTTGAAACTAATCCACTTGATTCAAAACTTGACATATACTGGGAAACAACTACATCAGGTAGAATATCAGATTTAAATACTAATATAGTTGCTAATGATAATTATACCCCTTATGGGTTTAGAGGTCTTTCTGATTATACAGGTGGAACATATGGAATAAACTGGGGCTTTCCAGAAGATAATGCTTTAACTTCAGACTTAGCTACTTTTTATGTTACTGATTATGTTGGTGACCCAATTAGTAACGCCTTAGATCCTGCTACTTATCCAATTAATCCAGTTATGACATTGATAAGTGCAACAGATTCTGCTGGAACACCTAACGATGTAACTAGTGATTTTCAATTAGTAGCTGTTGGCGCTTCACCAGGTGCATATAAAATACAAAATACTGTTTACAAATACTTTGGAAGTAGCTCTGCCTCAAATGACATTTATAATTTTGTAATAAGAGTTGTAACGCCTAGTTCAACTTATTTAACCGACGGTGTTTTAATAACTAGTGATTTAAACTTACAAGTTTCACCTGGTTTAGTACCGGGCACTGTAGCTACACAACCAACATTTCCTCTTTCAAATATTATACCTACAATAAGTATAACAAGCTATGGTTCAACTGCTGGTGGTACGCAAGGTGGTTGCGGTAGTTCATGTACTATTTCTGACACTGAAGCAGGTGATCAAGTAGTTTATAGTTTTTCGGTAAATAATGGAACTAACGGAGCTAATACTAGTAACTTAGGACAAGATCTTTCAGTACAAGCTGTAATTGCTGACGAAGCTGTTAATGCTCAATTTGCAATTGATTACAATTCTGGTCAAACAACAGGGCAGCTTAGAGTATTACAAGGAGCATTTGATACAATAGGAGCTGGGCCGTTTAGCTTTAATGTAACTGTTACAGATGGCGGAGGTTTAACAGCAAGTTGTTTACAAGAAGTAACACTTATAAGCTAGTGTAATAAAATGAAAAAACAAGTAATCTTTATAATATGAGCTATACTATTGGAGTAAAATATTTTAATGCTTTCTGGTTGAAAAGAATAGTAAACAACTCTTCGGCAGATGCTTGGCCTGGTTTACCTTGGAATCCAACTGGTTATCCTACTTTTCCTTTTAATTCTACACCAAAAACAGCGGATACTAGAAGTAATTTTTACGTAGAAGAGTCTAGGATTAAAGGTGGTTTTAATAATTCTCAAGTAAGTTTAGGCGTTAGAGCTTATGTTGTAAACCAAAATGTAGATGCTCTAGATAAGAAACACAGTTTAATATACTCTGGATTATTAAACACTAGAACTGGTTTTAATGAAACAAATGTTTTTTCTATAGCAGATCCATTAATAAGAGATTTAGATCCTAGAAACGGATCAATACAAAAACTATATACAGAAGATACTAACTTAAATGTATTTCAAGAAGCAAAAGTAAGTAAAGTATTAATAAATAAAAATGCTATATATTCAGGTGATCAAGGNTCTTTAGAAACAGGTAATGTAAACGTTTTAGGGCAAGATGTTCCTTATTTAGGCGAATATGGTATTAGTAGAAACCCTGAAAGCTTTGCTGAATATGGATATAGAAAATATTTTGCAGATAAAGATAGAGCTGCTATTCTTAGATTATCTAGAGATGGTATAACTGAAATATCAGGCTATGGTATGAAAGATTACTTTAGAGATACCTTAGCTACTATATCAGATGAGTATGAAAGACAAACAGTTGCTACAACTATTAGTCTTACTACAACAGGTACTACTGCAACTGTAAATTTAGGTAGTGATATTAGTGCTAAAGTAGAATTAGGCGCAGCTGTAGAAATCACTGCCTCAGGTGGTGCTGTAACCTCTACTGGGCTTACAGTAATAGATATACCTACGTCTACGTCTGTTACGCTAAGTGGAACTTTTAATTTTGGTTCAGCAGGTACATATACTAACATAACTTTTATAACTTATAGAAGAGGCATGGTTATAGGTGCTTGGGACGCACATCAATCTGCTTATACTATATCACTTCAAACTAAGCCAAGAACAATATCTAGTGCTGATAATACTTTCGATACATTAGGTTATGACGAACAAATAAAAGGCTGGACTAGCTTTTATAGTTATAAGCCAGTGTTTATGGGTAGTTTAAAAAATAACTTTTTTACTTTTATTGATAGCAATGTTTATCAACACTATGATGAAAGTGTTTCTGATGGTAGATGTAAATTTTATGGAGCTGCCACACCGGCTGAAGCTTTTGTAGAGTTTATATTTAATCCTAACCCAACAGTAGTTAAAAACTTTAATACTATTGCTTACGAAGGTAATAATGGTTGGGAAGTAGATAGTTATGTTTCTGATTTTGAAGGATTTGATCAAGTTAAAAATACAGGGTCATTTAATCAATATCAAGATACTACTAGTACTGTAAAGAGTTATGTTGAAGGGCAATATGATAACAGTGGTAATGTATATCCAGCAGCTTTAACAGAACCTATATTTAGAGCTGGTTTTGATAGAAAAGAAAACCACTATGTAGCAAACTTAGTTAATGCTAGTACTGCTAGACCAGGTGAAGTTATATTTGGTAGTAACGTTAGTGGTGTAAAAGGATACTTAATGACAGTTAAAATGTCAATAGACGGAAGCACAGATGTAGGTGGTGCTAAACAATTGTTTTCAGTATCATCAAATTATGTATTATCATCAATGTAAATGGAATCAAATTTAATAAAACAAAGAGAAACTAAAATAGAAAATCTATTAAGTAATTTAATACAAGTAGCAGATGGAGTAAATGTTATCGGTGATGGTAAAAAACCAGTTAGAGAAGCTGAATCAATAGAAATAATAGATGAGTTTACAGAAGGGGTTTACATACGTCGATTAGATGTTAAAAAAGGCAGTATAATGATAGGGTTTATACACAAAGAAGTACATTCTTGGTTTTTAATGCATGGAACAGTTAAAGTAGCAGACGCAGAAAATGTAAATTATTTTAAAGCACCTTACTATACAATATCTCAACCAGGTACTCAAAGAGTAGTGGAAGTAATAGAAGATGCTATTTGGATTAATGTACATTCTAACCCTAATAACGAAAGAGATATGGATGTTATAGAGAAAAGATTATTCGCTTTAAATAGAGAAGAATACAAAAATTACTTAAAAACAAAAAAATAAAACATGGCAGGAATAGCAGCAATAATAGCTGGTGTAGGTGCTTTATCTAGCTTAGGCATGGGTATAGCTAGTAATCATCAAGCTAAAAGACAAGCTCGAGATCAACGAAGAAAAGAACAATTAGCAGCGGCTGAACTTAGACGAATAGAAGCTAATAGACAAGCTATTATTGATAAATCTGATGATATAAGAGCTATGAAAGATCAAATATTTAATCCATATCAAAACAATGCTGTAGCAATGCAAGGTGTTAATTTAAAAATGGAAGAAACAGATGAAGCTTTAGCTAATACCTTAAATGCAATTAATAGATCAGGTGGTGGCGCTGGTGCTGCAACTGCTTTAGCTAGACAAGCTGCCGCTAGTAAAGCACAAGTAGCTGCTAGCATTGAAAACCAAGAACTTAAAAACCAACAACTATACTTACAAGGTGAGCAACAAAAAATCAATCAGCAAATGGCTATAGAGCAAGCTGCTATTCAAGAAGAAATTGGAGCTTTTGGAAGACAAGAACAAAGAGATATAATGTCTTTGCAAAGAACTGCTGGGTTACAACAAGTAGCAGCACAACAAGCTATGGATTTTACTCAATCAGGACAAGCTGCTTTAATGTCTGGAGTAAGTGGTTTTGCAACAGGTGCGGCTCAAGCTGGAAGCTTATATAACTCAGCACAAAATCCACCCAAAACCGATTAAGGAAAAATAAAAACATATGGGAGCATACGACAATCCACAAGCTGTAAGAATTAAAGTTGATTTAGCAGCACAAAACATAGCTCGTTTTAACGCAGCTATGTCTAGAATAAATCAAGCTACACTTTCTCAAAAACAAAGAGATCAAGCAAGAGCCGAAAGAGAAAAAGAAAAAGAAAAGCTTAAGCAAGAAAGAAAAGAAGAACGAGCAGATGCAAGAGCTGGAGCGGCCATGAAGCAATTTGAAAAAGATGCTGCTATTGTTGATTATATAGCTAAGAAGGATTTAGGTAATTTACAAGATAATGCTTTAATGGATATTTTAATAACTCAAAGAACTAAAATGTTAGAAACATTGTCTAATCCTGACTTAGGCAACGCTGAAATACAACAAATAACAGCTGAGTATAATAATAAAGTAGCTAGATTAAAAAAAGATGTTGATACTTTTGCCGCAGGTTACCGGGTTTATAAAGACTGGAGAGAAAAAGTAAAAGATGGAGAAATAAGTCCAAATGACGAAGATTACATATTAGAACACGGTTTTGGTAAAAATATGATACAAATGTATGAATCTGTTTATGAGAAAAAAGGAGATTTAGCAATAATACCTAATGAAGCTAATGATGGAGCAACTTTTGACGTAGGTATATTTGAAAAAGTAGACGATGGAAATGGCAACGCGACATATGGAGAAGCTAAAGCTGTTGTTAATTTAAGTGATTACAGTGATAGAGCTACTAAAGATCCTAAAAATCCTAAATTCTTTGAGCAAGTAGAAATATTTTCTCCTGCAGGATTTAAGAGTCGTAAAGATTTTTTAGATGCGGGTATTAATAGATATAAAGGTACTGAATATGATTTTAGTAGACCAGGTAAAATTATGTTAGAAAAACCTGATGGCACTTTTTATCCTAAAGAATATGTGAATAAAGCTAATAAGGGTAAGTTTGTAGAATCAGGTTTAGTTCTTGATGATCAAAAGCTTAAAGATTTTAGAAATACTAAAGAAGGTCAAATGTATTTACTAGAAGGTGTAAAAGGTCAAGACTACCAAAGTGTTTGGGTTGGTTTAGGAAAAAATCCAGAAGACTATAGTAAAGACGCTTTTTTAGATGCACTAGTAGACAATTTAATTACAACATATAATCAACCAACATTATAATATGGATGATATTCAAATAGTATATAATGCTTATTCTCAAGTATTTGAAGACCCTATTGGATTTGAAGAATTTTCGTCTAGCTTAAGATCTGATGGAGAGTTTGCTAATAACATTTTAGAATCTGTTGTAGGGTTTGATGACAATACTAGACAAGCTGTGAATAGATTAATGGAAGGTAGAAGTAGTGGAGCTGTTCAAGAAGGCATTACCTACGAAGAGAAGGAAGTTGTAGAAAATCCTAAAGCAACTGGTTTTGTACCTGAAATGACAGATGAGCAATACGCTAGTTTACCTTTAATGGACGTAAGAAGAGTACAATGGCAAGAGTGGAAAGATTCTCAAGTTAAAACAGATCCGTTAACAAGTGTTCAAGATGTTAACCAAGCTTTAGCTGAACCTATAGCAGCCCCTAGTTATGATAATCAAATAGCTACTATAGTAAATTATGATGAATATAAAAGAGGTAATTTCTTACCTGAAGGTAATTATTTAGGGGAAGTATTAGCACCTGGTACAGATCCGCAAGAAGAGATAGATAAAAGAGAAAAATATTTAGACGAGTCAGGGCAAATAAAGCCAGAAGAAGAATTAACATTATCAGAAGAAACTTTTGATATAGGATTTTTTACTCCATACAAAGGTTCAGGTGATGATGTTGGAGCTGAAGGATTTAGACAAGCTTTTGAAAACTCTTTACCAGAAGGGTTTAAGATATGGACTCCTGATAATTCATTTATGGATGGTAGGTTTACTATGGAAATGCTTGATGCTATGGAAAAATCAGGTACTAAAATACCAGATGAAGTAAAAAGACAAAAGCAAAAAGGAGCTAAACAATTTGTAATAATACAAGATCCAAGAGGTAACGTACATGAAGTTAAATCATTGTTTGATCCAGGAACATATGATCAAAGTCCTAAAGCTGCTCAGAAAGCGTTTATTAAATTCCTAGGATCATCTCTAGATGACACGGTACTACAACAAATAAAGAATACAACTGTAGAACAAGAAAATAAAGTAGCTGCTTTATTTAATGATGCATTAGATTTTAGTGACTTTTCATTTGCGCCAGGTACTACTGATGAACAAAAAAGAAATATAATAAATAGTGGTAGCAACAAAAGTGGTGCTTTAGGTTTATCTGTAGATGATAGAATTAAAATACAAGAAGAAGTTGATAATATAAGCTTCGGTACAACAACTAGAGTTATTTCTGGTCAAGGTGGTATGACTGGAGCAGCTGGAAGATCTACAATAGTAATACAGCCTTATGAAAAAGAATTAAATGAAGCTTTACAACAATTAAATATTTCAGATATTGCTAATGGTGTTGAAAGAGAGGAACCTTTAACTATTAATTCTAAAGAAGTTCAAGATCTTACTAGAGAAAATTTAAAACTTAAAATTGAAAACGATACTAAGTCTAATAAATACGAGGATTATATAGAAGGAAGAACTGATATAGAAACAACTTTAGATGAAAGCTTAATAAGAATATATAAAAGTAGATCTAAAATAAAAGCTGTAAATAAAGCCGAAAAAGCAAATTATCTAACTCAAATAGCACATAGACAGGTTAATAACTTCATTGAAAACGGAACTAACAATATAAAAGAATTAAATAATTTTATAGATAATCCAACGATTATTTACAATATAAAACCTGGAGAAGAGTACGTCCCTATGGAAGACGGTAGATTAGTGCCTGCTGCTTTGGTTAGAAATGCTCAAAAAGAAAAATCTATACTAGGTTCTAAAATTGAACTAGCTAAAATAGAACAAAATAATTTCTTTAATCAAGTTGCAAAAATGACAGATGAGTCTGAGCAATGGGATGTTATAAAAAGAAATTATAATGATGGAGCTAAGTTTTTTGCTCAATTATCTATGAGTACTGCAGATCTTTTAATAAATGTAGGCTATGGAGCGAGCAAGTTGCTAGAGATAACTAATCCAGCAGTTTATATGCTTAAAGGTTTAGGTATGGACTCTAGAACTGTATTGGACAATGTAATGATGTCTTGGCAGAATTATAAAGATGAAGTATCTGAGGAGTATAAAAAAGATCAAGAGTTTGGAGAAATAAAAACATTAGCTGACGTAGGAGAATACTCTTTGCAATCTATAGCTAGTCAATTACCTATAATATTATCTATGGTAGCTACAGGCGGTCTATCTGTTGCAGCTGGTGAAGCAGCTGGATTAACAGCAGCGCAACTTACTAGATTAAGTACTATATCAAGTTCTTCACTTGTGGGATTATCATCTTTTGGTGGTAAAGTAAGTGACATGAACTATGATGAATTTATGACAGGTAAAGATCTTTATTCAAATGCAGAAGTATTACTTAAAGGTTTAATGTATGGAGTAGTTGAAGGTGGATTAGCGGCTGTTAGTACAGCACCTATGATTAGTAAAGGTATTGGTAAAGTTAAAGGATTTAATGTTGGAAGAGCTGTTATAGATGAAGCTGAAGAGCTAGGTAGAAGGCAGTTTTTAGGTAAGTTTTTTACAAAAGAATTATTACCTGAAACCTTAACTGAAATGGGCGCAGAAGGTTTAACTACAGGTTTACAAAACTTAATAGATGGTAGGCCATTTTTAGAAAACATGACAGAAACTCTATTTACAGCTGGTGTTTGGGGAGCTGGTATGTCTGGGTCTGTAGGTGTAGTTAGTTTTGGTCAAAGAAGTTTTGCTAACAATAAAGAACTTAGAATAATAAAAGAAGCTAATAGAGATGTTAGTGAATATTCTATGAAAATAAACAACCTTATTAATCAAAAACGTGAAGGTAAGTTAGCTCCAGATATTGATATAAACAAAGAAATTTCTAAATTAATAAAACTAAGAGACCAAGCTACAAATACAATAATCGAAGCGAGAAACCAAGTAGAAATAAACTTAAAAGATAAGGGCATACGTGAAACACAATATGTAAATGGGTACACTCAAGGATTGTCAAACATGGCTGACATAAGGATAGAAGCTGAATCTGTAGCCAATGACAAAACATTATCTACAGATGAAAAGAATAGACAATTAGATGCTTTAGATAATCAATATAGAGAAACAGAGTTTTATAGAAATATTTTTACAGATACTAAAACTTTTGGCGATGGATTTGCAGCTATGGCCATGAAAGCTCAAAGATCAGCGCCTTTTAGTAAAGCTAGACTAGAATATAATAAAGCTAAAGCTGAAGCTATAGTAAATATAAGAAAAGAAAAAGGGGAAAACTATGATCCAACTAGAAAAGAAATTGCAGAAGCAGGTAGTAAAGTTATTAAGAAAAGAGAGATAAAAGAGCAAGTTAAAAAAGATAAAACTTGGGCTAATAAAAATGGTATAAAATATGAAAATTTTGAAACCGTTATTCAAGCTAATGATTTTATAAATCAAGAATACGATAAGTTAATAAAAAAAGAACAAGAAGCGGGTAATGAAGCTAATGTAAACACTCTTAAGCAAGAGAAACTTAACTTAATGAATGATCTTAATTCTAAAAAAATAAGTGGAATAAAAACAAGAATTGGTTCAATTACCATTGAAGATAACATGTTGACAACTGGATTAACTAGAACAAGTATTCACGAGATAACGCATGAGCTTACTGATGTTTTAATTAACAAAAATCCCATGGCTTTTAATTTAATGGCTGATCAAATAGTAGAGTATTTAACATATACAAAGCAAGGTGATATTTTATTAAAAATGCAAGCGGATAACGCTAATTTAACAAAGCTTCCTAAAGATGCTAATGGTAATCCAATAGGTACTTTAACTTCTAAAGGGTTTAATGCTTCAGAACTAGTTTCTAGTTTTATGGAAAACCTCAATAAAATTGATCTAGAAAAAATGGACAATCAGATTGCCATGCTAGGTATGATGTTCAATAAAGGTTTAAGAAATGCTACTGATGGGTCTTATGATATAAAGTTTAGTGGTGAAGAAGAGATATTAAATTATTTTAAAGGCTTAGGTGATGTTATAAAAAGTGGTGAGTTGCAACCCGCAATGGCAGCTTCTCAAACAAGCTTTTCACAAACCGATTCAAAGTTATTTACAGAAGTAGATAAAATATTTGCTAGCGATCAATCATTAAATAATAAAGCTTTAGAAATAGGTAATTTATATAGAAACTTTGTAGGGTCTAGATTAAATAAAGGTTTTAGAGTTGGTAAAACATTGATAAGACCTAGAGATTTTGATGGTTTTAATAACGAGGTGTTAGAAGACGTAGTATCTGATATGGCAACAGGTGGATCAGGCGTGCCTGGATTAGTAAGAGCTTATGCTAATAGAGACATGAAAAGATTTGGCAGTATAACGCTGCCACAGTGGATCAATGCTAGATTAAATCAAAGAATTTTAGGATATTTACCTAACGACTTAATAAGAAATGAAATATCTATTGATAGTGAAACGGCTAGGCAAATAGAAGACGTTAAAGCGGGGAGGTTTGATGTAGATATAACTAGCGCTAGAAGAGGTGTTGTTCCTGAATCAGAAGCTAGAGAAATTAAACCAGTTGAAGATTTAGAAATAATTACACCTGAACTAGTTGATGAAGTTAAAGATATTATTACTAAAACTTTAAAAAGAACAGCTCTAACAGAAGGTATATCTACAGAATCTGTATTAACAGATCTTAATACCGCTATTGAAAAAGAAATAACTAAAGTTATTAAAAGTAAAATGGGTCCTATAACTAGGAGTGTTTTAGGTTTTGCACCAAAACAATACGTGGACTTTATTAAAGATGAAATGATGACTATAGTAGGTTCTATGCCTACTAATTTAATCAAACAAAAAGCTAAAAGTAAAGCTTGGGCAGAAGTTTTTAAGTTAGAAGAAATAGGTAGAGAGGATATTAAAAAGGTTAATCCAGACACAGGTAAAGTAACTAACTATAGAAAACAAATATTTAAGTTAGAAAAACCAGATCCTCAAAAATTCCAAAGATATTTTACTAGAGGTGGTTATACTACATTAATTGAAAGACAGAGATCTTTAATAAAGCCGATGGCTCAGCAATTAACAAGATCTGAGCTAGCTAGGCTTAGACAAGACAAGTCTTTCATACAAGATTTAGCAGATAGAACTGGAATGACTGATCTTGAAGTAACAGAATTATTTGTAGATAACGTTATACAAGACATAGAATCTGAGTTAGATAATACTGCTAGTGAAATATTACAACAAGATACAGTTAAGTTTAGCGAAACACTTGCAGAAAAAGGTAGCAAAAATCCCCAGATAAAACAAGACTTTATATCAGGATTAGCTACTACAGGTTTTAGAGGCATGTTAGAAGCTAATTTTATAAATGGATCTAGATTTCCTCTTAGAGATACTATTACTCAATACTTTTATGAAGCTAATATTGACTTAAAAAAAGATGAAATAAAACAAATAGCAAAAGAATTTAGTAAAATAGATGGTATAAGTAAACAAGCCCAAACCGCATTAAAAGATTTTGATGCCGCTGAAGTAGCTGATTTAGTAGCTTTAACTATGTCTAATGAAATTAACTTTGCTTCAGACTATGTTGCCATGCAAAAAGCTTTAGGTATTCAAGAAGTTAAATATGATTATAAAGATCGAGACAGTGTTAATCAAGGACGAAATTTAGCAGAAAAACTTGCATTAGCAGTTGGTCCTGCTTTATTTAATAAACACTTTAGAAAAGGTTTTTCAGGTCCAGGTGGTTTAGGTGGTTTAATAGTTACTGGAGTTCCTAAAGGTATTAATATAAGTAAAAGTGAGTTTAAAAGAACTTTACCTACTAGTAAAATAGGTGGCAAAGCAGAAGCTAAGTTTGATAACGAAGGAAATATTATTGGCTCAATTATTTATAAAAACTCTGATGCTTTAGGACTCGAAACTATGTTTGATTTATTAACATTTAGAGGTTATAATGTTGATATAGTAAATAATCAAACTTTAAGTATAAGCCAACTAACAAGAAATGGTAAAAAAGATTTAGATCAAATAAATAAATATGCGGCTAAAGGAACTACAGCTAGGTCAAGTCTATTCTTAGGAGTTGCTGATTTAGATCAAAATGTATTAAATAGTCCAGCTGTTTTAAAAAAGTGGGGTAAACAAGAAAAGTTATCTCCAATGAAAAAAGATGAGTATACTAAAGATTTTTATACAAAAGATAAAATAAATGGTAAACTATGGGATGACTTAACAATTAAAGAGCAGTTAGATTACAGTAATGATCTTAGAAATAGAGGTTTAAATAATCAAAAAATATTAAGAAATACTGTAGAAGAGTTAGCTCAAATGAGAAGAAATAATGAGCTAACGCCAGAAGAAGCTAGATGGTTTGTATTTATAGGAAGTGCTAGTATGTCTAGTTACATTAAAAGTGCTGCTGCGTTCTTGGGTTACCCAACGTTAACAAAAGCGGAATTAATAGAAAGACTTGATTTAGAGCTAGACGACAAGTTTGTTTTAGAGCATATGACTCCTGCTAAACGTATGGCCTTGCAAATATATAGATATTTATTAGATCCATCACCAGCTAATAAAATAGAGTTTAACAAAGAATTAGATAATTTTAATACTATATTAATTCCTGATGGTATTGATAGAAGAATATTAACTGAAGCTGGTTTAAGATCTTCTATGGGATTAAATTATAAAACAGGTGATCCACAATTTGAAACAAGGTACAAAGAACTTACAAAAGTAATGCAATTTAGATTATATGATGGAACTATTGTAGGTGAAAATAGTACTAAGTTTAGTAAGATGAATAATAATCCTGAAACTAAAAAATCAAACGTTGAACTTGTTAGTAAAAGTGAAGTTATTAGACCATCTGAAACTCAAAATAATGGTATTACAATTATTGAAAGTGAAGTACTAGATAAAGCTTTGTCTATAGCTAGAGATCCAGACGCTCCTATTAAAAAAATTAGAGTATTTGATTTTGATGACACTCTAGCTCAAAGCAATAGTTTAGTATTTTATACGATGCCAGATGGAACTAAAGGTGAGTTAACAGCTGAGCAATTTGCAGAACGTGGATCTGAATTATTGCTTGAGGGAGCAGATTTTAATTTTGATGACTTTAATGTAGTGAGAGATGGTAAGCCAGGACCATTGTTGGATGTAGCTAAAAAAATACAATCAGCAAGAGGAACTGAAGATGTTTTTGTATTAACAGCCCGGGCCCCTGAATCTGCACAAGCTATACAATCATTTCTAAAAAGCGTTGGACTTGAAATACCNATAGAAAATATTACTGGNCTTGGAAATAGTTCTGGCATAGCNAAATCTAGTTGGATTGTAAATAAAGCTGCTGAAGGTTANAATGANTTTTATTTTGCNGATGATGCTATACAAAACGTAGAGGCAGTTAAAAGAGCTCTTGANGTTATAGATGTTAAGTCTCAAGTACAACAAGCTAAANTAAAATTTAGTGAAACTGTTGATCAAGCAATGAATGATATTATATACCAGAAAACAGGTATTGAATCATTTAAAGANTANTCAGATGTAAGAGCACAAGCAGANGGTAGAGGTAAAAGAAGCTTTGATTTAATACCAGCATCGGCAGAAGACTTTGGAGGTNTACTTTACAGAATGNTAAGTAAAGGAAAAGTTGGTGATGCTCAATGGGAGTGGATGCAAGATAACTTNATNAAGCCNTANAANAGAGGNGTTAATGATTTAGTNGTAGCTCAAAATACTTTAGCTGCNGATTTTAGAGCNTTAAAAGAAAGCTTAGAAGGTATACCTAAGAATTTAAAGAAAAAAGCTTTTGGNGGTTTTACATTTGAAGATGTNGTAAGAATACATACTTGGAANAANCAAGGTATAACAGTAGAAGGAATATCTAAAAGAGATTTAAAAGACGTTGATGAATTTGTAAATCAAAACCCAGAATTAGATGTTTTCTCAGATCAGCTTATAGCTATTACTAAAGGAGATGGTTATTATTATCCGGGTAAAAATTGGCTAGCAGGTACTATTACAACTGACTTTAGAGAAGGTTTAAGAACTACTAGTAGAGCTAAATACTTAGCACAATGGCAAGCTAATGTTGATGAAGCTTTTTCACCTAAGAATTTAAATAAAATAGAAGCTGCATTTGGTAATAAATATAGAGAAGCATTAGAAGATTCTTTACAACGTATGAAAACTGGAACTAATAGAAACCAACAAATGGGTCGTCTTGAGTCTAGATTTTTAGACTATATAAACGGATCTGTTGGAGCAGTTATGTTCTTAAATGCAAGATCTGCAGTATTACAGACTATATCTTCATTAAACTTTATAAATTGGGGAGATAATAATGTATTTGCAGCTGGTAAAGCTTTTGCTAATCAACCACAGTATTGGAAAGATTTTATGACGCTAATGAACTCAGACTATTTAGTAGATAGACGTAATGGTTTAAAAATAAATGTTAGTGAAAATGAAATAGCTGAAGCCGCTAAAACAAGTAAGAATAAAGCTAAAGCTGTGATAAGTACCTTATTAAGTAAAGGTTTTGTATTAACTCAAATTGCTGATAGTTTTGCTATTGCTTCAGGCGGCGCTACTTTCTATAGAAATAGAATTAAAAAGCTAATGAAAGAAGGTATGTCTGAAGCTGAAGCTACAGACCAAGCTTTTCAAGATTTTAAAGAGGTGTCTGAAACTTCTCAACAATCTGCTGATCCTAGTAAAATATCTCAACAACAAGCTAGTACAATAGGTAAGATAATACTTGCTTGGGGTAACACGCCAATGCAATACAATAGAATTATAAAGAAAGCTACTTTAGATTTAGTTAATCGTAGAGGTGATTGGAAAGATAATATAAGTAAAATAGTTTATTACGGCGCTTTACAAAATATCATATTTACCACACTTCAAACTGGATTATTTGCAGTTGCATTTGGTGAAGATGAAGAAGATGACGCGGTAATGCAAGAGAAAACAATATCTACAATTAATTCTTTAATAGATAACTTGTTAAGAGGTATGGGTATTGGTGGTGCTGTAGTTTCTACTATCAAAAATTTAGGTATAGAAATATATGATAGATCAAAACGNAAGAAACCTGATTATGCAGANGTNGCNTTAAAGNTATTAGANGTTGCTCCACCTGTNGATGTTAAAGTNAGTAAGTTTAGACAAGGTTTAACTACTTACGAATANAGTCAAAGAGATCCTAGACGTGAAGAGTTTTTNAACNTAGANAATCCATCNTANTCNGCTGCTGCTAAAGTTATAGCTGCAACAACTAATGTACCAGTAGATAGGTTATTACAAAAAGCTCAAAACTTAGAAGACGCAATGGATGATCAAAATCAGTGGTGGAAAAGAGCTGCAATGTTTTTAGGTTGGCCAGAGTGGCAGTTAAGATCTAGTAAAGAAGCTAGTGAGTTTAAAGAGTTAATGAAAGAAAGAAGAAAACAATATAAAGAAGAAAAAGCAAAAAGACAAGCAGCATTTAAAGTTTCTCAAATGTCAGACGTAGAAAAAGCAAGTTATGATAGAGAGCAAGATAGTATTAGTTATGTTAAATTAAATAAGCAAGAACAAGTAGACAAGCTAGACAGTTTAGGTTTAACTAAAAAAGAAATAAGAGCTTTACGCTACGAAAAAGATAGAGTNAATAAANTNTTAGAATTAATGGANNAATGAAANTATCNGANAACACANACATACAATTAGATTTAAAAACAGTAATAGCTATAATAACAATAACAGCATCTTTTGTAGGCATGTATTACACCCTACAAGAAGACATTGCAGAGGCTAAATCATTACCACCTACTGAAGTTACTCGTTTAGAATATGAGTTAAAAGAAGAGTGGAACGAAGATATGATTATGCAGTTAAAAGAAGCTGTAGAAGTACTTGAAGAAACTCAAGACATATTAAAAGAAGAAATTAAAATAACTTCTGCAATGTTACAAGATGGAACAGAAGCTGATGGTAAATTTGAAGAACTTCAAAGACAATTAGAAGAATTAGAAAATAAAAAACCTAGTACTAGAGTTATAGTAAAAGAAGTTAAAGTTGATAAAAAAGGGAGAAAATTATAATGAAAGAAGTGTTAGACTTAGTAAGAGAGTTTGGATTATCTCTAGTAGTAGCTGTAGCAGCATCATACGCTTTATATAAATTTTTCTTTTTTAGTATTAGAGAAGTTAAAACAACTTTTGAAAAAAGACATGAAACTATGGCTAAAAACATGGAAGAAGTTAAAGTAGGTTTAGCTGAAATAAAATCTGATTTAAAAGTATTAGTAGAATTTTTAAAATCTTATAAAAAATAAATTATGGGTAAAATTAGTCCAGCATGTAAAGCTGCAGCAAAAAAGAAATTTAAAGTATGGCCTTCAGCTTACGCTAGTGGTTGGGGTGTAAGGTGTACTAAAAAAGGTGGACCTCAGAACATGAAAAGTAAAAGAAAAAAATAAGTTTATGAGATCAAAAAATAAATGTAAAACAGCTTGGGAAGCTTGGGAAAAACCTTATTTAGAAAAACCAGGTGGTAAAGAAGAAGCCGCAAGAGAAAAAAGAGAGTTTTACTGTGATAATGGCACAATAAAAATGCGTCCTACAGATGATGCTGATGTACCTTTAACTGACAGGCAAATTAAAAAACAAAATAAAAAGTAATGGAAGCTAAACAAATGAGAGAAGTTGTTAGTCAACTTAAGAAAGCGTCTAAAATGCACGCTCAACAAGCAGCAAAAATAGAGCGTATGCTTAACAAATTGAAAAAGAAAAAATGAAAAAACGTGGTGGCGAATATCGCGGTACGTTAAAGGCTAGAATATCTAAACTATATGGCGGTGAAGTTACTTGTGGCAAAGTTAAAAAGCTTAAGTCACGTAAAGAAGCTACTAAAAGAGATGTTCAATTAGCTAATTGGTTTATTAATATGCATAGTTGTGAAAAGTAATTTTAAAAACTTTGATTTAAGTAAATTAAAAAGACAAAACCCACCTAAAGACAATTCATTAGAAACTTTTAGAGAGATACAAGATTTAACAAAAATTAAAGACGATCCTAAGTTTGTTAAAGATAATGATGATATGATTAAAGTTTTTGGTAGTTTTGCTACAAAAAATAATTATAAATTTCCAGAAAAGATTATTAAAGATATGTCATTAGATGCTTATGATAACGTTATTAAAAAATTAAAGTTTCATTTTAATCGACCAAGGCCAAAAGAATTAGCAAAACAATACGGTATAAAGCTAAACGATATTGAGCTAAAATCTATGAAAACACCTGCGTATCCGTCAGGTCATTCTGCTCAAGGTAGATTTATAGCTAAATACTTAAACGATTTAAATAATACAAATAGATTTACAGTGTTAGGAGAGAATATATCTGATAGTAGAAATGTAGCTAAAGCACATTATAAATCAGACTCTGACTTTGGAAAACAAATAGGAGATATGTTATATCAACATGTTAAAGAAAATGGCAAAGAAGAGACCTGAATGGAAAGACAGTAAGTACGCAGACGCAAAAGGTAAGTTTAAAGAATTGTCATGTGGTGATTTAGCAAACTGGCTTATTAAATCTAGAAAAGGAAATAAAAAAGCTATTGTAGGTAGTTTAAATCAACAAATAGTTTTTAATAGAGGTAAAAATCCTAGTTACGCTAAAAAAATGAAGTGTGCTAGAAATGCAGCAATGAAAAAATTAGGGAGTGGCAAAGAAAAATAAAGATCCAAAAGAAGGTACGGGGAGAAAACCAAAAGGCTCAGGAAGAAGATTATATACAGATGAAAATCCTAAAGACACTGTAAGAATTAAGTATGCTACAACTGCTGATGCTAGAGCTACTTGTACTAAAGTTAAGAGATCTGGTAAGCCTTTTGCTAGGCAAATACAAATACTAACTGTAATGGAACAAAGATCTAGATTTGGCAAAAAACCTGAACAAGCTAAAATAGCTAAGCAATGTAAAATATCAATAAGAAGAAAACATGGCAAAAAAGATTAAAGGCGGAGGTACTAAAAAAGTATGTTTACCTGCTGCTAAAGTAAAATCAATGAGCAAAGAAGAAAGACGTAAAGTAGTTGCTGCTAAAAAATCTGCCGCTGCTCAAGGTAAATATAAAAGATCTAGTAAATCAAATGTTAAAGGCGCTCGTAAAAAAGGAGCTACTCTTAGAGATTGGTTTGAAAAAGAAAACTGGATAAATGTAGAAACAGGTCAACCTTGTGGAGCATCAAGTAGAACTCGTAAAAAGAAAAAGTAATGGCAGGTAGAGTAGATAAAAGTAAAATGCCTTGTAATAAACCAAAGAAACAAGCTCATGGATCTGGACCATCTGGTAAATCACATATTGTAAAAGCTTGTAAAGATGGCAAAGAAAAGATTATTAGGTTTGGACAAGTAGGTGTTAAAGGTGCAGGTAAAAAACCTAAAACTAAAAAAGATAAAGCTCGTAAAAAATCTTTTCAAGCTAGACACGCTAAGAATATAGCTAAAGGAGTTTTTAGTGCAGCTTATTGGGCTAATAAAGTAAAATGGTAATATGGCTTTTAAATTAAAAAATCCTTTCGACATGAGACTAATGAATACATCTGTTAGTCATATAGAAGATGATGCTAATGTATTAGGTAGAACTACTAGCGCAGGCAATATAACACTAAGTAAAGATATACCTGATGAACATATTAAGTCTGTTATAAAACATGAGCTTGGGCACGTAGATGATGTTAAGTCTGGTGCTTTAGCTTGGGACGATAAAAACTTTTATTGGAAAGGTAAAAAATATAATAAAGCTAAATGGCAAGGTAGAAAAGATGCACCATGGGAAGCTGATGCTAATAAAGAATCTGGAACTAATTACGGACGTTAGGAACACAAAAAAAACTGGGCACCATACCCAAAGTTCCTGTAACCAAAAAGGGGATCTCAAACGAGGTCCCCTTTTTATTTTAGCAGTCTCCGCAGAGACCTCCACATAATGGACACATAACTATATTTTTAAACTAATTCCAATTGAGCAAATAAATGCTCCACTTGCTATTGCAACTGTATTGGCGTTGTTACCAAATTGTTGGCCATGCCACATCATATTAGCACCCGACATAGTCATCATGCCAATGCCTCCTATTATTGCTAATCGTTTCATTTTAATTTTAATATTGTATTTAAATTAGAGTATATTATACCTATTAATATAATAGAACAATATATAACAGCATTTTGTAAATCATCTTCTATAACTAAAGTAAATATACTTAAGAATAATAACTTAGCAGCCATGCTACCATATATTAACCCTATACCTGATTGTTTTGATTTTAAAAATATAGTTACAACAACCTTGTTTATAGCTAACATAATCCCTGTAGCTAATAAACCATAGACAAATGATTCTATCATACTATTTCACATGCTCCACCTGCACAAGCTAGTTCACCTGCTAGATCAGTTTCATCTTCAACTTCTACNATATTNGTTAAGATNNACATCAGTTAAANNNTTCATCATAGNTTNGTATNTAGATTTATNTATATCTTCAAANGGTGCTTGAGTATAAGTACCACCATCATATGGTAGGACAGATAGCCCGTTATAATACTCCCTATTGTCCCACATCCACTTACCTGCTTTATTCCATTCATCTGGCTTTAAGCTAACAGTAGCTGAAACATTGTGAGTATTAGATCCACGCTTGTGCCCTGGTTGTACCCACTCAGTTGCTACTTTCTTTATACGCTCAAGTAAATCGAAAGGTGATTCAGTTCTAAGTATAGAACCTTTAGGTGCTTTTTGTGGTATACTAATTACAGCAGTGTCATGAGGTCTAAAGTATTCATCTTCAATTAAATCAGGGTGATTTTTAACTAAGTATTTATACATACTTTCGTTTTTACCAACTCTAACTCTACGCACATAATAATCATTATGCCATGCATGTATACCCGAAGATGTTCCTAATGCCAGAGATGTTGTCCCAGCAGGCTTTACGGTTGTACATCTTGCAGCTGGTTTGATACCTATTTTTCTAGCTGTTTGTTTGTTTTTGCTTACCACTATATCTGCAGCTTCCGTCATATCCAACTGCAGCACAGCGGCAGAGCCTATTCCTGTCATTGACACACCTATAAGGGCGTCCTTCTCTGTCGTATCTTTCCATATGTCTCTTAAATAATGAAAGTCAGTATAACCTGCTTGTAATGTACCTATAAATGATGCTACTCTACATCTATCGTTAAAATCAGTTTGATCTTTAATATCACTAGCATTTACTTCACATAAGTTACAAAACTGATATGGTCTTAATGCTATTTCACAACAAGGATTTGTACCCCAGTCTTTATCGTTATTAAAGTAAATACCTGGCTCACCTGACCCTGATCGCTCAACACGTTTCCATAAATCCATAAAAAATCCTTTATGTATTTTATGTCTCATAAGTACAGCTGAGTTGTTAGCGCGGCCTCGTTGAGGTGCTTCTTCCCACCAGTGTCCAGACTTACAACCAATCATTGCTTCATCATCTGCTGAAAATAAACTAATTAAAGCAGCTCTACGTATACCACCTGCTAATACAGCGTCAGCTATATGGCATACAATATCGTGAGCTTCTAGTGTAGTTAATTTATCTCCATCTTCTACATCATTTAAAATTCCTGCTACTTTTACTAGACACTCTTTCAAAGGTTGAGGTCCTGGAGCTTTGCCTCCAGATGTAACTAATTGAGCTCCTTTTGGTCTTATATCAGAATAATCAAATGTTATCTTAGATGATCTCTTAGGACCCATATAAGACTTAATTAGAACCTTAACTGCATCAGCCCAGCCTTCAATACTGTCACCAATTAAATGCCTTCTAGTTCTTTTGCCATAAGGTTGATTAACAGCTGGTAGTTTATTAACGTGGTGGTTTTGCACAGAATAACCTACGCCAGTACCACCAAGTAATAAAAACATTATTTCATTAAAAGACTCAATGCTATCAATAGGTAGATAAGCACAATTATAGACTCTATTAGGCGAGATTTCAATTGGTTTACCTCCAAATTGTAACGATCGCATAGACGGTAAAACTTTCTTTTCATATACGTATTTATAAGCAGCTTCAATTTCATCAACAAGTTTAGGATATTTTTTTATATGCATATTCTTGTTTCTAGTAACTAATTCTTCCCATGTTTCTCTTCGATTTAACTCAGGTATGTATTTAGCATACTTCATATAAACTGTAATATCACTTAGGATCTTGTTTGACAGTTCCATTTTCTTTTGCTTTTTGTTTTTCTTTTACATTTTCTTCCATTTGCTTTTTCAAAGCATCAATGGCATCTTGATAATCAGGCATTAACTTTATTGTCTCTAAAGTTCCTACGCTTAATTCTCTAAGATGTGTCATTTCATTTATCATTTGCTGAACAATATTAGTTAAAGCTTTTATTTTGTTCTGCATTTCTAATAACTTGCTTTCTTTCATCTTCCTTGACCTCTATATTTTTTCTTATAGTTTATACTTCCTTTTAAACTAGATGTTTTACTTTTTGCGTGTACACCTGGTCTTTTTTTACGTTGTTTCTCCCGATACGGTGATAATGTCAGTTTCGCCATATTTTTGTGAATATTTAATTAAGTCTTTATATTTTAAATAACCCTTAGATTCAATGCTCCAATCAATAAACTGTTGTAGCTTACGCTTAGCATACATACGTCTTGCTAAGTCTTTCTTTTCCCAAGAATTAAGTTCACGGTTTCGTCGCATTCTTTTTGATTTTGAGGTTTATATAACGAATACTTTGGCATTTTATAAGCCACATATTTTTTAAACAACTTCCAGCGTATAGGGAAAGACTCGTTAGGTCTACCCTTGCATTCAATGATGAAGTCACTTCCAATAAAATCAGGCGTATAGCGTATTCCACGTATCTTTTTACCGCTCCTATCTTTGAACTCACCTTTCGAGTTTGTTTGTCTTTCATAACATGAATTTTTAAAGTTAAAAGAAGGGACAAGCTCGTAAGTTTGTCCCTCATATTTAGCTTTGATCTTAGCTTTTTTTAAAGCTATGTACATATATTTTTCAAGACTTGATTGAAACGTTATGCCGTCGTGTTTAACCTTTTTAGATCTAACAGGACCGCGTTTTTTATACCGGTGCAATGGCATCGTCCCAGTCTAATTGTGCAGAACTACTTTTAAACGCTGCGTGATCTGCGGCTTTAATAGCATCAGATATTAACTTATCATTAAGTTCTTCTTTAGCAGCTTGTATATAAAGTATTGCATCCATTAACTCTTCTTGTACATCGTTTAAATAACCAGCTAGATCTTTATGTCTACCAGTTCTTTCGTCGTGTAATGTTCTACCATACTTAGCATAGCCAACATCAGAACGTTTAACAAACTTATCGCAGACTCTTTCTACAACAGGATCTCTAAATAAAATAGTTTTACTTTTCATCTTTAACAAATGTTCCGTTAACCATTTTACCAGTACGTTTAGATATTACTTCGTATGCTGTGTCAATACATTTTTCAATTGTTGTACCGCCAAGATGAGCCATATTAGTTAATACAACTACCATGTCACCAATAGCATCAACAAACTCTTCATTGTCGTTTTTAAGTACAGCTCTACCAAGTTCACCAGCTTCTTCCATTAACTTACAAAACTGAGTTTTAGTATCACCTTTAGTGTATAAACCTCTTTCACCAGCCCAGTCTCTTATCTTTTGAAACCTATTATCATCAGCATTATCATATCTCCAATTGTTATTAGATCTATTAGCTATTTGATCAAAATATTCTTGATAAGCGTCTTTGTGTTTTTTAACTTGAAAATATTTAGCAAATGCTTTATTATATATATAACATCTTTCTGTAGTAAACTGAGATGTTGTTACATTACCCATTATCCATTTAATAGTGTCCATGTTAATTTCAAATGTGCCATGTGTTGTTTCCCACGTTTTACCCATATTATCCATTAATCTACCTTTAAGTTTAGATTCTGGACAAGGGAACGTAGAAGTCTGCTCTGTCGCGTTTATGTGCATTGTATTAGATTTTATTTTATTAATATATAAATCTTTATATTTCTGTCTGTCAACCCTATAGCCATAAGACAATTGAAGTTCTAACTCGCGGTCGGATATATAATCTATATCTGTACTTTGTTCTAGAACTTCTATTTCGTCTAAGTCATAGCCTTGCTGGTCAACAACTCTAGATATAAGATCACGTGTAACACCTATTTTTTTACCCGGTATATGGTATAAATAATAATTAATTTTATCCATACTTCCTAGCTCTTGATGTTAACGGGTTTTGTTCAGGTAATTTATCATTATAAATATGTAAGTTATGTGCAAAATGATAGTATGTACCCATGTCATATCCTGTCCTATTACAAACTAAATTTTGTAACATACTAAAACAGTATTGATCATTGCAAAAGCCATACCATAAATCATTAGATCTCATTACAACACACATATTTAGCTTACCTTTTATAACTGTAAATTGTACAGCATAAGTACAAGGTGTATCGTTTTTATAATCTTTTATTTCTTTACCATCATATATAGATATTGCAGCTTGTCTAGTATTAGAATTAGTTTTTAATTGTGCTACAACTTTATCTAACTGATACTTTCTCTCCCATTGCCAACCATAGTTAGAGTTAACTTCACCTTCTGTATTAGCCATGCGTTGCCATATCTGAGGTATCTTACCGTATATATCTCCTAGTTTTATTATACTACGATCACCTGACAAATACCATTGCCACTCGGCCTCGGCATATTCCATATTGAACTCACGCTTTTCATTATCTATCATGCGTTCCCATGGCTTTTCAATAATGAAACCTTGATTAAACATGGCTTTAGTACCTGCAAAGTCTATACCTTCGTAAGGTATTGTGCCATAATAAAAATCAAAAGCTTCACTAGCATTTTTAAATGTTAATTGTCTCATATAATTATTATCCATTACCCTTCGTATTTAGTTTGTAATAATGTCTATACAACTCAAATATTTTAGGATATATCTCTGTTCTATTATAATCTCCTGGGCTAATCATTTCTTTATTATTAGCAACGATACGAACTTTCCAAGAACCTACATCATAACCTGGTTGGTTAGCTAATGCACCTATTTTAATTCCGTGATTAACACACCACCTGTATGCTTCTTTATCTTCATCTGTCCATTTAACATCGTCAGCTGCAAACTTCTTTAGTCCCAAGGCATTTGTTCTTCAAGGTCTGGCATTTCATGTGGTACAAAACAACCTGATCTAGGTTCCCATGTAAAATGGGCTTCAGCACCNTTTTCGCCTAAGTTTTGAAACTTACATTTAAGTACTTTAACCTTAGTTGTTTTAGCTTCATAGTCTCTATGTACTAACAAGCCATGATAACTAGCGTCATACCATTCACCACCACCTTTAATATTATACATTGTTGGCTCTTCAATCTTACCTTCTTGTGTCTTGTACATTTTGGTAGGATGCGCCACTATGAATACTAATACGTCATACTTCTTAGCAAACGTTTCTATTTTAGTTAAGTATTCCATAGTATATTTGTTGACGTCTTCTGTTTGACAATCAACATCTCTTACTTTATTATATGGATCGATAACAAGGCATTTAATACCTTTTCGTTTAACAAGCTCTGCACCTTTACGTAACACTGATTCTAATGTATATCTTTCCATATCTATGAAAAAGAAATTATCATTTACGTGTTGTGCAACCTGATTCCATTTAGATCCTCCTATATCGCCCTTATTTGGCATATCTCCCCATACTTTACGCATTAACTTATGTGCATGTAAATATGTAGGAGCATTTTCAGGAGACGCAAATGCAGTCTTCCAACCATACTCTTTGTTATAACCCACACACATTTGATCTACAAAATCTGATTTACCTGAACTAGGTATACCTGTTACTGTAATAAACTGTTTAGTATATGTACTAAATATTTTATCAAAGTTATGTAGACCAACTGTAAAGCCACGCTTAAAACCATTACGTACAAAGTCTGTAACTTCATCTTCAATATCTCTAAACGTTGTAACGTTTTCAAGAGGTACTGGATGAGCTTGCTTTATACGTGACATTAGCTCTTTAGTACCGTGTTTTAATAGATACTCATTGGCATCTTTACAGTCATCAAATGTAGATATAAAACAAACTTCAGCGCCTAGTCTACGTATTAACTCTTGCTGTAACGCAACACCAGGCGGATCATTATCAACTGCTATAATTATCTTTTTCTTATCTTCAAAGTAATCAATACAGTTATCTAAATAATCTAAGTTGTTTGTATTAAGTGTAGCACCGTTAGGTACTGATATAGCATTTGTAATACCAGCTTCATGTAAAGCTAGTACATCCATTTCGCCTTCAACTATAACACAATCTTCGTGACCTACAACACTATCGATATTGTAAAATACTTTTTCAGCTCCTTTGTATAGCTTAAAGTTTTTACGTCCATCTCTATATTTAATATTAGTTAAGTTACCACCAACTAAATAATTAAATTGTATTGTGTTCTCTTCCTTACCGGTTTGTGGCATAAACTCTTTACCAACACCAACTTTTAATTGTTTAAGTGTGTGTTCAGATATACCTCTAGTTTTAAACCAGTCTACAACTTTATTACCAAGTTGGCCTACAGTTGTTTTAACAGGTACAACATAATCACGTTCAGCTTTACCTTTACGCTTAAATGTATGTAACTGAAAAGGTGTATCGCAATTGTGGCATGTACCTATACCTCTTTCCCAGTCGTAGCTAGCACATTTTTTCTTTTGGTTTTCAGGTTTACGTGTAGATGAACACAGGGGACAAGTCCCCTGCGTCTTACCTACGTCCAAGCCGTGCTGATTAAACTTATCGATTAAGAATCCATTTATTTCTTTATCTTCTACGTTCAATTATATTTAATTAAAATGGTAAATCTGGATCAGCAGCTACTGCTTGTGGTTTGTTCTGTGGTGCTGGTGCTGATTGGTTATCTCTGTTTGGCTCAGGGAATACACCGTCAGTCCATACAACTTTACAGTTACCTAAATACTTTTTAGCCACTTTAGCTTCTCTTTCTTCCTTAGTTTGATCTACACAAACTGGACCTTGATTACCAAATTGATCTGGTTCATTATTAACTGTAATTGATATTGGTAAGTATTTACCTTTTTTACCTTCTATTATTTTATCTTTAGGTATTTCGCTAAGGTTAATACTAGTTTTTATTATTCCTGCCATATTATAATGTTTTATTAATGAAATAATTGTGAGGTTCAAATCCCTCTGTTTTATAGAACAAATCATATACTTCGTTTGCTTTTTCAACTTTGTTAAAACCAGAGACTAAAAAGTCATCTGAACAGTCGAATATACCTATTTGTCCTGTNTTTTTATCTATAGCTATGAATATCATGTCATAGCCAAATAAATTCTTATATACAAAAGCTTGTGAATCATAATTATATTTCTTTGCTGACCATTGAAACTTATCTAAGTCTGCAGTAGTTTTTAAATCTATAATTAACTTTTCACTATGGTTAACAATATCAGCTTTACCTTTCCACCAGTTGTCACCTAATTGTGCAACTCCTGGAACTTCAAACTCATTGCCTTTTGCATGTATAAAATCTCTACAAACTTTGTTGTTCATTATTTTATTTACTAACGCTTCAGTCTTATCAACTTCGTGCTGTAATAAACAAACTTCTCCGTCTGTTATTTCTTTATACGCTTTTGTATTACGTGAGCTAGCTTCTACTATCTTGAAGTTTTTTATTTTATCTGGTTCAAGTATAGCTGTATGAAAATAGCCTCCTATAAGAAAATGAGGAGCTGATGGAGTTGGCTTTTTGAACTCTAGCGGGTTTGTCATTAAGGTACGTATATCTGAGTTAGATATAAACTGTCTACCATATTCACCATAGTAATGTTCATCGTCCTTCAGCTTCTCTAATATTTCTTTTTTATTTTTCATAACGTCGCTAGCTCTTGTTCTTGCTCTTTTGTTAAACTATATTTAGATTTTATTGCATCTAATTTACCACCACTTTTAACGTAATCTTTAGCTTTAGCTAACTGTTGCGCTGATATGATAGCTTTTTCTTTAATAGTTTGTTTTCTACCGTGTGTATTAGTAGCATCTGCATCTTGAGTATCATCAATTAAGAACAGATTACCTAGTGCATACTTCTTACCGTAGGAACTTGCTGCACCATATCGTTGTGGCATTTGCATACCTTTCTGATCTAAGTCAACACCTACAACAGCTATAGCTGAAACAGTTTTAATATTACCTGTGCCTGTTTCTTCCTTGCCATTGTTTAATCTAGCAGTAACTTGCATAACAGGTGGATCAAAAGAAATTAATTCTTCTTTAATCGTAACTGATACATCTAGCTCCTTTAAAAAGGGTTTTGTNGCTTCTAGGATGTCTTCGGCAGATCGGAAATAATACTTGCCGAAAGAGTTNTATCTACTTTTCTTCGATTTAAACTCTTGTTGAATTTTGGATAATTTTTGGTATATTGTCATACTATTATAATTACACATTTATTCGTTAATTTACAGGTAATCAAGCACTTGCGAGTGATCTACCGTGTCAATAAGCTTTTGTACAGCTTGCTTTTTAAGCTCAGAAACTCTTACATAATCAGATGTACCTTGTATACCTAAATCGCTTGCTATTTGTTTTGCAGATAGCTTCTTACCTGTTAAACCATAGCTTTTAGATAATACATAAGCTTCATCATCTGTTAAGTATTTATTTAATAAACTCATTAAATAAGCGTTTAATAATTGCTCATTGTATGGATCTGATTTATCAGGTATTTGATAAACCATATCTTCGTTTTTTGGATTAGCATCTACAGATAAAAATATAGAATTAAAAAACATTTCAACCATTTTTTTATCTTTTCCACCATCTTTACGTATTTCATTTAGTTTATGTTCAGGTATACGCATTGTGCCTCTGTTTTTGTCAATAGCTCTCCGTATACCACCTCTTATTCTTTTAGATAAAAAAGACTTTAAAGTTTGTTCAACATCTTCTGATGATGTAACTTTTTCCCAGTCTATTTTATCAACAGCTTTAGTTAAATTTACATGTCCTTCTTGTATTATATCCATAATAGACATGACACCTGAAGCTTCTTGAGATGTAGCAAACTTTCGTGCTATATTCTCAACAAGAGGCATAAACCTAATTATTAATTCATCACGAGTATAAAAAGAATATAGTTTATCTATAGGCATACTTTGTTTTAAGTCTTCCTTATATCTAACATAATTTTGTACATTATACTTTTTCATTTTCTAAAATTTACATCTGTTTCATCAAGAATTAAATTTACTGGTTCCTCTTCCTTTGTTAATATCATATTTATACTTAAAAAAGTATAGTCTATAACTAAGTTATACTCATGATATATATGCTCAGGTATCTCTTTAGTAACTGTATAATCATAATGTAAAAAGTTTTTTAAATTACTTAAGTTATCTAAACATTTTTCTAAATCTGGAGTACAATAAATTTTATGTGATGTTTTTATTTCTTGAGATTTAAAACAAAACACACTAGTAAAAAGCATAGCACTAACTAAGATTTTTTTCATAATTTCTATTTAATAATTGTTTTTCTTGTCTGAGCTCTTCACCCATGTTTCTATGTATAGTTCTCGGTGTACAACCTAGAACTTTTGCTATTTTAGGTATTGTAATGATTCCATCATCATGCACCTGTAGCATAGCTTCGTAAATATCTTCTTTAGTTATTGCTTTGCCTCTACCTATTATTTGGCCTACAATACTTAATTTTTGTTTTACATTAAGACCACAACCATCTTTAAATACTATTTTACGTAATTTATTTTTAGGCGGTTGTTCAAGATCTTGTAAGTAAACATCGTTTATAATTTCTTTTAACATGTTAGCAGATAAATCAAATGTAGTAAACCCATTAGGTTTATGAGTTATTACACTTGCTAGTTCAGAAAACTGTGTTTTATCCATGTCAGGATTAAGATACCACAATACTAACAAATGCCATTTTAAGGATCTATAGGTATTTATCTTTGCCTTAGTGTTAAATAAACTGTAATATCCATAGGTACCTTCAGCGTAATACCAACCCCAGTCATAACTAGTTGTTGGATCGTCTGATGAGTACCTACGATATACAATGCGCTTATTATGTAAATATTTCATAGCGCGATGTGACATTAGCCTGTTACTTTAGTATCTTTAGGCCTATTGTCACTGTGCAATGTTGCCCAGTATAGCTCATGCTTGTTTTTTAATCCTCTTGAATTTATTTCTTCTTCAAGCCATTTTTCAGAATAATATATTATCCAGTCAGAGTTTTTCATAATATTCTTTATATTTTAAAAATAATTTACGTTTTTCTAGATCTACTGTTCCAGTATTTATAGCGTCTCTAGCTATATCACAATGAAGTTTAGCCATAGCACCTCTTACATAGTACTTATGACTTAAACATCGTCTTTTTTTAGCTATTTTTTCTAATATATTACTCATAATATTTATCTAATAATATATGAGCAACTTCAATACTTATCATATTGTCGTTGTATAATTGCCATATTAATTTTCTCATAATCTTGATTTATTTAAGAAATAATTGTATACTTCTGGTATATGTTTCTTGTAGTAAGGTTGTTCGTTTTTAACCCAGTCTTTAAGTTCAGCTCTAGATTCAAAACCATCCTTATTCCAAAATACTTTAGATTGTTGTATTCTGTTAAAAGTTGGCTCTATCTCATCAATGAAGTCACCTACTGTCCAGCCTTCCCATATGTGCTTATCTCTATTCATTTTCTTTTACCATTTCTTCTATTATAGCAAAATATCTTTCTGCTAATTCATCTTTTTCTTTATTCATAATCTCTTATACATTTAAATAGTGGATGTCTGTAACTACCTGCTTTAGTTCGTTGGAAGTAAGTGAATGTAGCTGTTTTACCAATATAATCGTGTATATTTACTAGTAAATTTTTCATAGCTTCATAATCATAACCTTTACCAGGTGGACAACCAAATTCATTACCATCTTCATCTTGCATGATGAATTTACCTAACGTACCTTCACGCTTACCTTGACCTATTTGATAGTCAATAATTACAGCTTCGGCATCGCAAAAATCTTTAAACTTCATAAGATCCCATGATCTAGTACCTTTGTACCTGCCTTCAAATGATCTGTATATACTACCTTCGTAACCTAATTTAAGGTTTTTCTTGTGCATTTTAACAGCTTCATCAAAATCTAATGCAACTTTAGTTTCAACTTTACATATAGGATATGTATAAGTCAAATCTTGAATAAAGTTAAGCCTTAAAGAATAAGGAGCTATTGTCATACTTGCAACATCGTAAACATGGTATTGTACTAGCTCAGCTGCTTCAGCTTTATCATTGTCTGTTGGTTTTTTCTTTCTAACTAATGAAATAATCTTTTCAAAGTCATCTTTTAGACCGTGATTGTATAGCTCGCCGTCAAGTATAGCTGTAGGGTTTTTTGCAAAGAACGGCTTTAAAGCTTGTTCAATGTGTTCTACATTCATGAACTTGTTATTAGCACGAGAGAACGCGCCTTTGGCAGTAAATAAACAGCGTACGCCGTCTAGTTTTGGTTGAATGAATGCTGGATAATCCGCTTTGTCAGGATTATATTTATGAGCCAACATTGCTTTAATATTTTCCACTTCCATTATTTAATTTATTGTTTATTTTATCTATTTTTTTGAGTATCATTGCTGCTTTTTCGTACTCTTCTTTGTCTTCGAATATCATCATGATAGTCTGCAGCCTAGCTAACTCACCAACAAGTCTTTCTTCTTGGTTTAAGCCTAACTCATCTTTGTATTTTTCTGCTTGAACAGAGCTAATTTGATACCCGTTGTTAACAAGTTTTTGAATTTGTTCGTGATATTCTTGATCAGCTTGTTCTTGCCTTTCCATTATTTTATCAAATAGTAGATCGGCTAATTTTTCGATTTCATCTTCTTTCATAATAATATTATCTGTTAGTTATCGTATTTAGTTTGTATTATTTAACTAGCTCTAAACCAAGCTCTTTGGCTGCGTAGTTAATATGTTTCTGTGTAGTAACTGACCACCAACCTAGTTGATGTAGTTTACCATCATCTTTGATTTCAGCAACTTTAGTGTTATAACTCCATATTTTACCGTTGTGTTCTCTAAGATTTTCTTTGTATTTATCAAATTTTCTCATACCACGAAAAGCCCGTACCTTTTGAGTACGAGCCTGCATCGCTCTGTTGCTAAGAAAGTAAAATCGAATGATTATACCGCTTATCCGTGGAAACTAAACTACTATTAACTAACTAACAGTCTGATTAATTTCTTCTGACTCAGTAAATTCTTCTTTGAGCCATAGTATTTCTGCCATGTCAAAGCCGTAATCGCCTTCGTCATTTGCTATTTCGTCATATATTTTATCTGCTATTTCTGAAAATTCTTCTAATAACATATCATCAAAGTATATATCATCTAAAAAGTATTGATCTGCATATAGTGTACAATAACCATTAGAGTTTGTTATACACTCCATAATAGCTGATGGTACATCACTTTCGTAATAATATACATCTTCAGATACACATATGCTTCTCATATCGTGAGTTACAACATACACAGAATAACCATCTGCTGTTGTTTCTTCATAAGCATATACATCTGCATTATCGTAAGCATTGTCATCTATTTTTAAGCCATAATAACTTTTTACAGCTTTTATTATTTTTTCGTGTGTTGGTTCTTTTGGTTCCATTTATTTAATTAAGTTAGTAGTTAGTAAAATTGTATAAAGTATTAGCGCTAACCCAAATAGTATTAGCGCTAAGTCTCGCTTGTCATTATCCATTAGCTTTATTTATTTGCTTAATAGTATATAGTACAAGTCTTTTTAGTCTTTCAGCTCTATTATTTATCAACATTCTTTTATTATGTTCCCACTCATATAAATTACCTTCTCTTGATATTACTTTGTGAGCAGATTTATATACTGGATTTAGTTGATAACAAGTGTGGTATTTATATTTAGCTTGTTCAGACATTAAGTATTTTCTGATATAACCTGAGCTAAATTCAGCTACATTGTCGCCTGTAGGTAGTTCAAACATAGTTGTACCGTTATTTTTTTGTCTATTAGTTGTTACATCTTTAACACCTAGTGCTTTTAATGTATCAATTGCTAGTTTTTCTTCGTTCATATTTATTGTTTTAATAACCAGTCACCATACATTAACTCTAGTTGAGGTATATCATTGTACCATACATCACCAAATGTACAGATACCTCTTACATCATCAATAGTTAATTGTGAATAACTGTGTTTGTTTTTTAGTTTATCAAATAGCCAGTTGACAGACTCATATTTTTTAGAGTTTTCTATCATTTTAGCTTTGATATGTGGTTTTAATTTATCG
>FUFK010039557.1_pt1 | contig 64647 bp, 74 predicted proteins | sample 1021851 | NCBI WGS metagenome assembly FUFK01 (sample SAMEA51879418, study PRJEB19060) | metagenome
GATAAGCAATCTCTATCGGAGCTTCAGGGTGGTCAAAGTTTGTCCAATAACCCTTATAGCCTGTGGTATATCCTACATTTCTACTCATTATTTACCTCCTCTAAATCTTCGTGGTCTGTCCCTTCTGCAATAAAAGAAACATCATGTTCTCTTTTTAACTGAAACAATTTCACAGAGCCATCATCATTTAAAAGTTCATTACCATCTTCGTCTTTCTTGCAAAATTGTATATCCCACACACATATATCTAAATCTCTACTCATCTTCTTCTCCTTCTATATGTTCCATGAACTCAGGATTATCTAGCCAAAGTTCATCAATTCTATCGTTATCAATTACTGCTTTTTTCAGCTGTATTGTTCTACCATATCCATCAACAACTGTGTTGCCAGCCTCATCAAGTGTTTTGATGATACCTGTATCTAAATAGTCACTAACGAAACCTCTACCAACAGAGCCTTCTAATTGTAAGAAAGTGCCTTTGTTATAAAAATCTAATGCTCTCTCATATACACTCATTTTTCCTCCTCTAAAATAAAACGATATTTTTCTATGTTATTTTCAATTATTGTAATCTGGTCTTGTAAATGCTTAATATCTTTTTCCAGTTCATTAAAATCTATTTCATATTTATTATTTAAAATATCATCTTCATCAACTGCAACATCATCAAGCAAACAAGCAACAGATATACTTGCTTTTTTAACTGCTTCTAATAATTTACTCATTATTCCCCCTCACTATTAAACCAAACTGCAAAACCTACTGCTATTGATACAAACAGTAAGAACAATACTATTATCTCAGCACTCATTATTCATCTCCTCAATTATAAAATCATCAAGTGTTTCTTCTTGCATAAAACCATTTTCTGCTCTAATAAGTTTATTGCCTTCTTCTAACCAAGCATCTAAATCATTAGTAGTTCCTTGATATACTTTGCCAAGTTCAGGTTTCCCCCATTGGCTATAATCAAAATAAATTTTATATTTTTTCTTTTTACTCATCGTTCATCTCCTGATTTAAATCCAAATCTCTTTAAATCCAAATCTCTTTCTTCTTCGGTTTTAAACCATGACCAATAAACATCATCATCTGCATATTCTAAAGCGTCATCTAATGCTTGATTTCCATACCATTCAACATAACCATAAATATAGCCATTATTATCATCGCCCCAAAATTTGTATCCTTGTGTGTCATACCAATTAAATTTTTTGTAATTTATAATTTTGTAATCAGTCACTATCTCAGCACTCATCTTTCCTCCTCTACATGATATTTTTGTTCTTCTAATTGAGAGAAATCACTTTCAGATAAAATATCCTCATCTTCGTTTACCTCCTCATATTCAATATCGGATATTTCATTATCTCCAAGTTCTATATTATGTTCTTCCTTGAAAGACTGTTTAACCCATTCTTTATATTCTTCTTCTGTTTCACATTCTCTACCCATATCCAATACAGAATATGTAATTACGCTAGTCCAAGTTTTCATCATTCACTCCTTGTTCTTCACTTGCCTCTAGTATTGCTCTGTCCATAATTGGCTCAGTAATCTCATAACAACTATCCCAATCATCATTCTTAGCAAAACTAACTGCTCGTGGAAAGTAGTAAGAGGCTCTCCTATTCTCATTACCACCACCATTATTATACAAATCGTAGTAAGCATTAACAAGTTTTCTAAACCTTTCTAGTTTAGGATTATCCTCTGCATTTTCTACCTCATCTATATCAGGTATCAACTCCATTAGTTTATCTCCTAACTCTTGATACTTACCATTACTATTCCAATAATTACTCATTTCTTTTTCTCCTTTAATTTCATAGCTTTGTCTAAATCAATAAAGTAGTTGTCATATTTTACTAATACAGTTATATCTTCTACATCAACTTCATAAATATCTTCAATGTAAACACACCTACCATCTGACCAAAATTCTTCATCATCTTTTGATATAGGCTCGTCTAAACCAAACTCCCAATCTAAAAATTTCATTTTAAAATCGTCAGTTTCAAGTTCTTTCATAGATAAATTAGATTTTATAAATACTTTATCATAATATATAAACTGACCATCTCTATTAACTGTATGTATTACAAAATAATTACTCATTTCTTTTTCTCCTTTAATGTTTTCTATACCAATAATCTATGCCACGAAAATTAACACTATCATAATCGTATTGTTGGTCACGAGCAAAAGCCTCAATGTCTATATAGCATTCTAAAGCCTCATCTACTTGATTAACTTCAAAAAAGTAATCACTCATATATTCTTCAAAATAACTATCTCTAATAAAAAACACTCCAAACTTTAAGTACTCCAAGCCATCAGTATAGTTATCACAATACTCATCTACTATATCTTGTAATGCTTTTACCTTTTCCTCAAAGTCTTTATCGTCTTTATACTTTTCTATATATTCAAGTATATCTCTACTATCTATTATATCATCTACATTTGTTATGTCAGTCATTTTCGTTCTCCTAACTTTTCTAATATCATACTCCAAGATTTTTCTATGTCTGAAGTATCTCCGTCTGCCCAAGCAACTTCTCTAGTAATAACATCATCAATAGTATTTATTGCCTCGTCTATTGTTGTTGGCAAGGGGTATGTTTGCCACTCACTACCCCCCATTATGCCATCAGTTATTAAGTCTGCTTGTGCCTTAATATCTTTATCGTCTATCATTATACACCTATGAATGAAAGATAGTGCTTACCAAAGTTAAATACTCTGCCTCGCCCTGTAGCATAAGTGCCATACTTACTCTGCCTACCTCTCTTATGATATGCAACTCTAAATTTAAAACCTAGAATACTACAATGTGTGTATCTAGTATTGAGGTAATTATTACCACTAAAAGTTTTTATGCTAAACATATTGCCCTCCTTGTTGGCTCGTTTAAACAGACTACACTTTTTTGTGTAGTAGTAGTCTTTTACTACATAAAATAAAAGGGGAACTTTTGATAAAAAATCTACTCATTCCCCTGTTAGCATTTGGTTTTTCATACAAAGTATTGGTTAATAGGTTATAGTTATTAGTCAAATGTCATTACCAAAAAACACGACCTCCTAGAGCTACGCTAACATTCTCGCCCCAAATTAAAGGTGTGATGAGGGAAAATACACAGNNGCAATCCACATATTTTCCCCAGACCGAGTGAGTTTACCTCTTCTCCACACTTGCCGTACAAGTGGTGGGATTCGAACCCACGACCTCTCAGTCCTTAATTTTTGCTACGATTCACACATATCGTAGGTTCTGATATTGTTTTGTTGGGTATCCCCTACCTTCAGTTCAATATAAGACGAAACAACTCTCTTATTCGCCAAGAATCTTATATAGACTAGCTTATCTCTTACTCATCACAGATATTTCAATCATTACCTCTATCCTTTCTCAACAGTATCTCTAGTCACCCCCATCCCATAACATTCAATTTGACTTTCATATTCTGCTCAGTCTATGTCTTTCGACTCTTTAAGCTGTTGTTAGCTCTGTTATGTTGAGTTTACCTAGTTTTCATTACAAAAAGCGATATTGTGGTTATCATGTCAGCATTACCTCTATACAAGGTTCATCTCCATGTGCCTAGTAGCTTAATTCAGCATTAAGACTATTACCTCTTAAGTTCATACTTGTCTAAAAGCAAGTTCGGTATCCTGTCCTCTACTTCAATTAACCCAATGTATTACTTCTCTGCCCCACAAACATTAACATATATCCTACTCTCTCTGCTATCTTATCCCTAAGACTACTCAAGTCCTCAGATATAAAGATGTCTTTTCACCTATGTCTGTTTACACTTCATATAGTTTTATATTTTCAGAAACCATTCCTGATGGTATCAAAACATATCATAATGTAACTGTTATCTTTAGTGCCGACATTTTAAACCGCTTCCGTATTGCTACTTCTTTAGTGCTGACATTTTAAACCGCTTCAAACAGTTACACATATTAAGTTAGTTTAAGAAACAAGAACCCTCTCGGTGAAAATGTGTTCTAAATCTTGCCTCAGTGGAGTTGCCTCTTTGTTTTATATCGTCAAACTCCCAAGCCGATATTTAAGTATTGTTTCATACTTTTTTAATCTTGTCAATAGTAAAATTAAAATAAGTATGTGTTTTTATATTTATTCTTTAGAATGTTTAAACACTCTGTTATCTTTTACTCTAAAGCTAAGTATTTTATTTCTTCAAGTTTCTCTACAAGCTCTCTATTATTTGTTGGAATACCTTGCTCTCCATCAAATAAATCGTCTATTGCCTCATCAAGTGTGATACCATCTACACTATTTCCTGCGATAAACTCTCCACCATAATACATAATCATATTATTTAAAAATATTTTTAGCTTTACAAATTTTTCGTTATCTTTAACATTTCTTTTTTCTTCCATTTTTACCTCACAATGTTTTTATTTTTTATGCTTTTTCTAGGTGTTTTGCTAACCATGAATTAGCAACCTCATATAAATATTTGTCAGTAGTTTTATTCATTCGCTGTTGAGTAGTTATTACGATTTTATAAAATGCCATTTTATTACTATAAGGAAAATCATTATCGAAGAAATCATCTGCTAATATTTTTTCTTTATTATCTTCTAATTCTTCTAGTAAATCTTTCTCAATACTATATAGCTCATAATTTTTATCTTTATAACTTCCACTATACATAATTTTTACCTCACAATGTTTAAACCAATTATTGAAAATATTATCACTAAACTAAATTGTAATAGTTTAACTTTATAAAAATGATTATCATACAGATAATCTAGTTTGTCAAATAATCTTTTCATAAGCATCTACAGTATCTTGAATAAACTTACTAAATTTATTATTCCATAAATCATTCAAATATTTTTCAACTTCTTCATATTTGATAAATTCTTCATGCTCGATTTGTACCTCTGCGTTATCCTCATTAGCAAATAAAAATACATCATAAGAATTATTATCTAAATCATGCTCAACTGAATATCTAGTTATTAAATATTCTTCGCCACTTATTTCGTGTGTATAATAAAACATAATACCCCCTTAAACCAAGCCTCTGTTTTTTGCTTGATGTAATTTAATTTCTTTTAATTTAGTTAAGTCTTTTAATCTTCTTTTGTGATAAGGTAAATTTGGCTCACAATACAAAGCATTACCAATCCAATCTTTCGTCTTTTGAATTTCTAAAATTAAATTTACTAACTCTTTAATTCTACCTCTATCGTTCATTTTAATTTTTACTCCTTAGAGTGTTTAAACACCCTCAACAATTTACATACAAAATGTAAGATGTTGCGAGGACTATACAACATCTTACTAATTTTGTCAAGCTGGATAATAAACACAATATGGATTATATCGTATCTCCATATTATCTTTAAAATCAAATGTACTACTTGCCTCTAAAAACCACTTATGATTTTTCTGATAAATATTAAATGGGGTATATCTATTCATTCTGTCCTTTGTGGTAACTTTTTTGTGTCCACCTGAATTTAAAACAATTTTATCTTGATAGTGTATAACTACTTCTGTTTCGTGTAGTCTGATACCAAAACCACCATCATCACGCACAACTAAATATGTGTTATTATCTAGCTTTCTTTTTTTGGTCTTTGCTAGTTCTCGGAATCCTCTAAACATTGGATTACTTATAGACTGTTTAAACATTCTTACACCCCCAAGAATTTAGGAAAACCTGCAAACTTTTGCTTAGTATTTTTTGCGTGAATAACACTTCTTTCTCTTTTTAATAGTTTGCCATTTGCGTGTATTGTTCTGCCTGTGTGTTTACAAACTCGTCTGATAAACTCACCTGTAATAGAGCAAAACTTATAACCATGCCTACTCGACCTAAACACCTTCTCAATGTCTAGTATATTTTTATTATTAAAACCTTTTTCAATATCAACAGGTTTTATACTTTCGATTTTAAAAAACTGATTTTTATTACCAGCTTTTATATTTACAATCTGAAACATACTATTTCCTCGTTGCGTTTAAACACTCTAAGACTTTTAGTTTTAAAGTGTCAAATTTCATTATTACTATCTAAACATTTTTTCAGTCTGTTGTCAATACCCTTTGGTAAATTTATTAACCTTTTTTAAAAAGTGTTTAAACAGTTTTAATATTATAATATATTATAATATATATAATAATTATTATTATAATCTCTTATAATATTATTATATAAATACTAGGTTATATTAAAGACTTTTGCAAGTGTTTTTAAAATATTCTGTGTTTTTTTATTTTAGGTATTGACAAATAAAAATTGTTTGTCTCAGGCTCTGTTTTGAGTTCTAAGAATAATTTATTAAATATCCATAGCCTAGCATTAAAAATCTTTTTTAAAATGTTCTGTAAAAGTCAAGGCTTTTTTAAAATTGTTGCTAAATTGTCACATAAAAAACTACTAATAAAAAAACTACCTATTATTTTTAATAACCTATTGACATATAAAAATTGTTTCTCTCGTTGTCTAATTTCAATTCTAAGACCTTTTTATTAATTATTGGTATCCATATACCAAAAACTTTTTTTAAAATGTTCTGTAAAAGTCAATAAGTTTTATTTAATTGTCACAAGATTGTCACATTTAAACTTATAATACATTATAAATATTATTTATATCTCATAATATAATAAATATTTATACTTAATTATAAATATAAATTATATCTTATACACATAACAAATATTTATACTTAACTATAAATATAAATTATGAAATGTTTAAACAGTCTAAATTTAAACAATAAAAAAAATATTAAAAAGTTCTTGCATTTAAGTTAAAAATATGCAGAATAGTAATTAATGAAGTTATATTTTTTGTTTAAGGAGGACAGATAATGAAAAATAATAAATCATTAAATCGTGAAACATGGCTTAAAATGGTCACTACAGAGCATTTAAGCAAGTTGTTTAAACAAGCTGGAAACTATGTGATTCCAGAAGATGTAAAAGTTAGTTGTGGATTTCCACCATCTGGAAACAGAGGAAAAAAGCAACAGACTCTAGGAGTTTGCTTTAATAGAGCAAGTTCAGTAAATGGTGTAAATGAGATATTTATTTCCCCTGTTTTAGAAGATACTTCAAGGGTGTTAGATGTTTTAATACATGAACTTATTCATGCTGTTGATGATTGCGTACATGGTCATAAGGGACTGTTTAAACAGATTGCCCTTGCTGTAGGCTTAGAGGGTAAAATGACTTCAACAGTTGCTGGTGAAGAGCTACAGAAAAAGCTCAAAGCAATTATTGATGTTGTTGGTGAATATCCACATAGCGAGTTGAAATTATCTGGCAAAAAGCAAACTACAAGAAATTGGAAAGTTGCTTGTAATTGTTGTGAGTTCTCATTTAGAACATCAAGAAAGAATATTGAATTGATGATTCATAAAGCTGAAGATTACACAGATGATTTAATTACTTGCCCAGCTTGTGTAGATGGTAATTTATACATACCACTTAAGGAGGATGAATAATGTTTGCAGATTGGCTCAGTGACTTTGACCAATTTGAGGATTTAAAATTCAACGAGAAACCCCCGAGATAAAATCCCCAAATTGTAAGCCCCCCACCTAGGGGGGTTTTTTTTTGGGAGTGTTTAAACAGTCTGTTTAATTTTTTTAGAATTTATAAAATTTGTAAAATCCTTTTTAAAATTAATTTTACAAATGCATTAAATTTTACAAAGGCTCGTTTACTAGATTATTCAATTTACAAATTTGTAAAATTTTGCACANGGTTTATCCCNTTGTAAAATNTGTNAAATGCTACAGGGTGTTTAAACNGGGTGTGCAGGGTGCCATGGGGGGTGGCATACATATATATATAATGCATATACATTTCACAAAGATTTATAGTGTTAACCAGATGTTAAATCGCCCTAGTTTTGATATAGTTTTTTACCAGATTTTGCAAGGGGATATATAAGACTTGTTTGACTCGGTTGTATATTAGGTGTATATGCAACCCTGCCAAACTTACAGTTTTATTATACACTTTTATTTGTTATTTGTCAAGGGGTTTGGCAAACTTTACACAATTTGCTAAATACTATTGACAAACTGGTAAATAAAATGTATAATATGTTTATGAGTTATTTAGAACCTCGTAAGAAAACTCTTACTGAGAAACAACAAAAGTTCTTAGATTGTCTTGTGGAAACACAAGGCGACCCTAAACTAGCAGCCGAATTAGCAGGTTACTCAGGCAATCATCAACAAGTATTAAAAAGTCTTAAAGATGAAGTGGTAGATTTAGCCTCGGAGGTACTTGCAAGGTCTGCACCTAGAGCAGCTTTTAAGTTGATTGAAGTTATGGAATCGAATAGACCGGTGCCACAAGCTAATAATAAACTACAAGCAGCTCAGAATATATTAGATAGAGTCGGTGTTACTAAAACAGAACGACTTAATGTTAATCATACTTCATCAGGGGGTATTTTTATTCTGCCTGAAAAACAAGAAGTAGTAGAAGTTAACTATGAGGATTTAAATAATGAGGATATTCCTGACTGAAATAACAGACCCACTAGACAATAAAAAGTTTATTGGTCCATATATAAGAGCAGAATCGTTAGCAGAAGCTGAAAAGATTGCTTATGAGTATGAATTAATTTTAGTTGGTGAATTACATGAATTACGAACAGAGGAAGAGGAACCTAAAAAAGTTATACACTAATGCCACATGCCGATAGAAAAGCAGCAATGCTAAAAAAATATGGATTAAAAGGAGTTAATAAAGCTAAACGAACTCCTAAACATCCTACTAAGTCGCACATGGTATTAGCTCAAGAAGGTCATAAGATAAAACTTATCAGATTTGGACAACAAGGTAAAAAGGTTGGTACTCTAAAAGGCACAGCTGGTAAGCCTAAAGCAGGTGAGTCAGCTCGTATGAAAGCGAAAAGAAAATCTTTTAAAGCTCGACATGCTAAAAATATTGCCAGAGGCAAGATGTCAGCAGCATGGTGGGCAGATAAAGTTAAATGGTAAATACTATGTTAGATAAAATATTAGAATGGTTGGGTTTTATCTGGGTTAGAAACAGAGACTCAAAAGGTCGCTATGTTCCAGATAAAAAGAACACTAAGTTTAAAAATGAGGCTTGGACACTAAAAAGAAAATAATGCCTCAAATAAATAGCGAAGAACAACCAATAAAATTTAAAACAGGTACAATAGCCGGTAAAGGTTCTAAAGCCAGACCCGGAGTTTATACTAAAGAGTATAGAGATAATTTTGATAGGATATTTGGAAATGCCAAGAAAAGCGAAAAGAAAAACAAAACGAAAGAGTAAGTCTCGAGTCAACGAAGCTGGTAATTACACCAAGCCGAGTATGCGTAAGAGGCTATTCGAGAGGATTAAAGCCGGTTCTAAAGGTGGTAAACCCGGTCAGTGGTCAGCTCGAAAAGCCCAGCTTTTAGCAAAAGAATACAAAGCTAAAGGTGGTGGTTATAAATAATGCCACGCAAAAAACGAGACCCAAAAGTAGGAACAGGAAAAAAGCCTAAAGGTAGTGGTCGTAGATTATATACTGACGAAAATCCAAAAGATACAGTTAGTATAAAGTTTGCAACCCCAGCAGATGCTAGAGCAACTGTTGCTAAAGTTAAAAGAATAAAAAAACCTTATGCTCGTAAAATACAAATACTTACTGTCTTAGAACAACGAGCCAAGGTTGCAGGTAAAAACGAACAAGCAAGAATAGCTAAAAAAGGCAAAGAAGCTATTAGAAAAAAACATAAAAAAACAAAGTGAAGTATGAACAACAACTTGAATTACACTTACAAGTTACAAGAGATGCAACTCCTGAAGAGTGTCAAGAGTGGTTTGAACAAGAGCTTAAACCTCAAGCAGATATACAGTTTAAGGTAATTTTGTTAGCAACTATTATGCAAGTTGTATCATGGTTGTTTGTAATGTCTTCATTTTTTTGGAAAATTTAATATGGCAAGAAAAACTAGAAATTTAAAAAAGTCTCAAAAGAGTTTAGTAGAATGGGGTAATCAAAAATGGCGAACTAAGTCAGGTAAACCTTCTGCTAAAACTGGAGAAAGATATTTACCAGAAAAAGCTATTAAATCTTTAACAGCAGCTGAGTATGCAGCTACTACTAGAAAGAAAAGAAAAGATACTAAAAAAGGTAAACAGTTTTCTAAACAACCTAAAAGAATAGCTAAAAAAACTAGCAAATACAGAAGATAAAATAATGTTACTACCTGATGGTTACATAAGAAGAACCTCATCAACTATACCTTTTGGTTATGAGGAATCAAGTGTAGTTGGACATTTAAAACCTGTACCAGAACAACTAGAAGCATTAGAAGTTGTTGAAGACATGTTAAATAAACAAGAGATAAGTTTACAAACAGCATCAGATTGGCTAGACTACAAAGTAGGTCGAACATTATCAAAAGCCGGACTAAAAAAACACATGGATAAAAAATATGGCAAAGAGAGGCAGACCAACACTAGATGAAGTTCTTAGTGATGTAAAAAAAGCAAAAGCTCAAAAAACTAAAGTTAAACGAACTTTAAAAACCAAAGAAGCTCAAATTAAAAAGTTGGAAACAACTTTAAACAACAAAAAAAATTCCTTAAAAAAATCTAAAGAAATTTTGTCTAAACTTGACAATACTTCAGATAATCAAGTTATATTAGAAGATAAACTAAAAGATTTGCCACAATCAGTAGCTGATGCCATAAGTTCAGATACAGTATTGTTTCAACCCAACGAAGGACCACAAACTGATTTTTTAGCTGCAGATGAAAAAGATGTTTTGTATGGTGGTGCTGCTGGTGGTGGTAAATCCTATGCTATGTTAGTAGACCCTCTAAGATACTGTCATAAGAAAGCACATAGAGCTTTAATTCTTAGAAGGTCTATGCCTGAACTTAGAGAACTTATTGATAAGTCTAGAGAATTATATCCACAAGCATTTCCCGGTGCTAAATTTAGAGAAGTTGAAAAAGTTTGGAACTTCCCATCAGGAGCTAAAATTGAATTTGGTTTTTTAGAAAAAGATGCAGATGTTTATAGATACCAAGGACAAGCATATTCTTGGATAGGTTTTGATGAGATTACTCATTTACCTACAGAGTTTGGTTGGAATTATTTAGCATCTCGTTTAAGAACAACAGATAAAAGTATTAAAACATATTTAAGATGTACAGCTAACCCCGGTGGTGTAGGTGCAACTTGGGTAAAGAAAAGATATGTAGACCCAGCAGAACCGAATAAGTCTTTCGCAGGTTCTGATGGGTTATCTAGAAAATTTATACCAGCTAAATTAGTAGACAACCCTTATCTTGCTGAAGATGGTGTTTATGAAAAAATGTTACAATCTTTGCCTCCCACACAAAGAAGACAGTTATTAGAAGGTAATTGGGATATTGCAGAAGGTGCTGCATTTGCAGAATTTGAACCAGAATCACATATTGTGACTCCTTTTGAGATACCTGTGCATTGGCAACGAGTAAAAGGTATTGACTATGGTTATGCTTCGGAGAGTTGTTGTTTATGGGGTGCAGTTGATATAAATGATGGAACTTTGATAATTTATAGAGAATTATATCAAAAAGGCTTGACAGGAGAAGAATTAGGTAGTATAATATCTAGTATGGAACTAGAAGACCCAGTTTCAGTTTCAGGGGTACTTGATACTGCAGCTTGGGCAAGAACAGGAACGACTGGTCCTACTGTTGGAGAAACTCTGCAAAAAATGGGTCATAAACTCAGACGAGCAGATAAGAATAGAATACAAGGGAAAATACAAATACATGAGTATTTAAAAGTGCAACCTAGTGGCAGACCTAGATTACAAATTTTTAATACTTGTAAGAATTTAATTAGAGAATTGCAAAGTATTCCATTGTCTAAAAATAATTCAGAAGATGTAGATACCCATGCCTCAGACCATGCTTATGATGCATTACGATACATGATAATGAGCAGACCAAGAGTGCAATCTACTTATGATGAATTAAAAAGATTAAAAGAACAATCGTATTTTAATCCAGCAGATTCGACTTTTGGATATTAAAATATGGCAGACGAAAAAGACAATTCATTTTTAAATGCAAACGAAATCTACGAAGATGTAGAAGGTGAAGCTGGTAAGAATTTAAATCTTATAGCAGACCAAAAAATAAACTTAGTAGGTTTAATTCAAAGTAGATTTGCACTTTCTGAAGAATCTAGAGATTCAGATGAAACTAGATGGCTTGAAGCCTATGAAAACTACAGAGGTTTGTATGGTAAAAGAGTTAAATTTAGAGAATCAGAAAAATCTAGAGTTTTTGTAAAAGTTACAAAGACAAAAGTATTAGCTGCATTTGGTCAGTTAGTAGATGTTTTATTTGGTACTGGTAAATTTCCGATAGGTATTAGTGAAACTAAAATATCTGAAGGTGAATTTGATAATGTATATTTAGATTCTCAAAATCCTCAACCCGGAATAGAAATGTCTGAGCCTATGGAAATAGAGCCAGATAATATTGGTAATCAGATAGGTGGACCTTTTGATGTCGGTTACGAAGGTGATGGTAAAGTTTTAAAGCCCGGAGCTACTTTTGGCGATGGGATGTTTGAAGAAAATGAGTTATCATTAGAACAACGAGCAGAAAATTTAGGAATATTACAAGAAGGTTTAGTTCCTAATCCACAAACACCTGAAATGTCTCCAGCACAAAAAGCTGCGAGAAGAATGGAAAAACTTATCCATGACCAAATAGAAGAATCAAATGGTTCTTCAGAAATGAGAAGTGCTTTATTAGAATCAGCACTATTAGGAACAGGAATTATTAAGGGTCCTTTTAATTTTAACAAAACTCTTAATAATTGGCAAATGAATGAAATGGGTGAAAGAGAATATTCACCTGTACAAGTTAGAGTTCCAAGAATTGAATTTGTAAGCTGTTGGGATTTTTACCCAGAACCCGGAGCAACAAATGTAGAAGAATGTGAATATGTAATACATAGACACAAACTAAATACTTCACAACTTAGAGCATTAAAAAATATGCCTTATTTTGATAAAGAAGCTATTAGAGAATCAATTCAAAATGGACCTAACTATATTGAAAAAGACTTTGAAAGTCAACTAAAAGAAGACTATGATACTGAAGAAGCTTATGGAAATGCTTTTGAAGTATTAGAGTATTGGGGTATCATGGATGCTAAGTATGCCAAAGAAGTAGGTATAGAATTAGCAGATGAAATTGATGAGTTAGATGAAGTGCAAATTAATGCATGGATTTGTGGTGATAAGTTACTAAGAGCAGTAATAAATCCATTTACACCATATAGAATACCTTATCATGCTTTTCCTTACGAAAGAAATCCATATAATTTCTTTGGTATAGGAGTTGCTGAGAATATGAATGATTCTCAACAAATTATGAATGGTCATGCTAGAATGGCTATTGATAACTTAGCATTATCAGGTTCTTTGGTGTTTGATGTTGATGAATCAGCATTAGTAGGTGGACAATCAATGGAAATATATCCGGGAAAGATTTTCAGAAGACAAGCTGGAATGCCGGGTCAGTCTATATATGGATTGAAGTTTCCTAACACTGCACCTGAAAACATGATGATGTTTGATAGGTTTAGACAACTTGCTGACGAACAGACTGGTATACCAAGTTATTCGCATGGGCATACAGGAGTTCAAAGTATGACAAGAACTGCATCTGGTATGTCAATGTTACTTGGAGCAGCAAGTTTAAATATCAAAACAGTTGTTAAGAATCTTGACGACTTTTTGTTAAAACCTTTAGGAGAATCATATTTCGCATGGAATATGCAATTCTTTGAAGGTAGTTTAGATATACAAGGTGATTTAGAAGTTAAAGCAACAGGTACTAATAGCTTGATGCAGAAAGAAGTAAGAAGTCAAAGACTGACAATGTTTTTACAAACTGCACAAAATCCAACTATTGCACCATTTGTTAAGATTTCTAAATTGGTCAGTGAACTTGCTTATAGCTTAGATTTAGACCCTGATGAAATTTTAAATGACCCTGAAGAAGCAGCTATAATGGCACAAATAATAGGAATGCAAAATGCTAGACAAGAAATTGGCGAGGAAACTCAACCCCTTGGTCAACAACAAGGAAATATGGGAGGCATTGCTGGAACACCTCAACAACCTCAAGAACTTGGACCTACAGGCACTGGTGGTGGCAACATCGGAATTGGAAATGTACCGGTTGCAGGGGAAGATGCGTTCAGTGGTACAGTTGGAGCAGCTCAAGGAGCAGGTGAAGGAAGCCCTGAATAGAAAGGAATAATTATAATGTTAAAAAAAGATAAAGACAGATATGGAATGCAAAATGGTGGACCAAAACCAGACTTTTTAGATTTGGATGGCGATGGCAATAAAGAAGAGTCAATGAAAGAAGCTGCTGAAGATAAAAAAGAAATGAGAGAACCTAAAGCAGATGGTGGCATGGAAAAACTTATAGAAAAAGAAAATGCCCAAATGGCTGAACTATATAGAGAACAAAAAGAAGAAGGTGGCGAAATGAAAATGCTACCTGACGAAAAAATGGAAGAACAATTTGTAGACTTTGTGATAGATGAAGCTCTATCCGAAAAAGAAGAGTCTATGTTAATGGAACAACTGGAAGCTAATCCTGAGTTGAGTATGATATTCGATAAAGTGATTGAAAAAGCTTCGGAGTTTACTGGAGCCGGAGAAGTCGAAGGACCCGGCACTGGGACCTCTGATTCGATACCTGCAAGGTTATCGGATGGAGAATTTGTCTTTACAGCAAAATCAGTAGAGCAGATTGGTGCAGACAACCTNATGAAAATGATGAAGGATGCCGAAGCTGCTTACGATGCTGGGGAAGATAGAGAAAAAATGCAAGAAGGAGGTCTTCAAGAAATGTCAATGGACATGGAAAGAGACATGCCTAACAAAAAAGAAGTTGAAGTAACTTATAATGTTAATCGACCTGAAACTGTTTCTACAGTGCAACCACTGTTAGCAAGAGAACAGGAAGAAGACCTTATAACTCAAAAACTTAAAGAAGATATGTTAGGACCTTCTAAAATGCGTTAAATTTAACCGAAAGGCGACCTTTACAAGACAAGCCCTGCATGTACAGCAGCTACCTTGAAAGATTGTTAAAGCACTTAATAGGAGAATAAGATGGCTAAAAAAGAAGAAAAAGCTAACCCATATAATTTAAAAAAGAGTTGGCACAATGTAGAAGATAAACAATTTGTTTCATCTGAATCAATGTACTTTCCAGACCCTGAAAGTAATACTGTAGAAGAAAATACTGAAGAGTCTGTTCAAGAAGAACAAGAAGTTCAGACAGAAAAAAAAGGTGACTACAAGCGACCCGACTATAAAAAAAGATATGATGATTTGAAAAAACATTATGATAGTAAACTTAATGAGTTTAAACAGAAAGAGCTTGAACTTATAGAACAAGCACAACAAGGTAAGGTAAAATATACCCCACCTAAATCTGAAGAAGAACTTGCTGAGTTTAAACAAAAATATCCTGATGTTTATGATGTAGTAGAAACAGTTGCTACTATGCAAAGCGAAAGCAGAGCAAAACAACTTGAAGAAAAGGTAAAACTTTTACAAGAAAGAGAACAGCAACTTATTAGATTAGATGCTGAGAAAGAACTCAAGGCAAAGCATCCTGATTTTGACGATGTTAGAAACAGTGATGATTTCCATGATTGGGCAAAGTCTCAACCTGAGTCTATACAGAATTGGATTTATAAAAATTCTGACGACCCAGAAGCAGCAAGTAGAGCTATAGATTTATTCAAATCAGATATGGGAATAACTAGCAAAGAACAACAGCTATCAAGAGGCTCTGAATCTAAGTCTTCGGCTGCCGATATGGTGTCTACTAAGACAACTAATGTCGAGCCGAAAGAAGCAAAGATTTGGACACAACAGGAGATTCTAAATTTATCTCCAGCTGAATTTGATAGACTTGAAAAAGAAATCGACAAAGCTTGGGATGAAGGAAGAATTAATTAGATTAACTTAATTTTTAACCCAAAGGAGAATAAAAATGGCACAGTATTTTGAACCTAGTCCAGATACAAATGCAAACTTCGGTAACTCCGTGAGTGGTCANGNNAATAGTTTCTTTTTACCTCAAATTTATTCTGCTAAAGTATTAAACTTTTTCAGAAAAGCGAGTGTAGCAGAAGCTATTACAAATACCGATTACTCCGGAGAAATTTCAAACTTTGGTGACTCTGTACTAATTATCAAAGAACCTGAAATTAGTGTTTCAGATTACACCAGAGGAAGTGACCCTAGTGCAACAAAATTAACAGACCAAGAAACATCTTTGGTTGTTGATTCAGCAAAAGCTTTTAAATTCATCGTAGATGATATTGAAAGCAAAATGTCACATGTTAACTTTAAAGAGGTGGCAACATCATCAGCAGCTTATGCTCTAAGAGATTCTTTTGACTCAGCAGTATTAGCATCAATGTTTAGTGGTGTTTCATCTTCAAGCCCAGACCACATTTTAGGTGCAGATGCAGTAGCAGCTACACAAACAATGGGTCAGCATCAAGGTGGTTCTAATTCTATCGACCTTACAGGTTCTGATGGAACAGGAACAGACCCATTAGATGTTATGGCTTTTATGGCTAGATTACTTGACGAGCAAAATGTACCTGAAGAAGGTAGATGGTTTGTTGCTCCTCCAAGTTTTTATGAGCAACTATCTCAATCTGGCTCTAAGTTACTAAGTGTTGACTTTAACGCAGGTCAAGGTTCTATTAGAAATGGTTTAGTTTCTAGTGGAATGTTAAGAGGCTTTAATATGTACAAATCTAATAACATTGCTGCTGCTTCTACAGCAAGTGGTAAAGTGTTAGCTGGACATATTTCCTCAACAGCAACTGCTCAAACAATTATCTCAACTGAGGTCCTAAGAGACCCAGATTCATTTGGCGATATNGTTAGAGGATTGCATGTTTATGGAGTAAAAGTTTTAAGACCTGAAGCATTAGTTTCAGCATTTTACGCAATAGACTAGAAATAGTTAGGAGGGGTCTTCGGACCCTTCCATTTTTTTAAGGAGAACAATATGTATCATAATAAAAAAAGAAAGCCAATGGCTTATGGTAGAGAACCTATGATGGGTGGTGGCGATATGTATAGAATAGCTAAAGGACATGGTGGCGAATCTAAAAAATCTGGAGACTATTCATCAATATCTGATATGGAAAAAGATTGTAATAGAAGAGTTGGTTACAACGAATCATTAAAATCAAAAGAAGATAAATAATGAAAGTTAAAGCACCTAAAGGTTATCATTGGATGAAACAAAAAAATGGTAACTTTAAATTAATGAAACATAAAGGTAAATTTGTACCACATAAAGGTGCAAGTTTAATGGCAAACTTTGCAATACAAAAGGTACACAGTAAATAAAATGTTAAGTGAAGCACAAACAAAAAAATTAATAGCTGCATTAAAGAAAGCTTCTAAAAGTCATGCTGGTCAAGCTAAGATTTTAGAAAGGTCTTTAAAAGCTAATAAGAAAAAGAAAAAGTAATGGCAACAACATATCTTGATTTAACAAATGAATTGTTAAGAGAACTTAATGAAGTTCCTCTTACTTCTTCTAATTTTTCAGGAGCAGTAGGCTTTCAAGCATTTGTTAAAGATGCAATAAATAAATCTATATTTGATATTGCTAATCAAGAACCACAGTTACCTTTCTTTTCAGCTGGAGTTAGTGGTAGCACAGACCCTTTTTATGGCAATACTACAGTTGCTACAGTTGCAGGAACTAGATGGTATTTATTAAATGCTAGTAGTTCAAGCATAACAACTGACTTTGCTTCAATAGATTGGGATGATTTTTACCTGACAACAATAAATGTTTCTGGAGAATCAGCTCCTCATGTATCAAAAGGTTTACGATTTGTAAATTTAAATGAGTGGCGAAGATACTACAGAGATAGCGAAAACGAAGATGATGCTGGTAGTCAACAGTTTGGAGAACCTAAATTTGTAATTAAGTCTCCAGATAATAGAAAGTTTGGATTAAGTCCAATACCTGATAAAGTTTATAATGTGCATTTTTATGCCTTTACAAAACCCACAGCTTTATCAGCACATGATGATACTATAGTATTACCAGAACAATATAGTAATGTTATAACTTCAAGAGCAAGATATTACATTTGGCAATTTAAAGAATCTCCTCAACAAGCAGCATTTGCTTTAGAGGATTATAAAAAAGCTATAAAATACATGAAGTCAAATTTAATAAATCCTGCTCCTAAGTTTATGACAGACGATAGAACTTATTTTTAATTATGGCTCGTTCACAACCTTACGCAGTTGCTTGTGATGGAGGATTAGTTACTGCTTCTAATGCTTTAGATTTAGTAAGAACTCCCGGAGTAGCAACGAAGTTACAAAATTTTGAAGTTTCTGTAAAAGGAGGCTACAGAAGAGTAAGTGGTTTTGCTAAGTTTGGTGGTGATAGTGCTGTTAAACCTTCAGGTGCAGTAAATACTATATTAGGAGTATTTCCTTACGCAGATGGAGTTATAGCTTGTGTAGATGATGATATTTATTTTAGTAATACAGGAACAAGTTGGTTACAAATAAATAGAAGCTCAGTATCAGGAAGTGGTGATAATCATAGTACTTTTACTGGCAGAAGTGTTTTAAATAGAACAAGTCAAGGACAAGTACAGTTTGCTATATTTGACACAGCTACATCTGATTATGGTACAGTATTTATAGCAGATGGAGCTAATAAAGTTTACAGTTTTAGAATGGAAGGAACTGGTATATTAACTTCTAGAACTTTCTTTTCTTCAGAAGTTACTGTATCAACTACAAAAGGTGTTAAATTTTTAGCAGTGCATGACAAACATTTAGTAGCTGCTGGAGTTGAAGATAATTTAAACACTATATTTTTTAGTGGAACTTTAGACCCAGATGATTTTACATCAACAGGTTCAGGTAGCATAGTATTAGAGGACCAAGTAGAAGGTATTAAAAGTTTCCGAAACGAATTATTTATATTTTGTAGAAATAGTATTTTTAAATTAATAAATATAAATGATTCAAGTAACATAGCAATAGTTCCAGTTACAAAGAATGTGGGATGTTTAAGTGGTTATAGTATTCAAGAGATTGGTGGTGACTTAATATTTTTAGCACCAGATGGTCTTAGAACAGTCGCTGGTACTGTAAGGATTGGCGATGTGGAGTTGGGAACTATTAGTAAACAGATACAACCACTTATAAGCGATTTAGCAGAAACAATAAATGATTTTGTAATTAATAGTCTGGTAATTAGAGAAAAATCACAATACAGATTATATTACACAAAAACAAGTGCTTCTGATTCTTCACAAAAAGGAATCATAGGTACATTAAGACCTAATGGATTTCAATGGTCAGAAACTTTAGGTATTGAAGTTACAGCTATAGGTTCTAACTTTGATAACAATGGAGTAGAGGTTTATTATCATGGCGATACAAATGGTTTTGTATATTTACATGATACAGGTAATAACTTTAATGGTTCAGCAATAGATGCAAGATACCAAACACCTAATTATGATTATGGTGATTTTGGTACATTAAAGACTTTACATTATATAAAAATATCTTTTGGTCCAGAGGATGAGATACAACCAGACTTACGAGTAAGATTTGATTATGATAGTTTGGATATTCCTCAACCAGCTGATATAACTTTAGATTCAGTTCCAGCTCCTTCAGTATTTGGTACAGCAGTATTTGGTACTAATAAATTTGGAGCATCAGAACAACCTTTAGTAAGAATACCTTTAGTAGGTAGTGGAAGTAGTAATAATTTTAGAATACAAAGTAATGATACAAAAGCTTCATACATTGTAAATGGCTTTTATGTTGATTACATACCATCAGGCAGGAGATAAAATATGGCAAGTTATACACGACAAAGTACAATCAACGATGGTGATACCATCACAGCAGCATTATTTAATAATGAGTTTAATCAATTATTAGCTGCATTTAATAATTCAACAGGACACAAACACGATGGTACAACAGCAGAAGGACCAGTCATAGGTCTTATAGGAGATGCTGGAGAAACTTCCCCAAACAATAAAGTATTAATAGATACATCAAACAATCATATAGAATTTTATGTAGAGGTATCATCCTCTTCAGTACAACAATTAAGAATACAAGATGGAGCTATAGTTCCTATAACAGATAGTGATGTAGACTTAGGTACTAGCTCATTATATTTTAAAGATGCCTTTATTGATTCTATTACAACCACCGGTAATGTTTCAGTAGGTGGTAACTTAGATGTTACAGGTACAATAGATTTTAGTGACTCAGCTATCACTAATGTAGGCAGTATTCAACTAGATAGTATTGCAGGTGATGCCGATTCAGATACTTCTATTACTTTTTCTGGCTCAGATGTTATTACAGTTGCAGCTGGAGGAGCAAATCAAGTCACATTTACTGATGGTGCAATAGTACCTTCAACAGACAACGATATAGATTTAGGAAGTTCATCTTCAGAATTTAAAGATTTATTCATTAATGGTACTGCCAATATTGACAGCCTAGTGGCTGATACTGCAGACATAAATGGTGGTACTGTTGATGGAGCAATAATAGGTGGCTCAAGTGCAGCAGCTATTACAGGTACAACTATCACAGGTACAAGTTTTGTTATTGGTTCAGCAGATATTAGTGAAGCAGAACTAGAAACTATTGATGGAGTTACAGCAGGAACTGTTGCAGCTTCTAAAGCAGTAGTAGTAGATAGCAACAAAGATATTGCAAGTTTTAGAAATGTAACATTAACAGGAGAACTGGATGCTGGTTCTTTAGATATATCTGGCGATGCTGATATAGATGGCACATTAGAGGCAGATGCTATTACAGTAAATGGTGCAACTTTAAATGAAGTTATTACCGATGCTGTCGGAAGCATGGTAAGCTCTAATACTGAAACAGGTATTTCTGTTACTTTTGAAGATGGTGATAATACACTTGATTTTGTACTTGGCTCATCACAAACAACAATATCATCTTTACTAAATACAAGTTTAGTTATTGGTAGAGATGCAGATAACGATATAGATTTTGCCACAGATAATAATATTATATTTAGGGCAGCTGGTGCAGACCAGATAAAATTACAAGATGGTGCTTTAGTTCCAGTAACTAATAATGATATTGACTTAGGTACATCTAGCTTAGAGTTTAAAGATGCATTTTTTGATGGCACAGTTACAGCCGATGCTTTTGCCGGTCCATTGACAGGTAATGTTACAGGTAATGTTTCTGGAACAGCAGCAACAGTAACAGGTGCAGCTCAATCAAATATTACAAGTCTTGGCACACTTACAACCTTGACTGTTGATAATGTTATTATAAATGGTACAACCATTGGACATACTGATGATACAGACCTAATGACATTAGCTGATGGGGTGCTTACTGTAGCCGGTGAAGTTGATGCTGTTAGTTTAGATGTTTCAGGTGATGTTGATATTGATGGAACTCTTGAAGCAGATGCCATAACTGTTAATGGTGTAACTTTAGCAGAAACTATTTCTGATACTGTTGGAGCAATGGTATCTTCAAATACCGAAACTAATATTACAGTTAGTTATGATGATTCTGATAATACTTTAGATTTTGTAATTGGCACACTTAACCAAGANACTACNGGTAATGCAGCAACAGCTACAGCTNTAGAAACTGCTAGAAATATTCATGGTGTAAGTTTTGATGGAACTGCAAANATAGACCTAACAGAAGTTATACAAGACACAGTTGGAGCTATGTTTAGTTCTAACACAGAAACAAACATCACAGCTACTTATCAAGATGCCGATGGCACTATAGATTTAGTTGCAGCTTCTTCTACTTCTTTTGTAGTTGAGGATGATGATGGTACAGAAGTTACAATAGATAATGGTAAAGAACTAAAAATTATTGGTTCTGGTATTACTACAAACTTTACAGATACAAGTGATGGTTCAGATGCAGACCCATTTGATTTAACCTTAACAATAGATGCAGCTCAGACAGGTATTACCTCTTTACTAGCTACAGATATTAAAATAGGTGAAGATGATGAAACAAAAATAGATTTTGAAACAGCAGATGAAATACATTTTTATGCTGCTAATGCTGAACAAGTGTTTGTATCAGATGGTGTTTTTGGACCACAGACAGATAGTGATGTTGATTTAGGTACAACAGGTGTTCGTTTTAAAGATGCTTATGTAGATAGTATTACAGTAACAGGCGAAGTAGATGGTGCTTCATTAGATATTTCTGGTGATGCAGATATTGATGGTACTTTAGAAGCTGATGCGATTACTGTTAATGGCACAGCTCTTGATGAGTTTATTCAAGATACTGTAGGTGCTATGGTATCATCTAATACAGAATCAGGTATATCAGTCACTTATGAAGATAGTGATGGAACATTAGACTTTTCAGTTTCAGGAGGTTCTTCAACTTCTATAGCTGATGCAGATTCAGATACAAAAATACAAGTAGAAGAATCATCTGACGAAGATACTATCAGATTTGATACTGCTGGTACAGAACGAATAACTTTAGGCTCTACAGGAATATTTCAAGTTACTCCTAATACTGGTGTTACAGCTATAAGAATGATAGATGGTAGCGACACTCACATAGAGATGGGTAGTGAAAAAGCCATGAAGTCTGGTGGTAGTGCATCAAACTTTGCCATGAGAAATGATGGTGGCAATATCCACCTAATGACTAATGGACAAAACAATAGAATAATTGTATTTCAAAATGGAGATGTAAGTATAGGTGGTGCTACAGGTAATATAATTAATTCATCATCAGCAACAGGAGTATATTTTGAAAATGGAGCTGATTTAGTTTGTGCTAGGTCAGGTGGAGCAGCACTTTCAGTTCTTAGACAAACAAATGATGGTGAACTTATAAGATTTAAACAAGCAGGGTCACAAGAAGGCAGTATAGATGTTAGTGGTAGTACAGTATCTTTAAGTGGTTTTGTTGGTATTCACGAAAGTTCTGGAGTTGATACAAGCACAGATATAGGAACTGTTGTTTCTAGTATAGATGAATTAGATACTTATTTATCAGGAAGTAAAATAGGACAAGATAGAATAGACCATCCTAAAGTAAAAATTAGTGACTCTGTGGGTGATACAAGAGTTTTAGGAGTTTTAGCTGGGCTAACAGAATCTGATGGTAAATTAAAAGTAGCAGGATTGGGAGTAGGTTCTATAAAAGTTACTGGAGCTTGTAATGGTGGAGATTTATTAGAGTCTAATGGTGATGGTACAGCTAAAGTACAAGATGATGATGTTATTAGAAGTAAAACAATAGGAAAAGTAACGATAGGAAATAGTGATGTTAATGTAAAGTTAGTATCTTGTATTTTATATTGTGGGTAATCAAAAGGAGAAAAAATGGTAAATTACGAATGGAATTGTGAAAATGTAGAATACTATCCTAATTATAATGGACAAGAAAAAGTTATATACAAAGTTCATTGGCAGCTATCAGCAGTAGATAGTGAATTAGATGAAAGAGGTTTACCTTACAAAGTAAATAACTATGGCTGTCAGTATTTAAATGTTGAAAATTTAGAAAACTTTATAGCTTATGAAAATGTATCATTAGTTCAAGTACAAGAATGGGTAGAAAATTCTATTAATATTGATGATGAAAATTCTGTTCAAAATTTAAAAAATGAATTAGCTAGTCAACTTGAAGAAAAGAAAAATCCACCTTTAGTAAAAGGAGTTATTGCATAATGGATTTACTAACACCATACATTATCTGGAATGTATTCATAACTTTGGTACTTGCTCCACTAATGTATAGTATTAGACAAAATGCTTCAGAATTAAAAAGACAAGATATATTAATAAACAAAACAAGAGAAGAGGTCGCAAAAGAATATGTGACTAAATCAGAGGTCAAGGATGATATGAATAATCTCATTGATAGGCTTGAAAAGCTTGATGAGAAGATTGATAGATTGTTTGAAATTAAATAAAAAGGAGAAAAAATGAAACCAAAAATGTATAATAAAAAAGCTCAACCAGAGCAAGTAGACCATTATGCACCTAATGGACCAATGCTTTCAGGCGATGCTAACTCAGGAAGCCAAGTTGGATTCGGTGGTAATGTTAGCATGAGTAATCCTGTTGGTGGTGTTAATGATGTAGTTAACCCTGAAAATTCAAGAGTATCTGGTGGTGCTAATGATATTGGTGCTGGATTTGGTGGAAGCCTAAGTGGTAATCCATCTGGAGGAGTTAACGATGTAGTTAATCCTGAAAATCCAAAAGTACCTAATAGTGGTAACATATATTTAAACGATAACGAATCAGTTTAATGCACAAAAGCAAAGGAGTAGCAATATTTTTGGCTATTGGTATGCCTAAAGGTAAACTATTGCAACAATTAATGAGAAGGAAAAATGGCAAGACAAAGAGCAAAAAATAATAAAAAAACATTAAAAGAAGTTAAAAAAAGACTTAAAAAACAAATTGGTGGTACTGGACCTCTCGGTGGTAGAGGTAGAGAATTACCTCCTAAAGAGTTTGAAGATGCAGGTGTTCCAAGAGAATTACCTCCTACAGCTACACCTATGCCTACACCTAAACCTACTGTTAATTTACCTCCAGATGTAGAAGTGCAAGATACTCCTGATGCTCCTCAAAAACAACAACAACAAACTGAAAGTCAACAGAGAGAAGCAGAAAAAAGAAAAGCTGAACAAGATAGAAAAAGAGCTGAAGAAGCTAGACAGAAAGCAATAGAAGAAGCAGCAAAAAAAGCTGCTGAAGAAGCTGCTGATAGAGCTAGTGATGATATAGATATTGATGGACCATTTCAAATAGGAGAAGAAAGAATATTTGGAAATCGTATTTTTGTCTGGAATGGAACTACTTTTGTTGATACTGGCAGAACAGTTGATGAAGGTGACGATGGTGATGAAGGTAGTGCTGGTGACGAAGGTGACGATGGTGATGATGGTGATGATGATGGAGATGCAGGTGGTGCAGGTGGTGCAGGTGGTGGAGCCGGTGAACAAACACCAACAGACCCTGATGCTTTAAGAAAACAAATTGAAGATGCTGCAAAAGGAATTGTTCCAGAATCAATTAAAGCACCTGATGCTGTAAAAGTAGATGTTGGTGAGGATGTTACAGCTGAAACTATAGATACTGCTAGAGTAATAGACGATGAAGACATAGTAAAAATTACAGCTCCTACTAATGAACAGGTAAGTAAAATTACAAATGTTGTAACTGCTGATATTCCTGAAGAAGCAAAAGTTAATCAAATAAAAGAAATATATCGTGTTCCAGAAAATGTAGCAATACAAATAGCTAGAGGAGAAGTAAAACCTGAAAGTTTATCAGATGCTGCAGAAGTTGAAAGAGTTAAAGCTATTGAAGCTGCTGAAGTACAAATAAAAGAAGGTGCAGTATCTAAAAGAATTACAGGTATATTAACTCCAGAATCAAAAGCTCAAGCAGCTAAAAATGCAGGTACAACTTTAGCAAGAGTTACAAGAGCTAAAAAACAATTAAGAAATGCTGGATTATCTGAAGATGATATATCAGAATTAGGTTCTGACCCAGAAGCTTTAGAAGACAGATTAACAGATTTTACAGAAGAACAAAGAGGAGTAATTGAAGGATTACCTGAAGAAGCTTTAGTATCTAATCAATTAGATAGTTTATTACAAGGTATAGAAGAGGGAGAAATACCTATATGGGCAAAACCAGCTGTTGATAGTGTTGAAGCTATATTAGCTCAAAGAGGATTATCAGCTTCTACAGTAGGTAGAGATGCTTTATTAAATACTATTATTCAATCAGCTTTACCTTTAGCACAATCTAATGCTCAAGCTATACAACAAGCAGTATCTCAACAAAGAGGCATTGAAGCACAGGCACTAGAGGCAAATGCACAAAGAGAACAACAGGCATCATTACAAAATGCTCAGAATGTTTTTGGATTAAATATGGCTCAGTTTAATGCTGACCAACAAAGAGAATTATCAAATAGTAAATTTTTTCAAACTATTTCATTAGCAAATGCTGATAACACACAAAAGTCAGCTGTACAAAATGCTGTATTAATGTCACAGGCAAATCTTGCAGAGGCTAATTTTGCACAACAATCTCAAATTAATAATGCTAAAAACTTTTTAACAATGGATATGGCAAATTTAAATAATGAGCAACAAAGTTTTATGATAAAAGCTCAGCAAGAACAACAAAGAATATTATCTAATCAAGCATCTGAAAATGCTAGAAGACAATTTAATGCAAAATCACAACAACAAGTAGAATTATTTAATAAGGAGTTATTTGCTCAAATAGAAAGATTTAATGTTCAACAACAAAACTTTGCTAGTCAGTTTAATGCTCAAGCTGAAAACGCAGCTGAAGCTAGAAGAGTTCAGAGAGATGTTGATATAGATAAAGCAAATGCAGCAATGGTAAATCAGATAAATCAATTTAATTCACAAATGGAATTTAATAGAGATAAATTTAATACAGCAAATAAACAAGCTGTAGCTCAATCTAATATGGCATGGAGAAGACAAGCTAATACAATTAACACAGCTGCACAAAATGCAGTTAATCAACAAAATGCTCAAAATGCATTTGCTATGACATCACAATCATTATCATTTTTATGGCAAGAGTTAAGAGACCAAGCTGATTTTGATTTTAGAGAAGCTGAAAATGCTAAGAATAGAGAAGCTCAACTATATGCTACTGCTATCGCAAATGAAGCAAATGGAGCCTCTGATTGGAATAATATGACAGGTCAAGTTGCAGCATTAATTAAAAATTTATTTGGAGGAGACTAAAGTGTTTAAAAAATTATTTAAAGGTATTAAAAAAGTATTTAAAAAAGTTGGTAAAGGTATAAAAAAAGTAGTAAAAGGTGTTGGCAAAGTTATGGGAAAAATTGCTAAACCTTTTCAAAAATTTGGTATAGTTGGTCAAATAGCTTTAGGATTTATTATGCCTTGGGCTATAGGTAGTGTGTTTGGTGGTTTAACATCTACTGCATTTGGAACTTTTGCTCAAGGATTAACTCAGAGTTCTAATATTTTTGCTAAAGCAGCTGGATATACTTTTAAAGGTATTCATTGGGGAGCAACTAAAATTAAAAATGCTTACAATTTTATATCTGATAAAATATCTCAAGGCATTGAAACTATGACTAATAAAGCAAAAAATTTATTTGGACAAGGTGCTGATGCTTCAAACTTAGTAGAAGATGCTGTAACAAATGCTCCTGAATTTGATAAAGATTATGATTTTTTCAAAACAAAAACAACAGAAGAAATTATACAAGACAATTTAAAAAATGTTGGTGTAGATACTGCAACTAAAGTTGCTACAGAACAAACTTTTGGTCAAAAAATTCTAGGTGCAGCAACAACTGGTGCTATATCAGGAATAGAAAGAGGTGCTAAAAGTTTTGTATTTGATGCTATTGCTGGAGATGAAGGAGAAGGTGGTAGTTATGGTGGTTACATAGCTGACTTTATGGACCCTGAGTTAAATAGCTCATTAATAAATAGTGTAGATTTTGCTCTACAATCAAATGGATATAATTATGGTGGACCATCTTATCAATATAATGTTCAAACAAGTGGGTTTGGTCAAGATGAATATAGTAAATGGTTTGATAGAGGTACAGCCTCTGATGCATTGTAAGGAGATTAAAAATGGAAAAATTAAAATTTGCAGATTATGATAAAGAAGGTTTAGATTTTTTAGCAAATCGAGGAAGACCTATTCCCGGACAATCATTAACAAACGACCCAGATAATCCTTATCCTTGGGAAAGTCCTCCAGAATTTACAAATTTACAATCTGCTACAGATGCATTATTTGTAGAATTAACTGAACCTGAAGTTTATGAATCAATATTAAATATGATACAATCAGGAGAGTCTATTGCTAATGTGGCTCAAATAGTATTATATGATGGTTTTCAAAAAGGTATGTTTAATCCAGATTTACTTATGTTACTTATTGAACCTACTATGTATATACTTATGGCTCTATCTGAAAAAGCAGGAATTGATGATTACAAAATTTATGATGATGAAGAAGAAGATGAATTTGATACCAATGAGCAGCTAGAGGGTATGGATAAAATTATGGATATGGCTCAAGAAAAGTTTACCTCTACTATGAAAAAGGGAGTTATTCCAAGAGAAATAGAACAAAAAATAGAAAGGTTAGAAATACCTGAAAGAAAAAGTTTATTAGAAAGAAATGAACAACCACAGATAGAAGAACAACCAGACAGTTTGTTAGATGAAGGAGAAAAATAATGGCACAAGATATAAAAGCTTTAGGTGAATCTTTACTTGGTCAAGCTAAGAAAAGAAGAAAAAAATTAGAAAAAAGACAAAAAATATTTTCAGGATTAATGTTAGGTGTTAGTGTTGGTAATATATTTTTACGAAGACAAGCTGAAAAAAGAATGAATCAATTTATAAATTCTAATGCAGGGATATTACAAAATCAAAAAAGACAATTCACACAAGGAGTTAATTTTTGGAGTGACCATGAAACTATGATGAAAACTTATGGCATGGGTTCATCAGATACAGATTGGGAAAATGCTTTTAAACAAAAACAATATGATTTTTATAAAAAAAGAGATTTGGATGGTATATCTTTAGACAAATTAACAAGTACAAGAAGAAGAGAGTTTGAACTAGAAGTAGATAAGTTAATAAAAGACGATATAGAAGGTTACAGTAAAAAAATGGATTTATTCCAAAATTTTAAAAATATAGAAAACACTGCAGAAAATAGAAAACTTTATATGAAACCACTTACTGATGAACTTCTAAAAGGTTCTAAGTTAATTCAAAAAGAAGGAACAGTAGGTAATTTTTTACTTAATAAATTAGGATTAAAGAAACGAGGTTTAGAAACAGTAAAATTAGGTGACACTGAAGTTGTAATTCCAGAGGCTTTAAAGGATGAAGATAGAGATATTTTAAGAAAAAATATTGTTAGAAACGAAGTGTTTAGTCAATCTTTAGATGATATAAATAAAAATATTCAATATGTACCTTTAAGTAGTGATAATATTAAAAAGTTTACTGATGCAAATTTAGTATCATCAAAACCTGATGCATCATTTGTTACAGAAGTTACTCAGGCTTTAAATGCTAATCCTAAAAAAAGAGGTCAAAGTTTAGTAGGAGTAGCTACATTTGATACTTCGTTTGGTAAAGGCAAATCATTTTATCAAATATATAATCAAATATTTAAAGGTGATAAAAGTGGAGCTTCAAACGAAGCATTTCTATCAGAAATTTATGCTTTTGCAGCACAAGCTAAAAAAGAGTTTGAAGATAATCCTGAAAACATAGGTAAGGTAGTAGTGCCTTCTCAGTTTGTAAAAGAAGGAATACAATTAGCTATAGCTAACAATCCAACATTAGCCTATAAAGAAAGTGCAGATGAAATTATAGAGAAAAGAGAGTTTCAGTTAGATAGTGATTTTTCTAATGAAGAATTTACTATAGATAAAGTAGACGATGTAACTGGAGTATCTAAACCTTTTAAATTTAAACCTATAAATTCTATAGCATATTTTACAAAATTAGCAGAAACAGACAAAAATCAATTTGTAAAAGAATTTGCAGAATATGAAAACGATTTAAAAAGTATAGATATGCCTGAACAATTTATAGCATCAAGAGATAAACATTTAAATATAATTAGAGGCTTGGTAGATATTGAAAAAGAGCAAGTAATTCAAGGTAGTCCACTATCTGTAGAGTTTTTAACAGAGTATAAAACTAGAGAAGAAAAATCTCTTTTAGAAAATATAAAAAGATATAATAAACAACTTGAAATAGGAGATAGAGGTCCGTTATCTGGGGGAGTTGGTTATATAAGACTAGCAAAAAATGCTTTAATTAAAAGAGCTAAAACTATTTTTGAATTTTCTGATAATGTTACAGATGATGAAATTTTTAATTTCTTAAAATCTCCACTAGATTCAGAAATAAAACCTGATAATTTTGATAGTTATAAAAATCTTTTTCAACAATAATTAAAATAAAATGAGTGAACCTAATCTTTATGAAAGAATTAATGCTGATTATTTGTATGGTAATACAGATATAGATTCTTTAGTTGAAGATGAAGATGAAAAAAAGAAATTAGAAGAAGAGCAAAGACAACTAGAGGAAGAACTTAAAAAAGAAAGTGAAACTTTAAAAGAAATTGAAGAGCAAAAAGTTTTAAAAGAAATACAAACGCAAGAAGAAGTTGAAAAATCTGAAAGTTTATATGACAAAATAAATGCTACAGAGCCAACTGCTCTAGAAGATATATCAATTAGCCGAAGATTACAATTTGGTGGTAGGCAAGAACCTACAATTTTAGGAAGCACCAGTAGACTTGGTGAGGCTTTTTTCACATCTCTTTTTTCAGATGAAAGTTACAATGAAGCTGTAAAAAGAATAGAACGAGAAAGACAAACAAAAATATTTCAAGATTATCCAGAGTTTTTTGGTAAAGCAGAAGACCTTACAGTTCTTAGTGGTAGAATGGGAGTTGCTTTAGCAGACCCTGTAACTTTTCTTTTACCTTGGACAAAAATTGCTAAAGCAGGTAGACTTGCTTCAATCGGAGCAGGTTCAGCTTTTGCAGCATCAGATGCCACTGCCAGAGAACTATCTTTATATGGTGAAATTAGTCCTAGTATAGTAGGAATCTCTGCTGTTTTAGGTGGAGGAAGTACAGCACTAGGTTCTGTTTTAGCTAATAGATTAAATATAAATAACAATAAAAATGTTATAAACGCACCTACAAAAAATAATCAAGTTGAAAAAGTTTCTTTAACCAATCAATCTGTTCCTTTAGTTCCTAAGTTAACAAGAGATGAAGCTAATGCTTTTGTAAAATTAGAAAGAGAACTATACGAAGAAAATTTACCATCTATAAAAAAAATATCAGAACAATACACAAGTGTAGGAGAGCTATACACAAAATATGATTTACTCAAAAAAAGTATATTAGATTCTAGAAATAAAATAAGAAAAAATCTTGTAGCAGTAGATAAAGTTACCAAGAGAGATTTAGTTTACTCAAAAAAAACAAAAGATAAATTAGCTCAAGTAGTTAGAGCATCTAAAGATTTAACAAGAGTTGAAGCTGAAAAACTATTAGACTTAATTAAAAGTCAAACAGCTTTACAGAAAAAAATAAAAAATGAACTTTATAACATTCAGTTTAATAAATTACCAGAAGAAGTTTCTATAGTAGGAGCAAATTCATTTTTAAAAGCTTGGCAAAAGGGTATGCTACCAGATAATAAATTTGGTCAAAATTTAGTAAGGGCTATGGTTCACGAAATAACTCAACCTTTACTTGGTGCAACTGCAGGTGGATTGGTTGGTATTTATCTAGAAACAGATGATGATGATGATAATTTAACAAGAGGTTTAATGGCAGGAGCATTTCTTGGAATATTTACAAAAAGATTATCTTTAGCCCAATACAAAGTCATTCCTACAAGACTAATAAAAGAGGCAACAGGAGAAACTTCTAGAGTATTTAGACAAAGTTATCTTAGTGCTATGAAAGGTATATTAGCTGGAACACATGCTGCTGGATTACAAACAAAAAATCCTGTTATAAGAAGATTTGGAATGGACACATTTAGAAATCAAGGAGCTAATCAAAGAACTGGAGAAGCTATAAAAGATTCAGCAGAGGGTAATGTTGACATAGCTGAAGATTTTTTTAGAGGTAAATTATTTGACATATTCCAAGATGCTGACGATGATTTAGTGTTAGCTGTAGGTAGAATTGTTCAACAAAGAAATATGCCTAAAAAATCAAAATTTAGTTTTTTAGAAAAAGGTGATTTACAAAATAAAGAAGCTGTAAGATTAGCTAATGAATTAAATAAATTAGATAACACTTTTAAACAATATGTAAAATCAACAGGAATACAATTTGAAGAAGCTGATGCTTATGGATTAACTCAACTACTAGATAGAAATGCAAACACACAAGAATTATTTGAGCAATCTGTAGATATTTTAAAGGAAGCTTTTAAAATTCAAAGCAAAAATCATAAAGGTAAAATTGTTTCAGGTTTTTCAAAATATAATACTAAAACAGGTAAGTATGAACCTATAAAAGTTTTATCTGATAAAGAAGCAGAAAAAATAGCAATACGATATTTACAAAATTCTGACAGTTCAAAAAGACACATGTTAGTTAATTCATCAAGTCTTGATAGTGATGAAACAGCATCAATATTTTTAAGAAGTGGTGGTAAATCTTTATCTGACAAAAATCAAACTGCTATACAGTCAGCTAAATTTTTTGAAAATGAAAGAGTTTTATTTGACCAAGAAGCAAGGGCTTATGCTAAAAAATTATTTATTCAAGACCCAATAGAGACACATTTAAGTTTATTTGAAAATACAATTAGAGTTGCTGAATTTGCTAGAAAATTTGGTGATAAAGGTCAAGGTATTCGTGTACTAAGAGAGCAGCTTAGAAATTATTACAATAGTATAGCTGCTAAACATACGACAGGTAAAATTAAAGATTTTACAAAAATTAAAAGTTTATCAAATTTATACAAAAAAGATATTGCTACTTTAGAAAAAAGTATAAATGGTTATTTCGGAGTTTTTAATAGAAGTGTCAATGGAAGTATTGGAGCTATAGGAGGAGATGATTTGCAAAGAACTTTTCTTTTAAGTTTAACAGCAATGTTATCTATGACTAAATTAACAAAAGTAGCTCTTCCATCATTAGGTGACATTTTACAAACTATGCAAAATAGTGGATTTAAAGCAGCATATAAAGGTTTAGCAAATTATAGTAAAAAATCTTTTGGTAAAAAAGAATTAGCATTACGAACACAACCTGAAGGAATTTTTGGAAGAGCATTTTCAGGTAGAAAATATAATGGAGCTTTAGAAAGGGAGTTGTCAGCTTTTGCACTTAGAGCAAGTACAGCTGATAGTACAAATGCTAAAATACAAAGAACTTTAGTTGATTGGCAAAGAAACTTTTTTGAAGTAGTTCAATTAGGTAGAGTAACTAGATTTGCTAGAGAATATGCGTTTGATGCTGGTGTTTATAGAAGTTTTGATTTAGGAAAAATTTTAAATAGAAAAGGAAAATTGTCAAGGTCTCAACAAAGAGAAATTGATTTGTTTGGTTTAAACAAAGAACAAATGCAATATTTAGGAAAATTTAAAACTTTAGATGATGCTTATTCTGACAGTCTTGGAAAGACATATTTAAATCAATCAGGTAGAAGAAGTGCTGATAGAGATGCTTTAATACCACAAGTAGGTAATAGAAGATTATTTTCACAATCAGAAGACCCTCTTATGAGATTTGCAGGAAGTTTTTTATCTTGGGCTCAAGCAAAAGTTTCACAAACATCCTCATTAATAAGAAGAATTGAAGATGGAGATGGTAAATTAGCTTTAACTATGTTAACAGTGCTACCACTTTATGCTGCTGTTAGAGATGCTTATGTTTTTGTCAACCCTAATGCACAATTTAGAGAAGAGGCTGGTGGATTTTTTGAAGCTTTATCTGAAGGAAATGTTGATAAGTTTGTAAAATCCATAGCTGATGCTGCTGTTTTTTCTGGACAAACAATGCCTTGGTATATAGATAAAATGGTAAATTCTTATAAATTTTATGGCAATGATGCTATCGAATCAGTTTATCCTGTTGTAGGTCTTATTAATAGTATATTAAGAGAAGTAGGTTCTGATAAACCACTACCAGCAAAAAGTATTGCTTTAGTAGAAGAAACAATACCATTTGGAAAAGACATAGTAAGAAGTCAAGCGATTGGAGAGATTATTGGTTTAGAAGATGATAGAACAATAAAAGAAGAAGTTGAAATACAAAGTTCAGGAAATGTACCTATGTCTACAGGTGGATTAGTAGAAGGACCAAAAGTTCCAAACACTAAAGAAGACCCAGCTGATGCAATTAATCCTAATACTGGATTAACTTACTCTGGTAAAACACCAGTCGAACAGCAGATGGAAGATTTGCTTGAAGAAAGAATAGGTTTTGCTAATGGAGGTGAATATCAGTCTGGAGACTTAATAGATAATATATCAAAGCAGTTTATGAGTGATGTTGAACAAAGAGCTTTTGAAGTTCAAATAGCAGAACAAATAAATGAGTTGGTTGAAAAAGGACAACTTGCAGATAGCTTAAAATTAGAAATAACAGGTAGTAAGAATGGTATCAGATATGTGAAGGCAGGAAACAATGAGGCTTTTAATACTTTAAAACATTTACAATTAGGCATAGAGCATGGAGATAGTTTTTTAGGAACTACTCTTATAAATGCTAGAGAAATAGGACAGATATTAACTCAAGGTAAATTTTCAGATTCAATAACAGATATTAAAAATAATTTAAAAGGTCTTAATTTATTTGAACAAGCTAAAAAAGATAAAACTAGAGCATCAGAATTAGCAATAGAAGAATTATTAAAAATGTTTACTAAATGATATTATATACCGAGCAACAACTTGACCAAGCTTGGCATTCTGATTGTAAAAGAAGAACACTAAATGATAAGCCTTGGTTATCAAGAGAAAACTATAGACAACTTTTTGAAGGTTGTTTAGATTTTAAAGTAGCAGGAATGCATCAAGAAAGTAAATATTATTTAAAAACTTTTGATGTTCATATACCAAAATATATTTTAGAAACAATAGAAGAAACAATAACTGTAGAATCAGAGGAGTAAGATGGGATTCCCTTTTGAAATAATAACAATGTTAGCATCTACTTTATTAAGTAGTGTACTTAGCTTATGGTCAGAAAGTAGAAAAGCTAAACAACAAGAACAAATGGCTCTAATAACTAGAGGCAAATTTCAACTAAAAGCTATTGATGCAGCTCGTAATGTTAAGAGCCAAGGCTTTCAATGGACAAGACGAATCATAGCTTTAGTTTCTGTTTTTGCTATAGTAGTTTTTCCAAAACTCGTAGCAGTATATTACCCAGAAGTTTCAGTTACTGTAGGATATACAGAGTTCAGACCCGGATTCTGGTTTTTTACCAGTGACGAGGAAGTATTCAAGTGGGTAACTTTTAAAGGTTTAGTAATAACACAACTAGATACAAACCTAGTATCAGCTATTATAGGAATGTATTTTGGTGGTAGCCTAGTAAGAAGATAATGGATGATTTTAAAAAGGTTGTACTAGCCTTTCTAGTATCTTTTTGTTTTTTACTAGGATGGTTTATTGGTAAACTTATACTTTTATTTTACTATATATTTTTTTCACACTTTAGATAATGGATGATTGCAGAGAAAAACTTGAGATAACACTTTTATGCCTTGTATTTTTAGGTATGTTAATTGCGTTGTCAGCTTGACAAATTTGTAAAATAACAGTATAATAAAAAGAGCAATAGGGCAAAAAGCATATTGCATAATTTAACTTGCTTAATAAGGAGTAAAATATGACAAGTAAATTTCTTTTGGATTTAACACATCCATCTTTTAGCAAATCCTTAATCGGATTTGATTCGTTATTCAATGAGCTATCTAAGTTACAACATTTAGATAGAGAATCTAGTAGTTCTTATCCACCTTATAATCTTTATTCAGATGGTGAAATATACACAATAGAAATGGCAATGGCAGGTTTGTCTTCCAAAGATATTGATATTGAATTAAAAGAAAGGGTATTGACTATTTCTTATGAAAAGAAAAATGATGATAATGATACAGCTAACCATAAAGGTCTGGCTAATCATAAAGGTCTAGCTAATCGTTCATTTAGAAGAAGTTTTAATTTAGCAGAAGATATTGTTGTTAATAAAGCTTCACTAAAAAATGGATTACTTTCTATAGTTTTAGAAAAAATTATACCTGAAGATAAAAAACCTATCAAAATTAAGGTTTCTTAATCCAAAAGCCCTCGAAAGAGGGCAATTCTTTTTCTCAGGCTCTCAGAGGCTGTCTAACAAAAATCATAAGATATTCGACTCCTACTATTCCTAATAGTAAAAGAATGTCTTAGAAACGATTCTATGAGGTCAATTTTTTAAAAAAGTTAATTTTTTAAAGCATTTATCTCATTTTCTATATGATGATGTATTTTATCTATTTTAGTTCTACCTTCTCTAATTATTGTTTGAATAACTCTTAAATCATGTCCAGAGAAAACTTTATCAGCATGTTCATAAGGCAATCCTGATATTTCTCTAACTAATTTTCCAGAGGTGTCAAACAATATTCTGTAAGATAAAATGTTTGCTTCTTGGTTATTATCCATTTTATATAAGTTGATTTATTAAATTATTAATTAATAAAGATAAACCGACAGCATTTAATATTATTAATGCTCTATCTTTCCACATTAAGCCAACAACTAACCAAGCACTAACTCCTGTTATAGATAATAGTAAATCGGTATAAATCATACCATCTACTCCTCGCATGGACATAGCAACTAATATTAGTATACTACCTGCCCATTTGATATACCAAGATATATCTCCTTTTGGTGTTGCTGACTTAAATATTCTTTTAGAATTTAGTAATTCTTTACTGTCAAACTTTTGTTTACTCATTGTTTTCAATATTAGAAAAAGTTACTAAATCTTGTTTACCTCTTAATCCTGCTTTCATGTAAGTAGTCGCCCTACCTTCAAAGAAGTTTTGATGCTCTATGCCCATAACTTCATCTAACCAAGGTAGAGGGTTATCTTTTTGATTATAGTTAGGTTTTAACCCTAGCTGTAATAATCTTCTGTCTGCAATGTATCTGTTGTATTTATACATATCTTGTTTAGTAAGTCCTTCAATGTCGCCCATCTCAAATACTAAATCTAAAAACTTATCTTCAAGTTCAACCATTTGTCTACAAATGTCGTAAAGCTCTTTCTTAAAATCATCTGTCCATATTTCTATGTTCTCTTGAATAAACTCTCTAAATAGTTTAGTCATGGCTTCAACATGCATTGACTCATCACGAATAGAATATGTTACAATTTGACCCATACCTTTCATCTTACCAAATCTAGGAAAGTTTAACAGTATTGCAAAACTACTAAATAATTGTAGTCCTTCTGTAAAGGCAGAATAAACTGCTAAAGTTTTAGCAATAGTTTCTCTTTTAGCTTTCTTGGGTTTAAAGTTACCAACATAATCATGTTTATCAGCCATCTCTTCATAATCAGCAAAAGCTTTATACTCAACATCTGGCATACCAACTGTATCTAGTAGTAAAGAATATGCATGTTGATGTATTGATTCCATATTAGCAAAAGAACTCATCATCATTCTAGCTTCTGGTTTTTTGAATATAGGCATATACTTATCTATATATCCTGCACCAACATCTACATCTGACTGTGTGAATAATCTAAATATTTGTGTCAGTAGATTTTTTTCATTGTCTGATAAGTCTTGCCAATCTTTTACATCTGTATGTAAAGGTACAGACTCAGGCATCCAATGCATTTGATTTTGTAAAAAGTAGTAATCGAACATCCAAGGATATTCAAAAGGTTTGTAGTATTCTCTAGTTGTTAATAAACTCATTCATCCTCCTCTGTAAAATATGTGTTTAAAACTTCAAGCTTGTCATGGTAATCTGCCATATATCCAAGTTCTTTTTCCATAGTTTCCATAATATCAGAATGCTCTCCTACTCCGACACTTTTATGTAGATAGTTTTCTACATTCATTCTATGTTTATGTAATTGTCCTGTAAAGTATTGTCTTAATACATCAATACTTATGTTTCTAAAATCATCCATTATGCCTCCTTGTCTAAATTCCACTTAGCTCTTTTTTCATAGTTAGGTTTAGATATTTTATTCCAAAACCTTCTTCTTTCTGTATCGCTTTTTAAATTAACATACCACTTATGTCCATCTCTTTCAGCATCTAAAAATATGGCTCTTGTAAAAAGTAAAGGTATTATTATAGAGCAATGTATAGTAAAAGATAAAATACTATTGTAGCCATACCAACCTAAATAATAAGTTGCTACTAATCCAAAAAAGAAAGACCATACTGTAAATAGTATTAAAGTAAAGTAAGCTTGAATAGATGGTTCAGGAATATATTTAAGTGGATTATATCTATTATCCATAACTAACTTCCAACACTCATCAATCCAAAACATAAATTGTAATATTTTATTTTTCATCCTTGTCCTCTATATTTTTTAAAACTTCTTCTATAATTTTTATTCATGGTAGAAGTTGCTAAATTTCTTCTACCTTGACTTGTTTTCTTACCTCTAACACCTGTAACTGGTGTGTGACTATTTGTTGTACTCCATTTAGCTGCCATCTGTTTTTTCCTTTGGTAAATAAACTTCTACAAAACTACCACAATTAGGACAACTCAAATTACTAACAATACTATATTCTTCATTTTCGTCATCTATATCATGGTCCCCACCCCATATTAATTTTGTATTACAATGCCAACAATTCATTTTTATCCCTCACAACTTATACATTCAACCTCATCTAATTTAATACGAGGTACTTTAATATTTACATTTTCTGTAGACCTTGCAGCATTAGACCTAAAGTAATACAATGATTTTAACTTATGCATACCATACCAATGAACATCATTTATGTATTGTATGTATTCATTATGCACATCTTGGTCAGCTGTAGCACTTGGTAAATCAAAAAATAGATTTACACTTTGAGCTTGACATATAAACTCTTGTCGTTTGTAAGCATGTTCAACAACCCATATCTGATTTATTTCACTTGCTGTTTTAAATACTTCTTTTTCATTATCTGTAAAAATATCTATGCTTTGTATTGAACCTTCATTCGCAGATATTTCTTTCCAGAGTTTTTCTTTCTTCTTTTTAGAAAGTTTCTTTTTATTTATAACTTTGTCTAAATATCTATTTTTAACTTGATAAGTACCTGATAAAGTTTTGTGTGTATATATGTTAGCCCTATATGGCTCAATCGAAGGAGATGTCCCACCACAAATAATACTAGAAGAGGCATTAGGAGCAACAGCGATAAGATGAACATTCCTAACATTACTAGAACCTGCATCAGGGCATGACCCACGCATGTCTGCCAAGTCTTGAGTTGCTTTAGTAGCTTTACTGTTAATGTGTTTAAACAGTCTATAGTTAATTCCTGTTGCTTCCATACCCTCAAAAGGTACATTTTTAGATTGTAAATAGGCATGAAAACCCATTGCTCCAAGACCGATTGACCTTTCTCTGTATGCTGAGAAGGCTGCTTTTTGATAACCCTCTTTTTCCTCTTTGATGTAGTTTGTAAATCTTTTGTAGTTGGCATTATATTCTCCTAGTTCTTCTATGTCTACAATGTTTTCTATAAAATGTTGAATGACATTATCCAACATAGTTATTAAGTCTGATATAAAAAGTTTATTATCTTTCCATTCATCAAACTTTTCTAAATTTACACTAGACAAACAACAAACTGCTGTTCTTTCTTCATTAGTAGCTAGTGTTATTTCAGAACATAAATTACTTTGTTTTATTTCTAAGCCTAAATCTTTTTGACTTTTTGGTAAATGTTCATTACAAGTATCTATGTTTATTAAATATGGTTCTCCTGTTTCTGCTCTAGCATTTATGAGTTGCCACCATAAAGAACGAGCATTTATAGTCTTTACAGGTTGTTTTGTTTTAGGGTCAATCAATCTCCAATCTTCATCATTTTTTATAGCTTTTAAAAAATCATTAGTGATGTTTACACCATTATGTAAATTTAAACATTTTCTATTTATATCTCCACCTGATTCTTTTCTCATATTTAAAAATTCTTCTATCTCTGGATGAGATACATCTAAATATGCAGCATAAGAACCTCTTCTTGTAACACCTTGATTAAAGGCTAACATTTGTGAATCAACTACATGCATGAATGGTATGCAACCAGTAGACTTACTGCCATTAGAAGTAGATACCCCATTGCTACGCAAATCCCCCCAATATCCACCGATGCCTCCACCTGCACTTGCCAACCATATATTCTCGTCATAGTGAGCAGACAAGCCAACCCTACTGTCAGGTACATAATTAAGAAAACAGCTGATAGGTAAACCACGACTTGTTCCCCCGTTACTAAGGATAGGAGTGCTAAACATGAACCAATGTAGGGAACTGTAGTCATACAATCGTTGAGCCAATTCAAAATCTGTGTTGTTTTTATATGTTGCTGCAAATACTGCAGCCCTTGCCAAAGCTTCTTGAGCATGTGTTTCCTCCTTCCAAAAATATCTATCTCTCAATGTATCTAAACTAAACTTATCTAGCTTAGACTCTCTGTTATAATCTATTGTAATACCTAAGTATTCTTTTCTTCCAACTTTATCCATATTATTAATTTAAATAATTTTTATCATTATCTCCTTTTAAAAATTTTTCTTCTTCATCATGTACATATAACATGATTATAGCATAGTGTAATATTTTCATTAAGTCTTTTCTATTCTTACCATCTTTATTACCATATCGTTTAGCATACTTCATAATATTACCAATACAAAATCCCTCTCCATGTCCAGAGTCGATAATAACATCAGTAGCTTGGTATTTATCTGTAGCATAGTGTTGTCCGTAAGTATCATAAATATAATTTTTTAGTTCTTCTATTAACTCATTTTCATTAAACTTATACATTTAAACCTCCTACTATATCTTGTAATGTTATGTTAGGATTTTTCTTAACTTGTTTATAAAACCATCTTAATGAGTAGGAACTTAACATTAATCTGTTATTAGCAAATATATGTGTCTGCTCTGGTAAAAACTCTTTTAAATTTTTCATAGTAATTTTATTAACATCTTCTCCATCTGGAACCATAGTTTTTAACCACTCAATAAGTAGTTCTTTACTTTTTCTTCTTAATTGTTTAGCCTTTTTACCTCTCATATTTTATCTCATCTACTTTGGGTGGATTAGGTGTGTCGGTAAAATAAGTCAATCCTCTTGCATACTTAAACACTCTTAAACCTTGTCCATCATTTGCATCTTTATGACACTCAAACTTATGTCTACAATAAGTACATTCTCTAGGTAATTTCATATTACCAGATACACCTTCAGGTATAGTATTATAACATAAGTCAGGAGGTGTGTCAAGGGCTATGACATTTTTAACATCTTTTATTTTTTTCTTAATATTTGGTTTGTCAAAGTTAGATGGTTTAAACAATGCTAACTCTCCATTCTCTTTATTAAGAGCTAAAAAAGCACCATTTTTTGTACCCTCTGCTGCTTCATATCCTGTAAGCTGTGCCATATAGCCAAAGGTATCTTCTTCTGGTAGTGTGCCATCTTTAAATTTTCTAAATCCATAACCAGATGCAGTTTTAACATCAACCACTTCACCATCTATAATACAATCCATGTGACCTTTGACACCACTAACTTGTACTGACTTTTGTTCACCCTCTACTTTATGACCAGATAATCTTACTAGAAATAAAACAATCTCTTCTAATAAATGTCCATATAAAAACTTTATAAAAACTGAGGGTGGTATTTTCTCTGGTTCTTTATCAGACTTTATATCAAACCAAAGTTGTCTAAGTGGTCTGCCAATATTAGACATTCTTAACTTTTCATTACTACGAGGCTCTGGGTTTGACCACTTTCGTAGTATGTCTTTCATTGACTCCCCAAACTTGTCAATGTTCTCCTCTTTAATGTCTAATGAACCACCCTCGCCAAGGACAGATAGTTTTTCATATATATCTTCTACTAATGTATCTAGTGTTTTTTTACTCATCTTTTAGTTCTTTATATGATTTTACCACATCAGTTGAGAATAACTTTAACAGATTTACAAGATACATACGACTTGCATTATTGTCACCACCTGATACACTTTTAAAATAATCTAACTTAGAAACTATTTTCTTTAATGTAGAAGTTTTAAATACTAATGTGCAATATTCATCTTTACCAATACAAAGATTATGAAACCAATAGTCTGATTCAGTTGCCATAATACCTGATGGTTTATTCCAACACTCATATTCAATAGCTATATTACCTGTCTTTTGCCAAATATCTCTTTCAGATTTAACTTCTATCTTAGCTTTAGAAAATATATCTGCTATTTTATCTTCTCTAATTTGACCATATTCTAAATCTATGTCAAACTTTTTTCTATCTTTCTTAGTGGGTTTCACTCCAATTACCTCCTACTTTGTACTCTCCATCAAGAGGACATCGTAAATTAAAATGTTTGCCTGACTCTATGATTGACTTAACTGCCATATCTCCAAAGAAGTCAGCATACTCTTCTTTTACTTCAACCTGCCATTCATCGTGTATGTTAGCAACAAATTTATAATCTATGTTATTACATGTTGCCCACTTGTCTGCTAATGTTAAAGCTTGTTTCATAACAATCGCACCTGCACCTTGTAGTAAACTATTTAAAGATGCATGTGCATTTCGTATGTATATCTTTCTCCCATCTAAACCTTTGAGATATTTCTTTGTTGCTGCTCTTTGAACTCTATCTCGAAGTGATTTAAATGATGGTTTATTAGCAAAGAAATGTTTTCTAATTCTCGAACCATCTGCTTTATTCCCTCCAACCACTTTGCCAAGTTTTTCATCTCCTGCTCCGTACATGAGGGCATAGATGAATGTTTTAGCCTGATTTCTTGATTTAAGTCCTGCAAGTTTTTGATTAGAGCTGTGTACATCTCCGTTGATAATTTCATTAATAAACTCCTCGTCATTCATGTAATGTGCTAACATTCTTATTTCAAGACCACTAGCATCAATACCTACTAATTTATATCCTTCGTCTACTACCCAACAAGCTCTACACTCTTCACCATAAGGAGAAGCTAGACTAGGAACTTGAGCCATGTTAGGATTTCTATGTGTCATTCTACCTGTTATAGTTCCATTAGGAATAACAAAACCATGTACTCTGTTATCTTCTGAAACTGCTTCAATCCATGAGTCGATTTGTGCTATGCGTTTTTGTAGTAATAAAAACTCTGCTATTAAACCTGCTTCATGGATATGAGTTATCTGAGATAAAGTTTTCTCATCAACTATTGGTTGATTAGTAGGAGTAAATCTTTCTGGTTTCCAACCCATTTCTATAAGATACTCTCCTATTTGTTTTCTTGAGCCTAAATTAAATGGCTCTAGTTTTCTTCTCATAAATGGCTCAAAATCGTTATTGGTTAGGCATGTATTATATTCATCATCTGTTAGACCCCTCTTCGATAATGAGCCATCTTTTTTAATGTAAGGTTTAACTATTCTATCATCAACCCATCTAGGCTTAAATGTTTTATGAACTTCATCTTCTACACTTTGTAATCTTTCTCTTAATTGTGCAAGTAGTAAAGTAGCAGACTTACTATCAAAGCTAAATCCATTTATCTCTTGTTGGTTCATTATTTTTGCTACTTGATGTTCTAAGTCTACACTTTCTTTTGAAAAACCTTTTGACTCTATTTGTAATCTTTTGTAAACTAAAGTATTAAGTTGGACATCTCTAACACAATAGTTTAACATCTCTGTTGAATAGTTTTGGTAATCCTCAAACTCTATCTTGCGATATGATAATCTATAACCCCAATTATCTAAGCTATGTCCTCCCTCTCTTGTTGGATTAAACAACCTAGATAATACTAAAGTATCTACCACATTGTCTGTAAGTTTAATATTACCAAACTTTTCAACCATAGGTATATCAAAACCTAAAACATTATGACCTATCAACTGTTCAGCACTTTGTAAAAACTTATATCCCTCTTCTAGTTTATCAGGAGGGAACTTATAAATTTTATTAGTGTCTATATCTTGTGCTACAATACACCATATCTTAGTAGCATTTAGGTCGTCTGTTTCTATGTCAAATATTAATCTCAAAATGCATCTCCTTGTTCAGATTGTAAATCATCAAAATCATCTACAACTTCTGCTAACCTGCCTGTATCTCCATCATATAATAAATGAGTAGCAAGTCCTACATCTCCTGTGTATCTTGATTTTAGTATTCTAACTTTTGTTGTTCTTGACTCTTCAGGGTCAGTAGCCTGTTGATTTCTTTCTAAAGCTATCACACAATCGGATAACTGTGCTATACTATTAGAACCTCTAAGATGTGATAAGCTAACTTGTATGCCATTCTCATGTCCTTTATTGCCATCAACTCGTCTTAGATGAGATACTAATATTATACCTGCACCTGTTTCTTCAACCATACTTCTTAGTCTAGTCATAATATTATCTATGGCTCGTCTTTCATCGCCCTCAGATGTTGCACTAACTAGCATGTGTAAGTGGTCTACCACCACCCATTTACAACCACACCCAATAATCATAAATCTTAGTTTAGAAAATATCTCATCTATATCTGTTGTGCCAAAGTGAGCATGAACCCAAACTCTGTTTTTATTATCGCCATCATAGAGTATATCAAAAAACTTATCTATATCATCTTTGCTAAATTGTTCTCGTATCTGGTCAATGTAAAGTCTGGCATTAGCCTCAATAGATATAATACCATCTATTGTTCTTCGCCAATCTTCTTCTAAAGCTATGACACCTACATTGTCCTGCGTAGTTTTTATTAAGTGATGCTCTAACTCTCTTGTGACACTTGACTTACCTAGTCCTGTGCCACCTGTTAAAGTCACTAACTCTCCTTGTCTAAGTCCATATAACTTTTTGTTTAGCCCTTCCCAAGGATAAGGAACACTCTCTTTCTTTTCTCTGTTGTGAAACTTATCTCTAGTTTCAGAAACATTTATAACTCCACTAGGAGTATATGTTTTTGCTGACCACCATGCCTCAACAAACTCTTTATGCTTATTATTTTTAAGCATATCATTAGGGTCTTTCCACCCATTAGGCATTGTCATTATTTTACACTTAGCAGGTTTAAACAGTCTTGCAACTTTTACTGATGCTTCTTTACCTGCTTTATCATTGTCAAAGGCAATTATTATATTTTCAAACTGCTCTAAAAATTCTAGGCTTTCTTTAACATCTTTTTCTGCACCTGCTGAACCTCTTTTAATTGATACTACTGCCCACTTACTACCTAGTAATTCATAGGTCGCCATAGCATCACACTCACCTTCTGTTATGGTTATATACTTAGCCTGTTTAAACAGTTGCTGTCCAAACAAACCTGTGTTTTCAAATGAACCACTAAGATAAAATCTTTTGTCTTTTGAGTATCTAGTTTTAGTAGCACTTAGTTCGTGTCCATTATAGTAAGGATAGAAATGTTGAATAACATCTCCTGCCTTATCATGTAGTGCAGTCACACCATACTTCTGTGCTGTTGCCTTACTAATTCTCCTATCGGTCAAGTCTGCAAATGTTCCTTGACCAACAGGATTATCGTAAGAAGATTTTTTTGTAGTAGTTTCCATTACACTTTCCCCATTAAATAATTTATTATAATCAGGCATAAACTCACCACAACTAAAACATTTAGCAGAGCCATCGGTGTTTATACCTACTGCATCGCTAGAATTACATAGTGGGCAAGGTTGATGCACCTTGTCAAATCCATTATTCATGCCACCCTCCATAGTGGTTTACTTATTATTATCCTCTGACTTGGCATCAGTTTCTACCAATGCCTCATCAGTTAATAAAGGTCTTAATTCTTCTTGTAGTTTATCGTTAGACTTTTGTAAAGTAATTTGCATTTGATTGTTAAATGCCATTTGACTTACATAAGCCTGTATTTGTTGTCTTACTTTTTCATCAGAAACTTTTTCTGTATCGTAAGACTTACCATCAAAACTAATAATCATAATTAAAACTCCTCGTTGTCAGGGTCTGCTTCCCCATACTCAACTAAGTTATTAACCTTTACTGCAACTAACTCAGCAAAAGTTCCAAAGTCATTTGAGTAAGGTTTAAACTTTACTGTCACATCACTACCATTACCTACCAAAGTATCTAATGTATTACCATCAGTATCAATTAACTTTGGTGCAGGATTAGTAGCACCATCTCTGTTTGCAACTCTTTTAGCAAACTTAAAAGTAGGCTCTTCGTATTTTTCAGCACCTGATTTATCTTTAACTCTTGATAAACCAATGCTTTCTAAACGACTAGCTTCATCTTCATTTGTTGTCAAGTATATTAAATACTGACCGAACTTATTCGGTGTAGACACACTTGCCCACAACGAACTTCCATTAGCATATTCTACTGCCATAATATAATCCTCCTATAGATTAAATTGTTGCCCATTATAACATTTTTAGATTGAAAAGTCAATACCTGTTTCGAGGTATGTCACAGGCAAAACATTCAGAACTGAGTAGCATACGAAAAGGTGATTTATGAGGGCAATATGCTACACCTCAAAATAAATAAAAAGGGAGAAGATAGCTACTCCACCTGTATTGCTTTTGTTCTCCTACTAGATTTACAAGTTTAAAACTTTACTAGCGAACAATGACTTTCACAGAAGTATCAAGTATAGACTGTATTAAGCTATCACCTGTTTGTCCTCGTAGGGCTACTACGAATTTCTCCCAAGTATACTTTTTTTAAATATTTTCTTCTTTTATTAATAACCAATCAGCAACAATTTCTGTAGCTGTATCATTGGATAATTTGAATTTGTTTTGTAATTGTGCAGGGTAGCCATCAATGTTTGCAACCGAGCTGTCTGTAATCTCATCTAAAAATGTGAAATATTTTTTTATATTATTTTCCATATTATTTTCCATATCTAAAGTTTAGTGCTAGTTTTTTATTTGTTTGAGACTTTGAAACTAGCAAAACAGTTGCCTCGCAAATTGTGGCTTTTAGTTTTAAGTCTATCTAAACCTCCACGCAATGTGGGAAATCGGACTAGATACTTGCACTTTTTAAGTCGTCTAACAGTCAGTATCAATACTGTTAGGGAGACTTTTAGGTAGTCGCATGATGGTCTCTAGCACTTATTTGCGTTTCATCCTTGACTTCCCTCGTCAATCCATATCCCCAAATTTAATCTAGGATTTATAATGGTTTAGACTTCAAGATTTTATAAAGGCTCATTACCTACCTAAACTTTAAAATTCGACCCTCTAATTTCGCTTCTAACGAAAAGTTTTAGGGGTAGCAAGGGTAAGATACCCCCTAATTTTAGTAATTATTAAACACATCTGTTATGATAGGCTCAACATAATCGTAGGCTACATCATCAAATGTATATATAAAATTACCTCCTTGTGTTTGTTGCTTGTTAAAAAATACAGGCTCATTAACCTCGTTTAAACAGTCTATCTCTTTATCAAACTGCTCTGCCTGTTGAGGTGTTAAATGCCAAGTCACTTCCCAAGGTGCTTCAGGGTGTGGGTAATATGTTATACCTTTATAACCCACATCTTCTTTTGTTTCTGTTGTTAAGTCTTTTAACATACACTCCCCTTTGCCATCTCGTCTATATCTTTAGATGATATTGTATCAGAAGATTGATTAGATAAATACTCTATCATTCCTCTAAACATAACTGTATCTGTCACAACACCCTCATGTTCAACACAATAATTAAACATATAATCTTTACAATCATCTTGTAAGTCTTGTCGTGTTATCAAACACCATTCTTTTTCAACAAACTCATTAGCTTGTTCCATTATTAAATCATTAATTACATTACTCATTAAAAGTCTCCTCAAAATTCATTTTTACTCCTAACATATTTTCAAATAATTTCAATCCCTCTGTTGAATTTATTTCAGGCTCGTTAAAGTTTCTTCTTTCTTGGTTAGTTAAATGCAACCAATATTTAAAGTTTTCATAGTCTGTTTGACTATCGTTCCATTCCCATCTTAGTATTTCGCCCATCATTTTTATCTCCATAATTTTTTATTTTAATTTTTTTCCAATTCCAACTTTCATCATCTGTGCCAATTAAATCTTGGCTATCATACCAATCATCAACTAACTTATCTAATTCTTCTTCCATATATACAACCTCCAAAGGTTAAAACAATTATAACATATAATTGACTTATTGTAAAGCATTTTCTTCAACATAATCTTTTAATTTAAAAATTACAAAATCTTTAAATGCGTTTTTAAATTCTTCCATATCCCAACCTCGTCTAGTATGATAACAAAATTCATATATTAAATTGTCATGCACTACAAAGTCTTGGTCAGTTTCTTTCATTCTATCACGAATACAATCAATAGTCAATGCCCAAATGACAAGAGATTTATTATCTTCCTCCCACTTAGTTATACTATCCCAATCTATCTTTCTTTTTCTACTTTCAAACCTAGTCATTATCTTCCTCAAAATCTCCTGTCACATCTACTTGGCAATCATCACCATATTCCGTGCCATCATAAATGCCAACAATTTTAATCTTATTTAGGATTTCATCATCTGTAAATCTTTCATTAGACCAATCAACCCAACCAGTTAAATCACATTGAGTTCCTTCATTGTCAGAAATTTCTCTATAGACATTTCTAACTTCTTCATCAGTTAATTTTACATTTGAGGTAATCTCAAATCGTCTAACATCTTGAGAATACTCTTCAATCTTGTAAACATATTCTTTCTTCTTACTCATTATCCCCCCTTGTTTCTCTTTGCTCTTTCATATGTTTAATAATTTTGATTAGCAAATCTTCAAAATCATCTTCGTTATATAAATCTAATAGTTCAACTATCATACTTGTATTTGATTTCATTCTTACTCCTCACTATTAAACCAAACTGCAAAACCTACTGCTATTGATACAAACAGTAAGAACAATACTATTATCTCAGCACTCATTATTCATCTCCTCAATTATAAAATCATCAAGTGTTTCTTCTTGCATAAAACCATTTTCTGCTCTAATAAGTTTATTGCCTTCTTCTAACCAAGCATCTAAATCATTAGTAGTTCCTTGATATACTTTGCCAAGTTCAGGTTTCCCCCATTGGCTATAATCAAAATAAATTTTATATTTTTTCTTTTTACTCATCGTTCATCTCCTGATTTAAATCCAAATCTCTTTAAATCCAAATCTCTTTCTTCTTCGGTTTTAAACCATGACCAATAAACATCATCATCTGCATATTCTAAAGCGTCATCTAATGCTTGATTTCCATACCATTCAACATAACCATAAATATAGCCATTATTATCATCGCCCCAAAATTTGTATCCTTGTGTGTCATACCAATTAAATTTTTTGTAATTTATAATTTTGTAATCAGTCACTATCTCAGCACTCATCTTTCCTCCTCTACATGATATTTTTGTTCTTCTAATTGAGAGAAATCACTTTCAGATAAAATATCCTCATCTTCGTTTACCTCCTCATATTCAATATCGGATATTTCATTATCTCCAAGTTCTATATTATGTTCTTCCTTGAAAGACTGTTTAACCCATTCTTTATATTCTTCTTCTGTTTCACATTCTCTACCCATATCCAATACAGAATATGTAATTACGCTAGTCCAAGTTTTCATCATTCACTCCTTGTTCTTCACTTGCCTCTAGTATTGCTCTGTCCATAATTGGCTCAGTAATCTCATAACAACTATCCCAATCATCATTCTTAGCAAAACTAACTGCTCGTGGAAAGTAGTAAGAGGCTCTCCTATTCTCATTACCACCACCATTATTATACAAATCGTAGTAAGCATTAACAAGTTTTCTAAACCTTTCTAGTTTAGGATTATCCTCTGCATTTTCTACCTCATCTATATCAGGTATCAACTCCATTAGTTTATCTCCTAACTCTTGATACTTACCATTACTATTCCAATAATTACTCATTTCTTTTTCTCCTTTAATGTTTTCTATACCAATAATCTATGCCACGAAAATTAACACTATCATAATCGTATTGTTGGTCACGAGCAAAAGCCTCAATGTCTATATAGCATTCTAAAGCCTCATCTACTTGATTAACTTCAAAAAAGTAATCACTCATATATTCTTCAAAATAACTATCTCTAATAAAAAACACTCCAAACTTTAAGTACTCCAAGCCATCAGTATAGTTATCACAATACTCATCTACTATATCTTGTAATGCTTTTACCTTTTCCTCAAAGTCTTTATCGTCTTTATACTTTTCTATATATTCAAGTATATCTCTACTATCTATTATATCATCTACATTTGTTATGTCAGTCATTTTCGTTCTCCTAACTTTTCTAATATCATACTCCAAGATTTTTCTATGTCTGAAGTATCTCCGTCTGCCCAAGCAACTTCTCTAGTAATAACATCATCAATAGTATTTATTGCCTCGTCTATTGTTGTTGGCAAGGGGTATGTTTGCCACTCACTACCCCCCATTATGCCATCAGTTATTAAGTCTGCTTGTGCCTTAATATCTTTATCGTCTATCATTATACACCTATGAATGAAAGATAGTGCTTACCAAAGTTAAATACTCTGCCTCGCCCTGTAGCATAAGTGCCATACTTACTCTGCCTACCTCTCTTATGATATGCAACTCTAAATTTAAAACCTAGAATACTACAATGTGTGTATCTAGTATTGAGGTAATTATTACCACTAAAAGTTTTTATGCTAAACATATTGCCCTCCTTGTTGGCTCGTTTAAACAGACTACACTTTTTTGTGTAGTAGTAGTCTTTTACTACATAAAATAAAAGGGGAACTTTTGATAAAAAATCTACTCATTCCCCTGTTAGCATTTGGTTTTTCATACAAAGTATTGGTTAATAGGTTATAGTTATTAGTCAAATGTCATTACCAAAAAACACGACCTCCTAGAGCTACGCTAACATTCTCGCCCCAAATTAAAGGTGTGATGAGGGAAAATACACAGTTGCAATCCACATATTTTCCCCAGACCGAGTGAGTTTACCTCTTCTCCACACTTGCCGTACAAGTGGTGGGATTCGAACCCACGACCTCTCAGTCCTTAATTTTTGCTACGATTCACACATATCGTAGGTTCTGATATTGTTTTGTTGGGTATCCCCTACCTTCAGTTCAATATAAGACGAAACAACTCTCTTATTCGCCAAGAATCTTATATAGACTAGCTTATCTCTTACTCATCACAGATATTTCAATCATTACCTCTATCCTTTCTCAACAGTATCTCTAGTCACCCCCATCCCATAACATTCAATTTGACTTTCATATTCTGCTCAGTCTATGTCTTTCGACTCTTTAAGCTGTTGTTAGCTCTGTTATGTTGAGTTTACCTAGTTTTCATTACAAAAAGCGATATTGTGGTTATCATGTCAGCATTACCTCTATACAAGGTTCATCTCCATGTGCCTAGTAGCTTAATTCAGCATTAAGACTATTACCTCTTAAGTTCATACTTGTCTAAAAGCAAGTTCGGTATCCTGTCCTCTACTTCAATTAACCCAATGTATTACTTCTCTGCCCCACAAACATTAACATATATCCTACTCTCTCTGCTATCTTATCCCTAAGACTACTCAAGTCCTCAGATATAAAGATGTCTTTTCACCTATGTCTGTTTACACTTCATATAGTTTTATATTTTCAGAAACCATTCCTGATGGTATCAAAACATATCATAATGTAACTGTTATCTTTAGTGCCGACATTTTAAACCGCTTCCGTATTGCTACTTCTTTAGTGCTGACATTTTAAACCGCTTCAAACAGTTACACATATTAAGTTAGTTTAAGAAACAAGAACCCTCTCGGTGAAAATGTGTTCTAAATCTTGCCTCAGTGGAGTTGCCTCTTTGTTTTATATCGTCAAACTCCCAAGCCGATATTTAAGTATTGTTTCATACTTTTTTAATCTTGTCAATAGTAAAATTAAAATAAGTATGTGTTTTTATATTTATTCTTTAGAATGTTTAAACACTCTGTTATCTTTTACTCTAAAGCTAAGTATTTTATTTCTTCAAGTTTCTCTACAAGCTCTCTATTATTTGTTGGAATACCTTGCTCTCCATCAAATAAATCGTCTATTGCCTCATCAAGTGTGATACCATCTACACTATTTCCTGCGATAAACTCTCCACCATAATACATAATCATATTATTTAAAAATATTTTTAGCTTTACAAATTTTTCGTTATCTTTAACATTTCTTTTTTCTTCCATTTTTACCTCACAATGTTTTTATTTTTTATGCTTTTTCTAGGTGTTTTGCTAACCATGAATTAGCAACCTCATATAAATATTTGTCAGTAGTTTTATTCATTCGCTGTTGAGTAGTTATTACGATTTTATAAAATGCCATTTTATTACTATAAGGAAAATCATTATCGAAGAAATCATCTGCTAATATTTTTTCTTTATTATCTTCTAATTCTTCTAGTAAATCTTTCTCAATACTATATAGCTCATAATTTTTATCTTTATAACTTCCACTATACATAATTTTTACCTCACAATGTTTAAACCAATTATTGAAAATATTATCACTAAACTAAATTGTAATAGTTTAACTTTATAAAAATGATTATCATACAGATAATCTAGTTTGTCAAATAATCTTTTCATAAGCATCTACAGTATCTTGAATAAACTTACTAAATTTATTATTCCATAAATCATTCAAATATTTTTCAACTTCTTCATATTTGATAAATTCTTCATGCTCGATTTGTACCTCTGCGTTATCCTCATTAGCAAATAAAAATACATCATAAGAATTATTATCTAAATCATGCTCAACTGAATATCTAGTTATTAAATATTCTTCGCCACTTATTTCGTGTGTATAATAAAACATAATACCCCCTTAAACCAAGCCTCTGTTTTTTGCTTGATGTAATTTAATTTCTTTTAATTTAGTTAAGTCTTTTAATCTTCTTTTGTGATAAGGTAAATTTGGCTCACAATACAAAGCATTACCAATCCAATCTTTCGTCTTTTGAATTTCTAAAATTAAATTTACTAACTCTTTAATTCTACCTCTATCGTTCATTTTAATTTTTACTCCTTAGAGTGTTTAAACACCCTCAACAATTTACATACAAAATGTAAGATGTTGCGAGGACTATACAACATCTTACTAATTTTGTCAAGCTGGATAATAAACACAATATGGATTATATCGTATCTCCATATTATCTTTAAAATCAAATGTACTACTTGCCTCTAAAAACCACTTATGATTTTTCTGATAAATATTAAATGGGGTATATCTATTCATTCTGTCCTTTGTGGTAACTTTTTTGTGTCCACCTGAATTTAAAACAATTTTATCTTGATAGTGTATAACTACTTCTGTTTCGTGTAGTCTGATACCAAAACCACCATCATCACGCACAACTAAATATGTGTTATTATCTAGCTTTCTTTTTTTGGTCTTTGCTAGTTCTCGGAATCCTCTAAACATTGGATTACTTATAGACTGTTTAAACATTCTTACACCCCCAAGAATTTAGGAAAACCTGCAAACTTTTGCTTAGTATTTTTTGCGTGAATAACACTTCTTTCTCTTTTTAATAGTTTGCCATTTGCGTGTATTGTTCTGCCTGTGTGTTTACAAACTCGTCTGATAAACTCACCTGTAATAGAGCAAAACTTATAACCATGCCTACTCGACCTAAACACCTTCTCAATGTCTAGTATATTTTTATTATTAAAACCTTTTTCAATATCAACAGGTTTTATACTTTCGATTTTAAAAAACTGATTTTTATTACCAGCTTTTATATTTACAATCTGAAACATACTATTTCCTCGTTGCGTTTAAACACTCTAAGACTTTTAGTTTTAAAGTGTCAAATTTCATTATTACTATCTAAACATTTTTTCAGTCTGTTGTCAATACCCTTTGGTAAATTTATTAACCTTTTTTAAAAAGTGTTTAAACAGTTTTAATATTATAATATATTATAATATATATAATAATTATTATTATAATCTCTTATAATATTATTATATAAATACTAGGTTATATTAAAGACTTTTGCAAGTGTTTTTAAAATATTCTGTGTTTTTTTATTTTAGGTATTGACAAATAAAAATTGTTTGTCTCAGGCTCTGTTTTGAGTTCTAAGAATAATTTATTAAATATCCATAGCCTAGCATTAAAAATCTTTTTTAAAATGTTCTGTAAAAGTCAAGGCTTTTTTAAAATTGTTGCTAAATTGTCACATAAAAAACTACTAATAAAAAAACTACCTATTATTTTTAATAACCTATTGACATATAAAAATTGTTTCTCTCGTTGTCTAATTTCAATTCTAAGACCTTTTTATTAATTATTGGTATCCATATACCAAAAACTTTTTTTAAAATGTTCTGTAAAAGTCAATAAGTTTTATTTAATTGTCACAAGATTGTCACATTTAAACTTATAATACATTATAAATATTATTTATATCTCATAATATAATAAATATTTATACTTAATTATAAATATAAATTATATCTTATACACATAACAAATATTTATACTTAACTATAAATATAAATTATGAAATGTTTAAACAGTCTAAATTTAAACAATAAAAAAAATATTAAAAAGTTCTTGCATTTAAGTTAAAAATATGCAGAATAGTAATTAATGAAGTTATATTTTTTGTTTAAGGAGGACAGATAATGAAAAATAATAAATCATTAAATCGTGAAACATGGCTTAAAATGGTCACTACAGAGCATTTAAGCAAGTTGTTTAAACAAGCTGGAAACTATGTGATTCCAGAAGATGTAAAAGTTAGTTGTGGATTTCCACCATCTGGAAACAGAGGAAAAAAGCAACAGACTCTAGGAGTTTGCTTTAATAGAGCAAGTTCAGTAAATGGTGTAAATGAGATATTTATTTCCCCTGTTTTAGAAGATACTTCAAGGGTGTTAGATGTTTTAATACATGAACTTATTCATGCTGTTGATGATTGCGTACATGGTCATAAGGGACTGTTTAAACAGATTGCCCTTGCTGTAGGCTTAGAGGGTAAAATGACTTCAACAGTTGCTGGTGAAGAGCTACAGAAAAAGCTCAAAGCAATTATTGATGTTGTTGGTGAATATCCACATAGCGAGTTGAAATTATCTGGCAAAAAGCAAACTACAAGAAATTGGAAAGTTGCTTGTAATTGTTGTGAGTTCTCATTTAGAACATCAAGAAAGAATATTGAATTGATGATTCATAAAGCTGAAGATTACACAGATGATTTAATTACTTGCCCAGCTTGTGTAGATGGTAATTTATACATACCACTTAAGGAGGATGAATAATGTTTGCAGATTGGCTCAGTGACTTTGACCAATTTGAGGATTTAAAATTCAACGAGAAACCCCCGAGATAAAATCCCCAAATTGTAAGCCCCCCACCTAGGGGGGTTTTTTTTTGGGAGTGTTTAAACAGTCTGTTTAATTTTTTTAGAATTTATAAAATTTGTAAAATCCTTTTTAAAATTAATTTTACAAATGCATTAAATTTTACAAAGGCTCGTTTACTAGATTATTCAATTTACAAATTTGTAAAATTTTGCACAGGGTTTATCCCCTTGTAAAATTTGTGAAATGCTACAGGGTGTTTAAACAGGGTGTGCAGGGTGCCATGGGGGGTGGCATACATATATATATAATGCATATACATTTCACAAAGATTTATAGTGTTAACCAGATGTTAAATCGCCCTAGTTTTGATATAGTTTTTTACCAGATTTTGCAAGGGGATATATAAGACTTGTTTGACTCGGTTGTATATTAGGTGTATATGCAACCCTGCCAAACTTACAGTTTTATTATACACTTTTATTTGTTATTTGTCAAGGGGTTTGGCAAACTTTACACAATTTGCTAAATACTATTGACAAACTGGTAAATAAAATGTATAATATGTTTATGAGTTATTTAGAACCTCGTAAGAAAACTCTTACTGAGAAACAACAAAAGTTCTTAGATTGTCTTGTGGAAACACAAGGCGACCCTAAACTAGCAGCCGAATTAGCAGGTTACTCAGGCAATCATCAACAAGTATTAAAAAGTCTTAAAGATGAAGTGGTAGATTTAGCCTCGGAGGTACTTGCAAGGTCTGCACCTAGAGCAGCTTTTAAGTTGATTGAAGTTATGGAATCGAATAGACCGGTGCCACAAGCTAATAATAAACTACAAGCAGCTCAGAATATATTAGATAGAGTCGGTGTTACTAAAACAGAACGACTTAATGTTAATCATACTTCATCAGGGGGTATTTTTATTCTGCCTGAAAAACAAGAAGTAGTAGAAGTTAACTATGAGGATTTAAATAATGAGGATATTCCTGACTGAAATAACAGACCCACTAGACAATAAAAAGTTTATTGGTCCATATATAAGAGCAGAATCGTTAGCAGAAGCTGAAAAGATTGCTTATGAGTATGAATTAATTTTAGTTGGTGAATTACATGAATTACGAACAGAGGAAGAGGAACCTAAAAAAGTTATACACTAATGCCACATGCCGATAGAAAAGCAGCAATGCTAAAAAAATATGGATTAAAAGGAGTTAATAAAGCTAAACGAACTCCTAAACATCCTACTAAGTCGCACATGGTATTAGCTCAAGAAGGTCATAAGATAAAACTTATCAGATTTGGACAACAAGGTAAAAAGGTTGGTACTCTAAAAGGCACAGCTGGTAAGCCTAAAGCAGGTGAGTCAGCTCGTATGAAAGCGAAAAGAAAATCTTTTAAAGCTCGACATGCTAAAAATATTGCCAGAGGCAAGATGTCAGCAGCATGGTGGGCAGATAAAGTTAAATGGTAAATACTATGTTAGATAAAATATTAGAATGGTTGGGTTTTATCTGGGTTAGAAACAGAGACTCAAAAGGTCGCTATGTTCCAGATAAAAAGAACACTAAGTTTAAAAATGAGGCTTGGACACTAAAAAGAAAATAATGCCTCAAATAAATAGCGAAGAACAACCAATAAAATTTAAAACAGGTACAATAGCCGGTAAAGGTTCTAAAGCCAGACCCGGAGTTTATACTAAAGAGTATAGAGATAATTTTGATAGGATATTTGGAAATGCCAAGAAAAGCGAAAAGAAAAACAAAACGAAAGAGTAAGTCTCGAGTCAACGAAGCTGGTAATTACACCAAGCCGAGTATGCGTAAGAGGCTATTCGAGAGGATTAAAGCCGGTTCTAAAGGTGGTAAACCCGGTCAGTGGTCAGCTCGAAAAGCCCAGCTTTTAGCAAAAGAATACAAAGCTAAAGGTGGTGGTTATAAATAATGCCACGCAAAAAACGAGACCCAAAAGTAGGAACAGGAAAAAAGCCTAAAGGTAGTGGTCGTAGATTATATACTGACGAAAATCCAAAAGATACAGTTAGTATAAAGTTTGCAACCCCAGCAGATGCTAGAGCAACTGTTGCTAAAGTTAAAAGAATAAAAAAACCTTATGCTCGTAAAATACAAATACTTACTGTCTTAGAACAACGAGCCAAGGTTGCAGGTAAAAACGAACAAGCAAGAATAGCTAAAAAAGGCAAAGAAGCTATTAGAAAAAAACATAAAAAAACAAAGTGAAGTATGAACAACAACTTGAATTACACTTACAAGTTACAAGAGATGCAACTCCTGAAGAGTGTCAAGAGTGGTTTGAACAAGAGCTTAAACCTCAAGCAGATATACAGTTTAAGGTAATTTTGTTAGCAACTATTATGCAAGTTGTATCATGGTTGTTTGTAATGTCTTCATTTTTTTGGAAAATTTAATATGGCAAGAAAAACTAGAAATTTAAAAAAGTCTCAAAAGAGTTTAGTAGAATGGGGTAATCAAAAATGGCGAACTAAGTCAGGTAAACCTTCTGCTAAAACTGGAGAAAGATATTTACCAGAAAAAGCTATTAAATCTTTAACAGCAGCTGAGTATGCAGCTACTACTAGAAAGAAAAGAAAAGATACTAAAAAAGGTAAACAGTTTTCTAAACAACCTAAAAGAATAGCTAAAAAAACTAGCAAATACAGAAGATAAAATAATGTTACTACCTGATGGTTACATAAGAAGAACCTCATCAACTATACCTTTTGGTTATGAGGAATCAAGTGTAGTTGGACATTTAAAACCTGTACCAGAACAACTAGAAGCATTAGAAGTTGTTGAAGACATGTTAAATAAACAAGAGATAAGTTTACAAACAGCATCAGATTGGCTAGACTACAAAGTAGGTCGAACATTATCAAAAGCCGGACTAAAAAAACACATGGATAAAAAATATGGCAAAGAGAGGCAGACCAACACTAGATGAAGTTCTTAGTGATGTAAAAAAAGCAAAAGCTCAAAAAACTAAAGTTAAACGAACTTTAAAAACCAAAGAAGCTCAAATTAAAAAGTTGGAAACAACTTTAAACAACAAAAAAAATTCCTTAAAAAAATCTAAAGAAATTTTGTCTAAACTTGACAATACTTCAGATAATCAAGTTATATTAGAAGATAAACTAAAAGATTTGCCACAATCAGTAGCTGATGCCATAAGTTCAGATACAGTATTGTTTCAACCCAACGAAGGACCACAAACTGATTTTTTAGCTGCAGATGAAAAAGATGTTTTGTATGGTGGTGCTGCTGGTGGTGGTAAATCCTATGCTATGTTAGTAGACCCTCTAAGATACTGTCATAAGAAAGCACATAGAGCTTTAATTCTTAGAAGGTCTATGCCTGAACTTAGAGAACTTATTGATAAGTCTAGAGAATTATATCCACAAGCATTTCCCGGTGCTAAATTTAGAGAAGTTGAAAAAGTTTGGAACTTCCCATCAGGAGCTAAAATTGAATTTGGTTTTTTAGAAAAAGATGCAGATGTTTATAGATACCAAGGACAAGCATATTCTTGGATAGGTTTTGATGAGATTACTCATTTACCTACAGAGTTTGGTTGGAATTATTTAGCATCTCGTTTAAGAACAACAGATAAAAGTATTAAAACATATTTAAGATGTACAGCTAACCCCGGTGGTGTAGGTGCAACTTGGGTAAAGAAAAGATATGTAGACCCAGCAGAACCGAATAAGTCTTTCGCAGGTTCTGATGGGTTATCTAGAAAATTTATACCAGCTAAATTAGTAGACAACCCTTATCTTGCTGAAGATGGTGTTTATGAAAAAATGTTACAATCTTTGCCTCCCACACAAAGAAGACAGTTATTAGAAGGTAATTGGGATATTGCAGAAGGTGCTGCATTTGCAGAATTTGAACCAGAATCACATATTGTGACTCCTTTTGAGATACCTGTGCATTGGCAACGAGTAAAAGGTATTGACTATGGTTATGCTTCGGAGAGTTGTTGTTTATGGGGTGCAGTTGATATAAATGATGGAACTTTGATAATTTATAGAGAATTATATCAAAAAGGCTTGACAGGAGAAGAATTAGGTAGTATAATATCTAGTATGGAACTAGAAGACCCAGTTTCAGTTTCAGGGGTACTTGATACTGCAGCTTGGGCAAGAACAGGAACGACTGGTCCTACTGTTGGAGAAACTCTGCAAAAAATGGGTCATAAACTCAGACGAGCAGATAAGAATAGAATACAAGGGAAAATACAAATACATGAGTATTTAAAAGTGCAACCTAGTGGCAGACCTAGATTACAAATTTTTAATACTTGTAAGAATTTAATTAGAGAATTGCAAAGTATTCCATTGTCTAAAAATAATTCAGAAGATGTAGATACCCATGCCTCAGACCATGCTTATGATGCATTACGATACATGATAATGAGCAGACCAAGAGTGCAATCTACTTATGATGAATTAAAAAGATTAAAAGAACAATCGTATTTTAATCCAGCAGATTCGACTTTTGGATATTAAAATATGGCAGACGAAAAAGACAATTCATTTTTAAATGCAAACGAAATCTACGAAGATGTAGAAGGTGAAGCTGGTAAGAATTTAAATCTTATAGCAGACCAAAAAATAAACTTAGTAGGTTTAATTCAAAGTAGATTTGCACTTTCTGAAGAATCTAGAGATTCAGATGAAACTAGATGGCTTGAAGCCTATGAAAACTACAGAGGTTTGTATGGTAAAAGAGTTAAATTTAGAGAATCAGAAAAATCTAGAGTTTTTGTAAAAGTTACAAAGACAAAAGTATTAGCTGCATTTGGTCAGTTAGTAGATGTTTTATTTGGTACTGGTAAATTTCCGATAGGTATTAGTGAAACTAAAATATCTGAAGGTGAATTTGATAATGTATATTTAGATTCTCAAAATCCTCAACCCGGAATAGAAATGTCTGAGCCTATGGAAATAGAGCCAGATAATATTGGTAATCAGATAGGTGGACCTTTTGATGTCGGTTACGAAGGTGATGGTAAAGTTTTAAAGCCCGGAGCTACTTTTGGCGATGGGATGTTTGAAGAAAATGAGTTATCATTAGAACAACGAGCAGAAAATTTAGGAATATTACAAGAAGGTTTAGTTCCTAATCCACAAACACCTGAAATGTCTCCAGCACAAAAAGCTGCGAGAAGAATGGAAAAACTTATCCATGACCAAATAGAAGAATCAAATGGTTCTTCAGAAATGAGAAGTGCTTTATTAGAATCAGCACTATTAGGAACAGGAATTATTAAGGGTCCTTTTAATTTTAACAAAACTCTTAATAATTGGCAAATGAATGAAATGGGTGAAAGAGAATATTCACCTGTACAAGTTAGAGTTCCAAGAATTGAATTTGTAAGCTGTTGGGATTTTTACCCAGAACCCGGAGCAACAAATGTAGAAGAATGTGAATATGTAATACATAGACACAAACTAAATACTTCACAACTTAGAGCATTAAAAAATATGCCTTATTTTGATAAAGAAGCTATTAGAGAATCAATTCAAAATGGACCTAACTATATTGAAAAAGACTTTGAAAGTCAACTAAAAGAAGACTATGATACTGAAGAAGCTTATGGAAATGCTTTTGAAGTATTAGAGTATTGGGGTATCATGGATGCTAAGTATGCCAAAGAAGTAGGTATAGAATTAGCAGATGAAATTGATGAGTTAGATGAAGTGCAAATTAATGCATGGATTTGTGGTGATAAGTTACTAAGAGCAGTAATAAATCCATTTACACCATATAGAATACCTTATCATGCTTTTCCTTACGAAAGAAATCCATATAATTTCTTTGGTATAGGAGTTGCTGAGAATATGAATGATTCTCAACAAATTATGAATGGTCATGCTAGAATGGCTATTGATAACTTAGCATTATCAGGTTCTTTGGTGTTTGATGTTGATGAATCAGCATTAGTAGGTGGACAATCAATGGAAATATATCCGGGAAAGATTTTCAGAAGACAAGCTGGAATGCCGGGTCAGTCTATATATGGATTGAAGTTTCCTAACACTGCACCTGAAAACATGATGATGTTTGATAGGTTTAGACAACTTGCTGACGAACAGACTGGTATACCAAGTTATTCGCATGGGCATACAGGAGTTCAAAGTATGACAAGAACTGCATCTGGTATGTCAATGTTACTTGGAGCAGCAAGTTTAAATATCAAAACAGTTGTTAAGAATCTTGACGACTTTTTGTTAAAACCTTTAGGAGAATCATATTTCGCATGGAATATGCANTTCTTTGAAGGTANNTTAGATATNCAAGGTGATTTAGAAGTTAANGCAACAGGTACTAATAGCTTGATGCAGAAAGAAGTNAGAAGTCAAAGACTGACAATGTTNTTACAAACTGCACAAAATCCAACTATTGCACCATTTGTTAAGATTTCTAAATTGGTCAGTGAACTTGCTTATAGCTTAGATTTAGACCCTGATGAAATTTTAAATGACCCTGAAGAAGCAGCTATAATGGCACAAATAATAGGAATGCAAAATGCTAGACAAGAAATTGGCGAAGAAGTTGAACCTACTGGTGAACAACAAGGACCTATGGGAGGCATTGCTGGAACACCTCAACAACCTCAAGAGCTTGGACCTACAGGCACTGGTGGTGGCAACATCGGAATCGGAAATGCTCCGGTTGCAGGGGAAGATGCGTTCAGTGGTACAGTTGGAGCAGCTCAAGGAGCAGGTGCAGGAAGCCCTGAATAGAAAAGAATAATTATGATGTTAAAAAAAGATAAAGACAGATATGGAATGCAAGATGGTGGACCAAAACCAGACTTTCTAGATTTGGATGGTGATGGTAATAAAGAAGAGTCCATGAAAAAAGCTGCTGAAGATAAAAAAGACATGAGAGAACCTAAAGTTCTTGGTGGTGTAACTAGAGCATTAAGTAAAACCATTAAATCATTATTAAATAAACAAAAATCAAAAGTAGATAGTCCAAAAAAGACAAAACAAAATCCATTATCACCTGAAGAAAGAAAAAAACTTGAACAATATTTTGAAAGTAGAAATAAAGAAAATTTTCCAGATGAACAATCATTTAAAGATAACGAATCTCAATTTAACCCATCATATGATGTTGATGATATAGTAGAACAAATTTCAGAAGACTATAAAGGAGTTAGAGAATTTGATGATATATTATTTCTTACTGGTTCGTATGGAGAAGATTTTATAATGGATTATGATAAAATAGATAAAATTATAGGAAGAAAAATTACAAAAAGAGAACCTAAAGTTCTTGGTGGACTAGCTAGAGGAATATCTAAACAACTTCAAAAATTTATATCATCATCAAAGTCAGGTATGAAAACAATACAAGAAGGTATGCAAGAACCTATTAGTCCTAATGAACTAGCTGATGTATTGGAATACAACAAATTAGTTTCAAATCCACAAGATAAAATATTTTATAAAAAATCAGATGCTGATTATAGTTCTTTTTTTACAAATTATATTGATGGAGAAAATTCAGTAATTACTATAAAAGATGCTAAACAAGTGTTAAAAGAATCAAAAAAAGACTTAAAACAAAAGAGAAAAGAAGCAAATACTGGTCAAGAGATGGATGAATTAGAGATGTTTGAAAATATGGTATCAGATTTAGAAATTGATATACGAATGATTGAACTTGATGAGCCTTCAATAGACAAAGCTAGAGGTTTATTATCTGAAGGTGGTAATATAGATAAAGAAATGGAACAATTAAGAGATATGTATGAAGAAGGTGGCGAAGCAAAAATGATACCTGATGAACAAATGGAAGAACAATTTGTAGACTTTGTGATAGATGAAGCTCTATCCGAACAAGAAGAGTCTATGTTAATGGAACAACTGGAAGCTAATCCTGAGTTGAGTATGATATTCGACAAAGTGATTGAAAAAGCTTCGGAGTTTACTGGAGCCGGAGAAGTCGAAGGACCCGGCACTGGGACCTCTGATTCGATACCTGCAAGGTTATCGGATGGAGAATTTGTCTTTACAGCAAAATCAGTAGAGCAGATTGGTGCAGACAACCTCATGAAAATGATGAAGGATGCCGAAGCTGCTTACGATGCTGGGGAAGATAGAGAAAAAATGCAAGAAGGAGGTCTTCAAGAAATGTCAATGGACATGGAAAGAGACATGCCTAACAAAAAAGAAGTTGAAGTAACTTATAATGTTAATCGACCTGAAACTGTTTCTACAGTGAATCCACTGTTAGCAAGAGAACAGGAAGAAGACCTTATAACTCAAAAACTTAAAGAAGATATGTTAGGACCTTCTAAAATGCGTTAAATTTAACCGAAAGGCGACCTTTACAAGACAAGCCCTGCATGTACAGCAGCTACCTTGAAAGATTGTTAAAGCACTTAATAGGAGAATAAGATGGCTAAAAACGAAAAAAAAGCTAACCCATATAATTTAAAAAAGAGTTGGCACAATGTAGAAGATAAACAATTTGTTTCATCTGAAAATGTGTACTTTCCAGACCCCGAAAGTAATAATGTAGAAGAAAATGTTGAAGAGGGGGTAAATGAAGAACAACAAGTTCAAGAAGATTCAAAACAACCCTACAAGCGACCCAACTATAAAAAAAGATATGACGACTTAAAAAAGCATTACGATAGTAAGCTTAGTGAGTTTAAACAGAGAGAGCTTGAACTATTAGAACAAGCACAACAAGGTCAGGTAAAATATACCCCACCTAAATCTGAAGAAGAACTTGCTGATTTTAAACAAAAATATCCTGATGTTTATGATGTCGTAGAAACAGTTGCTAATATGCAAAGCGAAAGCAGAGCAAAACAACTTGAAGAAAAGGTAAAACTTTTACAAGAAAGAGAACAGCAACTTATTAGATTAGATGCTGAGAAAGCACTACGAGCTAATCATCCTGATTTTGATGATATCAGAAATAGCGATGATTTTCATGAGTGGGCTAAATCTCAACCTGAGTCAATTCAAAACTGGATTTACAGTAATGCAAATGACCCAGAAGCAGCTAGTCGGGCATTAGATTTATTTAAGTCTGACATGGGAAGTTCAGTTCAAAAACCATCAAGAGGCTCTGAATCTAAGTCTTCGGCTGCCGATATGGTGTCTACTAAGACAACTAATGTCGAGCCACAAGAGGCAAAGATTTGGACACAAAAGGAGATTCTTTCATTATCTCCAGAAGAGTTTGATAGACTTGAAAAAGAAATCGACAAAGCTTGGGATGAAGGAAGAATTAATTAGATTAACTTAATTTTTAACCCAAAGGAGAATAAAAATGGCA